>FSSH01000429.1_pt1 | contig 151679 bp, 145 predicted proteins | sample 1166101 | NCBI WGS metagenome assembly FSSH01 (sample SAMEA32972668, study PRJEB13176) | freshwater metagenome | biome: Drinking water system; feature: Biomass in drinking water that filtered by 0.45 um membrane; material: drinking water | place: USA | collected 2012-12-20 | depth 0 m
CCGGGGGCGATGCAGCCGGTGCAGAGGTTTGGTCGCCTTCATCAGCAGCGGCGGGATCAGCAGCAGGTTGGGCGGTGATGATCGCCACATCGCTGGCAATGGCCGTGTCGGACGGTGCGGCAATGGCGGCGGTGGCCATATGCAGCGCTGCAATCAAGTTCGACACTTTCTTAACCCCCTATCGCGGAAAATCGCGCGGCGGTTAGCTCAGATGGCGATAAAGTCAAATTGCCAAATATTGCTGCGTTTCGTGATGAATGGTGAATGCGCCGCGCGACATGCCGTCCTTTGATCCAATGATTAGCTTTATGTCTGGCCTCAGCCCCCGTCCCGCTGGGCAGTCGAAGGGGCTAGGCAGGGCAAGCGGATTATATTTTAAGCGCGGTGCTCAAGCGAAGAAGAAGGGTGGTTCGCGCGAAGGCGCGGAGACGCGGAGGGGGTGCGCTTGCGGTTAGGTTGCTCGGCGTAGCCGAACCCTTGCTCCACGTGGCCGCGCAAGATGAAGGTCTCGCTAACGCGAGACATATCCCCGGACGAAACCCCTCCGCGTCTCCGCGTCTCCGCGCGAACCAAATCTTCTGCTTTGTAACAAGCGCACCGCTACGCTATTGCCCGCAACCTTATGACCGACAGCACAGCACCTGATTATAAGGACACCGTCTTCCTCCCGAAGACCGAGTTCCCCATGAAAGCCGGCCTTCCGCAGAAGGAGCCGACGATTTTGGCGCGCTGGCAGGCGATGGGCCTGTATGAAAAACTGCGCGCCGCGCGGGCGGGGCGGGAGAAGTTCATCCTGCATGATGGCCCGCCTTACGCCAATGGCGATATGCATATCGGCCATGCGCTGAACCATATCCTGAAGGACACGGTGTGCCGCACGCAGAATTTGCTCGGCAAGGATGCGCCCTATGTGCCCGGCTGGGACTGCCACGGCCTGCCGATTGAGTGGAAGGTCGAGGAGCAATATCGCGCCAAGAAGCTCAACAAGGATGAGGTGCCCGCAGCGGAGTTTCGGGCGGAATGCCGGGCTTATGCGCAGAAATGGGTTGATACGCAGCGCGAACAGCTCAAGCGGCTGGGCATTAATGGCGACTGGGACCACCCCTATCTGACGATGGATTTCCAGGCGGAGGCGACCATCGTCACCGAACTGATGAAGTTCGCGGAGTCCGGCCAATTGTATCGCGGGGCCAAGCCGGTGATGTGGTCGCCGGTGGAAAAGACCGCGCTCGCCGAGGCTGAGGTTGAGTATGAGGATATCGTCTCAACGCAGATCGACGTGGCGTTTGAGATTGTCGACGCGCCGAACGCGCCGGAGCTGGTTGGCGCGCACGCGGTGATCTGGACGACGACGCCGTGGACGATCCCGGTGAACCAGGCTTTGGCCTATGGGCCGGAGATTGAGTATGTGGTGGTCGAGCCGCGCCTTGCAGTCGGCCCCGGACCGGGAGACCGGGATGAGGCGATGATTCACGTTGCTAAGTGGCAGGCCGCCTTACCGAACCGAATGCTCGTTGCGGCTGCCTTGGTAAGCAAATTTACCGTTGGCTTCGAGCAACGACTGCGCAACGCAATTGGTGCGGGGTATTCATTTGCGCCAATGGTTGTTTTGACGGAAACATGGCGTGGTGTGGGTTCGCAGCTCGCCGGAGCTATCGCACTTCACCCAATGGCCAAATTCTTCCGTCACCCCGGCCTTGAGCCGGGGTCCCGCTTCTTGGCGGCGTCGGACGAAGGCAGCGGGACCCGTGATGAAGGTGAAACCGTCCCCCGGACGGTTTCAGCCGTGTCCGGGGGACACGGCGACCTTCATCACCAAGCCCGGGGTGACGTGGGTAGTGGGGAAGGGGCGGGGTTGAATATCGACCCCAACTCCCCGCTCGCCGAATTCTTCCTGCGGCCCCGCCCATTCCTGCCCGGCGATTTCGTCACCACCGATGCGGGCACCGGCCTCGTCCATATGGCCCCAGACCATGGCGAGGACGATTTCCTGTTGTGCAAGCAATACGGAATAGAGCCGGTTTTTGCGGTCGAGAGCGATGGCAAATATCGTTCCGACTGGCCATGGCTGGGCGGCAAGGGACCCGTGGTTCCTTACAATCCAAAGGGTCTCGACAAGCTGAACGTCCCCGACGGTCCGATTTGCTCGGCGTTGCGGGAGGCCGGCGCGCTTTTGGGTGCTGGACCATTTCCACACAGCTATCCGCATTCGTGGCGGTCCAAGGCCAAGGTGATTTTCCGCTGCACGCCGCAATGGTTTGTGCCGATGGATAAGCCATTGAGCGGTGCGGATGCGGCACGTGTCTCGACTTCGCTCGACACAAACGGTTTTGAGAACCATGCCACACAAACCCCGTTCGTCCCGAGCGGCGTCGAGGGACCTGCCACAGGCGACACCCTGCGCAACCGTGCCCTCACCGCGATTGAGGACACGCGCTGGCTGCCCGCCAAGGGGCAGAACCGCATCACCGCGATGGTCGCTGGACGCCCCGATTGGGTGCTGAGCCGCCAGCGCGCCTGGGGTGTGCCGATCACGCTGTTTGTTGATCGCAAGACCGGGCAATATCTGTGCGACCCCGCTGTCAACGCGCGCATCATTGCGGCGATTGCGGGCGCGGGCGTTGATGCCTGGACGGATGAGGCCGCCCCCGCGCTGCTCGGCCCCGATTATGACGTGGCTGATTATGAGCGGGTCACTGATATTCTCGACGTGTGGTTCGATAGCGGCTGCACGCACGCCTTTGTGCTCGAATCGGGCCGCTGGCCTGATCTGCTGCGGCCCAAGGGCTATACCGGCCCGCGCGCGGACCTGTATCTGGAAGGGTCAGACCAGCATCGCGGCTGGTTCCAGTCGAGCTTGCTGGAAAGCTGTGGCACGCGCGGCCATGCGCCGTACAAGGCGGTATTGACCCACGGTTTCACGATGGATTCCAAGGGCATGAAAATGTCCAAGTCGCTGGGCAACACCATCAACCCGCTTGATCTGATGAAGGAAAGCGGCGCGGATATATTGCGGCTATGGGCGCTGTCGGTTGATTTCACCGAGGATCACCGGATCGGCAAGGAAATCCTGAACGGGGTATCCGACCAGTATCGCAAGCTGCGCAACACATTCCGCTATCTGTTGGGCGCCCTAGACGGGTTTGAGGAGGGTGAGCGGCTGCCCGTTGGCAAGATGCCCGAGCTGGAACGCTATGTGCTGTTCCTGCTGGCGGATCTGGATGCCAAGCTGAAAACCGCAATCGGTGATTTCGATTTCAACACCTATGTGCGGCTGCTGAGCGATTTCGCGAATGAGGATCTGTCGGCATTCTACTTCGATATCCGCAAGGATTGCCTCTATTGCGACGCGCCGACATCTGAAAAGCGCCGCGCGGTGCGCACCGTGATGGATATGCTGTTCCATGCGCTGGTGCGGTATGCGGCACCCGTGCTGGTGTTTACGGCTGAAGAAGTGTGGCAAACGCGCTTTCCCGATGAAGAAAGCTCGGTGCATCTGCTCGAATGGCCAGAATTGCCGCCCCAACCGGGGGATGCGATGCTGGCCACCAATTGGGCCGATCTGCGCGCGCTGCGGGTGCAGGTGACGGAGGCGATTGAGCCGCTGCGCCGCGAGAAAATCGTCAGGTCCAGCTTGGAGGCTGAGGTTACGGTGCCCACCCTGCCTTTGTCGGCGGCAGAACTGGCTGAGATATTCATCGTGGCGAAAGTAACAAAGGGCGATAGCGTGGGCGTGGTGCGGACCGATCTTGCCAAATGTGGTCGCTGCTGGCGGCTGCTGCCGGATGTGGTAGAGGACGGTGCATTATGTGATCGGTGCAGCGAGGTGGTGGCGTGAAGCAGGTACCGACTATTGGGCTGGCCGTTGCCGCCATTGTGTTTTTCGCTGATCAAGCGACAAAGTTTATCGTCACCGATGTGCTTGGACTGGATGTGCTCGCCGGGCGGATGATTGAGCTGCTGCCGATTTTCCGCATTCGTTTTGTGGCGAATGAAGGCGTATCGCTCGGGTTGTTGACCGCTGGCAGCGATGGCGCGCGCTGGGCGCTGGTTGCGCTGACGGGGGTGATTGCAGCGGGCGTGCTGGTGTGGATGTGGCGCGAACGCAATCGGCAGGACCGGTTTGCGCTGGGTCTGGTGCTTGGCGGCGCGGCGGGGAACATCATTGATCGCGCGCGGTTGGGCTATGTGGTCGATTTTGCGGATTTGCACTTTGGCGAATGGAGCCCGTTTTTGGTCTTCAATCTCGCCGATGCGGCGATTACGATAGGGGTATTGGTGTTGCTGGTGCGCGCGATCCTGGTGCGCGATAAACCGGCGGCGTCTGTTTCAGTGGAGAATGGCAATGCGTAAATTCACAGGGCTCGTCATGGGCCTGGGCCTCACCGTTTTCCTCAGCGCATGCGGCGGTGGCAGCGGGCTAAACCGCAACCGGCCCGATGAATTCGCCGTGGCGCGCCAGGCACCGCTGGTCGTGCCGCCTGATTATTCGTTGACCCCGCCAAAGCCCGGCGCGGCTCGCCCGCAAGACACCGGGCCTAGCGCGTTGGCGCTCGATGCATTGTTCGGCGGTCCTGCTGCCCGCAGCGCGTCAGAATATTCGGTGCTGCGCCAGGCTGGTAATGACGTTGCCAGCCCCGGTATTCGTTCTGATGTGGGCGACCCCGAAACGACGGTTGTCGACAAGGGTTCGACGACGCGGGATATTGTTGCGGCACCAGAAGGTGACGGCCAGGCAGCCTCCACATCGACGCCAGCCCCGAAGTAAGCGGTCGTTTCTCTAGCCGCTCCCTTTCAGGGGAGGGGTTGGGGTAGTTTGCCGGTAAACGGGGTTGCCTCCGTTCACCCTGAGCGAAGTCTAAGGGCAATCGCAGCGCCCACCATAAACGGGGGGCTTTGACTTCGCTCAGCCCGCGCGAAACCGCGATAGCCCGGCGGTGAGATCAGCGATCAGATCAGCGGGGTCTTCCAGCCCGATGCTCAACCGCACCAGCGGCCCGTTGAATTCAGGGGTCGTTGCCGTGCGGTACCGCTGGGGGTCGACGGGCAGCGCCAGACTTTCAAAACCGCCCCAGCTATAGCCGATGCCGAACAGTTCCAGCCCGTCGATCATCGCCGCGCGTGCCCGATCGGTCCCGCCCTTGAGTTCAAAGGAGAACAGGCCGGACGATCCCTTGAAATCACGCAAGAAATGCGCGTGGCCGGCGCAATCGGGCAAAGCGGGGTGGAATACCCGCGCCACTTCTGGTTGCAATTTCAACCAGTGTGCGATTTTCAGCGCCGCGCTTTGGTGGTGTGCCAGCCGCAGCGCGAGCGTTCGCAACCCGCGCGACGCCAGCCAGCTATCATCGGGGCTGGCGATATGGCCCAGTGCGAATGCGGTATCGCGCAAGGCGGCGAAATGCCCCGGCGCGGCGGTCACAGAACCGAGCATCGCATCCGAATGGCCACTGATATATTTGGTGCAGGCCAGTATCGACAGGTCGATGCCCATTGCGATTGCGGGCAGGAACAGCGGTGTTGCCCAGGTATTGTCCAGCACGGTGACCACACCGCGCGCCTTGGCTGCGGCGATGATCGCGGGCAGATCGGGCACCTCAAATGTCAAACTGCCGGGGGCTTCGATCAGGATCGCGCGCGTATTGTCTCCGATTAACTCAGCGATTCCCGCCCCGATCATCGGATCATAAAAACGCGTATGTATTCCCATCCGTGTCAACAGCCCGGTCGCCATTGAGCGGCTGGGATCATAGGCGGTGTCGACCATCAGCAGTTCGTCACCGGGGGCGAGCACGGATAGCAGCGCCCCGGCAATTGCGGCCACGCCCGAACAATAGAGGAAAGTCCCTTCCGCGCCGGGCTCAAGCTGCGTCAGCGCATCGGCGAGCGACCACTGGGTTGGCGTGCCCTTGCGGCCATAAAATAGCCGGTGATGCGTATCCCGGCCTGCAGCGCGCAGATCGGCTACGCTGTCATACAGGATCGTCGATGCGCGCCACACCGGCGTGCTGACGATGCCCGCAGTCCATTCAGGGCGGCGTCCGGCGGTGACGACGCGCGTCGCGTTGCCGCGCTGCGCGAGGTCAGGCCCGTCGCCGCCCGTCTTGGTCATGCAGTGCCCATTGCCTTTGGCGTTGACAGGTCAGCACCCCATTCAGACCAGCTACCGTCATACAGCGCAGCTTCATTACCCAGAAGATGTGCACCGAACACCAATACCGATGCGGTGATGCCCGATCCGCAGGTGCCGACCAGCGGGCGCGACAGATCAATCCCGGCATCGGTATAGACAGCCTTTAGCGCGTCGCCTTGTTTCCAGGTGCCGTCGGCGTTGAACAGCAGGCCGTAAGGAATGTTCTTTGAACCCGGAATATGGCCGGGCATGGTCGCGGGGCGCGGATCAGGTTCCTGACCGGTAAAGCGTGCAGCAGATCGGGCATCCATCACCTGCTCGGCACCCGTTTCCACATTGGCGCTCATCTGCGCCAGCGTTCGAATGCCCTTGTCATCGGCCCATACGGTAAAGTGGCGGTGGCGCAGCGTTTCCTTGCCGCTGGTGGTGGCGCGCCCTTCGGCCTGCCACTTGGCAATACCGCCATCAAGGATCGCGACATCATGTGCGCCGAACGTGCGCAGCATCCACCAGGCGCGGGCCGCGGTGTGGAAGGGAGAATTATCATACAGCACGATGCGGCTGCCATCGCCCAGCCCAAGCGACTGCATGCGGCTGGCGAATTTTTCGGGCGACGGGAGCATCGACGGCAGCGGGCTGGCCGTATCGGCAATTTCAGCCAGGTCCATGAACACTGCGCCGGGGATGTGCGCTGCTTCATATTCGGCCATGGCATCGCGGCCATGATCAGCCGAAAAATAGGTTGCATCGACGATGCGCAGGTCACTTGCCTGCAATTCGCCCGCTAGCCATTCGGTCGTTACCAACGCGTCCATCATCGTCTCCTGGAGTCTTTGTTGGCGTTCCCTAGCGTTGGTCGTGCGCGCCGTCGAGACGTTCAAGAAAACTTGCTGCCGATGTCCGCAGTTCAATGCGCGTTTTCTCGGTCATTTTCGCCCAGTTGCGGTACGGCATCGCAAGTCGCTGGTTACTGCCCAGTTTTTCGGCGTTGCGGGCCAGAAAGTCCCAATAGAGCGCATTGAAGGGGCAGGCGTCTGGACCGGTGCGCTGCTTCACGTCGAAACGGCAATGCCCGCAATAATCCGACATGCGGTTAATGTACGCGCCTGACGCCGCATAGGGTTTTGACGCGAGCAAACCGCCATCGGCAAACTGGCTCATCCCCAATGTGTTGGGCAGTTCCACCCATTCATACGCATCGGCATAAACCGCCAGATACCATTGATGCACCGCCACCGGGTCTGCACCGATCAGCATTGCGAAATTGCCAGTGATCATCAGGCGCTGAATGTGGTGCGCATAGGCGAGGTCAAGCGTCTGGCCGATGGCTTGCGACAGGCAGTGCATGTCAGTATCGCCGGTCCAGTAGAAATCGGGAAGCGGGCGGCGGGCATCCAGAAAGTTACGTTCGGCGTAGCCGGAGCCTTGGTGCCAATATATGCTGCGGACATATTCGCGCCAGCCAATAATCTGGCGGATGAATCCTTCTGCGGCGTTGATCGGTACGTCGCCGTCGCGGAATCGCGCCTCCACGGCTTGTGCTAAATCGAGCGGGTCGAGCAGGCCGCTATTGAGATAGGGCGATAGCAGCGAGTGCCACAAAAACGGCTCTCCGCTCAGCATCGCATCCTGATAGTCGCCAAAGCGGGGTAGCGCGTGGTGCAGAAAATGGGCTTGCTGGGCGAGCGCGTCGGCGCGGGTGACGGCGAAATCAAACCCGTCGGTCGATCCGGGATGATCGGAAAACCGGGCTGCGACCAGCGCGATTACCGCCTGCGTGATCGCATCGGGCGGAAATAACAGCGGGCGTGGCATGGCGGGATCGCGCGGGGCGGGTTTGCGGTTTTCGCTGTCGAAATTCCATTCACCGCCGACGGGCTTGTCCCCATCCATTAACAGCCCGGTTTTGCGTCGCATATCGCGGTAGAAAAACTCCATACGCAACTGCTTGCGGCCCGCTGCCCAAGTCGCGAATTCATCAAGCGAAGCGATGAACCGCGTGTCTGCGCAGATCTCAACCGGCAGGCCGAACAGCGTCTCCCAACTGTCGATCATCGCGGCCACGCGCCACTCGCCCGCCGCCGTCACCACAATTTCGTCGGGAGCATGCCGGGCAACGGCGCGCGCGACTTCGCCGGAAAAGCTGCCGCTGTTCTCAGGATCGTCGAGCGCGACATAGTCCACCTGCCAGCCGGCGGCGGACAGCGCGGCAGCATGGTGCCGCATTGCAGACAGGATATAAGCGATCTTGCGTTTATGGTGCGGTACATAGCTGGCCTCTTCAGCCACTTCGACCATCAAAATTATTGCGGTAGCGGGGTCTGCGTGTCGCAAGCTGGCGAGCGCCATCGACAATTGGTCGCCAAGGACAGGAATAAGCGTGGTCATCATTTCCTTTCACTGTGCGCCGCGATAAACGCCATAGCATGACACCCAAATTTCTCGGCCAAGCGAGCGCCCTGCCTGACTCACCCGAAGCGGCAACGCTGGATTACGTCCCCAATCCGCGCCCAGGCAGCCCGTATATGGTGCGGTTCGTCTGTCCCGAATTTACCTCGCTGTGCCCGGTAACGGCGCAGCCGGATTTTGCGCATCTGGTGATCGATTATGTGCCCGGGGCAACGATCGTCGAATCCAAGTCGCTGAAGCTTTTTCTGGGCGCGTTCCGCAACCATCAAGCATTTCATGAAGATTGCACGGTTGGTATTGGCCAGCGATTGACGGCGGAAATGCAGCCCGCGTGGTTGCGGATCGGCGGCTATTGGTATCCGCGGGGCGGCATTCCGATTGATGTCTTCTGGCAAACCGGCGCGCCTCCCAAAGGCGTCTGGATTCCAGCGCAAGATGTGCCGGGCTATCGTGGGCGCGGATAAGCCCGCCAGCGCAACCTCCTCAATGTTGCAATGCAACATAAGTGCAACCAAATTCGCGCGCACCCGTTAAGGTCAACGAAGGGCGGCTCTGTTGCCCAACATTGGCTCGTGAAAGGTCGCGCAAATGGTGCAGGTTGTTAACCGGCTATCCGGGTCCGATGGGCATGCGATCAATCATCTGGTGCTGATTGGAAATTTCCTGCCGCGCCAATGTGGCTTGGCCACATACACCACCGATACATTTGAAGCGTTAAAGGCCGAGTTTCCCAAGCTCGATGTTGATGTCTACGCGATGGACGATCATCCTGGCCGGTATGATTACCCGCCGGAGGTAACGGCAAGCATCGCCCAACAGGACTTATCCGCCTATCTGGCGGCTGCTCGGGCGATCGAAGCGAGCGGCGCTCAGGCAGTGTGGCTTCAGCATGAATATGGCATTTTCGGCGGCAAGGCTGGCGAGTTCATCCTCACCCTGCTCGACCGGATTTCGCTGCCCGTAATCGTCACGCTCCACACGATCCTGGAGAAGCCAAGCCCTGATGAGCGCCGGGTGATGGAAGGGTTGTTGCGCCGCTGCGCAAGAGTCATCGTGATGGCCGAACGCGGGCGCGAGATTTTGCACAGGGTGCACGGTTTTGGCGGCAAGGCAGTGGTCATGATTCCGCACGGCGTGCCTGATCGCCCCTTTGCCGATCCTGACAGCTTCAAACCACGGTTCGGGTGGGAAGGTCGCAAAACCGTGCTCACCTTTGGCCTGCTTGCCCCCAATAAGGGCATTGAAACGATGATCGACGCTATGCCGGCGATCGTCGCGGCACAGCCGGACGCGCTGTACATCGTGTTGGGCGCAACGCATCCCAACCTTGTTGCGCATGAAGGCGAGGCATATCGTGACCGCCTAAAGGCACAGGCGGCGGCGCGCGGGGTGATGGGCCATGTCGAATTTGTCGACGCCTTTGTCGAACATGATCACCTGATTGATTATCTTCAGGCCGCAGACGTTTACGCCACCCCCTATATCAATCCGGCCCAGATCACGTCTGGAACACTTTCCTACGCGATCGGCGTGGGTAAAGCAGTGGTATCAACGCCGTATGTTCACGCGACCGAAATACTGGCTGACGGCCACGGCGTGCTGGTCGATTTTGGGGATGACGCGGCGTTCGCGCGTGAGATTATCGCGTTGCTGGGCAATGACGGCAACCGCAGTCGGCTGTCTGCACGTGCCTATGCTCGCGGCCGGACGATGATCTGGTCCAAACTCGCTGACACCGCGATGGGTGAGATCGTGGAAATGGTTGCGGCCAAGCCGCTGCGGATCGCACATCCTAGCGCGGCGCATATTCCGCTCACGCCTGATTTCGCTGCCGTTGAGCGGATGAGCGATTCGACCGGCATGCTACAGCACTCAATTTTTTCGATCCCTGATCGCCGCCATGGATATTGCATTGACGATAATGCCCGCGCGCTGATGCTGGTCGGCCGGATGGCGGGACTGGATGATGTCGCGCGCGATAAATGGACCACTATCTACGCTTCGTTTATCCAATATGCCTGGAACGCGGAGGCGCAACGGTTTCGCAATTTCATGAATTTCGATCGTAGCTGGTGTGAGGAATTCGGGTCTGAAGATTCCAATGGCCGCACCTTGTGGGCCCTGGCTACTACGGCGCGGACGGCCGTGGCGCGCAAGCACCGTGATTGGGCGGTTCAGATGTTTGACATGACTGCGTCCATGGCGCTCGATCTGGGGAGTCCGCGCGCGCAGGCATTTGCGATGTTGGGTGCAGCGGAAATGCTGGCCTGCCATCCAGGCCATGGTCTGGCGGAGACGATCATTCAGCGGTTTAGCGCCGATCATCTGGCGCTGCTGGCTGATGCGCGGCGCCCCGAATGGGAATGGTTCGAAATCGTGCTAGCCTATGACAATGCCCGATTGCCTGAGGCGATGATGCGCGCCGGAATGGCGCTAGGCCGCAGCGATTTGATCGAAACGGGCGTGAAGGCGCTTGACTGGATCGTGGCACGGCAGACCTCGCCTGAGGGCCGGTTTCGTGCAGTGGGCACTGAAAGCTTTGGTCGCGCCTATGCAGCGCCCTTGCCATTCGATCAGCAGCCGCTGGAGGCGCAAGCAACCGTAGAGGCTTGTGCCGTGGCCTATGAAGCAACGCAGGATAGTCGTTGGCTTGACGAGGCAAACCGCGCTTATCGATGGTTTTTAGGTTTGAATGACATGGATTTGCCGCTGACAACTGTACAAGATGGTGGCTGCTTCGATGGGCTCACGCCGACGGGCATCAACCGGAACCAGGGAGCGGAATCGATTTTGGCGCTGCAATTGGCGTCCTGCACCATATCATCGCTTTCTAAACTGGTCGGAAGCGTGGCAGGACCAACCCACGCCGTCGCCTAGCCCAACGGGGTGCGGGTCGCCGTGGTATCTTGATCTCGGGGGCAAGGCGACCAGTGCTGGAAGTTTTTAACCATCGTTTGCGGCTACATGCAGATCCTTCTCGGGTCGTGGTGCGCCCATTTCACCTTGCCTGGCAGGCAAGCGGCGGTGCGCCCAGCCGCACCGAACGCCTTGTCCACGAAGTGCTGGCGATGAGCCGCGAACAAACCCGAGCCGAGCTGGAGGTTGTGCTTAAGGATTTTGAGGCGCGCCATTGGCAAACGCGTCGGGTGTTCATGACCCGTTATGAAGAGATTGAGGACAGGCTGGGCCTCGACGGCAGCGAGATCAGCGATGAGAAGCGCCAGCTGATTGGTGCCTATTTCTGCCACGAATATAGCTATGCCGCCGCCGCGCTGATGAACCCCAGCGCCGTCCCGCATTTTGACCAGACCGGCATGCCAGCAGGGTCGATGCGCATCTTGATGTCAATGCGCGCCGTGGGCGAGGGGCACATATCGTCAATCGCCTTTCGCGAAGGCATTATTACTGACAAGAACAAGCTGAAGCTTGCCCCGGAACCTCCTTTCGCGACTGCCACCGACACCAATGATGGCGACGAACTGGCCATGCCGGAGGGGCCGGTGACGGTTCATCGCCACCGCGATTCGACGCTTTCGGGCACCGTTATTTTCCCGATTACCCAGGCGCAGTCCAAGGGGTTGGAGGATCTGCGACTGGTACAATTCACCCATGACGATGGTAGTCTGGAATGGCTGGGTACTTACACCGCCTATAATGGATCCATGATTCAGTCAGAGCTGTTACGAACGCGCGATTTTCGGGCGTTTGATCTGGTGCCAATGAGCGGCAGCGCGGCGCGAAACAAGGGCATGGCGCTGTTCCCGCGCAAGATTGATGGCCAATATATGATGATTGGTCGGCAGGACGGCGAAAACCTGTTCCTGCTGCGATCGGACACGCTGACGCATTGGGAAGAGGGTGAGCGGTTGCTGGAACCGCGCTACCCGTGGGAGCTTGTGCAGATCGGCAATTGCGGTCCGCCAATTGAGCTGGACGAGGGGTGGCTGCTGCTGACCCATGGCGTGGGTGCGATGCGCAAATACTCCATTGGCGCGGTGCTGCTCGACAAGGCTGATCCGTCAAAGGTGATTGGCCGCACGCGCGAACCTATCCTCGCCGCCGCTGATCAGGACCGCGAGGGCTATGTGCCCAATGTCGTCTATAGTTGCGGCGCGATCCGCCACGGGGGCACGCTGTTCCTGCCCTATGGTGTGGCGGACAGCTCGGTTGCCTTTGCCTTCATCCCGATCAGCGCGCTGCTCAGCCACATGTGATCACGCCGATTTGTTTCGCGATCATGGGTTGGGCTGATATGATCGACCAAGGCCGCGCTATGATCGGTAGGGGGAGAGGAATATGATGCTGAAGTCATTCATCACGCTTGGGGTCCTGATGACGTTGGGCACCGCACCGGCGCTTGCCCATGATGCCGCGGTTGAGGCACCGATCACGCAGTTTCTGGAGGCATTTAACAAGGGCGATATGGCGGCTGCAGCGGCCACCCATGCGGATGATGCGCATATAACCGATGAAGTTGCGCCATATTTTTGGGGCGGGCATGATGTGGTGAAGCGCTGGGCTGATGATTATGCCAAGGACGCGGCGGCACGGGGCATCACCAACCCCAAGGTCGTGCTCGGCGGGGTGACGCGCGAGCTGGTGGCGGGCGACCGCGCTTATGTGATTGCCCCGTCAACCTACACCTTCACCCTAAAGGGCGTGCCGATGCGCGAAGTGGCACAGATGACCTTTGCGCTGCGCAAGCTGGCAGCGGGATGGAAAATCGTCGCCTGGACCTGGACGGGGCCGGATGCGACGCCGGTGAAGTGACGGCAGGCGCCGGCGATGATGATCCCGCACCGGTCTATGTGTCGATCACCGGGCTTCGGCTGAAAACGGCATTCCATGCGGCGTGGTTCTGGTGGCATGCCATCCGGTCGATGATGCAGGCGCAGGCCGCGCCGGGCAATCTGCGCGCAGAGGCACGGGCGATTGGCGGGGTGCAGCATACACTGACGGTGTGGACGAATCGCGCGGCCATGCGCCGCTTCCTCATCACCGGTGCCCATGCCAAGGCGATGCGCGCTTTTCCGCGCATCGCGACAGGGTCAACCTTTGGCTTTGAGACAGATAGCGTGCCGGACTGGGGCGACATCCACCGGCTATGGCACGAACGCGGCATCGTTTACGGGGAGCGCCAGACGGAGCCTGAATCGACCAATTAATTTCGTTCATGCAACGTATAGGTGATTTGGGTTGTTATGGGGTGATCATCAAGGAGAGTAGCATGACCAAATTCACACGTATCGCCGCCGCAATCGCCACATCCTGCCTGGCGTTGTCGACCCCCGTGCTCGCGCAGACCGCCCAGCAGGACCAGCGTTTTCAGGCCGCGCAGCAGCGTTTCCAGAACGAAATGCAGATATTTCGCACCGAATTTGATCGCTATCAGGCATCACGCAACAACCGGTCGAGCTTTAACGATCCCCGCAACAACGACCCACGGTACAATGATCCGCGTTACGCGGACCGCGACGAAAATGGTTATGATGCCGCACGCTATTATCGCGATGGCCCGAATTATCAGGAGCGTGTGCTCGCGCAGGATGACCGCGTTTATCGCGGCAATGACGGGCGCTATTATTGCCGCCGCAACGATGGCACGACCGGCTTGATCATCGGCGCAATTGGCGGCGGTGTTCTGGGCAATGTGATCGACGGTGGGCGTTCGCGCGCGGTTGGCACGCTGCTCGGCGGCGCGCTGGGCGCAGTGGCTGGCAAGGCGATCGACCAGAATGGGTCACAGGTTCGCTGCCGGTAAGCGAGCGCATAGCGCCAACGACCACCTGATCCGTCATGCTGAGCTTGTTTCCGCATCCACCGCGCACCAATGGCTGTACTGGCTGTGGCGCGGTGGATGCTGAACGAGGTTGATGCTGAACGAGGTTGATGCCCGGCTGATGCTGCCCAACTCCCTTCCCCGGCGCAGGCCGGGGCCAGTCGCGGTGGTGCTGGCATAGTGGCGTAGCGAGAGCCATTGCCGTATCCGGACTGGACCCCGGCCTGCGCCGGGGAGGGGCGGGGATTGCCGAGTGGGATGCCGACCGGGCCCCCGGCTTCGTTCCGCTGCTTACCGCCCTTTGAACAACCCGCCCAGCACGCCGCGCACAAGGCCGCCGATTAGGCCGCCGCTGCTTGATCCCCTTTTGCTGCCGGTGCCGAACACCTGTTTGGCCACTTCATTCGCTACGGTCCGGGTGATCGTGGTTGTCGCCGTGCGCGTGGCGGAGCTGGCGATTTTTGCCCAGGGGCTGTTGGCGGCTGCCTTTGCCGCCTCACGTTCCTGCCGTGCGGCTTCCTTTTCGGCCGTGATCCGTGCGCGTTCTGCATCCTTGGCAGTGCGGGCATCGACCTTGGCTTGCGCCGCCGCGGCTTTCTCGGCTTCGCTTGCGGCTTTGGCCTCGGCAGCGGCGGCGGATGCCTCTGCAGCTTTGGTTGAAAGCAATTCCTCTGCCGATTCGGCATCGATCAGCGTGTCATATTTCTCGCCAATTGCGTCAGTGGCCACCATCACGCCACGTTCCTTGGCGTCTAGCGGGCCGACGCGCGACGATGGCGGCTTGATCAGTGTGCGCTCAACCGGCGACGGCGCGCCGTCTGGCTGAAGCAATGATACCAAAGCCTCGCCCACTTTCAGCTCGGTGATAACGGTTTCGACATCGACGCCGGGATTGGCGCGGAACGTGGTCGCAGCCGATTTGACCGCTGCCTGATCACGCGGGGTGAAGGCGCGCAATGCATGTTGCACTCGGTTGCCGAGCTGGCCGGCGACGGTGTCGGGAATGTCGATCGGGTTTTGGGTGATGAAATAGACGCCGACGCCTTTCGACCGGATCAGCCGCACGACCTGTTCGATCTTCTCGAGCAGCGCCTTGGGCGCATCGTTGAACAGCAGATGCGCTTCATCAAAAAAGAAGCACAGCACCGGCTTGTCGGGGTCGCCAATCTCTGGGAGGTGCTCAAACAGTTCGCTCAACAGCCACAGCAGAAAGGTGGAATATAGCTTGGGGCTTTGCATCAGCTTGGCGGCGGCAAGCACGTTAACGACGCCCCGGCCCTTGTCATCACACGCAATGAAATCTGCCATGGCGAGCGCGGGTTCACCAAAGAAATGTTCGCCGCCCTGCGCGCGGAGTTGCAGCAGCGATCGCTGGATTGTGCCGATGCTGGCCTTTGACATATTGCCATAGGTGGTGGTGAGCTCATCAGCGCGGGTGGCGCAGTGCGCGAGCATCGCTTGCAGATCGTCAAGATCCAGCAGCAACAGCCCTTCCTTATCGGCGACGGTGAAGGCGATCGTCAGCACGCCTTCCTGCACCTCGTTCAAGTCCATCAGCCGCGCGAGCAGTAACGGCCCCATCTCGCTGATCGTGGTGCGAATGGGGTGGCCCTGTTCGCCGAACAAATCCCAGAACTGCACCGGGGTGTCGGCATAGGCCCAGCTGTCATAGCCAATCTCCTTGGCGCGCGCGGCGAACACATCGTGCATCTTGGCCGTGGGCGAACCAGCCATGGCGAGGCCCGCGAGATCGCCCTTCACGTCGGCCACGAAACACGGCACGCCAACCGCGGAAAACCCCTCGATAATGCCCTGCACCGTCACCGTCTTGCCGGTGCCGGTCGCGCCCGCGATCAGCCCGTGGCGATTGGCGCGTTTCAGTTCCAGCGCTTGCGGCTTGCTGCCGCCCGTTCCGATAAAGATGCTGGTGCTGTCTGCCATGTTCATCCCCATTTGTGTCGCATCGACAACAATTGTCCGCCACTCAGTCCGGTGCGGACTGAGCCTGTCGAATCCTTGCCCTGCTTTTTGCCAGTCGACAACAACGACAGCCTTTCCACAAGCTCGACGGCGAACAGGTGGGAGATCGCCCGCCCCGGAGGCGCGTTCTCTCTGGCCTGACCACTGATCGCGCGCTGTTTCGGATCGCGGCTAAACACGAAAACGCCGCCCGCCTCTGGTGAGGCGAAGCGGCGCAAACGTTCGCGCTGGCGGTCCGTTACTTCTTCAGCTTTACCGGCACAAACTGTGCGGGCAACCGCTGGCGCTGGACATAAAGCAGCACGCTAGGCCGGCCATCCTTGATTGACTGCGCGACGATGGCGCTCAGCGCGGCTGGCGTGTCAACAGCACTGCCGTTGACCGATATAATCACGTCACCGCGCTTCAGCTTCTGCCCGGCATCGCTGGTAGGATCAGTGCCGCTGATCACGACACCCTTTACCGTTGAATCGACCCCGATGTTTCGCGCGATTTGCGGCGTCAGCGGGACGACGGCCAAGCCAAGTTTGTTGGCAACGGGCGACGCCGGGCCATCGGTGTCGGGCTGCGCCATGGCATCGTCATCAGGCGTACCGCTGGCGGCAGCCGCCAACGCATCTTCGGATGGGCGGGTGCCGACCACCACGCTGAGCGTCTGCTTCTTGCCATTACGAATAATGTCGAGCGGAATGCGCGTGCCCGGCTTCACATTGGAAACCAGATAGCTGAGTGACGAATCCTGCGTCACGGCTTGCCCGTTCACCGCGACGATCACGTCACCCACCATCACACCCGCCTTGTCGGCGGGCTCACCGGGTGAAACGCTGCGGATGATTTCGCCGCTGTTCTTCGGCAAGCCCAACGGCGCTGCCAATTCTTCGGTAAGCGGCAACATGCTGACGCCCAGATAGCCGCGCGCAATCGTGGTGCCCTGCATCAGTTTATCGATGATCGGCTTTGCTTCACCGGCGGGGATGGCAAAACCGATGCCGATATTGCCGCCTGACTGGCCCGCAAAAATCTGGGAGTTGATGCCGATGACGTTGCCGTTAAGGTCGAACATCGGCCCGCCGGAATTGCCCTGATTGATCGCGGCATCGGTTTGGATGAAGCGATCATAAGCGCCGCCTTGCCCGGTCGCGCGGTGGAGCGCCGAGACGATCCCAGCCGTCACCGTGCTGCCGATGCCGAACGGATTGCCGATCGCGATGATCCAATCACCCACACGGGCGCGTTCTGAATCGCCGAACTTCACGAAGGGCAGGCCCTTGGCTTCGATCTTCAACAGTGCCAGGTCCGATGCCGGGTCCCGCCCAATCAGCTTGGCAACATATTCCTTGCGGTTGGTGAGCGTGACGGTGATTGAATCAACCGATGCCCCCTTGGCGCCGGGCGCAACGACGTGATTATTCGTCACCACATAGCCGTCGTCAGAGATCAGGAAGCCCGAACCAAGCGATTGCGCCTCGCGCGTTACTGGCGGCGGCGTCGGCGCGCCCTGGCCTTGGCCCTGTCCACCAAACAGATCAGCAAATGGCGTGCCAGCGAATGGGTTTGCGTTTTGCTGGGGCACCTTGATGCTTTGCTTGGTGGAAATATTCACCACAGCGGGCTGCAATCTGGCGACAAGATCAGCAAAGCTGATTGGCGCGCCCGCGCGCGGCGCGAGGGCGGCCATTGCCGACGGCTCGTTCTGGGCCGTCTGCGCGGTAGCGGGCGGCTGAAGCGTCATGGCGGCGGCGGCACCGCCCAACAGAACCGCACTGGTGATGGCATAAGCGTAACGCACGTTAGTTTATTCCTCTCTTGACCGTCGCAAGGCCGCCAGTTTTGGGGGCGTGCGCCTGAACGGCGATTGAATATGAACCGATTGTCAGCGTGGGCGGCCGGTAAATTGCTTCAAATATTCGTTGTTCGGTGACAGCACGATCGATGTTTCGCCCTGCGGGGTCACCCCGTCGCCAATAAAGGTTTGCCGGTATGATTTCATCGCCCGATAAAAATCATAAAAATCAGCGTCCTTATTGAAGCTTTCGGCATAAATGCGCGACGCATTGGCATCTGATTCGGCGCGGATGATCTGCGCCTGCTTTTGCCCCTGTGCGCGGATGGTGGCTGCCTGTTGCTGGCGGGCGGTACGCATCCGGTTCAGCGCACTGTCGAGCGGGCTGCCACTAGGCAGATCGGCATGCTTGATTCGCACATCGACGATTTGCACCCCGTATTGCGATGCCAGCCGTTGCAGCCCGGCCTGGATATTATCCATCACCTGGCCGCGCTCAGGACTGAGCAATGCCGCAAACTGCCGCTTGCCGAGTTCGTTGCGCAGCGCAGAACCAAGCAGCGGACGGAGCTGTTCGGCGATCCTGTCCTCGGTAGCGGAGGTGCTGCCGGTGGAGACGACGGCCTTGAGCGGATCGATGATCCTGAACCGGGCAAAGGCATCAACCTCCAGCCGCAACTGATCGGTTGATAGCACCTGCTGATTTTCCAGATCGACGTCGAGCACGCGCTTGTCGATCCACACCACCTTGTCGATGAAGGGGAACTTCACCTGCAATCCGGCTTCGGTGCGGCCAAAGGGCTGGTTCGGCTTCCACACATTATAGGTATCGACCGGTTGTTCGAACCGCAGGATCACCGCCTGTTCAGTTTCGGGGACGATCACAAAGCTGCTCATCGCGACGACCAAGGCGATCAGCGCGGCAATGGCGATGCCGATGGGGTTGCGCAGAAAAGCGGGGTTCACTGGCCTGCTCCCGTCTCTGGGTTGGGCAGGGCGGCGGGGACCGGATCGGGCGCCCGGCCACGTGTGGCGGGCAGGGGCAGATAGGGCACGACGCCGGGCGTTTCGATCACTGTCTTGTTCGTGCGCGCCAGCACAGCCTCCATCGTTTCATAATACATGCGGCGACGGGTTACCGCCGGGGCCAGCTTGTATTGGGCATAGTTCAGGTCAAACTCGGCTGCCTCTGCCTGCGCGCGAGCGGTTACCTGTTGGGCATAGGTGCGCGCCTCGTTCAGGTTCGATTCGGCTTCCTGCTGGGCCGCGCTTACCTTTTTGAACTCGTCGATCACCTTGGTGGGCGGGTCGGCCTGTTTGATGGCAAAGCCCTGAATGCGGATGCCCGCATTATATTCGTTCAGAATCGATTGCATCAAATCCTGTGCCCGCACGCCAATCCGGTCACGGCCATTGCCGATTGCCTCATCCAGCGTCACCGTAGCAACCACGGCGCGCATGGCGCTCTCTGCAACGGCGCGAACCGTGTCCTTGGGGTTGCGGATCTGGTAGATATAATCCTGCGGGTTGGCGATATCCCACCGCACTGAATAGGCCAGATCGATGATGTTCTGATCACCCGTCAGCATCAGGTTTTCACTGGTGCCGCCTTCAGGAAAATCCTCGGTACGGATGGCCTGCACGTCAACCTTGGTAACCGTGGCGATGGGCGCGGGCCAGGTAAGCCGGATGCCGGGATCAAGCGTTTCCGAATAGCGCCCGAAATAGGCAACAACGCCGCGCTGCTGCGGCGCAATCTGGTGGACGCTTGTAAAAATCACCCATAGCGCGACGATCAGGCCAGAACCGATCAACCAAATGGCCTTGCCACCGCCGCCGGTGGGAAAGCCGGAAAAACCGCTGCCCCCACCGCCGCCGCCACCCGTGCCGCGCGCACGACGAAGGAATTCGTCAAGCGCGGTCGGTTTCGGGCCGCGACCGCGGTTGCCGCCGGGTGGAATTGACCAAGGGTTGCGAGGCCCCTCGTTATCGTCGCCAGAACCGCCCCACGGGCTTTTCGGCTTTTCGGTCATCAGGATGGAAATGCGCTGCAGCCAGGCCGGTCGAGTAATCATAAACCCTTTATAGGTGCCCCACACGGGAAAAACAGTGGCAACCGGCACAGACCGTCCTAATGCGGTATCCATGACCGATATCGATAGCCTGAACGCTGCCCTGTTGCCGATTGCCGGCGCCCGTGCCACCGCTCGTTTGGAGGATGGCCGGGCCTCTATCATTCTTGATGTCAGCGGTCTTGATCCCACGGCGCGTGATGTGCTCGATTCGGCGATCAAGCGGTGCGCCACTGCATTGCCGGGCATTTCAGAGGTGCGCGTGGCGCTGACCAGCCAGCGTACCCAGCGCCAGATTATTGCGGTCGCCAGCGGCAAGGGCGGGGTGGGTAAATCCACCGTTTCTGCGAATCTGGCGATTGCGCTGCACCAATTGGGGCGCAAGGTGGGGTTGGTCGATGCCGATATTTATGGCCCCTCCCAGCCCAAGTTGATGGGGGTGGAGGGCAGCCGCCCGACCGCGCCAGAAAAATTGCTGGTGCCGGTCGAAACCCCGTCGGGCGTGCCGATCCTGTCGATGGGCCAGCTGGTTGCGCCCGATCAGGCGATCGCCTGGCGCGGGCCGATGGCGGCAGGGGCGCTGGGCCAGCTGGTCGATGCCGATTGGGGGCAAACCGATACGCTGATCATCGATATGCCGCCGGGCACCGGCGATGTGCAGCTCACCATGATCCAGAAGCACCGGCCTTCGGGCGTTGTGATCGTGTCGACCCCGCAGGATCTGGCGTTGATGGATGCCAAGCGCGCAATCGACCTGTTCGTTAAATCGGGCATCCCTATCATTGGGCTGGTGGAGAACATGGCGGGCTATGCCTGCCCGTCCTGCGGCGAGGTTTCGGATCCATTTGGCAGCGGCGGGGCAGAGCTTGCCGCCGACATCTTGGAAATACCGTTTTTGGGCCGGATTCCGCTCGATATCGCGATTCGCACGGGCTCCGATGCCGGGCAGCCGCCGGTCACCGGGAACGGCCCAGAGCGCGCCGCGTTCATGGATGTTGCGGCGATTGTCCGCGATTGGATTGAACGCGGAGGCAAGCATGCCACTCACTTCGGATGAAGATATTGCCGCGCTGCTCGGGCGGGTGCGGACAATCGCGCTGGTTGGCGCTTCGGATCGGCCGGAACGCCCATCTTATGAGGTGATGGCGACCCTGCAGGCGCATGGGTACCGGGTGATCCCGATCAACCCGCAAATCGCGGGCGAGCATATCCACGGCGAGTTTGTGTTTGGCGACATGGCAACGCTGGGTGAACCGATTGATTTAGTTGATATTTTCCGCAACTCTACGGCGGCGGGAGACGCGGTCGATGCCGCGATTGCAGTGGGCGCAAAGGCGGTTTGGATGCAATTGGGCGTCGTCAACGCGGCAGCAGCCGCGCGCGCTGAGGCCGCGGGACTTGATGTTGTGATGGATCGCTGCCCCGTTATCGAACTAAAACGGCTGCAAATCGCACCATTTTGCTGATTTTTTGGCATCGTATGGCCGGGAAATGCCGGCATTTTTACCGAGATGACGCAAAATGGCCTAAAAATGGCAGTGATTGGCCCCAAATGTTCGGTGTGTTGTTGATAGCGACAGCGATTCAGCTGGCCGATGGTCCGCCGCGCGCCACCGACCCCGCCACCAAACTACCCGGCACGATGCTCTAATTGCCCAGAATATGCATCCATAGCGGCGCGCCGGTCAGGCTTTCTGAACCGCGCAGCGCCGCGAGCGCCGTTGCGACCGCGCGTTCGGGGCCCTCGTGCGTCACGATGGCGACCAGCACGCTGCCGTCGCCGGATCGCCCGCGCTGCATGAGGCTTTCAATCGAGACGCCCGCATCGCGCATCGCCGCGGCAATCTCTGCCAGCACACCCACTTTGTCGGCAACGGTAAAGCGCACATAGGCGCGGCCACGCCGGTCGCCGGTGTCGGCGGGTGCCTGTGCCAGCAGAGCGGCGGCGGGCATGGCATAGGGCGGGCCATATTCGCCGCGCGCGATATCGATCAGATCGGCGACCACCGCGCTCGCGGTTGGCCCGTCGCCTGCGCCTGCGCCCTGAAACAACAGCCGCCCGACGAAATTCCCCTCCGCGACCACGGCGTTGGTAGCCCCCGTCACATGCGCGAGCGGGTGGCTGACGGGCACCAGATGGGGATGAACGCGCTGGAAAAGCCCCGCGTCATTGGCTTCGGCAAAACCCAGCAGGCGGATGCGATAGCCAAGCGCCGCCGCCTCAGCAATGTCCGCCGCCAGCACATCGCGGATGCCGCCTGATTTCACATCACCAAAGGCTGGCTGGGTGCCAAAGGCAATGCTCGCCAAAATTGATAATTTATGGGCGGCATCAATACCGTCGATATCAAAGCTGGGATCAGCCTCTGCAAAGCCAAGCGCCTGTGCTTCGGCTAGCACATCGCCGAAATCGCGCCCCTCTGCCTCCATCTTGCTCAGGATGAAATTGCAGGTGCCGTTCAAAATGCCGTACACCCGGGCAATCTCGTTTGCCGCAGCGCCTTCGCGCAGGCCCTTGATCACCGGAATCCCGCCCGCCACCGCCGCTTCGAATTTCAGCGGTGCGGATGCGGCCTCTGCCGCGCGCGCCAGTTCCAGCCCGTGATGCGCGATCATCGCCTTGTTCGCGGTCACCAGCCCCTTGCCGCTGGCCAGCGTGGCGCGGGCGAGGGTGAGCGCGGGGCCATCCGATCCGCCGACCAGTTCCACGACCACATCGGCATCATCACGCTGTGCAAGCGCCGTGGTATCATCGACCCAGGCAAAGCGGGTAATATCCACCCCGCGATCCTTGCCCCGGTCACGCGCCGAGACGGCGACGATCTCAATGGGGCGCCCGGCGCGGCGCGCGATCAGCGCACCATTGGCGTCGATCAGCCTGATCACGCCAGCGCCAACGGTGCCAAGCCCGGCCAGAGCAATACGAAGTGGTTTGGTCATGTTATGCCCCATAGCCGTCATGCCGAACTCGTTTCAGCACTCAACGGGCGGCAGATAGCCGCGACGGTTCTCTAGCGGCACGTTGGACCGGGAAACAAGTTGGTAGTTATCTCCTGCCGCCAGGGCGGCGCATCAATTCCGACCGATCTCCAAGCCTCTTGTTCCCCCGCGAAGGCGGGGGTCCAGACTGGACTCCCGCCTTCGCGGGAGCACAAAAAGTTCTCCTTAATCGAAGGGAGTAAATCGCCATCAAGATCAGAGCGACGGATGGAGAACAAATCGACAGCCGGTGGTTTTCACCGGTGCCGCGTCAAGCTTTCACCAGCCCAATCTCCACCAGCCGTTCGTGCAGATAATCATGCGCGGTAATGGGCGTGGGGTAGCGGTTGGGGTTGCTGGCGGTGATGCAGCCGGGCAGCGTTTCGATCAGGAAATCAGGCGCGGGGTGCAGGAAAAATGGCATCGAATAGCGTGGATGGCTGCGCCGTTCCGGCGGCGGGTTCACCACGCGGTGGGTGGTGGATGGCAGGACGTGATTGGTTAGCCGCTGGAGCATATCGCCGACATTGACCACCATGGCATCGGCAGGCGGCTTGATCGCCAGCCACTCGCCGTCGCGCTCGAGCAGTTCGAGCCCGGCTTCCTCGGCACCTAGCAACAGCGTGATCAGGTTGATATCCTCATGCGCGCCTGCCCGTACCCCCTCTGCGTCAGCGGGGATCGGCGGATAGTGCAGCAGCCGCAGGATCGAATTGCCGTCCTTCACAGCTGGATCGAACCAGTCGCTCGCCAGCCCCAGATGCCGCGCAATCGCCGACAATATCTTGTCCCCCGCCCGGTCGAACGCGGTGAACAAGGCGCTCAGCGTTTCGTGGAAACCCTCGGGCCGCGCAGGCCAGATATTGGGGGGCATGACATCGGCATAGCGGTGCCCGGCGGCCAATTCGCGGCCCACATGCCAGAATTCTTTCAGGTCGACGACGCTGGCGCCCTTGGCGATCTCTGTCTTGAAGGGGGTATAGCCGCGTTGGCCCCCGCCTGCTGCGGTATAATATTGCCGTTTTTCTTCGTCGGTCAGCGCGAAGAATTGCTGGGTGTAATCCCAGGCTCGGTCGATCAGTGCCGGATCAATGCCATGATCGGCCACCACCGCAAATCCAAATCGTTCAAACGATGTGCCAAGCGCCCGGGCAAAACCGGCGGGATCCGCCGTATCTTGCGCCAGCGATAATGTGGGAACTTGGGCAGGGGCGGTATCGAGCATGGGTCAATGTCCGTTGAGCGATTAATTGCCCAACATAAGATACGGTGCCGGTTTCGAACAGGGGGCGGCGCTGCCGTGGTTCAGCCCCTGCTGATAACGCCCGTGCTATGCCCGCCAGCGGTTGGCGTAACGTCGATGCGGACGGGCTTGCCGACAGGATCGGTGCCGACGAGCGCGGTTCCTTCTGCCTTCAGCGTAAAGCCCTTGGGCTCCAGCGTGGAGAGATACCAGGCGCGCACAGTGGCCGAATCAGCCGCGCTGTCAAACGCAACGTCGGTCATGTCGTCTTCTTTATGCGGCATGATCTTCATGTCGATCATCTTCGCGCCGGGATAAAGCGGCACTATCGTCATATCGACCGGGCTGCCGTCTGCCATCTGCATGTCCGTTACGTTGCCGACAGCCATCGCCGCGTCTGGCGCGCGCGCGGGTTCAGCGCAGGCTGTCAGCGCCCCTGTTGTCGCTGCCAGCAGTGCCATCGTGCCAAAAATTGATCGGGTCATGCCAGCCTCCACGCTGATTGCCTGTGACCCGCCACAAGCGGCCGCTGCGCGGCTGGGTCAAGTCCAGCCAACAAGGGGCACCGATCTTGGATAATATCGTACGATGTTGTGCGGCAATTTGTGGCGGCTTTGCGGCCTTGTGTGTCAGCCCCCGACGGTGATGACGCCGGTTGAATGGCCATCGGCGGCTGGCGCTACCTCCAGCGTGAAGGGCTTGTTTTCGTCATCGGTTCCTTTCAGGCCCTTGCCTGCCGCCGTCAGTTTGAAATCGGCCTTGCCCAGCTTGTCGGCAAAATATTCCAGCACCTTTTCCGGTGTGGCCGGGCTGTCAAAAACGACGCGAACCTTGCCGCTGTCATCTTCGCCATCCTTGCCTTCGTTCGCGGCGATGTTCATCGTGGTGATCGTTGATCCGGGATACAGCTTCACCCCGTTCAGGCTGAAATCGCCCGCGCCGAGTTTCATCTTGGGGAGCGAGAATTTGCCCGAAAAGCCGGGGGCGTTGATCGATACTTCGCCGCTATTGCCGTCCATGCCGGCGGTGACGTTGCCGTCGCTGTCGGTTGCGTTGAACGTAACGGTCGTGCCTTCCTTGTCGCCGCCGCAAGCCGCCAGCGGCATGGCCAACGGGATCATCAGGGCCAGCAGCATTGTCGATTTCCGCATCTCTCGTCTCCATCCGGTGTTATAGAGTAATAATACACGTGGTTCGCGACTTTCGTCAATATCTGCGTTGCGCGGCGCATAATGGGTCGACCCGGATGCGTGCATCGGGCATGGCCGCGCGGATGAACGCCCCGCAGAACTTTGCCCCTATTTCTGATCCATCGGCTGAACAGAATGCGCCGATTGGGTTTGCAGAATTCGTTGCGCTGGTCGCGTCGTTGATGGCGCTGACGGCGTTGGGGATTGATGCGATGCTGCCCGCGCTGCCCGCCATTGGTGGTGCGCTGGGCGTAGCGGTGGAGAATGATCGCCAGCTCGTCATCGTGATGTTCCTGTTCGGCTTTGGCATCGCCCAGCTGGTCCATGGTCCATTGGCGGATCGTTATGGCCGACGCCCGGTGCTCGGCTTTGCCTTGGCTGCTTATGTTATCGCCAATCTGGTGGCGGCCTTGTCGAGCAGTTTCGTGCTGTTGCTCGCCGCGCGGTTTACCGCTGGTCTGGCGATTGCGGCGTCGCGGGTGGTGACGGTGGCGCTGGTGCGCGATTGCTATTCTGGCCGGGCGATGGCGCGGGTGATGAGCCTGGCGTTCATGGTGTTTATGGCGGCTCCCGTCCTCGCCCCCAGTTTTGGCCAGCTGATCTTGTTCTTTGGATCATGGCGGCTGATCTTCGTGATGATCGCGGTCATTTCTGCGATCATCCTGGGCTGGTTTATATGGCGCATGCCCGAAACATTGCGGGTGGAAAACCGCACGCCCTTGTCGCTTGAGCGATTGTGGCGGGGGTGGCGGCTGACGCTGACGGATCGCGCGTCGATTGGCTATACGCTGGCGGCGACCGCGCTGTTGGGCGCGCTGTATGGCTTTATCAATTCGGTGCAGCAAATTGTCGCCGCGCTGACCGGGGATGATCAATTACTGGTGCCGGTGTTTATCGCGGTGGCCAGCATGATGGCGCTGGCGAACCTGCTCAATTCGCGGATCGTGATGCGGATTGGCACGCGGCGCATTTCGCACAGCGCGCTGGTGGGGTTCATTGCTGTTTCGGCCGTGCATCTGGCGATTTCGCTGGCGGGAGCGGAGACGATTTACAGCTTTGCCGTGCTGCAGGCGCTGGCGATGGCGTGTTTTGGGCTGGCGACGGCCAATTTCTCGTCGATGGCGATGGAAAAAATGGGTGAAATCGCGGGCACCGCCTCCAGCGTGCAGGGCTTTATCACAGTGACCAGCGGGGCGTTGATGGGCGCGTGGATTGGCCGGGCATTCGATGGCACCACCGTGCCGCTTTATTCTGGCTTCGTGATTTTGGGGCTGGTGGCGTTCGCCATCGTCGCGGTGGTGGAGCGCGGCCGCCTGTTCCGCCCAAGCTGATCGCGGCTGCCCGGAACAACTACCGCGCCGCGCCGTTAGCACCGTGGAAGGCTGTGCGCCCAACACGTCCGGGCCAGCCATAATCGGGAGCATGAACGATGGTGAGCGGTGGAATGCAGATACCGGGCAGCGGCACCGGTGATGATGGCTATGACGAAGATGGCTATGACGAAAGCCAGCGCGCCGAAATTCTGGAAGCCACGGGTGAAGGCCCGACCGATGGGGTCATCATGACCGATCTTGCCCCCGATCTGGGTGGCGATGACGAAGTGGATGACGAGCCGGCCGACGACTCTGACCACGCGACGCAAGGTGGCGGCGCTGAGCCCGATGATGACGACGATGATGACGACGATGACGACGACGATGACGTTGGCACCGGCGATGACGATGACGTCGGCGGCGAGCATGATGACGAGGAAAATGAAAACGCCTGAAAATGAAAACGCCTGACTGGGGCTGACCAATGGGCGCGCGCGGTTGCTTGCTGCGCGCGCCGACAGGGCGTAGCCTTTGGTTTGATCCCCTTCAGCCAAGCACAGCTTTGTTGTGCTCCCGCGAAGGCGAGTGCTGGGTCGGATCGTCCCCCGGACGATCCTTGCACCTACGGCGTAGGTGCAACGCTGCACTCCCAGTCTGGGCCCCCGCCTTGGCGGGGGAACAATAGACTTGGAATTCGGTCGGAATTGATGCGCCACTCTGGCGGAAGGGGAAGATTACCCGTAGCCTTTACCGGTCATCTGATCGGGAACGACAATCATGCGCGCCACCGCTTTATTTGCTGCCGCCCTTAGCCTTGTGATCGCTGGTGGAGGCGCGACGGCCCAGCCCGCCCCGTCAAAGGCGGATGCAAAAGCGACTGCCCGCAGCGAGGCGATCGTCAGCGGGCGGCAGGCGGCGTTCAAACTGTCTCTCGCCAGCTTTGTGGGGCTGAAGGCGGCAATCACGCGCGGGGATGACCCCAAGACGATGATCCTGCCCGCCAGCGCCCTCGCCGCCTGGGGCCGCGCTATTCCCGGCATGTTCCCTGCAGAAGCCGCGTCGCCATCCTCCAAAGCGCTGCCCACGGTATGGAGCGACCGCGCCGGATTCGAAGCCCGCGCCGCTGACATGGCCACTGCTGCGGCGCAACTCGCAACGCTGGCCAAGGCCGGCGACGCTGCCGCGCTTTCCGCGCAGTGGGACGTGCTGAAGGGCAGCTGTTCGGCCTGCCACGACAAATACCGGGCGGAAGAAAAACGCTGATCTAGGGCACAATCCCGCCCGCCAACGACGTTAGTTGGGCGCGATCAGCTCGGGTCGATATTCGAAGTGCATCGTGTCGAAATGCCGCCAGCGTCCGCCCCAGATAAAGCCGTGGCGTTCAAACGCTGCAACAATGTCGGCGGGCAGGCGGTTGCGATAGCGCGCGCGCTCGCCACCCGACCAGCGCCAGTAATCGGCCTGCGCGCTCGCGAGGTCGATCGCGATCCCGTAGCCGTGCATGCTCCGCTGGCTGGTGCCTGCAATGGTGCGGCAGCTATAGCCGCCCGAATTGGGGACGAGATAGCGCGTCATCGCGGGCGGCAGCTGCGCCAGATCGCGCAGGACGGCCTCAAGTTTATCGGCGACATGGTTGGTGGTGGTGACGCGAATGCTGCCGCCGCCGCGCCCGGGCAGCCACGCGACATCGCGCAAGCGCACGGCAGCCTTGCGGCAATCACCATAGATCGCATCGAAAAAGGGTTCGTAGCGCACGCGGCCGGGGTCGGTAATGGGCGCGGGCGAGAGCGGCGCACCGGCGGGATAAGGGTCAACAAACATGGCATCAATATCGGGGTGCGCCTGGCGCTCCGCCTCGGTAGCGGCGGCGGGCCCGAGCCTGCGCGGCAGGCGGGTGCCGTTGCTGAGGATGACCTCGCCGGCGGTGACCTGCGCGACGAGGCCTGGATAGCCGGCGATGAGCCGCGCGGCCCATGGCGGCGCGGGGGCTTGCGCGGTGGCGGGGGTGGTCAGGGCGAGAACGGCCAGGATGAGGAGCGGCAGAGCGGTACGCGCGCGGTGTCGGCTTGGCATCATGATCCCATTTGCGTAAGCATTTGCATCCGGCGTCGCAACGACCCGGCATCAAGCGGAGGCGACCATGACCCGTATCGATCACGATGACCGCCCCTGCTTTCGAGGTAACCTCAAAGCGTCGTAAGGGCTTCCCGAGCGAGACCAACGTCAAACGCGGGCTGCGCACGGTGCGCGGCGGTGACGTCGAACTGCTGGAAAAACTCGGGCGGCGTGATCCGTGCCCGTGCGGTTCGGGGAAGAGATTTCAAGCAATGCTGCATGACCTCGGGCCGGTTTCGACGGCGCCGAGCGAGCGGATTATTGGCGGTGAGCGAGCGTGCGCTGTCTGACCGGTGGCAAGCTTAAGTCCCTCTCCTGAAGGGGAGGGGTAGGGGGTGGTGGCTCTCAGTCTCACCGAGCCGCCGCCCGCTACGATGATTTCGTCGAGACGCTCGCCGTAGTGAAACGCGCGGGAATCACGCGGCTGGAATTTATGACGGAGCGGCGAGGGGAGTAGGCGTCTCAGGCGGCGCTGCGTAACAATGCGCCAGCCTCGTCGAGCCGACGATGCACACTCGGCGCTGAAAGCTCGAACCCATTTGGCCAGGCGAGCGCGCCACCTTCGATGAACGCGCGCGCGAAATAGGCCGGGTCTACAAGCGGGCGCGTCATCACGGTATCGCGCGCGATCAAGTCGGCGGCGGACCAGTGGGCGGTGCTGCCGTCGGAAAAAGTGAGCGATAGGCTCATCGGCCCTTCGGGTTTTACCTGAACGAGCTTGATCATCAGATTGTCAGATCAAGGGGAAGATCAGATATATCCCTAAGTCGATTTCCTGCGACCATAATATTGACCAGATTGCTTACTTCGTCTTGCTTAAGCGCCTTCACAGCCTCCTGAAGTTCGGGTAATGCAAAGTGATAGACACAATCCAAATCACCCGTACCCAAGGCAAGGGATGCCAGTCGACTTGGCGATGGCTCGCCAGTCACGACGACGATATGCGGAACCCGCCCTTTTCGACTTCTTATGAGATTCAGTGCTTCGAAACGTGAATTTTGGGCACGGTCGCTGCGCATCGTCCATTTACAAGAGATAGATGCGTGCATGAGAGGAAGCTGGCTGTTCTTGGCGCGTAACGGAGAATGGAGCCCCGATTGGTCATCAAGCGCCATGCCGTTCGCCATGAAATCGTCGTCATCAATCGGCGTTCGTGAGACGACAACGTCTGAGGCAACGGCGTAATCATTGCCTACAAAAACGGCCAAGTCGGGATTTTCGTTGGCGATCCTTTGAACCTCGGCGAGATGGGAATATTGTTGATAGCGAGCAATAACGAGCTCCGATCGTGCGTTTATGCATTCAGTTGTCCAATTTCCTGGCCGCAAACCATGAAGATGCGACAATGCTGACTGGACAAAATTGGTCACACATTTTTCAAATTCGACCCCGGCTGTTTGACCGGCAAGCTTGGTGCCGGCGCTCGCACCAAGTTTGTTGGCCATTTCCCGAGCAATCCGGACGCTTGATTGCTGGCTGGCATCCGCATTTGATGCAACGCCGTCGTTGATCACCAGCAGACGCTCGCAAATCTGCTGGTGAAATTGTGCCCGCAGTGATGTCAGCGACACAGCGCTCATGCGGCATGGGCCGAAAACAGCTTTTGCACCGACAATGCAATCTTCAGATTATGCGCGACTGCCCGTGCGACCGGCGGCGGGAATGCATTGCCAACTTGCCGGTATGATGTTGTTTTTGCACCATAGAATTGCCAGCTGTCGGGAAAGCCCTGAATTCGGGCCACCATGCGGACGGTGAGCCGTGGCATGCCGACAAAATCCGGATCGGGTGCCTCTGCGGCCAAGCTCCGCCCTTCGACGCCCAGCGTTGCCCAAGCCTTTCTGGCGCGCGTCGGCCCAAGGTCGGGGCCGCCATGTTTTTTTGACCCGCCGACAATTGTCGGTGCGATTTCGTTGGCACGGGCGGCCCATGCTTTGGTGCCGAGCCAGCCGCGCGCACCCATCAGGTCTTTCAGTGTCTCGCCGACTGTTGGCGGATTGTGGGGCAGCGCGGTTGGCCAATCGAAAACGTCGGCCAAATCCTTCCGAATCGCCACGATGACGACCCGGGGCCGCAACTGCGGGACGCCGAAGTCGGATGCGTTCAGCAGACGCCATTCGGTATGGTAGCCTAGCTGATCAAGCTGGCTTTTGAGTAAGGTCCGATAGTCATCAAAGACAGCCGAGAGGAACCCGCGCACATTCTCGATCATCACCGCCTTGGGGCGCATTTCGTCGATCAGTCGCAGTGCTGCCGGAAACAGGTTGCGCTCGTCGAGATCGCCTAATTGTTTGCCAGCCACCGAAAAGGGTGGGCAGGGCAATCCGGCAGCGAACAGGTCGATCCCCTTATAGGGGCGCCCGTCGAAATCGTTCATGTCTTGGGCAAAAACCTTCCAGCCGGGGCGGTTGAGTTCGAGTGTCTTGGCAAAATCGCGTTCGATTTCGACCAGTGCCTCATGTCGAAAACCAGCCTGTTCGAGACCGATGGCCTGGCCGCCGGCACCTGCGCAAAATTCGATGGAGTGCATTGCGATTCTCTCGATGCCCTTGCTCAAGCCTCAGGCTATGTTCTGTTTATGTTCACGTCAAGCCGACAAGATACCGGGAGGCAAGTGGCGGTTTTTGTATGTCAGGATAACCGCCAACCCCGCGGACAGCAGCCCATCTTGCGTTTCGCTCCGGCGGATGCGGCCATCGAGGCAAGACCGCAAAATCAATTATAGCCGAAATCGCTATAGGGGTGAAGTCGTCCGGTGGTCGGACGACTTCGCTCACTCACTCCGCCGCCACCCCGGCTCGTGCAAACATATCGTCCCCACCATCCTCATTCGCCACCGCCGCAGGCGTAACCTTCACCTTCTGGCGCTTGTCGAACGAATCCCACACGTCGTTCCAGTTCCCCCGTGTCGCGCCCTTGGAATATTCCGTGGCGCGTTGTTCGAAGAAGTTGGCGTGTTCCACGCCGTTCAGCAGTGGGGCGAGCCAGGGCAGGGGGTGTTCGTCGATCATGTAGATGGGCTTCAGATCAAGCTGGGCCAGCCGCCAATCGGCGATGTAGCGGATGTACTTCTTGATCTCCTTGGGCGTCATCCCCGTTACCGGGCCCTGTTCAAACGCCAGGTCGATGAACGCATCTTCCAGCCGAACCGTCGTCTGGCACACGTCCATGATGTCGTCCTTCACGGCCTTGGTCAGGCACTGCCGTTCCTTCACGAACGCGTGATAGAGGTGGATGATGCCTTCGCAGTGCAGGCTTTCGTCGCGCACGCTCCAGCTGACGATCTGGCCCATGCCCTTCATCTTGTTAAAGCGCGGAAAGTTCATCAGCATGGCAAAGCTGGCGAACAATTGCAGCCCTTCGGTAAAGCCGCCGAACATCGCCAGCGTGCGGGCGATATCGGCATCGCTGTCGACGCCGAAGGTTTTCAGATAATCATGCTTGTCCTTCATCTCGCTATATTCGAGGAAGGCGCCATATTCGCTTTCGGGCATGCCGATGGTGTCGAGCAAATGGCTGTACGCGGCGATGTGCACCGTTTCCATGTTGCTGAACGCGGTCAGCATCATCTTGATTTCGGTGGGCTTGAACACGCGACCATATTTATCGTGGTAGCAATCCTGCACCTCGATATCGGCCTGGGTGAAAAAGCGGAAAATCTGCGTCAGCAAATTGCGTTCATGTTCGCTGATCTTTTGCGCCCAATCGCGGCAATCCTCGCCCAGCGGCACTTCCTCTGGCATCCAGTGGATCTGCTGCTGGCGCTTCCAAAACTCATAAGCCCAAGGGTATTCGAAGGGCTTATAGGCTTTGCGGGCTTCAAGAAGCGACATGGGCGGGTTTTCCTAAACTAGAAACAAAAGGCGAAGGGGAATCAGCGGTAATGCGACAGGCAGATCATGATGCAGGCGCCGCCCAGCAGAACCAGGCCGACGGCAAAGGTATTGCGACTGGTGCTATCGATTGGGCGATGATTGGCGCGCTTGGCCAGGCGGGATGCCAAGCCGTGGCGCGATCCGGCGACATCGGCGACCACCCAGCCAGCAAAAATAAGATTCAGGCCAATGATGATGCCGATCAGATCATATGCATGTGTCAATGTAGGTTACTCCAGGTCCAAAGGGCATAAGCAAAACCGCCCAGAATTAATGTCAACGCCGCCAGCATTGTACCCACAATCCGTTTGGCATAGCGAGCCTGCTCGCTAGCCCCGGACCGGGTAACAACGAATACAGCCAAAAGGCCGGACACGCTGGCAACACCCGCCATAATGACGGGTGGCGTAGCAAGTGCAAGTATGCGGTTCATGCCGGCGATCCTGCATGGCTGCGCGCTGTAATCCAGGCATAAGCGAGGATCAGCCGCAGCGATGCGGCTGCCACGATCAGGCCGTTTCCCCTGGACGATGAACGGGTGGTGCGCGGCATATCGCTCATGCCCGTTCCTGCCGGATGACCGTGCGGTCGACATAAACTTTGCGGGTGCCGCGCGCGCCAACGCCCAGAAACACCACGCCGATGAAATAGCCGAAATCATACCAGCCGCCATTATTGGGCACGGCATAGACCGCCACGTCGGGCATGAAGATCGACAATATCGCCGCAACCGGAAAGATGAAGCCGTGCCACAGCCCGAGCAGGAAGCCGGGCGCATCGGGCGCCACTGCGCTGCTCACCTGATGCGCGCAGGCGGTGAGCGCCAGCGCCAGCGGGAGCAGAGTGAGCATCGGCAGGCGCCGATTCCGCTGGGAGTGGGGGTGGGGGGCAAGTTGCATGATCAGTTCCTCAATGCGGATGGGGGACATGCATCGAAACGCATGTCCGCGCGTTGAGGGGGCATCACCACAGAGGATAAATCATGGCCCATGACCACCCGATCAAGGACAGCATCAAAGAACATATGAGCGTGATTGGCGCAGACGGCGTGCCCGTCGGCACCGTCGACCATATCAAGGGAGAGCGCATCCAGCTGACCAAGACGCGTAGCGGGCCGCACGGAGACCACCACCATTTCATCCCGCTCGGCCTGGTTGCAGATGTTGAGGGCGACAAAGTGCGCCTGTCCGCCAACGCCGATGTGGCGGTGACGTTCGAAGAAGAAAAATGATCGTGCTGCGCCCCCGCCCGTTTGGGCGGGGGAGTCGGCGAAATGATCCTGATGCGCCATCATTTCGGATCGTCCAGCCGCCGCGCTTCGGTGACGGGCAGCCCGGCTTCGGTAGGCACATAGATCAACGACGCTTTCGAATTCTCCAGCGCCTGGATCTGAAGATAGCGCAGATACCCCTCTGGCCCGCCAAGGCTGTTTTGGAGGATGGCATTGGCCTCAGCCGCGCCCTTTGCCCGGATCACCTCAGCCTCGGCCAGCGAGATCGCGCTCTCCTTTTTCGCACGCGCCTCCAAGATAGCGACTTGCCGCGACGACTGCGCCTCCGCCAGCGCCGCTTCCCCGGCGAGCCGCTGCGAATAGACGCGGTATTGCGGCCAGCCCACGAGCAAAAGGACAACAAACACGATTCCGCCCAGCGCAGCAAAGCCGATGCAACCTGTCTTCTGGTCCATTGCCTGTCGCCTCACTTACGCCGCTTCACCCTCACTGGCACGCCAGACACTCGTCATAATCCTTTTCCTCAAGCTCGATCTGCTTGAGGTCCGGCGTGTTGTCTGCCTCCACGCCGCCGGCAAAGCCTGCGCGCTGGATGCTTTTAGAGCGCAGATAATAGAGTGACTTCACCCCCAATTCCCATGCGCGGAAGTGGAGCATCAGCAGATCCCATTTCTCGACATCGGCGGGGATGAACAGGTTCAGCGATTGCGACTGATCGATAAACGGCGTGCGGTCTGCCGCGAGTTCGAGCAGCCAACGCTGATCAATCTCGAAGCTGGTCTTGTAGCAATCCTTTTCCTCCTGGCTGAGGAAATCGAGGTGCTGCACCGAACCGCCCTTTTCCAGGATCGTGCTCCACACGGCTTCACTGTTCTTCGACTTCTCGTTGAGCAGTTTTTCCAGATAGGGGTTCTTGACTGACCAGCTGCCCGACAGCGTCTTATGCGTATAAATATTGGCCGGGATTGGTTCGATGCACGCGCTTGTCCCGCCGCAGATGATGCTGATCGACGCGGTTGGCGCGATCGCCATCTTGCAGCTGAACCGCTCCATCACCCCCTGATCAGCCGCATCGGGGCACGCGCCCCGTTCAATCGCGAGCTGCATCGATGCTTCATCGACCTGGCCCTTGATATGTTTGAAGATTTTCAGGTTGTACTGCTTGGCCATCGCGCCTTCGAACGGCAGGCCGCGCGCTTGCAGGAAGCTGTGGAAGCCCATCACGCCCAGCCCGACCGAACGCTCCCGCGCTGCGGAATAGGCGGCACGTGCCATGCCGGGTTCGGCGCGGTCGATATAATCCTGCAGCACATTGTCGAGGAAGCGCATCACATCCTCGATAAAGCCCTTTTCATCCTTCCACTCGTCCCAGGTTTCCAGGTTGAGCGATGACAGGCAGCATACAGCGGTGCGTTCCTTGCCAAATTGGTCGCGACCAGTGGGCAGGGTGATTTCAGAACACAGGTTCGATGTCGACACCTTCAGCCCGACATCGCGGTGATGCTTTGGCATCGCATTGTTCACATGATCACTGAACACGATATATGGCTCACCGGTTGCCAACCGGGTTTCAACGAGCTTTTGGAACAGCGAGCGCGCGTCCACCGTGGCGCGGACAGAGCCGTCCTTCGGGCTGGTCAGGTGCCATTCGGCCCCGGCACGCACTGCTTCCATAAACGCATCGGGGATCAGCACGCCGTGGTGCAGGTTCAGCGCCTTGCGGTTGAAATCGCCCGAGGGTTTACGGATTTCGAGAAACTCCTCGATTTCCGGGTGGCTGATGTCGAGATAGCAGGCGGCCGACCCGCGCCGCAGCGAGCCTTGCGAAATCGCAAGCGTCAGCGAATCCATCACCCGCACAAACGGAATGATGCCGCTGGTCTTGCCGTTCAGCCCAACCGGCTCACCAATGCCGCGCACCGCACCCCAATAGGTGCCGATGCCGCCGCCGCGACTGGCGAGCCAGACATTCTCGTTCCAGGTGTCGACAATCCCCTCAAGGCTGTCCGGCACCGAATTCAGGTAGCAGCTGATCGGCAGGCCGCGCCCGGTGCCGCCGTTCGACAGCACGGGGGTTGCAGGCATGAACCACAACTTTGAGATATAATCATAAATCCGTTGCGCATGCGCTGCATCGTCGGAATAGGCGCTGGCAACGCGGACGAACATGTCCTGATAGCTTTCGCCTGGCAGCAGATAGCGATCATTCAGCGTTTCCTTGCCGAAATCGGTTAACAGCGCGTCGCGGCTACGATCAACCTCCACGGGAAAAAGCTGGGGCTTGATCGATTTTGAATCGGGCGTTGCAACAGCCTTTTTGGCTGCGGCGGTTGCACCGGCGGTCGCCGCCTCAATCGCGCTCGCTGCCGGGTCGCGGGCCAAACCGCCAGCGCTATCGCTGGACAAGCTGCTCAACAAACTGGTTGCCATATCGCTGGTCACTTCCTGGCCATCTCTGAAATCCACAGACTCATCTCCCGTGCTGCGAATCGCGATTTGCGCGATTCGCCATCGAATCGGGGGCGAACCCCCATGTTATCATTGGCGAGCACGAAGGAGAACAAAAAGTGTCCATCCTTAGTGCGGCAAGCACAGGAAGGGGAAGCTGCGATTTGAAGTCGCAGCAATCATCCTACCAGTGATTGGGCCCGCCCCCGAACTCAACCACAACAGATTGTGCCCATTCGCCGAGCGACGCAAGACGGTAAATGACAGATTAGGGACTCGGTTCGTCGCTATTTTGATTCGCTTCACCGGGCCGCCACAGCGCGCATTTGGCGCGACGCGTGGACTTAGGCGGGGTTAGCAAAAGGCAAGGGAACGAACCGGAAACGCAAATATTTCGCTGCTTGCTGGCTTTGGGTGATAGCGACCGGTTCGATTTACGTTGCGATCGATCCGCTTTCGGCGCGGATCGTGCCGCGCTGGTGCCGTCCGCGCAGCTTTGGGGGGCAGCCCGGCAGCTATGTTGCGTAATGCGTCGTGCTGAAGTACCCCGATTGAGCATCAGAACTTCGGTGCTGATCGATAAGAAACGCCACAATGGCCCTTGGGTCGACAAAGTGGGTCGACAGGATAGGGCAGCCGCAGATGAGTTTTTCGGGAATAACAGCCGCAGCGTTACTCGCTAGCGCGCCGATAAATTTTGGCGGTGCCCAAACCGAATTGCCGGTGCCCCCGGTTGCCACAGCCCCGGTTGCCACAGCCCCGGTTGCCACAACCCCGGTTGTTTCAGCCCCGGTTGTCACAGCCTCGGCGGGTCCAGAAGTCCAGCCAGTGGCAGCGCCTTCCCCAGATCCTGCTTTGGTGCCCCAAGCAGCAGCGCCATCACCCACAGCAGCCGAAGCCGCAGCATTGCCGCCAACAGACCCTGGCATCAATCAGGACGATATTGCTGGCAGCGACGAACGCGACATTACGGTGCGCGCGCGCCGCGCGAGCCCCGGCGATCCGATGGCGGCGATCAACGCCAAATCCTTTGCGATTACCGAGGCTGTCGACAACGCCGTGCTGGGTCCGGCGGCAATGGCGGTTGAAAACAACGTCCCCAAGCCCATCACCGACGGGCTGCACAATTTTTTGTACAATATCCATGAACCCGTCGCTTTTCTGAATTTCCTGTTGCAGCTGAAGCCGGGCAAGGCGGCGGAAACACTCGGCCGGTTCACGATCAATTCCACGCTGGGCATCGGGGGGCTTTTCGATGTCGCAAAGAAGCGTCCCTTCAAACTGCCATATCGGACCAACGGCTTTGCCTATACGCTGGGATATTACGGCGTAGGCCCCGGCCCCTTCCTGTTCCTGCCGTTGATTGGGTCGTCAAGTTTGCGCGATCTGATCGGCGATAATCTCGACAGGCTGGTGGTGCCGCTATCCTTTGGCAAACCGTTCAACCGGCCGGCCTATTATATTCCAGCTGGCGTTTTCAGAACGCTTGATCGCCGCGCGGATTTTGATGATCGGTTGCGTGCGTTGCGCCAATCGGCTGATCCCTATGTGGCGCGCCGCGAATATTATCTTCAACTGCGCCAGGCCGAAATTGATCATCTGCGGGGCAAACCGCCAGCTGGCGCTGAAAAGCCCGCCAACCCGCCTAAATGAAGCAAACGCTGCCCGCTTAAGCCGCCAATCGGGCCAGCCGTGATTCCAGCGCGGCGTTCAATTGATCCATGTTGAACAGTCGATCAAAGGCAATGCCAACCTTGCCTTCACGGTTCCACATCACGCGGGCAGGCAGCATCTGGCCTTCGAGTATCTCAATCTCAAGCACGGTGTTTTCGGCGTTGCGGCCAAAATCAATGCCGTCAATCATTGCGCCTGTGGCAGAGATGTTGCGAACACGCACTTCGCCTTCCACATCGCCAATCCGCACGAGGGCGGATCGCATGACGGCGGTGCGCTGGCTGCGGCTGGTTTTATACCCGATCACCGTTGCCATGCCGCCATCATTGGCCAGCAGCTTGATCACCTGATCGCCCGGCATCGGGCGACCATAGACAAAGCCCTGGATATGGCTGCAGCCGAGCTCGCGGATCAGCTCAATCTCATCCTGCGTTTCAACACCTTCGGCGGTGGTTTCCATGTTCATGGATTTGGCGAGCGTGACGATTGCCTTGATGATCGCGGCATTGCGATTGCCCGCCGTGGCGGCACCGCGCACGAAACTTTGATCAATCTTGATCTTGTCGAACGGCGCGCTGCGCAAATAGCCGAGCGAGGAATGGCCGGTGCCAAAATCATCAAGCGCCAGACGCACGCCAATGCCCTTCAGCGCCTTGAACATCGCCTCTGAAGATGCAGATTCATCGAGGAAAACGCCTTCGGTAATCTCCAGTTCAAGCCGCCCCGCCGCGATCCCCGCCTTGGCCAGCGCGTTGGTGACGATGCCGGGAAGCGCGGGATTGGCGAATTGGATCGGCGACACATTCACGCCGATGCGCACATCGCGTGGCCATTTCGCGGCTTCAAGGCAGGCCGTGCGCAATACCCATTCGCCAATCGATTCGATCAGTCCGCAATCTTCGGCCACGGGGATGAAATCCGCCGGAGAAATGCCGCCACGGGTCGGGTGCTCCCAGCGCAACAGCGCCTCATATCCAACGATGCGCGCGCTTTCTGTGCACACGACGGGTTGGTAGACGAGGTGGAACTGGTTCTTGATCAGCGCGTGCCGCAGATCGTCTTCAAGCTGCTTGCGGTTTTGCGCGCCGTGGAGCAATTCTTCGCGGTAGAAGGGGTGGACGCCGCGCCCATCTGCCTTGGCCGCATAGAGCGCCAGATCTGCATTGCGCACCAATGTTTCGGAATCGCCCCCGTCGCGCGGCGCCACCGCCACGCCGATCGAACAGCCAATCGATATGGTGTTGCCATCAATGGTATAGGGTTGCGACAGCGCCGCGATAACCGATCGTGACATATCCGACAGCGTTTCCACACTGTCTTCACCGGGCAGCACGACCTGGAATTCATCACCACCCAGCCGCCCGACCAGCCCCGCATCGCCAATGGTGCGCAACAGCCGCTGCGCCACCTGGATCAGCAGCGCGTCGCCAGTCTGGTGGCCCAGCGTATCGTTGACGACCTTAAACCGATCAAGATCAAGCAACAGCAAGGCCGTTGGGCGATAGATGCTGCCGGGCTGGTTCAGCGTCTGATCCAGCGAGACGCGCATCCGCTGGCGATTGGCCAGGCCGGTCAGCCCATCAAACAGCGCCAATCGGGTAATTTCTGCTTCCGATCGGCGCTTTTCGGTCAGGTCGCTGCCGCTGCCGATAAAGCCGTGGAACTTGCCCTGCGCATCAATCACCGGTCGGCCGGACATGGACCACCAGTTGTCGCTGGTGCCAAATGCCAATGGCCGCACCGGATAATCCGAAAATCCGGTCCGCGATGACAGGTGAAAGCCCAATGTCCGTTCGGTCCCCGGGCTGATATTGTCGATTTTGAAGACGACGTTCAGCAACTGGCCGATCGCCGGTTCATCGGGCCCAGAGACAGCATCGGCAACCTTGGGTGACAAATAGGTGATGATACCCTGACGGTCAGTTTGCCAGAACCACCCGGTGCCCTGGGTTTCATATTCATGCACCAGCCGCGCTGCCAGCATACCCTCTGCATGCGTGCGGCCATTATAAACCGCCTGCTCGCTGTCCATCAACGCCAGTCGGCGCGTGGCCATGCCCAGGCAAACGAGGCAACCAGCGGCGATATAGGTGCCGGCACCGGGGCCGGACAGGACCGCCACCATGATCACGATCGCGGCGGCATAGCTGACCAGCGCCGCGCGGATCGGGTGAAGCGCCATCGCTGTCACGCCCATTGCGCCCAGCACGGCAACGAAACACGCAAGCTGCATGCGATCGGGGTCCAGCCCGCTCGATTCCCACAACAGCCCCGTCAATCCGACCGCCAGCCCGCCGCCATAAAAAACGGCGGCGCGCACCTGACGATGCGGCGGAAATCGCTTCATCGGCGGCACTTTGAGGTGAATGAGCGCAAACAGCCCAAGCGCGACGACTGCGGCGCCCTCCATGCCGACGCGGGGAATCAAATCAACGCGTTCGGCAAGGATCAGCGATATCGCCACTGTCGCCACCGCGACAAGTTGCACAATGAAGGCGACCGTCCATGTCAGGCTCAACTGCGCGATGACCGGCGCGAAGTTGATCGCTTCGCTCTCGCTGATGTTGCTGTCCAGTGCCAGTGCCTGCCAAAGCCCGCGTTGCGGCCCCTTGGTGGGTCGTTTTTTTGGTTTACTGGTCCTCATGGCGATGTCGTAGTGCGGAGAGGGTTTACCGCCGGTTATCAAATCGTCGATCTGCCAGCGATTTTGGCGAATTATGTTGGCTTGGCCGCGGGTGCCTGCGCCGATATGAGTGCGCCACACCATTACCGAAACCGTAATGTCCGGGGGCAAGCATGACCGTGATTATCCGCGAAGCCGATGTGATCGAAACCGTGGCCGATGCGCTGCAGTTCATCAGCTATTACCACCCGATGGACTATATTCGCGCGCTGGGCGTTGCCTATGACGCTGAGCAAAGCCCGGCGGCCAAGGATGCCATCGCGCAGATCCTCACCAATTCACGAATGTGTGCAGAGGGGCATCGGCCGATCTGCCAGGATACCGGCATCGTCACCGTGTTCGTCAAATGGGGGCAGGATTGTCGGCTGGAATCGACAAAATCACTGCAAGAAGTGATCGATGAGGGCGTTCGTCGCGCCTATCTGAACCCGGACAACAAGCTGCGCGCATCCATCCTGGCCGACCCTGCCTTCACCCGCCGCAACACCCGGGATAACACGCCCAGCGTTTTGCACGTGGAAATGGTGCCGGGTGCCACCGTCTCCATCGATGTCGCGGCCAAGGGCGGCGGCAGCGAAAACAAAAGCAAGTTCAAGATGATGAATCCCAGCGATTCGATTGTCGATTGGGTGCTGGAAATGTTGCCGCAAATGGGCGCAGGCTGGTGCCCGCCGGGCATGCTGGGCATCGGCATTGGCGGTACGGCAGAAAAGGCGATGCTGCTCGCCAAGGAATCGCTGATGGGGCCAATCGACATGGCGCAGTTGAAGGCGCGCGGGGCGAGCGACGACATCGAGGCGCTGCGGATAGAAATTTACGACAAGGTCAACGCGCTGGGCATCGGCGCGCAGGGGCTGGGCGGGCTTTCGACCATCCTCGATGTAAAGATTTTCGATTGGCCAACCCATGCCGCATCAAAACCCGTCGCGATGATTCCGAATTGCGCCGCCACCCGCCACGCGCATGTCACGCTCGACGGGTCTGGCCCCGCCTATTTGGAGCCGCCAAAGTTGAGCGATTGGCCTGATGTGAACTGGACGCCCGACAAGGCGGCGATCCGCGTTGATCTCGATACGCTGACACCCGCCGATGTGCAGAGCTGGAAGCAGGGCGACCGGCTGCTGCTGAACGGCAAGATGCTCACCGGGCGCGATGCTGCGCACAAGCGGATCAAAGACATGCTCGACAAGGGCGAAAAGCTGCCGGTCGAGTTTGCGGGGCGGGTGATCTATTATGTCGGCCCTGTCGACCCGGTGGGGGATGAAATTGTCGGCCCGGCTGGCCCCACCACGGCGACGCGGATGGATAAATTCACGCGGATGATGCTCGATCAGGGTCTTCTCGCGATGGTCGGCAAGGCCGAACGCGGGGCGGATGCGACGGCGGCGATTGCCGAAGCCAAGAGCGCCTATCTGATGGCGGTGGGCGGGGCGGCTTACCTCGTCGCCCGTGCGATCAAGGGATCGCAGGTGGTTGGCTTTGCCGATCTGGGCATGGAGGCGATCTACGAATTCGACGTGCAGGATTTCCCGGTGACCGTTGCGGTCGATTCGTCAGGTGCGAACGTCCATACGCTGGCCCCGCTGGTGTGGAAGGAGCGGATCGCGAAGGAAAAACTGCTCGAAGGGGCGTGATCGGCGCGGGTGCCCGATATTTTGCCGTCGTATTTGCCATTGCCTTTGCGCTTGGCACGATCCGGACGGTGTGGATTGCGCCAGCAATCGGCGCGACCGCAGCGGTGCTGGTTGAACTGCCGATCATCCTGTTGGTGAGCTTTGTTGTGGCGCGCTACATCGTTACTGGCGCGCTGATCGATTCTCGCGGCGAGGCGCTGGGGGCCGGCGCGGTGGCGTTTGCAATGCTGATGGTGGCTGAGGCGGGACTTGCCGTGCTGGTCTTTGGGCAGCCGGTTGACGTGTGGCTGGCTGATCTGTGGCGCGTGCCCGGCATTATTGGGCTGGCTGGGCAGATAGTGTTCGCGCTGATGCCGTTTCTGGTGTTCTGGCGATATGGTGGCGCGGCCCGGCTGCCGCCTGGTTAACGCCGCCCCGCAATCATCACTTCTTCAACCGCATTAAAGGCTGATCGCGGGCCAACCGGTGCGTCGTCGGCCACGGCGCTGGTAAAAAACGCCACGCCTTTCCCGGTCGCGGGATCAAGCCACAGGCCTGATCGCAGGCCGTAAGCCTCGCCCGCATGGCCGATGCGCGTGCGGCCATCGCCAAAAGGGTCGTCGCGGCAGCCGGCGGGTCGACCGGGCAGTGCCAGGATCATCACGCCCAGGCCGTAACTGCAGAACAAGCCACGCTCGATATCGCCGTTTTGCCCGTCATAGCGCCACTGCGGCGTCGCCATGATCGCCAGGCTTTGCGGTGACAGAAAACCCGGCACCCGACCCGCCAGGGCCATGCCGAGCCGCGCAAGCTCCGTCATTGCGATCCGCATGCCGCCTTGCGGCCCAAAAAAGGCGCCATTGCGGGCGAGCGGGTAACGGGCCAGATCGCAGCTGCCACCCTGTGCCGGGCCGCCGGGGCAGGCGGGGCGCTGACCATGGCGATCATCAACCGCGACTTCGCCGGTTGATCGGTAGAGCACCACTGCGCGCTGCACGGCGCGATCGCTGCATGTTGTCCAGTTGAAGCAGGCGTCGAGCTTTAGCGGGGTGAACACCAGCCGGGCCATCAGCGTGTCGAAACGCTCGCCAGTCGCGCCCTCCATCACTGCCGCGGTGATCCCGAAATTCAGGTTCGAATAGCTGAAATAGTCGCCCGGCGCGCGCGCATCCCATGCACCGGCCTGGGCCAGTAACGTCGGCAGATCGCCATCAAGCGCCAGCACATAGCCCGCACCGTCGCGCACCCCGGCCGTGTGCGACAGCAATTGCCGCAGCGAAATTGCCGCACCCGGAAATGCGGGATTGCGCAGCGACCAGCCGAGATAGGTTGAGACATCGCGGTCAAGATCAATCCGGTGCTGCTCCACCAGGCGCATCACCCCCATCGCCACCGCCAGCTTTGAGATGGAGGCGATCCGCACCGGATCCTGCACATGCACGCGGCGATGCGTGGTGCGATCTGCCAGCCCATCAGCGCGAACAGCAGTGATGTTGCGCCGGTCGAAACCGACGCGCGCCTGCGCGACCGGGGGCAGGGGGGCGGTGAGGCTGGCGGCGAGGATCAGGGCGAAAAACATCATTGGTGAATGCTAGGCGCGGCAATGGGCAATCGGCAAGGTTACGGCATTTAAGGCTACGGTATTTGGGGTGGGGCGCTTGCGGGGGCGCATTGGCTATGACACGGGGACCGCATGTTCATTCGCCTGTTGCGCCTGGCCGGAAAGCTGCTGTTATTCGCCGTTATCGGTGTGTGCCTTGCGCTAAGCATTGGCCCGCATTTTCTGGACGCGATTTATTATCGGGGCCCCGCCAGCGCCCATTTCAATGGCGCGCGGTTCAACAATCCGGACCGTAATGACGACATTCTTGCCGGCCCGCCGCGATCCCCCGGCAGTTATATGGTGCGGTCGCTGACCGGCGCGGGCGCTGATGCCGCGCCGCCCTGGCCCGAGCGTGTCCGGGTGACGCCGCACACCATTCCCGCCCGCGTGACGGGCGATGCCATGATCGTCACCTGGGTGGGGCATGCGACGCTGCTGGTGCAGACGCAGGGGCTCAACATCCTGACCGATCCAATCTGGTCGCATGTCGCCGGGCTGTACGGCGTTGGGCCGGGCCGGGTTGCGCCACCGGGAATCGCGTTTGATCGGTTGCCGCGCATTGACCTGATCCTGGTGAGCCATAATCATTATGACCATATGGACCTCGCCACGCTGAAGCGGCTGTGGGACCGGGACCGGCCGCTGATCGTCTCATCGCTGGGCAATGATTCAGTGATCGGGCAGGCGGGCGTGCCCACGCGCACGCTCGATTGGGGCGGGCGGTTGAGCGTGCGGCCCGGCATCGATGTGATTGTTACCCGCAACCACCATTGGAGCACGCGCTGGATCACTGACCGCAACCGCGCCTTATGGTCCAGCTTTGTCGTGCGGTTGCCCGGCGGCAACCTGTTTTTCGCAGGAGATACCGGCGCAGGCGACCTGAAATGGGCGGATGAGGCGGCACGTTATGGCCCCGTGCGGCTGGCGCTGATCCCGATTGGCGCGTTTCGTTTTTTCCCCGGCCAGATGAGCAGCGGCAGCCATATCGGCCCGGTGGATGCCGTGGAAGTGGCGCGCAGGCTGGGGGCATCGCGCGCCATCGGCATCCATTGGGGAACGTTTCGGCTGAGCAGCGAGGGATATTTCACCCCGCCACGCCTGCTTGCCGCCGCGATGGCCTGCACGGGGCAGGGCGGGCAGTTCGATACGGTGCCCATCGGGCGACCAACACGGATAGCGCCATATTCGTCTCCAGTTGGGACGAAGCCTGTGTCGCGCACGGCTTTGCTGGCATGTCTTGATACCCCAAGCGTGCGGGCTATGCGCTAAACTATCAGCGGGGCCGAGTCGCAGAAATGCAGGCACGAAGCACATGGGGATTTATCCCCTTCAGCCAAGGAGGGCTTTGTTGTGCTCCCGCGAAGGCGGGAGCTAAGTCTGGGCCCCCGCCTTCGCGGGGGTACAAGAGGCTTGGAGTTCGGTCGGAATTGATACGCCGCCTTGGCGGAAGGGGATAACGACCAAGCATATGCGGGGTGAAGATTGAGATGAGTTTGCCATGGAAGTAACGGGCATGACATCGGATGGCCTGCGCCATGAGACGACGCTTGACCGCGTCGGGCTGGCGATTGCTGTCGGCGGGCTTATCGGCGGCGGGATCTGTGCGGGCCTGATCGCCATGGGCGCGACGCCGGGGCCGATTGGGCTGGTTGCCGCGTTTGTGCTGGGATCATTGGTCTGCGCGCTGGCAATTACCGCCGTGGCAGCGCCGGTGTGGATATTCATGCATGTGTCAGGCCGCAGACGCGCTGGGCATGCGGCGTTGGTGGGCGGGGCGACGGGTTTTATCGTCTTTGTGTTCGGCCAGACCTATGGCTTTGGCCTGTTCGATGCCCCCGTCAGCGATATTCAGACGCTGTTGTTCCGTTGGGCCAGTGCGGCTGCGACCAGCGTAGTATTGGCCGCAATCGCGGCCGTGATCGGCATCGTTATGTGGCTGATCGCGTACCGATCCGTGCGTTGATCGCGCCTTAGCGTCTGATGACTTCACGTTGATCCGTTCGTTTCGAGCAAAGTCGAGAAACATGCCATGAGCGCTGCGCTGTGTCTCGACTTCGGCTTTAGAGCCAGCGCGTCCTGAGCGGCTGGCTTGCCAGCCAGTCGAAGGGCGGCACACGAACGGTTTGGGTGGTGAGTCCATCTAGGCTGTAGACTCATAAAAAGTAGCCCGTCGGCTTTCGCCTCACAAGTGGACGAATGCTGTTCGGTGATCCTCGTCTAATATGACACAATGCTGAGCGCGAGCGCCGAAGTCGTTGCAATCAACCAAACAACCACGATCGCCTTCTTAGAATTTCCTGGGAAGGACTCGAAGTACGACCAATACCCTAAGTAGTGATGCAGCCCCATCAGCCTCGCGAGTAGAAGAGGTAAGGGAAGGCTTACGCTGATACCAACCCAAATATATCGCCACGGGCTTACCGATGTATCCAGGGAGCCTGAGATATATACGCTAAGCACGGGGCTGCCCGCCAAAAGGACGCCGAAAATCACGTAGAGCGTTCGATAAAGCTGCATGATTTAGGCTAGCGCGGTTCATGACCGCTTTCCACCCACACCCGGCCATTCTGCCCTTGTGACGATAGCGGTCGTTTATGGGTTCACGGCCTAAAATCATACCGCGCTACATCGTCACGCCGTAACGCCCATCTCCGGGTGGCCCCTCAAGCCTTGCCCAGCACAAACTTCAGCGCGGTGCCGTTCATGCAATATCGCTTGCCGGTGGGCGCGGGGCCGTCATCGAACACATGGCCCAAATGCCCGCCGCAGCGCCTGCATTCCACTTCAACCCGTTCAAAACCGAGCAATGTATCGGTTTCGGTGTGGATGGCATTGGGCAGCGGCTGGAAAAAGCTGGGCCAGCCCGTGCCGCTGTCATATTTTGCCTTCGACGAATAAACCGGCAGCGCGCAGCCTGCACAAGTGAATATGCCCGCGCGGTGTTCATTCAGATAAGGGCTTTTGAACGGGGTGTCGGTCGCTTCCTGGCGGAGCGTGCGAAATTGCGCGGGCGACAGGCGCTTTTTCCACTCAGCCTCGCTCAGCGTAACTTCAAAGCGACGCTTCGCCGCTGAAGCGCCGCCCGATGCGACGACAGCAACGGCGATTGCCGATGTGGTAAGCATAGTGCGGCGATTCAGGTTCATGTTGCAGCTCCGGTGGTTCAGGCCAAGCTACGCTTAACAGGCCCGACTGGATGCAGTCCAATCTTCCCTAATCAGGCTGGCCCCATCCTGAACGCGCACAGCTTGTTACCGTCGAGATCACGAAAATAGGCACCGTAAAACGCCTGTGGCCCCTCATCGCCGCGCAGGCCGGCAGGGCCCTCACACGTACCACCGAGTTCAATCGCCTTGGCGTGGAGCGCATCAACCTTGTCCCGCGTATCCACCGTCAACGCGATCATGCTGCCATTGCCGACCGTCGCGGCGTTTTTGTCATAGGGCGCGGTGACGGCAAGCCCCGGTTTGTCCCAGCTGGTGCCCCACATGGTGAAGCCACCCAGATCATCGCCAAATTCCATGATCCGCCCCGCGCCGATGCTGCCCAGCAGCGCATCATAAAACCCGCGGGCGGCGGCGATGTTGTTCGTGCCCAATGTTGCATAGCCGATCATGGCATTCCTCCCTCATAGCCGGGCAACCGCGACTCACGCGGGCCCTTGCGTTCTTTTTATGTTCCCGCTCGGCGCGGGTCAATCATCGAATTGCGGCCGGGCAGCCAGCCAATGCCCGGATGATTGCACCCCGTGCCCGCGTGCCCCATATGTTCCCGCATGGCCATTCAGATTCGCACCAGCCTCGACGAGCCCGAAACCGGCATCAGCTTTGTGCCGCACCGGCCCGAACGCCCGCCCAAGCTCGAAGGGGGCCGCCCGTTTGTGTTGTCCTCCGATTATCAGCCCGCCGGAGACCAACCTGCCGCGATCAAGGAATTGACCGACGCGGCGCTGGCGGGTGAGCGCGATCAGGTGCTGTTGGGCGTCACGGGCAGCGGCAAGACCTTCACGATGGCCAAGGTGATTGAGGGGCTGCAACGCCCTGCGCTGATCCTGGCGCCGAACAAGATCCTGGCGGCGCAATTATACGGCGAATTCAAGAGTTTCTTTCCCGAAAACGCCGTCGAATATTTCGTCAGCTATTATGATTATTATCAACCCGAAGCCTATGTTGCGCGGTCTGACACCTATATCGAAAAAGAATCGTCGGTGAACGAATCGATCGATCGGATGCGCCATTCGGCCACCCGGTCATTGCTGGAGCGCGATGACGTGATCATCGTCGCCTCGGTCAGCTGCCTTTACGGCATCGGTTCTGTCGAGACCTATTCGGCGATGATTTTTGATCTGAAAAAGGGTCAGGTGGTCGATCAGCGCGAGATTGTGCGCAAGCTGGTGGCGCTGCAGTACAAGCGCAACGATGCGGGCTTTTCGCGCGGTAATTTTCGCGTGAAAGGCGACACTTTGGAGATTTTTCCGTCGCATTATGAAGATACTGCCTGGCGCGTGTCGTTTTTTGGCGATGATGTGGAGGAAATTGTCGAATTTGACCCGTTAACGGGCAAAAAAGTCGCGAGCCTGGATTATGTCCGCGTGTTCGCCAATTCGCATTACGTAACGCCCGGCCCCACGCTGAAACAGGCGATGGAGGCGATCAAGTTTGAGCTGGCTGAACGGCTGAAGGAGCTGGTGAGCGAGGGCAAATTGCTGGAAGCGCAGCGGCTGGAGCAGCGCACCAATTTCGATCTGGAGATGATTGCGGCGACCGGCAGTTGCGCAGGGATTGAGAATTACTCGCGTTTCCTGACCGGGCGGATGCCGGGCGAGCCGCCGCCGACGTTGTTCGAATATCTGCCCGAAAACGCGCTGCTGTTTGTCGATGAAAGCCATGTGACGATTGGCCAGATCAACGGCATGTCGCGCGGGGATCATCGCCGCAAACTGACGCTGGCCGAATATGGATTCCGCCTGCCCAGCGCGATCGACAACCGCCCCTTACGCTTCAATGAATGGGAGGCGATGCGCCCGCAGACGACCTATGTCTCCGCAACGCCCGGCAGTTGGGAGATGGAGCAGACGGGCGGGGTGTTTGCCGAACAGGTGATCCGCCCCACCGGCCTCATCGATCCGCCGATTGAGATCAAGCCGGTGGAAGATCAGGTGCAGGACCTGATCAACGAAGCGCGCAAAACCGCCGAGATGGGATATCGCACGCTGGTGACGACGCTCACCAAGCGGATGGCGGAGGATTTGACCGAGTTCATGCATGAGGCCGGGCTGAAGGTGCGGTACATGCATTCAGACGTTGAGACGCTGGAACGCATTGAGCTGATCCGCGATTTGCGGCTGGGGGTGTATGACGTGCTGGTCGGCATCAACCTGCTGCGTGAGGGGCTGGATATTCCTGAGTGCGGGCTGGTGGGGATTCTGGATGCCGACAAGGAAGGGTTTTTGCGCAGCGAAACGTCGCTGATCCAGACGATTGGCCGCGCCGCGCGCAACGTGGATGGGCGGGTGATTTTATACGCGGACCGGATCACGGGTTCGATGGAACGCGCGATGAACGAAACCGGGCGGCGGCGCGAGAAGCAGCTGGCGTATAATGCGCTCCACGGCATTACGCCGACGACGATCCGTCGCAACATCGGCGACATCATCCAGGACGTGGCGAGCTGCGATCAAGTGACGGTGGAGATCGATGAGGACCGCCCCCACATGGTCGGCCATAATCTGCGCGCGTACATCGAAGAGCTCGAGAAAAAGATGCGCGCAGCGGCGGCGGACCTGGAGTTTGAGGAAGCCGGGCGATTGCGCGATGAAATCCGGTCGCTGGAGGCGGAGGAGCTCGGGCTACCCGTCGATGAGCGCAAAGCGCCGGTGATGGGGCGGAGTAACGAGGGGAAACCCGGCACGCGCAAAACGCGCTATGGCAAGAGCCAGAAGGTGCGTGCCGGGATGGCTGGGAGTTCGAGGCGGGGGCGTTGAAATTTGGGGGTGATTGGCTTATATCCGTCAAGTCAAGTCTTTGGGGACTGTCGCGTATTCGGCTCGCGACGAGGCAATAGTCAGATGCCGTCCAACACTTGCCCTGTCCTTGCTTAAGGAGAGGGAGACTTGGAGCAATCTGATGACCGATGACCTTGCCAAGCACCCATTCGTCCTGTATAAAGGACAGGTTAACGAAGTTCGACAAACGGTCGAATTTCATGACTGGCTCACGTTGCTGCACGACCTGCGAGGGCGCGCCCGAATTTTCGACCGGCTGCTGCGCGTGGCCGATGGGAATTTTGGAGATACCAAACCGGTCGGGGACGGCGTTAGCGAGCTGAGAATGCCTTTCGGCCCGGGCTACCGGGTTTATTTCAAGCGAGCCGGGCAGGCGGTAATTTTACTGTTGGCAGGTGGTGACAAGAGTAGCCAGCGGCGCGACATCGCCAAGGCGATCGATCTGGCGAGGCGAGAAGAAAATGGCGCTGAAGACGACGATCTTTGATCCGGCAGAGTATCTCGACACCGAGGAGGAAATAATTGCCTTTCTCGATGCGTCGATGGACGGTGGCGATGCGCAGCACATCGCGCGCGCGCTTGGTATCGTCGCCCGCTCGAAAGGCATGACCGAGGTCGCACGCAAGACCGGGGTCGGGCGACAGGCGCTTTACGCGGCGCTTTCCGAAAACGGGAACCCGACGCTCGAAACGTTGACAGCCGTCCTGTCGGCTATGGGCCTGCGGCTCAGCGTCGCGCGCGACGCCGCATAACTCAGCGTCAGATCCCCGCTTCCCATGCCATAATGCCATAATATTGCGCCACACGGTGGGCGTACGCCTCATCGAACTCCGGCGCATTTTTGGCCCAGCTCGGGCTGTCTTCGAGCACGCGGCGGTCGATCGAGCTAGCCGTCGCCGACCGGATCATCGCCGAACGGCTGGTCCTTGCGTTCGGCTTCGCGCCTAGCCGCACGACCGGGAGCCACCGCCAATTTGCCCGCCCAGATATTCCCTTCGTCGTAAGCATCCAGCCACGCGGGAAGGATGCCAAGAGCTATCAAATCCAGCAGTTCCTTGCTATATGCTCAGAATATGGTCTGACGCTGGATGAGTGATGTTACCACGCCATCATATCGATTTGTTCTGGTCTGATGATGACACCTGCTGGATCGCCAATGTGCCAGACCTGAAGGCGTGTTCGGCGCATGGGGAGACGCCGGAAGAAGCGCTCGCGGAAGTGCAGATGGCGATGCAGGGATGGCTCGCAGTCGCAAAAGAGATGGGTTTTCCCATTCCGGAGCCGGAGTCCCGGCCCGCAGCCGCCACAGCAAAGTTTGCGGCGTGATGCATGGCGCATGTTCGTAAAGGGCAATTGACGCCGTCGCCGGAATGGTGGGTTCATCTCCGCGATCAGAAGCGCGTATTCTGGAAAGCAGAGCGCAAGGCGCATCGGCTCGAAGCTTTGGAGCGCGCGACAAATCGCGAGTAACAATAGGTTGCCGCTTGACGGCATTGCCGCCCATCGTCGGCTGGTGTATTGCGCTATCAATACACATTCGCCCGGAGAGTCGCCATGAATCGTGCATTTGCGTTGTCGTTCAGCCTGGCCGTCGCGGCGGTGGCGTTGCCTGTGGGCGTTGGCGCAAAACCATCGCCATCATCGATCCCCGCCGCCGTCACCGCGCCCGGTCGCCCTGCCGAGCAAATTAAGCTCGATGCGTCCCGCAAGCCTGCCGAAGTCCTCGCCTTTTCAGGGTTGAAGCGCGGCATGAAGGCAGCTGATATCATGGCAGGCGCTGGCTATTATACCGAGATTATGGCGCGCATTGTGGGGCCAAAGGGGCGCGTGATTGCTTATGAACCCGCGCAGTTCATCCCGACGGATGAGAGGGGCAAGGCGATCTGGTCATCGCTGATCGCGCGCAGCCCCAATGTGACGCAGACGGCCTATATATTTGAAGCGTTTGCCCCCCCCGCCAACAGCATTGATTTCACCATGCTGCATCTTTCCTACCACGACCTGTATTGGGAGAGCACACAGTATAAAATCCCGCGCGCTGACCCCGCCGCCTTTGTCGCGGCGCTGTACAAGGCGACCAAGCCGGGCGGTATCGTGGCGGTGATCGACCATGTCGGCCCGGGCGGGGATACGCGCGCGGTGGTGGAAAAACTGCACCGGATTGATCCGGCGGTGGTGAAGGCTGATTTCGTAAAGGCGGGCTTTGTGCTGGACGGTGAAAGCGATGTGCTGAAGGTCGCCGCTGATGATCACACCAAGCTGGTGTTCGATCCCGGCGTGCGCGGCAATACGGATCGGTTCGCGTTCCGGTTTAAAAAGCCGAAACGGTGATGCGCGCAGCTTCATTGGCGGGGCTATTGTGGGCCTTTAGTGTGGCCACGCCTGCGCACGCGCAGGATGCGCAGCAGCGGATTGAATGGAACCGCCCGTTCGCGCCGTTCCGGGTTGTCGGCAATGTCTATTATGTCGGCACCGAGGGGCTTAGCGCTTTTCTGATCACCGGCCCGCGCGGGCATGTGCTGATTGACGGCGGCTTGCCTGAAAGCGCGCCGATTATCGCTGCCAACATCCGCACGCTGGGCTTTGCGCTGCGAGATGTGCGCTATCTGCTGCTCAACCACAGCCATTTCGATCATGCGGGCGGGCTGGCCGCGCTGAAGCGACTGACAGGGGCGCAGATTGTCGCCACGGCTGGCGAGGCGGCTGATCTGGCGGCGGGCAAAACATTGGGGCGACCCACGCTTGCGGGTTTTCCGAAGGTGCGGGCTGACCGGATCATTGTGGATGGCGCGCGGGTGCGGGTGGGGCCGGTGGTGCTTGCTGCGATCCTGTCGCCTGGCCATACGCGCGGCGGCGTCAGCTGGACGACCGTTGCAACGGGCAAGCGCGTGATCTTTGCGACCAGCCTGACGGTGGCGGGGCAGCCCTTGGTTGGCGACCCGGTCTACCCACAGGCGGCGGCCGATTTTGCCGCCACCTTTCGCCGCCTGCGCGCGACCAAGGCCGATGTGTTCCTGAATTTCCACCCCGATTTCTTCGACATGGCGAAAAAGCGCGCCGCGCAGCTGGCGGGTAAGGCGGATGCCTTTGTCGATCCGGGGGAACTCACCCGCCAGGTCGATCGCGCCGAGAGTGCGTTTACCCAAGAGCTGAGCGCGCAACACCGGCAGCCCAAATCGCCTGATCGCTAGGCCGCGCGCTGCTCGCCAGCAATGTTGGCGACAAAGGTGCCCGCAACGGCCTCCATGTCCGCCAACCTGCCGTCCACCGTTGATACGCGCACTTGCAACCCGTCCAGCTCGCGGGTGACGGTTTCGGTGTCTTCGCGGATGGCGGCGATGGTGTTTGACATCATATCGGCGGTCAGCGCGGTTTCATCGACCGCAGCGGTAATGGCAGAGACGGTTCTGGCCTGTTCATTCATCGATTGGCGGATGCGGGTGGCGCTTTGCGCAACCGTGGCCACGGTCGATTGGACCAGAACATTGGTATCCACAGACGAGCGGGTAGCGGCCTGAATCGCGGCGATCTTGGCGGCGATATCGTCGGTCGCGCGCGCGGTTTGGGTGGCCAGGCTCTTCACTTCCTGTGCGACAACGGCAAAGCCGCGCCCCGCATCACCCGCCCGGGCCGCCTCAATTGTCGCATTCAGCGCGAGCAAATTGGTTTGCCCGGCAATGTCGCGGATGAGCCCCAAAATCGATTCGATCGATTTCGCGTGATCAGACAGGGTGTGCGACATGCCCACGGCAGCCTCTGCTTCCAGGCTGGCGTGATGGGCGATATCGGCAGCGGCATCCATCTCGACGCGGGTCTCGTCGATTGCGCGGATAAGGGAGCCGGCGATCCGCGCCGCCTCACGCATGGCAAGCGCCGACTGATCAGCGGCGATCGCAACTTCGGATGTCTTTTCCAGCGTGCTGCGGGCAATCGTCAGCGTCTGCAGACTATGCGTGCGCAACACCGCCGTATCGGCGACCGATTCACCCAGCAGCCCGCCAATATCCGCCAGGTAGGAATCGCCCTGCTCGGCAAGTTCCTTGGCGGTGCGGGCGTTGTGCAGGATGCCGATCTGGGTTTTGGTGATATCAATGTCGATGCACAGCAGGCGCTGAATGGTATCGACCGCCAACGCCACAAATTCCCGGTCATCAGCAAAATGCTCGCTGATCGCGGCGTTTACCTTGGTCCCCCAATCCATCAGCCCGCGATGCGCCCAGGGCAGTGACAAGTTCAACCCGACCTGTTCGCGCCCCCGCCGCGCCACGAGATCGACCCATTTCTCGTCGATTGGCCAGGTGAAGCGTTGTTCGGTTGATTCATGCACAACGCCAACAAATTGGTCCACATCGCCGGGCGCAATGGCGCTGCGCGGATCGAGGAACACCGCCCGCCAATGCTGGTCGATGATGGGTTTGATAATATGCGCCGCGCGCGCCCAAACAAGGCGCAGCGATTCCTGCAGCCGGCCCCCTTCATTGTACAACTGCACCCGCAAGCTAACTTCTGCTGCGCTCAGCCTTTTGCTGATCTTGCGTTCGATCATGGCTTCCCCTTCCCGATCCGAACTCATTTGAGACGTTAGGGCACACCGTAACGAAAACCAGTTAATGATCGTTAAACCATCATCTGGGCTCAATCATCGGCGATCAAGCTCGTCTTCTTGGTGTCGGGCAGCAGCAAGAACCCGATTGTTGCCATGCCGATCACGGCGGTGACGTACCAGTAAAACCATGATTCAAGGTGCAGATCCTTGAACTTCAACGCGACATATTCTGCCGTCCCGCCAAAGATCGTGTTGCCCAGCGCATAAGGCAGGGCCACGCCCAGTGTGCGCAGGTGCGCGGGGAACAGCTCTGCTTTTATCAGGCCGCTGATCGATGTGTAGGCGCTGAGCAGCATCAGCGGCACCAGGATGATGGCAAACGCCGTCACCGCATCGCTGGTCGCTGCAAGCGCGCTGAACACCGGCACCGATACGATCATGCCGCCGAAACCGAACAGCAACAGCATCGGTTTCCGCCCGACCTTGTCGGAGAAATGCCCGAAGAATGGCTGGCTGAGCATGAACACCACCAGCGCCATGGTCATAATCTCGGTCGCGGCCTGGCGCGGAAAGCCTGATGTGTTGACCAGGAATTTCTGCAGATAGGTGGTGTAGGCGTAAAAAGCGCAACTGCCTCCCCCGCTGATCGCCGCCACGATCAGGAATTCGCGCGGATGCGCCCGCCACAGGCTTAGCGCGGTCGATTTGGGGCGATCCTTGGCGAGGTTTTCAAATGTTGCCGTTTCCGCCAGTCGCCGGCGCAGCAGGTACACCAGCAGCGCCAGCGCCGCGCCCAGCGCAAAGGCGATCCGCCAGCCCCAGCTTTCCATTGCCGCGTCATCCAGCAGAGCGACGAGGATCAACGTGACGCCCGATGCCAGCAACTGCCCGCCAATCAAGGTGAAATACTGGAAACTCGCCCAGAATCCGCGCCGCTCGCGCGTCGCCATTTCGGACAAATAGGTGGCGCTCGCGCCATATTCTCCGCCTACTGACAGGCCTTGCAGCATTCGCGCGAGGATCAGCAGGGTGGGGGCCAGAATGCCGGCCTGCGCATAGGTGGGGGCAACCGCGATCATCAGCGATCCGGCGCACATCAGCCCCACCGACACCGCCAGCCCGGCCTTGCGGCCATGTTTGTCGGCATAACTGCCCATCACCCACGCGCCGATGGGCCGCATGAGAAAGCCGACCGCGAAAATGGCCGCTGCGCTCAGCAATTGCGCGGTTTGGTCGCTTTTCGGGAAGAAACTGGGCGCGAAATAGATCGTCAGCACCGAATACGCGTACCAATCATACCATTCGACGAGATTCCCCGCCGATCCGCCAATAATCGCCTTGATCCGTTTGCCGTTCATTGTGCCTCCGCCAAGGGGTACCTTGCCCAACCATGGGACGAAGGGAAGCGCTTTATCGATTAAGGGGTGTGATGCGCGGTTGAGCGGGTGGGCAGCATCGCCCATAGGTAAGCCATGCGGTTCGTGATGATTCTTGCCCTTTTTGGCACTGTTGGCGTTGCAGCCAGCGCCGTACCGGGGCTTGGCGGCGCAATCGCAATGCAAGTGCCGCTGTACACACCAGCGCCGCCACGCGCACCGGCACCACAATCCCAAACGTTGCAAACCGCGCCGACCGTTCCCGCAGCGCGGCCCGGGCCAGCGCCGTTTTCTCCCCAAGCCCGTGCCCTGCTGGAGGCGCAGAATCCGGTTCGAAATTCAGCCCCAACTCCTGTCCAGACTCCCGCCCAAGTCCAGACGCTGGTGCCGCCCGCAACGCCCACCGCGCCCGCAACGCCCACCCCGTCCGCGACACCCAGCCCAACGCCCGCGCCTGCCTATCGTGGCGATTGGCGTGATTGGCCGCTGACGCCCGGCAATTGGGTGTACCGGCAGGATGCACGCGGCAGCATTGCGCTGTTCGGCGTGCCCGGTGCCGACGCTGATTTTACGATCCGGTGTGATCGGATTGCCGGGCTGATTTATGTGTCACGTAAGGGGGCCGCACCCGGCAACGCGCCGCTCACCATCCGCACCTCCAGCAGCCTGCGCACGCTGGCGATGCAGCCCACCGGGGCGATGCCTGCCTATATGGCGCTGTCGCTGTATCCGCGCGACCCTTTGCTCGATGCGATCGGGTTCAGCCGGGGGCGGTTTGTGCTGGAGCAGGCGACCCTGCCCGTTCTGGTGATTCCGGCCTGGGCTGAGGTGTTGCGGGTGAGCGAGGATTGCCGCCCGTGAAACGGCGGTGGCTGGCGGTGCCCATGCTGCTCGCCGGTTGCACGCCAACGGCACCGCAGGGGGGCAATGCGACAGCAAAGGATGATGTTACGGTCAGCATCCCAGGGCCCGACACCGTCATTGCCGCTGGCATCCTGCCCACCCCGGAGCTTGACGGTGTGGCGGTAACGGCCGGGCGGTGGCGGCTTGATGCCAATCCGGCGGGCGACACCGCCATATTTCGCGATTCCACCGGCCATGTCCTGTTTGCGGCTCGCTGTGGGCGGGCACAGCGCCGGTGGCTGTTTGTGATCGGGGCAGCGGCGGGGGCCGGCAGCAGCATGAAGATCATCACCGGCTCCGGTGCCGCCAGCTATCCGGCGATGCCGCGCGCTTTTGCGCCGGGAACAATGGCGCGCGCGCCAATTGATGATCCGTTCATTACCACCGCACTGGCCCAGGCCAGGGGCAGTTTCGGGGTGATGCTGGGCAGCCGCAAGGCACTGGTGATGCCGCTTGACCGCGTGGTGGGTGATGTAATCAAAGGCTGTTCGGGCATTCGCCAAGCACAGTCCTCTTGAATCGCTCAAAACAAAATAAATTACAAGACTTGTAGTTGCCCCACGCATGATTCAAACATGAGTCGTGCCCAGGCAGGGTACGCCGTTTTAACTAGCGAAAGGAGGTGATCCGATGTCTCATGGTTCAGCAAAGGGGTCGGTTCAGTTCGTTCGGGGGATGCGGCGCTAATCCGCCGGGCCTGACGGGGAGAATCCTCTCCCAGTCAACGTTAAGGCCCATAGGATTGGCGGCTCGCATGGTCTCCCGGGCTGGAGCTTCCGGCCGCTGACCATGTTAGGAGGTTGCCGGGGTGGTGCAATTGGCACCCCCCGGCAGCCTCTTTTCATTTGTGGGGGAGGTAAGCGGGATGACGGGTTTGTCACCGGTTTAGCGCAGGTTGTCTGATCTTGGTGAATAGGTTGGGCTCGTAATTCCGAGCCAGTGGAGTGGTGCTATGGGATGGTTACAGCTTTCTGCTCTCATTATGGTTCTTACCGGGTTCACCCACTCGTTCCTAGGCGAGACAAAGCTGATTGGTCCGCTATTGGCGATCGACGCACCGCTTGTGCAGATGCCGCTCGTCCGAAAGGTCCTTCGCTTCGCCTGGCACCTCACTACTTTGTTGATGTTCGCAACGGCACTGACCATCCTCTGGCCTGGGACCCCGCGCGCAGTCATCTGTCTCATCGGCGGGATATGGTTCGCCGTAGGTCTGTTTGATGGAATATTCACAAAGGGCCAACATGTGGGTTGGCCCATGCTGACATTGGCCGGTGTAGCTGCACTAATCGAAGGTGTGTAAACAGACATTCCGCATTCGGCCCGTAAGCTCCCGCAGCGGCAGGTAGCTATTCTCATGATCGGTCTCCCGCCCGGTCCGTTTCCGGGACCAGCAGATTACGGATGTACCGCGCAGCGTTATCGGGCCACTGGTCCACGAGCGCGTGGAAGTCATCATCGCGCCCCGAGTAGAGCGCGCGCAGCGCATCCTGGTAGGCCGGCATGTCGCCGCATGCGGCCTGCATGAAGCGATAGGCTGCGTCGCGGCGCTCGCGTTCCGTCGGACCCTTGGCACGGGCCTCCTCAACAAGTCGCCTCAGGGCGGCTGACGCGCCACCGGGCTGTTCGGATAGCCGCAGCATAAGGAAAAGCGACTGCACGAGAAATACGTCCGCTTTCAGGATAACGCGTACATTGCGCCGTCGACCGGAATCGGGGCGATTCCTGCCATGCCTATCGCTATACTCCTTCGCCTGACCTTAAGGCGCGCAGGCAGGGGGACTTGCGCCGCGCCCTCGTCTCGTTACGCTCGGGTCACCGTCTTTGGGGAAATTTATGCGCCTCCGCCTTCTGCCGTTCGCCGCCTTCGTCATTGCCATGGCCACCCCCGCCGACGCGCAGACCGCGCCAAAAGTTGAAGAGGCCTCCATCGCCGAGCTCAAGGCGATGATCGCCAGCGGTGCTGCCTCCAGCGAGACGATCACCCAGGCCTATCTGGCACGCATCGCTGCGATGGATCGGGCTGGCCCCAAGCTTCGGTCGGTCATCGCCACAAACCCCGATGCCCTGGCGCAGGCGCGGGCAGCGGATGCGCGGCGCAAGGCGGGCAAGGCGCTCGGGCCGCTCGACGGGATTCCGGTGCTGGTGAAGGACAATATCGAAACCAGCGACCCCATGGCGACGACGGCGGGCAGCCTGGCGCTGAAGGATAACATCACCCAGCGCGACGCGCCAATGGTCGCGGCGTTGCGGAAGGGCGGCGCGGTGATTTTGGGCAAGACCAACCTGTCCGAATGGGCCAATATCCGCTCAAACAATTCGATCAGCGGGTGGAGCGCGATTGGCGGGCAGGTGCGCAATCCTTATGCGCTTGATCGCACGCCGTGCGGCTCCTCCAGCGGCACCGGGGCGTCCATCGCCGCCAGCTTTGCCGCGGTGGGCATTGGCACAGAGACCGACGGATCGGTTGTCTGCCCATCGTCGATTAACGGGCTGGTCGGCCTGAAACCAACGATTGGCCTTGTAAGCCGCACGCATGTGGTACCGATCAGCCATAGCCAGGATACGCCGGGGCCGATGGCGCGGAGTGTTTCCGATGCGGCGACTTTGTTCTCCGCGATGATCGCCAGCGACCCTGCCGATAGCGCGACGAAGGACGCCGACAAGTACCGCCGCGACTACACCGCCGGGCTGGCGAGTGCGTCGCTGAAGGGCGTGCGGATTGCGGTGCGGCGGCCGACGATGGGGGCCGATCTGGCCAAGACATTTGATGCGGCACTGGCGGTGCTGAAGGCGCAGGGCGCGGTGCTGGTGGATGTTGAGATGCCCAAGCTTGAGGGGTTGGGCGCGGCAGAGTTTGCGGTGCTGCTGAGCGAGTTGAAGGGTGATCTGAACGCCTATCTCGCCACCACCCCGGCAGCGGTAAAAACGCGCACGTTAAAGGACGTTATTGCGTTCAATATTGCCAATTCTGCCCGCGAAATGCCGTTTTTTGCGCAGGAAACGTTCGACATGGCCGAAAAAACGCGCGGTTTGGACGATCCGGAATATCTGGGCGCGCGCGCCAAATCAAAACGGCTGGCGGGTGTGGAGGGGATTGATGCCATGCTCGCCAAGGCCGATGCGCAAATTCTGGTCGAGCCAAGCTATGGCCCCGGCTGGCTGATCGAACCCGTTTATGGCGACCAGTATAATGGCCCATCGTCCAGCGAATTGCCCGCCGTCGCGGGCTACCCCAATTTGACGGTGCCGATGGGGCTGGTGCGCGGGCTGCCGGTGGGGCTGTCGTTCATCGGCACCGCGTTTAGCGAGGGCAAGCTGCTGGGGGCGGGCTATGTGTATGAACAGGCGAGCAAAGCGCGCGTCGCGCCGCGTTACCTGCCCAGCGCTGATGTGGGGCCGGGGATGGATGGGGTGCGGTAGGAGAGGTTGGGGGCCTTCCCTCGAACCTGATGTCGCTACACTAGCCCGTTCGTCCCGAGCATCGTCGAGGGACCTGCCACAAGCGCTGCGCAGGGTGTCTCGACTTCGCTCGACACGAACGGTATTTTTAGTTGCTCCAAAAGGGGAGGGTGAGGCGCATGAATCGCATTACGATCATTCCCAATCTAGTCCTTCTCTAGCAATTCCACCCGCACCCGGGTGGCGCGCAGCGACATTCGTACCTCAATCATGAACATCACGAGGCCCGCCACCAGCAACATCGTCGCCAGGATGAAGGTGAGCGCCACGATGGTGCCGATCTGCAAACTGGTCAGCTCCGCCACGAACAACAGCGCGACGACGGTGCAGATCGCCACCGCACTGCTGACGCACAGGAACAATGCCGCATTGATCATCGACATGCGCCGATCGAGCTGTCGCAATTCCCAGACGTGGCGATCATGTTCGGGGCCGCTGCTGCTGGGGTGAAGCTTTTCCAGCGTGCGTGAACGATCAATCACCCGCGCGAGGCGACCGGCGATGACGTTCAGCACTGCGCCGATCCCGGCGAGCAGGAAAACTGGCGCGATGGAAAGCTGGATCGCTTGGGCAATGGTCGAGACGGCAGGCATAAAAGGCATGGCGGCACCTGAAAGCGCAAAGGCCATATCGTCAAGCGCCAACGGCTTGGTAACGATTATTGCTGTAAATTTGCTGCATGACAAAGCCGATGCTGCTCGCCGATTTCGCGCGTTTGCCGCCCAGCATGGCGGCCATCGCTGTCGATGGCCTGTCAGCGGCGATTGATCAGGTTGCAGCGGCAGCCCCGGAACGTCATCAATTCTTACGCTATCATTGGTTTGCATCGGCGCTGGCGGCCTATGGCGGCGAGGCGCGGACAATATTGGTGGAGGCTGACCGTGTACCGCTGATCGCGCTGCCCATCGTGGCGGTGGGGCCGCGCTGGGCCGGGGTGGCGGCGGTGCCGGGCGGATACTGGCCGTTTCGCAGCTTTCCCAGCGCGATCGGCACGCCCGATGCCGCTTTTGGCGTTTTGGCCACCGCGCTTGGGCAGCGGGTGAATGCGCTGCGGATGGGGCCGGTTTATGACGGCGATCCTTCGGCAACCGCGCTGGTCGCCGCGGCGCGAGCGCAAGGCTGGGCGGTGATCGACCGGTTCGTGGCGGATAGTTTTCTGCTCGATATGGCGGCAGCAGCAACCAGCGGCTGGCCGCGCAATTCCACGCTGCGCAAAAACCGCTTTCATGAAAAGCATCTGGCGGAACATGGCGTGCTCGACTGGCGGTTTATGGATGGGGCAGCGCTGAAGGCTGGCGGATTCGATGCGCTGGCCGCAATCGAACAGAAAAGCTGGATTGCAGCGCGCACCGACGGGCACGATGCCAAGTTTACCGCAACCGGCCACGGCGCATTCTGGCGCGCGCTGCCGGATGATCCGGTGCTTGCAACCATGATGCACGCAGCGTTGCTGTGTGTTGACGGCGTACCGGCTGCGTTTTCGTTCGATATTGACGCCGGGTCGCTGAAATATGCCGTGGCCAACAGTTATGACCCGGCCTTTGCGAAACATTCACCCGGCAAATTGCTCTATTATCGCAACCTGGTGGAAGCGATGGCACGGCGCATGACGACGGTTGATTGGGGTGCGGGCGATAGCGGCTATAAACGGGTGATTGGCGCCACCCAGGGCCCCGCAATCCGCGACTGGCTGTTGGTGCGCCCCGGCCTGCCCGCAATGCTGGGACGGCTGCTGAAGGGGCAATGGGAGCGCAGCGGGCACCGCCGCTGATCCCCTATTGCTTGACGATCCGGTTGCATGGGCGATAGATAAGCCACCCGTTTTCGGAGTGGATATGTCTGGAATTGTTGCCCGCTGATCGCTGGCCGGGATTTTTTCCCGCAGCCCAGCATCGTGCATTGCCGCCGCCCGGTTCGGGCGATTGCGGCGATGTGGGCGCTAACCCCATTTTGGGGGCTGACATTTCCCATGAATATCTCAAAATACGAACAGCGCGTGCTTCACGCGCTGGCGCAGGGTGGCCGCATCGTCCACCGCCGCGATGTTGGCGGCCGGATTACGCAGGTCGATTGCTTTACGCGTGAAGGCTATGTGCTTACCGATTGCACGCTGGCGCTGTTCCAACGGCTCAGGCGGCGGGGCCTGATCGCCAGCCAGGCCGGTGGCCCCTATCGCGCGACGCGATTGGGGCTGGCATCGGTGCGGGCGCAGCTCGATAATCGATAGGTTCATCACGCTGACACACTCTGCCAGCGACGGGCCAGCAACGGGAGCATCGCCGCCATGGACGATCATGATCATGCAGGCGCGCCGCCGTTGCTGGCGGGCATTGAGCTGGGCGGCACCAAAGCGATTGCCGTGCTGGCGCGGGGGCGGGCGATTGTGGCACGCGAATCGGTGCCCACCAGTGCTGATCCGGCCGCGACGCTGGCGGCGGTGTGCAGCGTGATCGCGCGCTGGCATTTGGCATCTCCCGCTTCTGGCCCCATTTCTGGCCCCGTTTCTGCAATCGGGATTGCGAGCTTTGGCCCGGTCGGGCTGCGCGCAGGAACCTTGGGCTATGGCCATATCCTGAAAACAACCAAGCCCGGCTGGAGCGGATTTGACGTGCTGGGCACGGTTGCGGCCGCGTTCGATCTGCCGATGGTGATTGATACAGATGTCAACGCGGCTGCGCTGGCAGAGGAACGCTGGGGCGGTTCCGGCGGGTGTCGTGTCCACGCCTATGTCACCATCGGCACGGGCGTTGGCGGGGGCATTGTGGTGGACGGCGTGCCGCTGCACGGCTTTTTGCACCCCGAAATCGGCCATGTCCGCGTCCCGCGTGTGGCGGGGGATGGCTTTGCCGGGGCCTGCCCGTTCCACGGCGATTGCGTGGAGGGCCTTGTCGCCGGCCCGGCGCTTGCGGCGCGCACGGGCATGCGGGGTGAAGACATTGCCGATGATCACCCAGTCTGGGGCCTGGTGGCGCAGGAACTGGGCGATTTTCTGGCCAATATGCTGCTGAGCGTTGCCCCCCAACGGATTGCGCTGGGCGGCAGCGTGGTGCTGCGCCGCCCCCAGCTGATTGCTGCGGCGCGGCGGACAGTGGCGACCAGGTTGGCCGGGTATCTGCCGGATGATGGCGGCTTGCCGGAGGACCGGATTGCCGTCGCAACGCTGGGCACGGACGCAGGGCCGCTGGGGGCAATTGCGCTGGCCGGGCGCGCGCTGGGTTAGTTCTGTTTGTGCCCGCTTAGTCCCGTCGATGGTCGCATGGCGAACATTATGGCGGGGATGAGCAGCGCGGCTGCCCAGCCGATAATTTCGATGGCGATAGTGATCAATCGCGGACCCAGCCGCGCCCGTCAGGGTGTCGCACTTCTACCGCTGCCATATCCTCGGGCTCAAACAGGCGCGTATTCACGCAAGCCCAGTCGGTTGCATCGTCGATAGCGACGCAATGCGTGGTGCAGCCGCAGCCACCGCAAAAATTAAGCCGAACGAACGGATCGGCCATGCGCGGGTGGACATAGCTGCCAATCCCATCGCCCGTAACCTCTACCTCCGACCGCTTGAAATAGCCCCAGGTAGCGCCGTGCTTGATGCACAGCGAGCAGTTGCAGTCGTTGATATAGTCAGGCGCGGTGGGGATTGTGATCCGCACCGCGCCGCAATGGCAACTGCCGGTGAGCGCCCCGCTCAAGCCGCCAGATTTCGCAGCACATAATGCAGGATGCCGCCGTTCAGGAAATATTCCAGCTCGTTCACGGTATCGATGCGGCAGCGTGTTTCGAAGCTCTCAACCGACCCATCGGCGCGGGTGAGGGTGACGGTAACCGTCTGACGCGGGCGCAGATCAGCGACCCCGGTGATCGTGAAGGTTTCCGTGCCATCCAGCTTCAGCGTGGTGCGATCCACCCCGTCGGCGAATTGCAGCGGCAGCACGCCCATGCCGACCAGATTGGAGCGATGGATGCGTTCAAAGCTTTCGGTAATCACCGCGCGCACACCAAGCAGGTTGGTGCCCTTTGCCGCCCAGTCACGGCTGGAGCCGGTGCCATATTCCTTGCCCGCAACCACCACAAGCGGCGTGCCATCGGCCTTGTAGCGCATGGCGGCGTCATAAATCGCCATCACTTCGCCGGTGGGAATATATTTTGTCACGCCGCCTTCGATGCCCGGCGTCATCTCGTTCTTGATGCGGATATTGGCGAAGGTGCCGCGCATCATCACGTCATGATGGCCGCGCCGCGCGCCATAGGAGTTGAAGTCAGCCTTTGATACCTGATGTTCCTGCAGGAACTTGCCAGCCGGTGAATCGGCCTTGATGCTGCCAGCAGGGCTGATGTGATCGGTGGTGATCGAATCCGCGAAGATTGACAGCGGGCGTGCATCGATAATGTCGGTGACAGGGGCAGGCGTCATCGTCATCCCGTCGAAATAGGGCGGGTTGGCGACATAGGTGCTGCCTGCGCGCCACATATAGGTGTCAGACCCCGTCACATCGATCGACTGCCATTTGGCGTCGCCTGCAAAGACATGGGCGTAGCGCGCCTGGAACATGCCGCGATCGATATTGGCGTCCATCACCGAACGGATTTCGGCGTTGGTGGGCCAGATGTCCTTCAGATAGACGTCGCTGCCATCAGTCGCCTGGCCGATCGGGGTGGTGACGAAATCGGTCGTCACGCTGCCCTTCAGGGCATAGGCGACGACGAGCGGCGGGCTGGCGAGGAAGTTTGCGCGCACATCGGGCGACACGCGGCCTTCGAAGTTACGATTGCCCGACAGGACGGAGGCGGCGACGATATCATTTTCGTTGATCGCTGCCGAAATGGCGGGTGCCAGCGGCCCCGAATTGCCGATGCACGTGGTGCAGCCATAGCCGACCAGGTTAAAGCCGACCGCGTTCAGATCAGCCGTCAGCCCGGCCTTGTCGAGATAATCGGTGACGACCTGTGATCCCGGCGCAAGCGAGGTTTTCACCCAGGGCTTTGGCTTCAGGCCCAGCGCATTGGCCTTGCGTGCAACGAGACCGGCGGCGACGAGCACCGAAGGGTTGGACGTATTGGTGCAGCTCGTGATCGCAGCGATGACGACGTCGCCGTCGCCGATATCGTGATCGCGGCCCTCTACATCGACGCGCTTGGGTTCGGCATGGCTGTACACCTTGGCGAGATCGGCGTTGAACACGTCATCCACCTGGGTCAGGATCACCTTGTCCTGCGGGCGCTTTGGCCCGGCGAGCGAGGGAACGACGCTGCTCATGTCGAGTTCCAGCGTGTCGGTGAACACCGGATCGGGCGCATCCGCCAGCCGCCACATGCCCTGTGCGCGGGCATAAGCCTCTACCAGTGCGATCTGTTCATCGGTGCGGCCCGTCAGGCGCAGATAGGTGAGGGTGGCGTCGTCGATGGGGAAGAACCCGCAGGTTGCGCCATATTCCGGCGCCATGTTGGCGATGGTCGCACGGTCAGCAAGGCTCAATGCGTCGAGACCGGGCCCGAAAAACTCGACGAAACGCCCAACCACGCCCTTGGCGCGCAGCATCTGGGTGACGGTGAGGACCAGATCGGTCGCGGTGATGCCTTCGGCGAGAATACCGGTCAGCTTGAAGCCGACGACTTCGGGGATGAGCATGGAGACAGGCTGGCCAAGCATCGCCGCCTCTGCCTCAATCCCGCCAACGCCCCAGCCGAGCACGCCGAGACCATTGACCATCGTGGTGTGGCTATCGGTGCCGACGCAGGTGTCCGGATAGGCGACCATGCTGCCATCGGGGGCCTTGGACGACCACACGGCTTGCGCAATGTTTTCCAGATTCACCTGGTGGCAAATGCCGGTGCCGGGCGGCACCACCTTGAAATTGTCGAGCGCCTTGGAACCCCATTTCAAGAATTCATAGCGTTCGTTGTTGCGGGCATATTCCAGCTCGACATTGTCGTGGAACGCCTGAGGGGTGCCGAATTCGTCGACCATCACCGAGTGATCGATGACGAGATGGACGGGGACCAGCGGATTGATTTTTTGTGCGTCGCCGCCCAGCCGGGTGATCGCATCGCGCATCGCCGCCAGATCGACAACGCACGGCACGCCGGTGAAATCCTGCATCAGCACGCGCGCGGGGCGATACTGGATTTCGCGGTCGGATTTGCGTTCCTGCTGCCAGTCGACCAGCGCCTGAATATCCTCCACCGTCACGGTCTTGCCATCTTCGAACCGCAGCAGGTTTTCCAGCAGCACCTTCATCGAAAAGGGCAAGCGGCTGATATCGCCCAGCTTCGCCTCAGCCTTGGACAGGCTGAAATAGCTATAGCTCTGGCCGCCTGCGTCCAGCGTGTCCTTGGTGCCGAGCGTGTCTTGTCCAATGGCGGTCATTAAGCGGTCCTTCCCTGGTGGCCCCCATCGGCGAGGGTCAACGCGGCAGCAGTTGGGGAAACCGCCCATGCCCGCGCCATCGCCGATGCATTGCAATGCGGGAGGCCTTAGCAAGCAGGCGCGCACGGGGGAAGGGGTGGGGCGTGGGAAGGACGAGGTTGGGTGTTTGGGGTGCGCGACTATGAAAGCGCGCGCCACGCTACATAGGCGGCGGTCATCAGGACCATTACGGCGAATGCCGTCCGTGCTGTCGCTGCCCTGTCGGCAAGGATTTGCCCTACGGGAATTGCCAGCGCCGATCCGGCAGCACCCCCGGCCACCAGAGCCCCGAACACCGGCCAGTTGACCAGTCCCGAAGCTGCGTAACTCGCGCTGGTCGCGGCACCGAATACGACGACTGATACCAATGACGATGCCGCCGCATTGGCCAGTGTCATCCCCGTTGCCGCCATCAAGCCAGGCACGATCAGGAACCCGCCGCCAATCCCGAAAAATCCCGCTGCCAGCCCCGTCACCGCGCCGACGGGGGCCAGCTTCAACGTTAATGCCGTCGTCAATCGTACTGCGGCATCACCATCGGCCTTGCGGGGAATCAGCATCGACCCGCCGACCAGCGCCATTGCGAGCGCGAACCAGATCAGCAACTCGCTACCATCGATCTGCTTGGCGACATCCGCCCCGACCAGCGAGCCGATCAGCCCGGCCCCGCCAAATACCAGCGCGCATGGCCATTTTACGCGGCCTGCGCGCGCTTGTACCAATAGGCCGACCGCTGCGTTGACCGCGACGGCGGCCGCCGAGGTGCCGATCGCTACATGCGGATCGCGCACCCCGACGATATAGAGCAGCAACGGGGTCGCCAGCACCGATCCACCCCCGCCGAACACCGACAGCAACAGGCCGATAACGGCACCACCAATGACTGCGGCGGGGTATGAAATGCCGGCGATGTCCATCAGCTAGACCGCGACCGGGCGATTCCATGGCAGCAAACCGAGCAACCGGGCCATGCCACAAAAGCCGCTGATGCCCGCAAAGGCCAGCCCCGCACCGACAAAGGCCGACAGGCCGAAGAAAAGAGGTGACACCAGCCAGCCAAGCACGGCACCCAGCAACACGAGCGACCCAGCAACTATCTGAACCTGGCGCATCATTTCCAGCGGGGCCTTGCGATTGGCCTCGACCGGCAGACCCGAGCGCGTCCACCCATCCAGCCCGCCTTCGAGCACATAGGCATTGCCGCCCACGGGCCCCGCCAGCCGATCGGCATTGGCGGTGGTCCGCATGCCCGATCGGCAGGTGAAAATCACGTCGGTGCCCGCCATTTCAGGTAACGCCACCGCTTCGAACCGCGAGAGCGGGCGCGACAGCGCGCCGGGGATGTGGCGGCGGGCGAATTCATCATCCTCGCGAATATCGATCAACAGGGCATGGCCCTGGCGGACCCGCTGTTCGACGACTTCAGGCTTCAGCGCGATCAGGGACTTGGGCATTAGATGTCTCCACATCATCGGAACAAAAAATGGCGGCAAGCGTGGTCATCACCTGCGCCGCCGCAGGGTTGGCGATGCGATAATAGATCGACAGGCCGTCGCGGCGGGTGGCGACTAGGCCGTCGCTGCGCAGCACGGATAAATGCTGGGACAGCGCCGATTGCGACAGGCCGATCAGCGGCTGCAATTCGCCCACCGATTGTTCGCCGCCGGATAGCTGGCACAGGATCATCAACCGCCGCTCATTCGCGAGCGCGCGGAGCAACCGGGCGGCGGCGGCGGCATTTTCCTCAAATCGGGTAATGTCAAAGCTCGCTGGATCGATCATAGGTGGAATATATTCGTTGATTCTAATTTAGCAAGTGCTTATATATTGGGCCAGAGGAGTTTCGCCATGAACCCGACCGTCCAAACATTTTTCGATCCCGCGACCTTCACCGCAACCCACCTTGTGATCGACACCGATACGAAGATCGCCGCGATCATCGATCCCGTGCTCGATTTCGAGCCCAAGGCCGGCAAGCTTTCCACGCAATCAGCCGATGCGGTGCTGAAGACGATCGCCGATCAGGGGCTAACCCTGGCCTATGTGCTGGAAACCCACGCCCATGCCGATCATCTGTCGGCGGGAGACCATATTCGTCGGCTGTCGGGTGCTCGGTTGGTGATTGGCGCTGCGATCACCAAGGTGCAGCAGGTGTTTGCGCCGATGTTCGACGCCGATGACGTCGCCGCCGACGGCAGTCAGTTCGATATCCTGCTGAGCGAGGGCGACACGCTGCCACTGGGGGCGCTGACCATAAGCGTCCTGCACACGCCGGGGCATACGCCCGCCTGCAACACTTATATGATCGGCGATGCGGCGTTTGTCGGCGATACGCTGTTCATGCCTGACTACGGCACCGCGCGGGCTGATTTTCCGGGTGGCGATGCGCGCACTCTATATCAATCAATCCGCCGCATCTTGGCATTGCCGGGCGAAACTCGAATCTTCGTGGGTCATGACTATTTACCCGCCGGACGCAGCAATTATCGCTGGGAGACGACCGTGGCGCAGGAGGCGTCAGACAATATCCACGTACATACCGGCACCAGCGAAGACGCCTTTGTCACGATGCGCGAAGCGCGCGATAAAACGCTTGCGCCGCCGACGCTGATCCTGCCGTCGCTTCAGGTCAATATTCGCGGCGGCGCGATGCCGCCCGCATCGCCTTCGGGGAAAATTTTTCTACGATTGCCGGTGACTTTGGCTTGAAGGGGGAAATCCAACCGCTGTTCGTTGCCTGTAGCTACCCCAGCACCTCTGCCACCAGATCCTTGCGGCTCAATTTGCCGATCATCGTTTTGGGCATGGTTTCGCGCACGACCACGCTATCGACCTGTTCAACCTTGCCGAGTTGCGGGTTGAGCCAGGCGGTGAGCTCGGCACCGGTCGCCTCGACGCCGTCATTCAGCGTTACATAGGCGCGGGGGTGTTCGCCGCGGTAACTGTCTGGAATGCCGATCACCAGCGCCTCTTTCACCGCCGGGTGTTTGTACAGCACGGCTTCGATCTGGCTGGGGAATACCTTGAACCCGCCAACCGCGATCATATCCTTCAGCCGATCGACAATCTTGACGAAACCGTCATCGTCGATCTGGCCGACATCGCCGGTGCGCAGCCATTTGGTGTCGGCATCGTCGAAGATGAACACATCGGCATCGGCATCGGGCCGGTTCCAATAGCCTTTCATGATCTGCGGGCCGGCCACCAATATTTCGCCGGGCTCGCCCGCGCGCACCGGGTGGGCGGGGTTTTCCTTGTCGACCAGGCGGATGCGTGTGGCGGGGAGCGGCTGGCCGATCGTGCCGGTCTTGCCCTCGCCCAGATACGGGTTGGCGGAAACGACGCCCGATGTTTCGGACAGGCCATAGCCTTCGACCAGCTGCGCGCCGGTGATCTGCGCAAATTTGGTGCGCAACTCGCCCGGCAGCGGTGCGCCGCCTGAAATGCACACACGCAGGCACGAAAAATCGGTGCGGGTGATTTTGGGATGATCGAGCAGCGCCTGATACATGGTCGGCACGCCCGGCAGCGCGGTGGCGCGGGTGCGGGTGATTGCCGCTAGCGCTTGTTCCGCATTGAAACGCGGCAGCATCACGATGCACCCGCCCGATACAATCGTCCGGTTGAGGACACAGGTATTGGCGAACACATGGAACAACGGCAGCACGCCCAAAATACGGTCTTCCATGCCGGGCTGGGGATCGATGGCGTTTACTTGCCGGGCATTGGCGCTCAGATTCTGGTGGGTGAGCATCGCGCCCTTGGGGCTGCCCGTGGTGCCGCCGGTATATTGGATCAGCGCGACGTCATTTTCGGGATCGATGGAAGCGGGGGGCAGCTTGCCGTCATTGGCGATCAGCGCGCTGAACGCGGTGATGCGTGGATCATGGGGCTTGGCGGCCACGTCGTTCCCGCTGAACAACCGGTACAGCGCCGATTTCACCGGCGGCAATGCGCCTGCGATTGATCCGACAACCAGCCGTTCGAGCGCGCTTTCCTCCAGCACCTTGAGCGCCGTGGGGAGCAAGGCAGACGCAGAAATGGTGAACAGCATGCGCGTGCCCGAATCAGCAACCTGATGCTCAAGTTCGGCAGCGGTATAGAGCGGCGAGAAATTCACCACCGTCGCGCCCAGTTTCAGGATGCCGTAATAGGCCGCCAGATAATGCGGCACATTGGGCAGGAACAACCCGATCCGGTCGCCAGGGCCATATCCAAGCGCGTGCAGCCCCTTTGCCACGCGGTTCGCGCCATCAAGCGTTTCGGCATAGCTGTACCGCCGCCCCATGAAATCAATCAGCGGCGCTTTACCGTGCTGCTGCGCCGCCTGATCGACCATATCAACCATCGATAAGGGCGGGAAAACCCGGTCCCATGGTCCAGGATGGCGATAGGCGCTGCGCCAGGCAGTCTCGTGCGTGATCATTTACACAGGTGTAAGCAACGGCGGAACACCGCGCAAGCGGTACGCGGCGTGCGCGTCAGCAACCATTCCAGCAAATCGGGTCCGCCAATCCGACCCACTAATCAGGCCCACTAATCAGGCGAAGCGCTTTGATGTCCAGGTTACCAGCACCGAAAAGGCCATCAGCCCAATATCGAAAGCAGCGCGCACTTCACGCGGGGTGGGATCACCCACCTGATGCGTGATGATACGAATGTCAGCAGACGGATGCCGCGCCGACATCGCGACCAGCAACACAGCACATCCAGCCAGAACAACACGACGATTACGCATGGCGAATCGACCTCCTGCAGTCAGGCTTACCTTACTTTATCATGGTAAACAAGCGTCGGGTCAGGCCGCCATCGCCATATCATATCGCACCCGATCCCGCCCTTCGGTTTTGGCGGCGAACAGCGCGCGATCTGCGCGGCGATACAGCTTCTTCCAGTCAATCTCGGTCTGAAGCAGCCCGGTACTGGCGCCAATGCTGGCGGTCACGGTCAGATCGAACGGCATTCGTTCTGCGCGCAGCCGCTCCAAAATGGCTGTGGCATCAATGGCGCGATCAGCGGGCAACAGGATGGCGAATTCTTCGCCGCCGATGCGCGCCACCAGCGCGTCTTCGGGCACGGATGCGCGCAGCGCCCGGGCAAAGACGCGCAACACTTCATCACCACCGTCATGGCCGATCGTCTCGTTGACCGCCTTGAAGTGATCAAGATCGGCGATCAGCAGGATGTGATCCCCCGCCAGCCCAATCGCGCGGTGGAGGAACGAGCGCCGATTGAGCAAGCCGGTCAGCGGATCGGTATCGGCCAGCGCGCGCGCAGCAAGTTCGCGCACCCGCGCATCATCACGCTCGCGGCTGAGCAGGCGGATGCGATAGGAAATGGCGAGTGATGACAGCAATGCCTCGCTCGTCATCGCCAGGATCGTCGAGTTATCGACCCAAAAGCTCCATTCGAGAAAGTTAAGCGCGTTGGCGACGCGCAGCCCGGCAAAAAAGATCGGCGTTGCCCAGGCGATCGTGAAAATCCAGAAAAACTGGCTTCTGGCCCGCCAGGCCCGCCACAGGATCGGCGGAACAAGCGCCACCATGCTGAGGAAGGAGAGCGAGAACATCCAATGCAGATTGCCCGCCTGCCACGGTATCAGCACGGCAAACAACGTCGCGCTGCCGGTGAGCAGCGAACACGAAACAATGATTGCCGGCGACAGCCAGCCCGCAAACACGCGCGGCTCAAAATATGTCCGCGCAAACAGCAGCGCGAGGCTTGCCGAGGTGCCCAGCGCCAAATAGTTCAGCCGCACGCGATTAACATCGGGCATATCCGGCCAAATCCAGGCCAGTACCCCCGATGATGACAGCGCGTACACCGCAAGCGTGCCAATCATTAAGCAATAGATGAGCTGAAACCGGTGCCGCATCGCCTGCCACATGGCGAGATTTTGGATAATCAGCGTCAGACACAGCCCGCCAAAGGTTGCATATACCGCTGCCATGAACAGGTTGATCTTGGCACTTTCCTGCAGGCTGACAATTTCGGGGCCGATCAGGATTCCGCGCAAATTGGCCGATTCATCCACCCGCCACATCAGCTGAACCACCGGGGCGGATCGCGCGGGCAGCACTTGCTCAACAATCGCGCCAAGCTGCATGTGCCGCGATGTTGCGGCCCGCGCCATCGGGAGCGCGACGATGGCGCCATCGGCGTAGCGACCAAACAGAGTGGTGCGGTGTTGCCACGCCGCCGCCGTGCGCACCGCCATGGGGCTGGCGGGGTACGACCATTGCGGCAATGCCGGTGCAATCACCCAAAAGCTGCCCCGGCCGAATTTGGTCTGGCTGGTCTTGCAGTCAAACCGCGCCAGCGCGGCAAATTGCGTGCGCACCGTATCGCCGGATTCGACTCTTTTAACGCAGGTTTTCAGCGGCGCGTGGTGCAATGCGCCCTGGGCAGCCGCGGGCAAGCTGCCAAAGCTGGCGGCAAGCGCCCCAAGCAACACCGCGACCATGCGCCCAACAGAGAAGAACCGCCCGAAATTCATCCGATCCGGATTAGCTGACTATAGCAAAGATAGTATGAAGATGCGGGGAGAGCGGAGCGGCTGTGCGTCGTTGGCCATCTGCCCCGGGCCATCTGCCCCGGGCCATCTGCCCCGGGCCATCTGCCCCGGGCCATCTGCCTCGGGCGAAGTGCTGCTGGCCTGGTCTCGCTCTGCTGAACGGCGCAAGATAAATTCGTTTCGCACTCAATAAAGGGTTGACGTTTTCAATAGTCAACGCCAATTTTAACCATGAGTCGTAGTATCGCCATGTGTATTGGCGTGTTGCTGTCGGGCTGCACCGTGGTTCCCACGAGCGGCCGGGCCGGTGATCATGTTTATCTTGGTTTGGTGCGCGTAAAACTCCCCAAAGCAAACGGGCCGCTTGTCGTGGCCGATGTAAAAACATTGGGGTTGGGTTTTGACGGGGCCGCTTTTCTGGGCTGGCGAAACAGTAAATTCGTTTACGCCGAGCCTGAGGAATGCCGCGTCATCATTGTCGTCCGCGACCGGGCTGATCTGGCCAGTGTCGAGACGATTGTTAAATCAATGGAGGGGGCATGCATTACCGATACGGGCGCATCATCATCACGAGCATCGCCGCCGTCACCTTGAGTGGGTGTACGTCGACGTTACGCCATACGAACTTGCTCGTGTTTGGCACCAACACAACAGGTGGTCTGGAAGTTGGTACCAACACCAACCAGATCCCGCGTATTTTGTTCGGTTACACAAGGCAGGAACTGGTGCTCATGCCGCTGCTCGCCAATACACGGGCCCAATCGAGCCAAGGGGGTGGCGGTAAGCTCATTCCGTGCGGGTTAGAGCCTTCGACAACAGCCAACAATCAGAGCCCGATTCAGGTGGTACCAGAGGGCTGTAAATTCCTTGGACGATCGGGCGGTCCAAATGGCGATTATGATACGTATTCGGTATTGGCGAGCTTCGGTGCGGGTGTACAGGCTGGTACAACGGGAGGTAAGTCGAGTGCCAGTGGTAAGGTAGCGCAATACTTTGCGACCGGGCTTGCTGCGCGTGCTCTTGCTGAAAATGGGGGGGCAGCAGTGATTGCAACTGGCAATCCCGAAGCGGCAGGCGGAATTCTATCAGAGCAATTAGACTACGCGACCCAAGTTGCTGTGAATTTGGCGGGCGCAGCGGTGGTTACTGACGGCAACCTGCTCGCTCAACTCGCTAAGCTCGACACCGCTGCCAAATCGGGAACTCGATTTGTAGATGCTTGTAGCGGTCTGACAAAACAGGCCTGCGTCGACGAAATCAGAAAATTTCGAAATCCCGGCCTTGTTACGATGCAAGCGAGCGCCTGGCCGCTAGCTGCGAACTATGTTTTCCAATGATGGAGTAAACCCATGGTGCAACAGATAAAGCCTCCTATTGGTTATGTATCATTATACGATTCCAAGGAAAAAGCGTTGGCAGTTCGCGACCAATTGCGCAGTAGTGGAAACTTGGCCGAGGCTTTCGGACCAGCCAGCAAGGTAAGCATCGCCGAAGATTACGGGGATGGAGATGCCAATTTTACATCAAAGCCAGCTGACTCTTGTTTCGTCGTTGTAGCAGCGATGATCCGGCTGACCTAAGCAGCGGTAAAAAATTTTTTAATCGATCTGAAATCGATTTTTGTGAAAAGGTGGCTAAGAAAGTAGGTTTAGCTAAGTCTATTGTGTGATGTACCGCCAGGCACATGCCTGGCGGTACATTCGATCACTTCGCCTCCACCTTCTCCGCCTTACCCTTCTTCTTCGGCTTCTTCGGTGCGGCGGCGACGATCTCGAACGCCAGCGCGTTGTCCTTCAGCTTGATCGTTACTTCGCCGCCATGGACGAGTTTGCCGAACAACAATTCCTCCGCAAGCGGTTGTTTGATCTTTTCCTGGATCAGGCGGCCCATCGGGCGGGCACCGTAGAGCTTGTCATAGCCCTTCGTCGTCAGCCACGCCTTTGATTCATCGTCCAGATGAATGTGCACCTGCCGATCCGCCAGCTGCAATTCGAGCTGGAGGATGAACTTGTCGACGACGCGGGCAACCACTTCGGGCGGCAGATAGCCAAACGGGACGATGGCATCGAGCCGGTTGCGGAATTCGGGCGTGAACATCTTGCGCACCGCTTCCTCATCCTCGCCTTCGCGCGTTACCGCGCCAAAGCCAACCGCCTCGCGTGCCATGTCACTGGCCCCGGCATTGGTTGTCATGATCAGGATGGTGTTGCGAAAATCGACCGTCTTGCCGTGGTGATCGGTCAGCTTGCCGTTGTCCATCACCTGCAGCAGGATGTTGAACAGATCAGGATGCGCCTTTTCGATTTCGTCGAGCAGCAATACCGAATGTGGCTGCTGATCGACCGCATCGGTGAGCAGACCGCCCTGATCATAACCGACATAGCCCGGGGGCGCACCGATCAGGCGGCTGACCGAGTGGCGTTCCATATATTCGGACATGTCGAACCGCTGGAGCGGAATGCCCATGATGCTGGCGAGCTGGCGCGCCACTTCGGTTTTGCCGACGCCGGTGGGGCCGGTGAACAGATAATTGCCAATCGGCTTGTCCGGATCACGCAACCCCGCGCGGCTGAGCTTGATCGCCGAGCTGAGCTTTTCAATGGCGGCATTCTGGCCGAACACCACACGCTTCAGATCGGTATCCAGGCTGGCGAGTGCCGCTGTATCGTCCTTCGACACTGATTTTGGCGGGATGCGCGCCATGGTCGCGATGACCTGTTCGATTTCCTTGGCGGTAATCGTGCGCTTGCGGCGGCTTGGCGGCACCAGCATCTGCATCGCGCCCACTTCATCAATCACGTCAATCGCCTTGTCGGGCAATTTGCGATCGTTGATGTAGCGCGCCGACAGTTCCACCGCGGTCTTGATCGCATCGGGGGTGTATTTCACCGAGTGATGCTCTTCGAACGCGGTGCGCAGGCCGGTGAGAATCTTGATCGTATCCTCAATCGTCGGTTCGTTAACGTCGATCTTCTGGAACCGGCGCAGCAGCGCGCGATCCTTTTCGAAATGGTTGCGGAATTCCTTGTACGTCGTCGAGCCGATGCAGCGGATCGTGCCGCCTGACAGCGCCGGCTTGAGCAGGTTCGATGCATCCATTGCTCCGCCGCTGGTGGCGCCAGCGCCGATCACCGTGTGGATTTCGTCGATGAACAGGATCGCGTCGGGCAGTTTTTCCAGCTCGTTCACCACCGCCTTCAGCCGCTCCTCAAAATCACCGCGATACCGTGTGCCGGCCAGCAACGCGCCCATATCAAGCGAGTAGATGACGGCGGGCTTCAGCACCTCTGGCACATCGCCTTCGATGATCTTGCGCGCCAGCCCCTCGGCAATCGCGGTTTTGCCCACGCCGGGGTCGCCGACATAGAGCGGGTTGTTCTTGCTGCGGCGGCACAGGATCTGCACCGTGCGATCCACCTCTGCATGGCGGCCGATCAGCGGATCGACTTTTCCCTTGCGTGCCTTTTCGTTGAGGTCGACGCAGAATTGCTTCAGCGCGCTTTCGCCCTTGGCCTTGCCGTCCTGCTTGGCGGGTTTTTCTTCCTCGGCACCCTTTGGCGATGCGGCTTCGGTGGGGGTGCCACCCTTGCCAACGCCGTGGCTGATGAAGCTGACCGCGTCGAGGCGGCTCATGTCCTGCTGTTGCAGGAAATATACGGCATAGCTTTCGCGTTCACTGAACAGCGCGACGAGCACATTTGCCCCGGTCACTTCGTCGCGGCCCGATGACTGAACGTGGAGAATGGCGCGCTGCACCACGCGCTGAAAGCCGCTGGTCGGCGACGGATCAGTGGCCTGTTCCACCTTCAGCGCCTCAAGCTCGGTATCCAGATAATGCGCGACGGCATTTTTCAGCTCGCCCAGATCAACGCCGCATGACGCCATCACCTTGCTGGCATGCTCATCATCGACCAGCGCGAGCAAGAGATGTTCAAGCGTCGCATATTCATGGCGGCGCGATGACGCGGCTTCGAGTGCCTTGTGCAGGGTCGTCTCAAGCGCGGATGCGAAAGAAGGCATTATCGTCTACTCCAAACAGGTCGTCATGGAACGACCCTTTCCAGCTATGTTGGAGGGCACCGCCCCCGCATCAAGCACTTGACAAATTTCCACCCCGGACAGGTTTTTGAGGGTTAGCCCCGGGAGCGGTTGTTGCATCACCGCCGGAATAACGCATCAGCGCTTGCGCGATGGTTAACGGCTTTTGACAAATGTCGCTGGGTGCGCTCGATCTCGGCGGTCAGCGCGGTGATGCGCGCCTCCAGCTCCTCGACCGAAAAGGGGTCGAGCTCCAGTCGGGCAAGCGCCTCCAGCGGATCGCTCGCCCGACGCGGCAAATTCTCGTCGGGCTCCATCTGCGTAACGTTGACCCGCACGACCGGCGTGTCAATAAGGCCTTGAGGGCTTTTTGACCGAACACTTGGCAGGGCAACGATATCCATGAGCGCTACTCCCGACGCGATGCCAGATACCGTGCCAGCAACAATGACGGCGATCGATCCGGCTGCTCCGGGTGGGCCAGAAGTGCTGGTGCCGGTAATCCGCCCGGTGCCGGTGCCGGGGGCTGGCGACGTGCTGATCCGGGTGGCCGCCGCCGGGGTGAACCGGCCCGATGTGCTTCAGCGCAAGGGAATGTACCCGATGCCGCCCGGCGCGCCCTCTATTCTGGGGCTTGAGCTGGCGGGGACGGTGGTGGCGCTGGGCGCCGGGGTTGAACGCGAGATGCTGGGCCAGCCAGTATGCGCGCTGGTGGGCGGCGGGGGCTATGCTGACTATGCCGTCGCGCCAATTGGCACCTGCCTGCCCGTGCCCGCCGCGCTATCGATGGTAGAGGCTGCGGCGATCCCCGAAACATTGTTCACCGTGTGGACCAATGTGTTTGAGCGCGGCTATGCGGCTGAGGGCGACACGATATTGGTGCACGGCGGCACCAGCGGCATTGGCACGATGGCAATTAAGCTGGGCGCGATTTTTGGCCTGACGGTGATCGTCACGGCTGGGTCGGACGAAAAATGCGCTGCTGCAGTGGCGCTGGGGGCCGCCCACGCGATCAACTACAGTAGTCAGGATTTTGTGGCGGAGGTGAAGGCCTTTACCGGCGGTGCTGGCTGCGCCGTCGTGCTCGACATGGTCGGCGGGGAGTATGTGCCCCGCAACCTGCAATGCCTGGCCGATGATGGCCGCCATGTATCCATCGCCGTGCAGGGCGGGCTGATGGCGACGATTCCGATCTTCGAAGTAATGCGCCGCCGCCTGACGCTGACCGGATCGACGCTGCGCTCGCGCGACCTGAGCTTCAAATCAATGGTGGCGGATGAACTCGCCCGCAACGTGTGGCCGCATGTAGAGGCAGGGCGGCTGAAACCGGTGATCGACAAGACCTTCCCGCTGGCCGAAGCGGCCGCGGCCCATGCCCGGATGGAAGCGGGCGACCATGTGGGCAAGATCGTGCTCACGATGGGGTGAGGGGTAGGGAGAACCCTTAAAGGCTGCGGGTCAAAGGCGGGCTGGCAAATTGCGGCCTCGTAGGTTCTGTGCCGAATATCAGGAACCAGATGAGCCGGGGTAAATATACAGCGGCGCTCTTGGCCCAATGCCTAGACAAAGTCGACTGTAAGTATCTAAAAACTAATGAATAAAAGTACAATTCCCTCGATCTGCACACTCTAAAGCTGCCGCTTTTCCGTAAGTGTCGCAGGGTTTCGAGCCGATCATTTGAGAAAGCGCTCTCAACGCTTTAATTTTTGCAGTCAAAGTTGCGTAGGCGCGATAGCCTTGCTTTTTAAATATAGGTGGTACTGGACTCTTTGTGTCATCGGCCAATTCAAATACTGAGTAATCTGGAAGTTTGGATTTGTTCTGTTGGAGAAATTCATTCACTCTTTTCTGCCAATCTGCGAAGTCCGTGATTATTTGATCAGAATCTCTGTTGTTTGCAAAATTTTGAGCGATTCCGCTCCCTTCTCCATAGAACCCTGCAACCTCGCCTAACAAACCTCCCATTTCGCGCATACATGCATTTGTGACCTTGGCCTCTAAAGTCTTTATTTTTATTGTTTTTTCGACCTGCGCAAAATCTTTGTCTTCCGTGGTTAGAGAGTTACCTAACTCACGGGTATTCTGACGGCCGGTCGTTTCTGCCCCAGAAATGATTGTGACGCGCTCACGGCCAGTGTCAGTTTTCTGCGGTTTATCGGTATTAATTGGAGGAACTTCTCGATCTTTATTTAGTGAACTTAGGACTGCTGTTAAATCACGGGCGGTCAGCGCTGGCGCGCTTTGCTCTAAGGACGGCGTTCTCGTTGCGCCAACGCTCGCATATATTGCGACTAACAATATCGCTATGACCGAAGCGCTGGGCAACCAAAGGCCCGCGAAGCCCTGACAGCCTTTAATGTAAGAAAGAATCTCTCCCCAATACAGCCAAAGGATGAGAGCTACAGCTAAGCCCGCGATAACTTGAGCGATGACTATTCCGGTTAGGAACGGAGAAAACACACCGATCACCGCAAGTAGGATCGCGAATGCGCCGGAACCCTTCGGCGTCGTGATAGGGTGCAATGATTCGTCGGGCATTTCCGTAACCTGTCGCACCAAGCATCCGGTGTGGAGTCGTTTTTTTTAAAGCACGCCCACAGTTCCTTATTGGAGCGGCGTAACGAGCACGGTTAGTGTCCGGGATCCGCCCTTAATCATGTGCCGGCCCGCGCTCCACAAGCACAGCTTGGCGGCCCCCTCGATAATTTGCATGGAGGCGGCGATATCGCTGGTTTAGGGCGAGCGCGCGACAGCAGGAGTGCGCCATGACCGACTTGATCCTCCACGAATACGCCCCGTCCGGAAATTGCTACAAAATCCGGCTCACCGCGGCGCATCTGGGGATCGCGCTCGAGCGGCGCGGTTATGATATTCTGGCGGGGGAAACGCGGAAGCCGTCGTTTCTGGCGACCGTCAACGCGAATGGCCGAATCCCCGTCCTGCAGATCGGGGATCGATTTCTTCCCGAAAGCAACGCGGCGTGTTTCTACCTTGCCGACGGATCGCCGCTAATCCCGGCGGATCGCTTTGCGCGGGCGGATATGCTGCGTTGGATGTTCTTCGAACAATATAATCACGAACCCAACATCGCGACGCTGCGGTTCTGGCTGGCCTTTGTTGGCGAGCATGCGCTGAGCGATCTGCAAAAGGCGCAGATTGCGGGCAAAAGAGCAGCGGGGGATGCGGCGCTGGCGCTGATGGACGAGCAGCTGGGCCGAACGCCGTTTCTCGTGGGGGACGAGCTGACGCTCGCCGATATTGCGCTTTATGCCTATACGCATGTTGCTGCCGAGGGTGGTTTCGATCTGGTTTCCTATCCCGCCGTGATGGCCTGGATCGCGCGGATCGCCGCTATCCCGAATTATATCGGCATTCTCGATTAAAAAACCCGCGTTTCTGCGGCCCCCAACGATTCGAAATGTAACATAAACGGGGCATAGCCGCAGAACCAGCCAATGGTTCTAAGGGTTCGAGCATGGATGTTGCCCAGCTTGTTATGGATAGCGGCTTTACTGATTTAGCCGATTTCGCGCATTCCACCCCCGTTATCCCGGAAAAGACAATTGAGGGGCGTCGTCAGTTTCGCACGATCTGGATTTCGGACATCCATCTTGGCACGCGCGGGTGCAATGCCGGGATGCTGATCGATTTTCTCGATCATGTCGACAGCGAGACGCTGTATCTGGTGGGGGACATTATCGATGGTTGGCGGCTGAAGAAGAAATTTTACTGGCCCGCCGCGCATAACGACATCGTCTGGCGGCTGCTGAAACGGGCCAAGCGCGGCGCCAAGGTCATCTATATACCCGGCAATCATGATGAGGTTTTCCGTCAGTTTTCCGGCCTGGACTTTGGCGGTATTTCAATCCGGCGCAAGGCGATCCATCAGACGGCGGATGGTCGCCGCCTGCTCGTGCTGCACGGCGATGAATTTGATGCGATCACATTGGCGCATAAGTGGCTCGCGCATGTCGGCGATTTCGCTTATAATGGCCTGATGGCGCTTAATCGTGGGGTCAACGCGTTTCGTAGACGCTTCAACATGCCGTATTGGTCGCTGTCGAAGCATGCCAAGGCGAAGGTGAAGAACGCCGTCGAATTCATTTCGAATTATGAAGAGATTGTGGCCCAGGCGGCCGGCGCGCGCGGCGTTGACGGCGTTGTGTGCGGGCATATCCACACGGCGGAACACCGGATGATCGACGGCGTCGAATATTGGAACGATGGCGACTGGGTGGAAGGATGCACGGCGCTTGTAGAGCATTTTGATGGCCGGATGGAGGTGCTCCATTGGGCTGACGAAATTGCCATTCGCGAGCTGCAGACAGTATCGGCGCTGGCGGCCTGACGCGCGTGCGGATCGCCATCGCCACCGATGCGTGGAGCCCGCAGGTAAACGGGGTGGTGCGGACGTTGCAGTCTGTGCGCGCCGAACTTGAGCGCCAGGGGCATGAGGTGCTGGTGATCAGCCCCGATCGTTTTTATTCGATGCCGTGCCCCACCTATCCCGAAATCCGGCTGGCATTTGCGCGCACGGCCTCTGTGGGCAAGATGCTGGCGGACTTTAATCCGCACGCGATCCATCTGGCGACCGAAGGGCCGATCTGTCTGGCGGCGCGGCGCTGGTGCCTGACGCGCGATTTTCCGTTCACCACCGCCTACCATACCCAGTTTCCTGATTATGTGTCGGCGCGGATTGGCATCGATCCGGGCTGGATTTGGCGGTACATCACCTGGTTCCACTGGCCCGCCCAGGCCGTTCTCGCGTCAACCCCCTCAATTGCCGAAACGCTGCGTGCGCAAGGGCTGACCAAGATCAAGCATTGGGGGCGCGGCGTTGATCTGGCGACTTTTGGTCCGCACATTGTGCCCGATCCCGCGATCCGGGCGCTGGATGGCCCCATTCAACTTTATGTCGGGCGGGTGGCGATTGAGAAGAATATCGAAGCGTTTCTCGATTCCGGCGTGCCGGGTACCAAGGTAATCGTGGGCGACGGACCGGCGCGCACGACGCTGGAGGCGAAATACCCCGACGCGCATTTCCTTGGCCCAAAATTCGGGGCGGACCTCGCTGCAGCCTATGCGGCGGCCGATGTGTTTGTATTCCCCAGCAAAACCGACACGTTCGGGCTGGTGATGATTGAAGCCCTGGCGTCTGGCGTGCCGGTGGCCGCTTTCCCGGTAACCGGGCCAATCGACGTGCTGAAACCAGATGTCGGCGCGATGGCCGATGATCTTGATCAGGCGATCACCAGCGCGCTGGCGCTCAATCGCGGCGATTGCGCGGCATATGGCCAAACATTCACCTGGGACGCTAGCGCCCGCCAGTTCCTCGAAGCGCTGGCACCGGTGCGGCTCGAAGAGGCATTGGCGGCTTGAGCGCTGGGGCGGCTTGAGCGCTGGGTCGCGCGGGATGGCGTCTATGCACCTTGCAACATCTTCCGCCAGTGCCCTCTCGCCTTCCGCCTTTCGGTGGAGATGATCGCGCGTACACTGATACGACAGTTTTTGCGGCTCCATCCACTTCTCGCAGTGGAAGCAATGCGCACCAAAGCGCTCAACCGCGGCTTTCAGGGCCAGCTTTGCCCCGATTCACGCGCGCAAATTTGATAGCATTATAGGGCTTCTTCTGAAGCGGGTGCGCAGCGATCAGAGCGGCAAGCGTTAACATGAAACGGAACACGCCCCCGCAATCCTGTTAAAATTCTTTACGGCGTTTGCATGGTCCAGCGACAATATCACCGTCCCGCTTGCCCCCACCGGCGTTCCGCATTAAGTCCACCGCATTACAGGCCGCTCCGTGAAGGGGCGGCCCTTTCTGTTTTTAAGGAGTTTATCGTGGCCCAGCCGCTTATGCCGCACGCAACCGCCTCATGGTTGGTCGACAATACCGCGCTCAGCTTTGAACAGATTGCCGAGTTTTGCGGGCTGCACATCCTGGAAATTCAGGCCATCGCTGATGATACCGCCGCGACCAAGTTGACCGGGCGCGATCCGGTTCGCGCGCATGAGCTGACGCAGGAAGAGATTGAAAAGGGTCAGAACGACCCCAATCACAGCCTGGTCATGCTGAAGGGCCCCGATCAGGTCCGCCGTACCAAGGGGCCGCGTTATACGCCGGTATCAAAGCGGCAGGACAAGCCCGATGGCATCGCCTGGATCATCCGTAACCACCCGGAAATTTCCGACGGGGCGATTGGCAACCTGATCGGCACCACCCGCACCACGATTGCCGCTTTGCGTGATCGCAGCCATTGGAACATCGCCAACATCACCCCCAAAGACCCGGTGACGCTGGGCCTGTGTTCGCAGCGCGAGCTGGATGCGATTGTTGCCAAGGCGGCAAAGGCTGCCGGCATCCCCGCCCCGGTCGATAACCGGCTGGAGGGTGACCGTGCGGCGCTGATCACCGAATTGCGCGCCCAGCGCGAGCAGGCGGTGCGCGACGCGGAAAATGCCGGTGTCGCCGAAACCGAGCTGGAAGCGCGCGGCTTCGAAGATCCGTTCAAGCGCCGCTGAGGTGCGCGACGCGGGGGCAGGCACGTTGAGCGACGCCATGTTCGTCGCCGATGAAAGCTTTGTGCCGACCAGCCACAAGGGGCTGACCTATCCGTTCGGGCATCCGGTGATTGAGCCGGACCAGCCCTTTGCCGTAGTGCCAGGCTTGCGGCTGGTGCGGCTGACGGTGCCGGGGCCGCTGAAGCACATAAACTGCTGGCTGATCGACGATCATGATGATCGCGGGGCGGGGGTCGCGCTGGTCGATACCGGCATGAACCTGCCCGATGCCCGCGCGGCATGGAAGGCGCTGGCCAAGGGCGCGCTGGCGGGAGTGCGGATTACCCAGGTGATCGGCACACATTTCCACCCCGATCATATCGGGCTGGCCGGGTGGATGTGCGCGCACCATGATTGCCCGCTGGTGATGACCCGCGGTGAATGGCTGACGGCGCGCATGTTGGCTGCCGATGCGCGTGATACGGTGCCGGACGAGATGACGGCTTTCTGGCGCGCAGGCGGCTGGGACGATGCGCAGGTGGCGCATGGCATGTCGCGTGGCTGGAGTGGGTTTCGCCGGATCATTACGCCAATGCCGCTCAGCTATCAGCGGATTGCCGATGGCGGCACGTTGATGATTGGCGGGCGTCCATGGCGCATTGTGACGGGATCAGGCCACTCGCCCGAACATGCTTGTCTGCTGGATGAACAGCGCGGCATTCTGATTTCTGGCGATCAGGTGCTGCCCCGGATCAGCTCCAACGTCTCGCTGGGCGTGACTGAGCCGACGGCTGACCCGTTGGGCGAATGGCTCGATTCGATCGCGAAGCTGAAGCATTTGCCGCACAATCTGCTGGTGCTGCCGGGGCACGGTGATGCGTTTACCGGGCTGCACGTGCGGCTTGACGCGCTTGATCGCGAGCACCGCGACCGGCTGGATGAGCTTGCAGTGTTCATTGCAGAAGCGCCGCGCCGCGCCGTGGATTGTTTCGGGCGGCTGTTCCGGCGCGCCATCGGCCCCGAAGTGCTCGGCATGGCCACGGGCGAAGCGCTGGCGCATCTGCGGCGGCTGGAGGTTGAGGGGCGCGCCGTCAAGGACGTGGTCGACGGCGTCTGGTGGTATCGCGCGCCGAATCGGGGTTGACCGAGCCCGGCGGCTCTGTTCCACTGATGTTCTCATTCAGAGGAGAGTCGCTATGGCCGCATCGCTCATATTTTACACCAATCCCATGTCGCGCGGGCAGATTGCGCGGTGGGCGATTGAGGAAACCGGCGCGGCTTATGATACCGTGTTGCTCGATTATACATCGACGATGAAGCAGGAACCGTTTCTGTCGGTGAACCCGATGGGGAAGGTGCCCGCAATCGTCCATGACGGCCGGGTCGTCACCGAATGCGCAGCAATATGCGCCTATCTGGCAGAGGCGTTTCCGGACGCCGGGCTCGCGCCGACCGCCAGCGAGCGCGCCGATTATTATCGGTGGTTGTTCTTTGCCGCCGGGCCGGTGGAACAGGCAATTACCAACCGGTCGATGGGCTTTATGCCAACAGCGCAGCAGTTCCGGATGGCGGGCTATGGCAGCTATGACATGGCGATCGATGTGCTTGAAAAGGCGGTAAGCGCTCATCCTTATGTCGCGGGGGACCGGTTTACGGCTGCCGATGTCTATGTCGGATCGCAGGTGGGTTGGGGGTTGCAGTTCGGCACTGTGCCCAAGCGCGCGGCGTTTGAGGAGTATTTTGCGCGGCTCTCCTCACGCCCGGCCTATATTCGTGCCAAGGCAATCGACAATGATTTGATCGCGGCGGCGCAGGCGGCGGGCTGAGGTTCGCGCGCCAGCCGCGATTGCTGACGATTGACGAAATATATAATTCATCATAAAACTGCTGTATTGGACCGATACAGGAGCATGTGATGGCACGCCCGACGACTGATGTGGACCGCGTTCGTGAAGAATTGCTCGATTGCATCGAAGCGATCATCCAGCAGCGTGGCGGCAAGGCGGTGACGTTGGCCGAACTTGCCGCTGCTGCCGATATGTCGCCCGCCAATGTGTACCGCTTTTTTGAGAATAAGGACGCATTGTACGAGGCCGTGGCCGAACGCTGGTTCGCGCCAAAGGTGCGGATCATGGAAGAAGTGATCGCCAGCGACCTGGGCGCGCGGGACAAGCTTTACGAATTTTATGCCCGCCGTTTTCGCCTGATGCGCGAAAACCATGATGCTGATCCGGTGTTGTTCAGCAGCTATCTTGAGCTGGGCCGCGAGCATTTTGATGTCGTGCGCGGCTATATCGATTTGGGCGATCAGTATCTGGCGATGATTGTCGCTGACGCGATGGGTGAGGGGTATTTTACCCAGCTGACGGTCGACGAAACCGTGTCGCTGATCAACCTGATGGTCCACACCTTTTGCGACCCTGAAATGATCGTGATGCTGCATCACAGCCTGTCAGAGCCTAAACTGGCGCAGATCATCGATACGATTTTTGCAGGGCTGGGGCGGCATGCGGATCGCGCGGACAAGGGCGCGACTGCGCCCCGGCTGGAAGTGGTCGCGTCACGGTAGGATTGGCGGCTTGGCGGGTTAAAGCATCGTGCCGTACTTCAGGATCACCGGTCACCCACGAGCGCAGCAATCCAGCCTATCCGCGACCACGCCGCTGGATTGCTTCCCCCGGCTCAGGGCCGGGGTCGCAATGACGATTCAGATTTCAACCACGATGCCCTAACCCGGCTTTGCGCGCGGGCAGCGTTTCGAGCACGGCCTGCCGCCAGGCGGATGTTCCGCTCGCCCAACTGGCAATTTCATCAAGGTTGCGGCCGCAGCCCAGGCACCAGCCTGTTGCCGGATCGATCTGGCAGGTGTTGACGCACGGGCTTTCGATCCGTTGCGCTGGGACGATCGTGACAAAGCCCGGCATTAATCTTGTCAGCTAAAGGTCGCGCGCAGAAAATCGGGGAGCGGACCATTCCAGCCGCCATCATCTTCGCCGTCATCGGAACGGGCGGGCGCAGCGGCACGGGCCGGGCGCGACGATTCGGGCTTGGCCGCCGCCGCGCGGGGTGGCCGCGCTGCGCGAGCAGGGTTTTCCTTCGCGACCGCAACGGCGCTCGCCTTGGCGGTTTCGGCCGCAGGCACGCGAGGAGGTGATTTTGCCGCGCGCCCAGGCTTTGCCGCGCGCTCAGGCTTTGCAACGGGCTCAGCCTTTGCTGCGGGCTTGCGTGCGGGGCGTCGGCCGGATTCGCGCGGCGGCTGCGCATCATCGTCGGCGGCTGGCTCAGCCGTTGCTGCCCCGGCAACCCGGTCAATCTTTTGCCCGGTCAGTTTTTCGATATTGGCGATGTTTTCGGCATCGTCAGGCGTGACGAAAGTATAGGCAACGCCCGTTGCGCCCGCGCGCCCGGTGCGGCCGATGCGGTGGACATAATCATCGGGATGCCAGGGCGCATCATAGTTGAACACATGGCTGACGCCCTTGATGTCCAGCCCGCGCGCGGCAACGTCTGATGCGACCAGGATGTTGACATCGCCTGCCTTGAACCGGTCAAGCTCGGCAATCCGCTGCGATTGCTCCATGTCACCGTGGATTTCGCTGGAGCGATACCGGTCGCGCTGCAGCGCCTTGTTCAGCTCGCGCACCGTTGTTTTACGGTTGCAAAAGATGATCGCGGTTTTGACTTCTTCGCCACCCAGCAGTTCGCGCAGCTTGTCTTTTTTCTTGGATGCAGAAACCTGCACCACCCATTGCTTGATGTTCACATTGGCGGTGGCGGGGCGGGCGACCTCCACCATTTTGGGATTGTCGAGAAACTTGTCCGCCAGCCGCTTGATCGGGGCAGGCATGGTGGCTGAAAACAGCAATGTCTGGCGCTGTTTGGGCAGCTTGGTACAAATTTCCTCGATATCGGGGATGAACCCCATGTCGAGCATCCGATCAGCCTCATCAATCACCAGCAGCGAACAGCCGTTGAGCATGATTTTGCCGCGACCGAACAAATCCATCAGGCGGCCGGGTGTGGCGATCAGCACGTCAACGCCCTTTTCCAGCGCGGCCATCTGATCGCTCATCGATACGCCGCCGATCAGCAACGCCATCGAAAGCTTGTGATATTTGCCGTATTTCTCAAAATTTTCAGCCACCTGCGCGGCAAGCTCACGGGTGGGCTCCAGGATCAACGAACGCGGCATGCGCGCGCGGCTGCGGCCCTGGGCCAGAATATCGATCATCGGCAGCACAAACGACGCGGTCTTGCCGGTGCCGGTTTGCGCAACGCCAATCATGTCACGCATCATCAGGATTGATGGGATCGCGCTCGCCTGAATGGGGGTGGGCACAGTATAGCCCGAATCCTCGATAGCGCGAAGAAGTTCATCAGAAAGGCCGAGATCGGCAAAGGTCATGCTGGGTCCGGAAAAAGGGCGCGCGCAACGCGGGCCTGAAAGCATTAAAGGCGGTTGCGGATTCCGCCCCGAATGTCAAGATTTGGGGCCGCAACGACTATCGTGCGGCTTGCCCGGCGACAGCTTGGCCTAGCGCTTTGGCCGCAATTCCTTGAACGCTTCGATCCGGCAGGAATCGCCAGAGCGGGATCGCACGGCATCCCGCTTGGCACAGATCATCCCATCTGCCGTGCGTCGCAGATAGAAACCGGCATAAAAATCGATCGCGGGGCAATCATCGTCGAACCGGGCACGTATCCGCCGCCCTTCAGCCATGATCAGATCAACGCTATCGACGCGACTAACCGATGCAACCGCGATCATGTTGATCGGAATGCATTTTTCGGCCTTTTTTTCCTTCCACTCGATCGGCTTTTGTGCCGGGCCTTGCTGCGCGCGCGGTGGATCGGGCTGGCGTGGAATGCGCACCACAATACGCTGGCGGAACGTCATCTGCGTATATTGCAGGCGCATATCCAGCTTGCCCGGCCTTTCTGGGGGCGGGGCGCTGAACAGCAGCATCAAGGCGGGGGAGAGGGTGAGGTAGGTCATCTGCTACTAGCCCTGATACGCCCAATGGTTGAACAGCCGATGAACTGGCCAATCTTGTTGGGCGCAAATCTTGTCTGCAACTGGTTTGCAGCCAGGTGCCATGCTAACGATGGCGCACCATGAAAGTTGATCCGTCCCCGCTGATCCAAAGCCTGACCGAACGATTGGGGCCAAAGGCGGTCATTACCGATCAACACGATATTGCCCCGTGGCTGGTTGATTGGCGCGGGCGGTTTCACGGCCAGTCAGCGGCGATTATCGCGCCGACATCGACGGCAGAGGTCTCCATGATTGTGGCGATGGCAGGGGCCGCCGGAGTCGCGCTGGTGCCGCAGGGTGGCAATACGTCTATGGTGGGCGGGGCCACGCCGCCTGCCGACGGGTCTGCGTTGATCCTGTCGCTGCGGCGAATGAACCTGATCCGGCAAGTCGATCCGGCCGGCAATCTGGCAATCGCGGAGGCAGGGGTGATCCTGGCCGATCTTCATGCCGCCGCTGAGGCTGCAGGAAGGCGTTTTCCGCTGACGCTGGGCGCGCGGGGCAGTGCAACCATTGGTGGGCTGGTGTCGACCAATGCGGGGGGCACGCAAGTGCTGCGATTTGGAACAATGCGCGCGCTGGTGGCCGGTGTTGAGGCGGTGTTGCCCGACGGATCGGTGCATGACGGGCTGGCCGCGCTGAAAAAGGACAATCGCGGCTATGAACTGACGCAGTTGCTGGTTGGGGCAGAGGGAACGCTGGGCATCATCACGGCGGCGACCCTGCGGCTGGTGCCCGCCGTTACCGCACGCGCGGTGGCGTGGGCAGGGCTGGCGAGCCCCGATGATGCGCTGGCGGTGCTGCGGCGGATGGAAGCAGCGACCGACATGATCGAAAGCTTTGAGATTGTGCCAGATCACTCGCTGGGGCTGGTGCTGGCGCATCTGCCCGGCGCGCGCGCACCACTGGCAGGGCACCATGCCTGGCACATATTGATTGAGGCGGCGGCAACAACCGAAGCCGGCGAGCCACCGGCGGCGGTGCTGGAGCGGTTGCTGGTCAGCGCCATCGCCGACGGGCTGATCGCTGATGCCGTGATTGCAGCAAGTGAGGCGCAGGCGCAGGCTTTTTGGGGATTGCGCGATTCGATTTCGGCGGCAGAGCGCGCCAGCGGCCCGGCGGTGCAGCATGACATATCGGTGCCGGTCGCGGTGATGCCGCGTTTCATGATTTCGGCTGCCCGCGCGGTTGAGGCGCGCTTTGCGGGCACCAGTGCTGGCGCCTTTGGCCATTTGGGCGATGGTAATGTCCATTTCCACGTCCGCGCGCCCGCCGGCGCAGATGGCGAGCGATGGTATGCCGAACAGGCCCCGCTTATCACACCATTTGTGCATGACCTGGTAACTGCCGCTGGCGGCTCGATTTCGGCCGAACACGGCATTGGACAAATGAAGCTGGCAGAGCTTGTTCGCCTGTCCGCTCCGGCACGGCTTTCGGCGTTGCGGGCGATCAAGCTCGCGCTCGATCCGGGACAGATCATGAATCCGGGAAAACTCGTAGCACTTGCGCCCGCGCCAGAGGCACCATAGAGGCGGCGATAACCGGCCTTTTGGCCAGTGCATGCTTTTTTCAATGGAGATGATAATGGCCAGCGCGCCCCAGGGACTTCCGCTTTTCTACAATGCGCTTGAGCCGCTTTCGAGCCAGGCCCATGCCGATTTCAAGGTACGCCCGGCCACAACGGCACCGTTCCTTAGCACGCAGCACGCCATTCCGGTCACCGTCGATGAATTCGCACTGGTGCAGCGGTTCATGCCAATCGTGTTTTCGGTTGGCCCCGATGCGATTCCGATTGCCCTGATGGGCCTGAACGAAGGCATCAATGTGTTCGTCGATGCAGACGGCAAGATCACCCAGCAGCACATGTATGTGCCGGCCTATATCCGCCGCTACCCCTATATGCTCGCCAAGCTGACGCCCACGTCGGAAGAGCTGTCGCTGTGTTTTGATCCCACGTCGGACACGATCGGCAAGTTTGAGGATGGCGAAGCATTGTTCGCTGACGGCCAGCCCACCGAGCTGACCAAGAACATCCTTGGTTTCAACGAGATGTTCGAACAGGCTGGCGCGCGCACCGCGGCATTCATGCGCGATCTGATCGAAGCCGATCTGTTGATGGATGGCGAAGTATCCATCCAGGCCGAAGGCGTTGAGCAGCCCTTTATCTATCGCGGTTTCCAGATGGTGAATGAAGAAAAGCTGATGGAAGTGCGCGGCGATCAGCTGCGTAAGATGGCCAAATCGGGCATGCTGCCATTGCTTTATGCGCATCTGTTCTCGCTGGCGCAAATGCGAGAGATTTTCCAGATGCAGGCTGATCAGGGCAAGCAATTGCCACCTGTTCTGCCAGCCATCTAAGCCACTGGCCCGCCGAAAATCGCCCGAAAAGTACTTTGAAAAATACTGGGCGGTGACCGGCGGGTTTACGGGTTGAAGCGCCAATTCGCCTATCCTATATAGGTCAGGCGTGGCCTTGTGTTCCCCCCCTTTCACAGGGTTGCGCAGTCCATCCTTGGATGGGCACTCCCTGAACCTTGGCCACCTCGCGCACCTGTTGCGCGGGGTGGTTTTTTATGGGGTGACGGTCATTCCGCCGCGATGGCGGGCAGACCGGCCAGTGCTTCATCGCCAATCGCCGCAATCATGCGCCGCAGCACCGCCGCTGCCCCCGCAAAGCCGGGGCCGGGCGCGTCGTGGGCTGCATCAAGATACAGGGTCCGATCAAATTCAATCTGGATCGCGTGAATGCCACTGTGCGGGCGCGCATGGCGATCCAGAATATGCCCACCGGCATAGGGAGTGTTGAGTGCATGGGGGATGCCCGTCGCCTCCGCTTCGCCCTCCAGCCGCGCGATAAAGCGGGATGCAGCGGATTTGCCAAACCGATCACCCAACACGATCTGGGCCGCCTCACCCGGCGCGCCAAGCGGCGGCATGGAATGAATATCAAGCAGCACCGCCACCCCAAACCGCGCGCGTGCGGCCGCCAATAGCGTGGCCAGCGCCATATGATAGGGCCGGTGATCTGCCATGATCCGCGCATTCACCGCGTCGCCGCTCAATCGTTTTGCCCAGATGTCGCCAGCCGCTGCAATGCGGCGCGGCACCAGCCCCAGCCCGCTGCGCAGCTTTGCCGACATGGCCGGCGACCGGGTGGGATCGGCACCGTCATCCAGCTTGGGATCGCGCTCATGCTCTGCCCGGTTCAGGTCAATCCAGGCGCGCGCGGGGCGCTGCACCAGCAATGTTTCACTTCCCCGTGCCGCCAGCGCAAGCTGATCGACATGACGGTCCTCCAATATCCGTAACGCCTCCACCGGCACGCGAATGGCGGCAAGCAGTGCGGAAGGGTAATCCCGCCCCGCATGCGGCACTGACAGCACAACAGGGCTGTCGGGCAGCATGGCACCATGAACGTCGAAGGAATGCGCCGGGCCGGTCATTATCGTCCAGCCTAGGGGGTAGGCTGCGGCTTCGCAATTGGCGTGGGCACAACAGCGCGATCACGCTGGAAATTATTAAGAGCTTTGCGCATACTGTGCCGAAGCACAAAAAATGGAACGCGCGGGATGATCAGGATTTTGCTGGCTGAGGATGATCGCGTGATGCGTGAATATCTGACGCGTGCACTCGAACGCTCGGGCTATGCCGTTACGGCGGTTGATCGCGGCACGGCGGCAATGCCGCTGCTCAAGACCGAAAGCTTCGATCTGCTGCTCACCGATATCGTGATGCCCGAAATGGATGGGATTGAACTGGCGCAAAAAGCAGGTGAGCTGTGCCCTGATCTGCGCGTCATGTTCATCACCGGCTTTGCGGCAGTCACGCTGAAGGCGGGCAGGGCGATGCCGCAGGCGCGTGTGCTGTCAAAGCCATTTCATCTGCGCGATCTTGTGCTGGAGGTTGACCGGCTGTTCGAAACAGAAAACGTCACTCGCGGGCATTGATCAGCGGCGATCAGCGGCGAAACAGCGGTGCCGCTCCAAACGGCGCTTGCACCGGCCCCCCACCCCCGCTAAGGCCGCGCTTCCGTGGGCGTGTAGCTCAGTGGTAGAGCACTGTGTTGACATCGCAGGGGTCGCAAGTTCAATCCTTGCCACGCCCACCACCGAAAACCCCGCAATCTCAGCAGATTGCGGGGTTTTTGTTTGTCCGGCGGCGGTGATTTGTCGGATCGGGTCCGGTGTAACTCCGGTGCGTTGCCAAAACGCACCCGGAACAAATCATGTCTGCGATGCGGAATCCGAGCTAAATTCAAACGGTGCCGCTGTCGCGTGCGCAATCCACTTTGGCGCTGGGGCATGCATGCGGTTCGGTTGCGCCGCGAGATCCGTAGGGCGCGTCCGCGAACGGCGCGACGGCCGACTTGTCTGATCTCGTCCCGCACCTGCTCGAGTATCACGGCGCCATCCCACCAATGTCGAAATGATAGTTTGGTCGGCGTGTCGTCAGGTATTCAATCATCCAACAGATAGAGCCGCTGAAGCTCCGGATACCGAAATTGGAGTGGCCGATCCTGCTTCGGTAGTTCCATGTAATCTGGATGGTCTCTGTATGCGCGACTGCGTGTAGCATGGCCTCGCTCGATCCTAGACAGCTGTGCAACTGATATGTCGCAGCTGCGAGCTATCTGTCGGAGCGTAAGGCCTTCGCGCTTTCGCCCCTCCCTAAGTCCTCGCCCCAACTCAAGCCGGTAATCTGCACGTCGAGCGTCATCGTCTGACCTTACCGTTTGATCTTCATCGCCGCGTATGAACATCAAGTCCTGGGTAAGCTCCAGCTCTCTTGCTAGCGCTTCCAAGGTGCCCGGCAGTGGCCATGCATGGCCGTTCTCGATGGCCGAAAGGCTGGGTCGCGTGATACCGATCGCATCTGCGAGCGTCTGCTGCTTCTGCTTATCCTTCTTTCGGCAAGCCTTCAGGAACGCGCCCAGGTCGGGCCTGAACCCAGCAAAACCGTCAGGAAACCTTGATCTTCTCGGCGGTGCCACAGAGCTGCTCCCTAAAATGTCGGGTTGTTGCATATCAGAGGATTCATCATCCTAACACCCGTCGCATGAAGACGAATTCCTCCCCACGGACGCCCGTGACAAACCAACCCACGCTCATGAAGGCGGGCAAAGTTTGGTCCCCGGGACCGGGCCTACAGGCTTCCCAATGACCAAGGATATCGCCGACCTCGCGCGACGTTGGTCGCGGGCAATCGCTCGTGGGCGAGGAATCCGAATCGAGGCTGCCGACCTCGATCTGCTCACGGACATCGGCGTCAACGACATCATCCAGGCCGCAGCGGCCCAGAAACTGAAGGAGCTTGCGAAATGGCGGGCAGACCAAAGAAGCGCGGGATCTACGGACGCGGCGACTACTGGCTTGACTGGGACCGGCTGTCAGATGGAAATCTCCGATCCCCGAATCTCACCATCTTCTGGTATGATACGGAACGAGGACGCATCCGCTCTGTTAGCGCACGCACTGCAGATCTCGCAGCCGCAAGGAAGGCGTTAGATCGCCACTATCTTCAGCACACCGATGGCGAACTCATCTGTCCGACTTGTGGACAACAGCGCAACGGGGGGGCCGAAATGTTGGTCTTGCGCGCGATAACGGACTACCTCACGATCAACGAGGAGCTTCCGTCATTCAAAGCAGTGCGGGCCCGACTAAATCACGTCGTGCGGTATATTGCGAAGATCGAGACGCCGGATGTCCGATGCTCGAAGGTTGACGAGGCATGGATTGCGCGTTTCCGAACCTGGCTGGGCGAGCAGCCTGTCATAACAAGTTCGGGTAAGGAACGCCCAGCCCGCAGGTCCCTATCTTCGATTGAGAATTCGGTGCTTCAACTAGCCGCAGCAATCAATGCGGCAAAAGGTCGCAATGAAATATCTAAGTCGGCACAATTCAAGCCAATTCCAACTAAGGAATTGAACCGCACGCCGCAGCGGCGCCTTGCGGTAGAGGAGCTTGCTGACGCATTTCGCTACGCGACCGATCCAAAGTATCCGACGAAGCGATTTGGACTTCACCGGTTCCTGATGTTGAGCGTCGGCACAGCCGCGCGTCCAGACGCCGTTCATGACTTCTCGACCAAGCCAGAACGGCGACAATGGAACCCCCAGCGGCACGTCGTCGCGTTGAATCCCGCCGGACGCCGCCAAACTCGTAAGCGGCGGGCTATTGTTATTGTGCCGCCTCAACTGGGTGAGCGCATCAACGAGGTTGATGGCTTTTTTGTGCCCTTCGTTTCGGTGAAATCAGCTTGGGAGACGATGGTGAAGTCGCTCAACTGGCCGGCGGATGGCGAGGGCGGGATGAAGCTGATCCGTCGATCCATTGGCCAACTGCTTCGTGACGCAGGGACACCCCGGGCATGGTCGGAGGAGTGGCGTGACCCTGCGCTAAAGGTTCCCGGTGAGCAAATTGAGGTCCAGCTTGGTCACCGCGTGATCGACAGCGTCACCGATTTGTACGCTGCCTTTGACCCTGATTATCAACACGCTGCCACTAAGGCCCTTGGCGGGATCATCGACGCGATAAACGAACGTTGTCCCGCGGCCTTCGCCCCGAGAGAACGCCAAGCCGCGTGATACCGTCGATCCGCCGTCGTCAGGGACCGATCCCAACTCTATCGGTCCCTAACCACATGTTGGCTCACGCGAACCAGAGCGATCATCGGAGAACTGCCATCCATAATTTGAGGGGCCTGTGGCTCCATCCGAATGATCATAATCACATCACCGAGGACAAACTATGTATTTCCGCGTCCGAGAAAAGATAATGGCTGACGCCAAGATCAGTCGCGCCTGCGCAAACTTCCTGTCTGACGTGGATATCAAGCCGGGTCTGGCACAACAGGGCGGCGGCGTTAATGAAAACGGCATCCAGCAGCTGAGGTTTGTCGGTAAGGTCGGTGTTATGCCGTCCCGCTGCAACGTGCATATAGATACCCGCGGCTTGATATCAGGATCGCTTACGCATAGGCGGCTTGCCCCAATTGCCGTCCTCGATCTGGAATACCCGTGGTGCCGGTATCGCGAACATCTGACAGGCGTTTCGTCCCTGACTCTTTTTGACGTTTCGCTTCCGGAAGTCATTTGCTGTGGGCTGCGCCGTGACACTCACAGGTTGTGCGATCTCATCGAATTCAGGCGTTATAAGCCATGGTTTTTTATTCGCGCCAACCCCATGGTCCGCTCGATCCGCAACGTCACCCGAATGCAAACCATTGGCAATGGAAAGCGACGGCGCAGCACCGGATTGCTAGTTACGATGATCGACGACTGGTCGAGGGAAAACTGGGGCTATTGGTCGCCCGCCGATGGCTATTCAGATCGGATGGATTAAATTGGGCTCAATGGAAGAGGCGCCATTCGCACGAAGGTGACTCCCGTAAGGTCCGAGCCCGAATGATACGCTGCAAGTCTCGACATTGCCGGGCGATCACAATCGGCTATGCATCGTGCCGGGGAGAACGGCGCGCGTGCTGCAAGGTGGACTATTTACCAGGGACTGGTTGACGCAAGGCATCCTGGAGAGTGCCCAGTGGCGTGACCTGACAGATGACGCCGTCGATCAAGCCCGCGAGCAGATTGGTGAGCTTCTCACGTCGCTCACCAGGCGCAAGGCTCCCGTTGAAGCCGAGACCGAGGAGAAGTTGGTCTATCCTGTGCTGCGCCTGCTCGGCTGGGATCACATTTCGGTGCAGCAACGGATGGACGCGCGCGGTCGTAACGACGTACCGGACGCCTTGCTGTTTCCCGACGCCGATGCCGACGCGGCCGCCGCCGGGCTCGATCCGTGGCAGCGTTTCCGCCACGGGGCCGCGCTAGTCGAGGCCAAACGCTGGAACCGCCCGCTGGACCGTGCCGCACAAGGCGATCAAGGCGTGCCCGCCGCCCAGCTGATGCATTATCTCAGCCGTGCCGACGTCATCACGCAGGGCAAGATGCGCTGGGGCATCCTGACCAACGGCCGGCATTGGCGGCTCTATTGGCAGGGCGCGCTTTCGGTCGCGGACGACTATCTCGAGATCGATCTCGGCAAGGTGTTCGGCCTCCCCGGTTGCGCGCCTGATCTGCTCGATACCGACGTCACCGCCGACCACGCACTGCGCCTGTTTCTGCTTCTGTTCGGTCGGGCGGCGTTCCTGCCTGCGGAACAGGGGCGCTCGTTCCATGATCAGGCGCTGGTCGATGCGCGGCAGTGGGAAGAGCGGGTCGCGCGTGATCTGTCCGACGTAGTCTTCGACCGCGTCTTCCCGTTGCTTGTGCGCGCGTTACCGCACCACGATCGCGCCCGCCCGGAAAGCACGGACGATGCCTATCTCGAAGAGGTGCGATCGGGCGCCCTGGTTTTGCTCTACCGGTTGCTGTTCATCCTCTACGCAGAGGATCGTAACCTGCTACCGGACGAGCGGGGGCCCTATGCCCGCTACAGCCTGACCCGCATGCGCCTGGAAATCGCGGACGCGCGCGAGCAGGGCATCGCGCCCGCTGCACGCAGCACGGAATATTGGGGTCGGCTCGAGACAATCTTCGGCGCAATTGCCGAGGGTGACGACGAGCTCGGCATACCGCCATACAATGGTGGCCTGTTCGATCCGGCGAACGCGCCGCTTCTCGCGCGGGTGCGGCTGCCGGATGCTGTAACCGGCGAGGTCATCTTCCTGTTGTCGCACAGGCCCGCCACACCACCCGCCCATCCGCGCCCACGCTACATCAACTACCGCGACTTGTCGGTGCAGCAGCTCGGCTCGATCTACGAATCGATCCTCGAATATGCGGTCGAGGCGGACGGCGCGGGCGGTGTCCGGCCAAGGGCGGACAACAGCGCCCGGCACCGGTCGGGCTCCTATTATACGCCGGAAGATCTCGTCGGGCTGATCATCGAGCGCGCCGTAGGTCCGCTGATCGACGAGGTGACCGCCGCCTTCGCCGAGGCCGTTGCCGCCGGCACGACCGGGGACGCGCTCGCGGCGCTCGATCCCGCCACGCGCATGCTCGATCTGAAGATTGTCGATCCGGCGATGGGCTCCGGGCACTTCCTCGTCAGCCTCGTCGATTGGCTGTCCGACAAGGTCTTCAAGGCAACCGAAGACGCGGCCATTGCCGCTGGCGGCGGCTATGTGTCGCCACTGGTAGAACGCATCGCCGCACTGCGCGCCGATATCCTCGCGCGGGCGGGCGAGCATGGCTGGCCGATCGTCGCCGAGCAGCTCGACGATCCGCACATCGTCCGCCGCATGGTGCTCAAGAGGTGCATCTACGGCGTCGATCTCAATCCCATGGCGGTCGAGCTCGCCAAGGTCGCGCTGTGGCTGCACAGCTTCACCGTCGGGGCGCCGCTGTCGTTTCTCGATCACCATCTGCGTTGCGGCAACAGCGTGCTGGGCGCCTGGGTGCGGCCGACCAGCCTGTGGCTCGCCAATCGCGGCTCGCTGATGGTCAACCGGCATCTCGCCATGATCGACAATGTCGCCGCCGCGATGGCGCAGATCGAGACGATCCCGGACAATGACATTGCCGAGGTCGAACAATCGAAAGCGTTGTTCGGCACGGTGGCCGAAGCCAGCGCGCCGATCGACGCGCTGCTGAGCATGGTAGAGGCGGACACGTTGATGGGCGTGTTCGACGACGCCCCGGCGCGCATCCGCGAATCGGCCGAGCAGATTGCAACCGTCGGGCGCGCGACCGTTGCGCAGATGGCCGAGGGCGATGACGAAGAGCGCGCCGTGAAGGCCAAGGCGCTCGCCAAGGTCGAGAAGGCGCTGGCCAAGGCGGCCGAAGCCGAGCGCCGTTATGCGCGAGCCGAAGCCTTCAAGATGGTCCTGGAGGGGAGCTTCGGTGACCCTGCGATGATCGCAACCGGTGCTATTGAGATTGCCGACCCGGCGCTGCGCGACGGGGCTATCGAGCCTTCGGCGCAAGCCAGCCTGCTGCCCTCGGCCCGTCCTGACGATCGTCGTCGATTGATGGCGGATGCGTTGGTGCGCGAGGCGAGGAGGCTGGCGGAGGAACACCGCTTCTTGAATTGGGAAATAGCCTTTCCCGGCGTATGGCACGACCTCGCGTCGCAGGGACGCAGCGGCGGGTTTGACGCGGTCATCGGCAACCCGCCCTATGTGAGGCAGGAAATGATCAGCCCGATTAAGCCCGCGCTGGAACGCGCCTATGGCAGCTTCGCCGGCACGGCTGATCTGTACGTCTATTTCTATGAGCAGGGGCTGAAGCTGCTGCGACCGGGCGGACGCATGGCCTATGTCGTCACCAACAAGTGGCTGAAGGCGGGCTATGCCCAAGGGCTGCGGCGACTGTTCGCTGAAGATGCCTGGGTCGAGTTCATGGCCGATTTTGGCCACGCCAAACGCTTCTTTCCTGAAGCCGACGTGTTCCCATGCATCATCGCCGTGCGCAAGCCCGATGCCGGACCGGCGCCTGAGACGTTCCACCTGGCGGTCATCCCGCGTGACGATGTGCCGCGCAGCGGTCTGGCCGAAGCGGTGCAGGCCGCGACCTATCTGTCGCGTCGCGATACGCTGACCGCCGAGCCGTGGTCGCTGGAGCCGCCCGACGTTGCCGCGCTGCTGGCGAAGATCAGGGCGAACGGCGTGCCTTTGGTCGATTATGCGGGAGTGAAGCCGCTATATGGCATCAAGACCGGCTTCAACGAAGCCTTCCTGATCGACACGGCAACCAAGGAACGCTTGATCGCCGAGGACGGCCGTGCGGCCGAGATCATCAAGCCTTATTTGCGCGGGCAGGACATCGATCGATGGTTGCCGGATTGGGCAGGGCTGTGGATGATCGTGATGAAATCCAGCAGCGACTTTGCCTGGCCATGGGCGGGTGCTGCGACCGAACAGGCGGCTGAAGCGATCTTCGCCGATGCCTTTCCCAGCCTGCATCGACACTTCAAACTGTTCGAAAGTTTGCCGGACCCCAAGACCGGCAAGCGCAAGGGGTTACGCCATCGCGAGGACCACGGCCGCTTCTGGTGGGAGCTGCGACCGTGCGCATATTACGGCGCCTTCGCCGCTCAAAAGGTCGTGTTCACTGAGATAACCTGGACCCCGTCTTTTGCGATCGACCGCGACGACCATCTCATCAACAACACCGGCTACATGCTGACATCATCCGACGCGAAGCTCATTGCCGTTTTGAATTCGCCGATCTCTTGGTGGTATGGTTGGCGGGACGCAGTTCACGGTAAGGATGAAGCGCTACGTTTCATGGCCAGCTATATTGAACGATTCCCGTTGGCGCAGATCGAGTCTAACGACAGCCAACAAGCCACAGATCGGGTGATGTCGTTGATCGATGCTACTGCATCTGTCCGCGCCGCCGACCATGCACTTGCCGATTGGCTCACCCACGAAATCGGCCTCGCCAAATTGCCTGCCGCACTTGCGCAGCCCAGCCGCCTCGACAGTGACGGCTTCGTTGCTGCTGTGCGCGCCGCGCTGCCGAAGCGTGCGGGGATCACGCCCATGCGGCTAGCGCAACTTCGCGCCGCCTTCGCTGAAACCGCAGAGCCTGCCCGTGCCGCCCGTGCCGCCGCGCTCGCCGATGAACGCGCACTCTCCGAGATCGTCAACCGCGCCTATGGCCTGACCGCGAAAGACATTGCCCTGATGTGGCGCACCGCCCCGCCACGCATGCCGCTGGCGTCGCCAACGCCGACCGTGCCGAGCGGGGGGACGGATTGATCGATTTGCCGGCCACCAGCTGCCCCGCCGCCTGCTGCCGACCAATAGTTTCGGTTTGCCCTGCCGTGATCGCGTTGCGCAGCAAATCATTGCTGTCCATCTTTGGCACGATGCCGGCGCGGCCTGCGGACGCAGCTTGACAATCTGATCGAAGCCCTACAACTCTTCTGCCGTGATAAATGGACTTTGGATCCGGTGAGGTTCGTTTGAACCATCCCGGACGCTGCGGTCGAGATCACCGAAGCAAACGGCGTCGGCGTTGGCAAACCGGCGTTTGTGGTGATCGCAGATCGTCTTATCGGACATGTCCGATTTGCACCGGCATGGGCACCGGCGAGTGATCTTGGCGCCAGGATTAGCGAGAAAGATCGGCCGGCCCCGCCGATATCCCCATCATCAATTGTGCAGGCTTTTCGCCTGCGCGCATTGATCGCGGCTTTGCTTCGCCGCGGGAGGAACGTCCATGACGAATAAGCCCACCAGCAAACCGACGCGCACCATCGCGCTGCCTCCGGATTTCGATATGGCGAAGTTCAAGGCCGATGTGGCTGCCGACGACGCAAAGCGCAAACCCAACCAGCGAGAGTTGGCAACGTTCTATGCCGGCCATCCTGACATCACCTCAACGTTCGCCTTGCATGAGAATTCGTTAGAATCGGTCGTCACGCGAATTGCCGAGCAGGATCCGCGGATGCTCGAGCAAGGCCTTAATCTGCTGAAGAAGATGCTGCGAGATGGCGCTAACCGCCCTGCACGCAAGACGCGCGCGCGGTCGACGGCTGGGGCAAAGGCTGTTGCAGCTGCGCCTGAGGTGCGTCCAATTGTTGGCCCGATACGCGCCGACACGCTCGGCGCTATACCGTCCTTACTCGACGACGATTTGGGTGCCGAGCAATACGGCGGTTGATTGAAACTGGTTTGGTCCGAAATTGGCGACAGATCGTCAATTGATGATCTGTCGCCGACCTTCACCCGGTTCCGGTCATTCTAACCGTCGCACCTCACGTGTTCTGACCGATCCACCGAGGCCCTTAAGCAGTGCGCCTGAGGGGGTTTCAAAATCGAGACAGGGGTCGTTTCGGACCGGGCGGCAACCGAAGGGCCGCGAAGCTGGGCAGTATTTTTATGCAGGATGGACCCGGTGGCCCGGGTCGGGCCGGTCTTGCGGCGCTGGCGCTTCTTAAGACCGGAAAGGTAGCAAGGCAGCTATGGGCATTTTTACAGCGGCGAAGAGATCGCCGAAAAAGACGACACGAGCGACGCGCTACGCGATTAAGGCTAGTCTGTCGTTCGAAGAATATCAGGAGTTGCAGAGGCGGTGCGGTGAATACGGCTGCACCATGGCCGATCTAGTTCGGGGCGCGCTTCGGCTTGACCAGCCGCCGCGCGAACGGCCGTTGCTGGTCTGCGCAGGTCAGCTGTTGAGAGCAGGAAATGCGCATGCTGCGGCGTCCGCCTGGAACGATCAGCAAACGGCAATGGAACGCGGCGATGAACTCCGTAGATTAGCCGTCGAGCTGATTGCCCTCGCGGTCGAGCAGGGCGAGCTCAGGTGATCGTCAATTCGATCTCGCACGAACAACGCCAACGCGCAAAAGCCGCGCGCTCGAAAACGAAAGGCGACGGTAAGTCCGTCCACCTTGAACGGGTGTCGGCGGCTGCGCAGGCTGCGCTCGTGAAAAGCTCCAGCAATTATTTTATGCAGCCGACCAAAGAGGCGGCGCGGGCTCTTGGAATAGAGCAGCACATCGCCGGGAGAACCAGCGAATATCTCCAAGGCAAGAAGGGCGGGAAGGAACGCGTCGTCCTAGTCGCACACCGAAATTTCGAAACGGACACGCTCATAACGCAACAGGCCGAGATGATCGCGGAAATGACGTTGGTTCCCGACAACGATCATGCGTTCGAGCATCTCGTAATATCGCCTGGTCACGGGATCGAACCTACCGAGCAACAGATGAGGCAGGTGCCTGCACGGCTGCTCGATCTGCTCGGCGTTGGAAAACACAAAGCGTTCATAGTCTGGCACGGCGATACGGTTCATCCCCATGGTCACATCGGGGTTAGTCGAGTCGATCCCGCCACTGGCAGACGCGTCGCGATGGGTGACGGTTGGCTGCTCGAGACGCTGGGGCAGGCGATCGCGCAAATCGAACATGAGCAAGGATGGCAGCCCGAACCCAACGCGCGCTATCACGCAAACGAACACGGCGTCTTTGCAATGGCTACCCGGATTAAGGTCCGGGACGCCGAGTTCAACCATCTGGCCACCGCACGGGACTATGAGCGGATCCGTGCCGCAGAAGCAAAACGTGAGACGAAGCTGAAACTATCGCCAGGCGCGATCGACTATGAGCGTCATCACGGACGATGGAGCGACGAGCGGACGGCGAAGCTTATTGCTTGGCCAATCATCCGCGATGCCGCCACCTGGCCCGAACTCCATCGTCAATTGGGACGGCATGGCATCCGTTATGAACAGGAGCGCGGCGGCGCGCGGCTTTACATGGGTGACCGCTCGGTCACGGCAACGACAGCAAATGGCGCGGCATCTCTTGAGAAACTTAAACCTCGGCTCAAAAGTTTTCAGCCCCGAGAGCCCGGCATGTTGGTCTACGCACATGCGCCGCCTATGCTCCAAGGGGCGGAGCAGCGAGCTGAAAAGGCAGCGGCAAGGAAAGCCGAGAATGCGGATCGCGATCTGGCGAAAACAGCCGCGGACAATGCGAAGGCGATCCTCCTAGAAGAGCATAAGCGCCTGCAGGCCAGTATCAACAAGACCGAATGGGTCGGGCGGGCGCAGGACCTTAAACTGGTGCGGGGTCTCGTCGGTGCCAGTTACCGGAATGCAAGCTGGGCCGTCGAAGAGTGCCGACAGGACGCTCTTCAAAAGATCCGGCGACGACGAGATCGCGATTACGAAGGTCGGGACGGCGACGAACTTGATGACGAAACGGCAGAGAACGCCCCCGGTATCGCGATCCTCATCGGGAGCAACGGGCGGCACGATGCATTGGCTTGGACGATCGTCGGGTATGACATTGAGGAGACGCCGACCGAATGCCGCTATCTGAAGGCGAAACAGGTCAAGTTCATCGATCATGGAAACTTCATCGCGATCCAGGATGCGACTGATCGACAGGCTGTCACCGATGCGCTCAAGCTTGCCGCGGCGAAATGGGAGCGCGTCCATATCGTCGGCGATCGGAAGTTCATCGAAACGGCTCTCGAAATTGCCATCGATCAAGGAATCGTTGTCACCAATCCCGAACTTCAGGCCAGGATCGCCGAGAAACACGCAGCGATTGCGCACCGAGACCTGGTTGCAGCTGCGCGTGTCCAACAGGCAGTCCAGAACTGGCCATTCCTGCACAAGGTTGACAATGCAGTTGTGATGACAAAGGCCGAGCTGGAACGGCATGGGGTCGATCGCACGCAAATGATGTTGCCGGCGGGTCAAGCAATCTTGCGTGGCCATCATGCGAAGCAGACTGAGGAAATGCGACGGCTGAAGGAACGGGTGGTTACCAACCCTCACGCGTTTCTCGACGACCAGAGACGCGTCAGATTCGGGCCTAGTGCAGGATCCGACGATTATCTCCGCGCGCGAAGCTGGATGCGCGATCCGATGTTTGCCAGGAGCTTCGAGAAATGGGTCGGCGATGCCATAAACGACCGAGCTTCGGAACGATCCGGCAACGTCGCTGTTACCGCTGTCGCAAAGCCTGCGGCCGCGCCGAACCAACCGGCCTTAAATCCTCGTGACATTGCCTTGCGAAACGCTGTCTGGCGCGCATCGGCACGATACGGTCAGCGTGTTGCGGCGCAATGGGACGCCTTAGAGCGTCTCGATCGCGATCGCATGCCTTGCGCTGGCGAACCGCTCTTGCGACCCAACCAGTACCCGATTGGCCAAAGCACATCGACCATTGCGGCCAACGAGCTTATATTCGGGTCTGCGGCTGAGCTTTAACATCGTTGTCGACCGCCATCGACGCGAAATCGTGCGCATCGCAATCCGTGACGGCGCCCAAACCTAGGCCATACATCTTCGCCCGAAACTCGATACAAAAGCAGTGGGGCTTACCGTCGATGACGTACCAGCGGCTCGCTGGACAACTCACGCAGATCGGCTTGTTTTCCTCAGGCACGATTTTCGGATGTCGGGTCAGTGTGGGTCCACGATGCTCGTTTGGAACTTGGCTGGAACCGTCCATGACCCTCTCCTCGGTGTTAACGAATGAGGTATGGACCCGCTCGATTAAAATCATATTGATCGATCGGTGGCAAACGTGATACACCAAGACTACATTGAAACGGCATGCGCTTTAGCGTCAATCGCAATTGCGCGACGGTCCGCAGGTAAACGACCCTGTCAGTCCGAACGTCAGCTGATTTGTTTTCACTCCTGAAGCCGCCGGACGGCTTTCCGGACAGCATGAGAAAACAGAATCTGTCGGTTGGCAATGCGCCTAATCTCGATCATCAAGCTCGCGCTAACGTGGCCCGGAAACCCGCCATTGTGCCGGCGACCTTCGTCCACCACCTCTAAATAGTTAGGCTTTCCGCGAATGGGTCGAGATCAATCGCCGGAAGTTGCGGGTCATTAGGCGCTCTGCATCCTTCGAAGACGTAGCCTTAAGCTGGGCAAAATCGCGATATAGAGATCCGCCCCCGCCGGGGACGAGCGGAACGCCATCCGCCGTCCCAAACGGTCCATCCGTCTCGGGCAACAGACGGTCGACCGGCATTGCGTCGACGGCATCGCGTCCGGATTTACTAACCATCATGCCCGACCCCACCGAAAACCAACATCCCAGAGCAGCGGCGCGGTCGATGATTGCAGACTTTGCCGAGAACCAATGAAGTATGAACGTCCCAGCAAGCGGCTCGAACTCCAGCATGTCGAGCAGCATCTCCACCGCCCCCCGACTGTGAAGGGAGATAATTCGGCCTCCGGCCGCCGCGCAAGCATCGAGAATCTCATGCAACACCTCGGCCTGAGTTGTCAGGGTCTCGCGGTGCGGTTTTGAGCCGTCGAGCCCGATCTCACCGACATAATCGGTAGTCGGTAGAAGCTCGTGAAACAGACGCAACTCGTGTCGGCGGGTGGCCGCAAGCTCCGGATGCAGGCCCAACGCGGTGCGGATCCTGCCGCCCTCGGGGACGAGCGCCGAGGTTCCCGCAAACGCGCTCGGCGTCGTCGTCACAGAAAGAATGTACACGCCGTCCTCGACGGCCTGACGGACCGTTGCTGCCGGATCGGGGTAGAGGTCGAGATGGCAATGGAAGTCTATCAGCGCCATCGAACCGTGCCGAACAAGGCGCCGAGCTCGGCCAAACCTCGGCCAACGGCGTCGATGGTGAGGGCGCGGGTCGCGGCGTCCGCGGGAAGCGGACCGGCGCGCGCGACCCATCGGCCGATCTCGCGGGGACCGTCACCGTCGTGGGCCGCTACGGCGTGCCTCGCTGCCAACACGTCATCATTGCGCGAACTTGCCCGCAGATCGTTGAGATACAACGTGCCGTCATGCATCCCGGCGGCATGAAACGACGCGCGCCGGATCAGACAGGGGACGCATCTGCCGCACTGCCCATTGGCCCGCTTGCCCTTCCCGCAGGAATAGGTCTTGGAGGCAAGATCGACCAGATGCGGATGGTGGCCCCGCGCAAGCATCTCGCCCTTCGTCGTCGCAAAGAACGGGTTCCGCAGTTCGGCCTGAACGCCCGTCGCTGCCCAGATCTGGTTCAGTCGTGACATGAAATGCGGATGCGTCGTGCGCGTGCTGAGCGACCCCATGCGCCGGTTCGTGAATGGCGGATTGATCGCGATGAGTGCGTTCTCGGGGACCAATACTTCACGGACCCCGCAACCCGTCGCCGCCAACGCGCCATAGGCGAAGAACAGGATCGACCTAGCGCGTGTCGAGCCCTCGTATGGCTGGCGCCAGCGCTCGGCGACTCGACCCTCGAAACGGTAACCCTCGAGCCCAAGTGCTGCAGCGAGTTGCTTTTGTGGTCCGATCTCCTTGGCCGAACCCTGACTGACCAGGAGCGGGCGGGCACCCCCGTTCAGGGCCGCGACCGCGCCGAGGAAGCTGTCCAGTCCGCCGGAGAAGAGGCAGATGGCGTCGCGGTCGTGAAGCCGGCCCTCTACGTGTGGACACGCGAGCCCGCCCGCTCGGAAGTTTAAGTGCCAAACGTCGCCCGTGAGAAAGCGCAGCGCTTCGGCCAGCTCACTTGCCTGCGCGGTCCATGGCATCGGATCGACCACGGCGACGTCGAGGCCAATGACGCGCGTCCAACCGTTCGGCGAGCCCGACCGCAGGACAAATCGGTCGGCGGCGAAAACCGACATCGCTATTGACATGAAGTCCCAAGCGGCCGCGCTCGGTGCGCCGGGGATCTGCCTGCGGACACGGTCGGCCAGCGTCGCGCCGAGGCCCGGCAGGTCTGACGTCCCGCTGGCGTAGAGATGGACACCGATTGTGTTCGGTTGCCGGTGCGACGCGACGGCGTCAGCGGTGATGGGCGTCGCCTGGACGCTGAGGTCTACCATCGTGCCATCTCCCCATAGACGGCACTCGTTATCTCGACGACGATCCCATCTAGGCCGTCTGGGCTGAGCGAGCTACCGCCCCGCTGGATGATCGGGGTGGCGATCTCGTCAGCTGCAGCGCGGACAAGATCCCTCAGAGCGTTCTCGCGCTGGACCGCGGTCGCGGGCGCCACGTTCTCGGCAGACTTGCCCTGTTCGGACGCGATCGCCGCGAAGACCAGCTCCGCGACGAAGCACACCGTCGCGACGACGACCACGTGGTCAGTCACGGCGTTCAGGTCGAATACCGGCTGGTCGCCAAGCGCCTCGAATAGCGCCTCAGCCATCGCTGACCGCACCATGTCCTCGTCGAGGATGCCCGGCGGACAGAAATGGTCCACGATCGTTGTGATCGCCTCCTCCAGCGGCCGACCGGCAAGGGTTCCCAAGTCGAAGCCGGCGACAACCACCGCTGCGCCGTTCGCCTGCGCAACTGATGCCAAGGCCGACAGCGCAGCACCGCCCGTCCGCGCGGCACGCGCATGGCGCGCCGACGCCCGCGAGCCTCCCATCGCCCGGGCATAGTTCCCAAGTGCGCGGCGGCCTGCCGCCCTGTCGCCGGTGCCCATGTACTCCCTGAGCGCCCGCCGCACTCCCGACAGCGGCGCGGCGGGCAGCACGTCCGGCAGCGCGGGCGCGGGCTGCGGCTGGTCAGGCGCCGGCGGATCCTGATCTGCCCAAGGTGCAACCAGCGGCGACCCGCCCGGCGTTGATGGCTTCGACTGCGATGTGCCCATCTACTTTCCCCCCAGATACCCCTTGCCGCGCAGGGCGAACTTTACTCCCGAGTTCATCGTGTCCCGCGAGATATCGTCAATGAGCGCCTGCAGCTGACGCTTCCCACCCTCCGACTTTTCGCCGAGCAAGATCGCGCCCTGGATGCCGGGCAGCTTCCCGGTCCAGTCGCCCTCGCGCAGGCTCGCGACCATTCCCGCCATAACGGCGACGCGCTCGTCGATGTTCAGCCGGTCGATCACGTCAATGGCGGCCGGGGAGTTCACGCTCGTCACGCCGAGCAACGCCTGCACGGCGGCCCCGACGCTGTCGCTCGCCCTAGAGCTCGCGGGCGAGGCCATCACGTCGCGGCTGAGGAACAGCGCCGGCTGCAGCGCCTTGGCGTCATTGAAGCGAGGCTCCAGCTGCCGCCATTCCTCGATGAATGCCTCGTACGCTTTCCATGCCGCCGGGGTCTGCGGGCGCTTCACGCCGTCCCCTAAATCCTCGGTCGCCTTGAGTTGCAGGTCGGCACCCTCCTCGCCAGCCATGACCATGGTGTAGAGGGCTTGGGTCGCGTCGGAGTCAGTTCCGCGCTCGAAGATCGCGAGCTTCGCGAGGGTGCCCAGGTCGATCTTCATTTTCCTCGTGGCGGCCAGCGATCTGCGCAGCATCACGGCGTTGAGCAGGCGCTTGATGATGCGCGGGTTGCCGTCGATCTTGTCCGCAGTTGTGAGCGTCGGTGCGAGACCGTCTGCCGTGCCGAGCATCTCGAGGAGCCCGGCGGGACGGCCGGCGACGCCGTCGATCTGGTCGGCGGTAAAACTGGCACCGTTCCACGCGTTCTGCAGGGCCTCGAGCAGGACCGTCTGCACTTTGCCAAGCGCGGCGGGCGCGAGTTTCTGGGTAAACAGGGAATACATGTAGGCGCGCACGTCGTCGACGCCGACGCGTGGGACCCGGAACGGAACCTGGATTACCTTATCAAGATAGTCGTGGACGTGCTTGGCATTGGGATCACTGAAGTGCCTCGCCACAGAGTGGCGGATCATGTCCTCATCGGCGGCAACTACGAAGGCGGTGCCGGGCAGGAAGAGGAATAGGCGAATGGCTTCGAGCGTGCCTATCGCAACATCGGGCAGGCATCGATCGAGGTTGTCGACGAACACGATCAGCGGACGGCCGAGCTCGTCGAGGATCTCGCCAAACTCCTTGCGGAACGCCGCGATCTCTCTCGGCGGCGTCTTCGCCTCCCCGGGCTTGATCAGCTTGGACCAGCCCTCATGGGCGTCGTTCGCCACTTCCTTCAGTGCCTTGGCTTCGTCGCCTCCTCCGCCACCGACGACCAGCGATGAGATCGCCGAGCCCGCCTTCGTCAGAAGGCCTGGCGGCACCCCGAAGGCCATCCCAATGCCGAAGTCGGCCGCCATGCCGATGGCGCGGAAGTAATTCACGCGCGACGCGAACTGCTTGATCTTTTCGATTAGCTTCTCGTCGTCCTTGGCGGCCTTCAGCAAGGTGTCAGCGACCACTTCCATCAAGGCCGCCTTAGAATCATCGAAGCCTTGGTAGAGCCAAGCGTCGAAGTCGATGAAGAGAGGCGGTGCCTCGCCCCGCTCGAGCTTACCCCTAACAAGTCGCAGCACCGTGGACTTGCCGGTACCCCAAGTCCCGAACACGCCGATCGAGAGGGGCAGCATCTCCTCCGTCGTCGCTAGAGCGCCGATCTGGTCCGCCAGTTCAGTGAAATTTAGGAAATCCTCGGCGCTTTCGCGGTCGCTCCACATGACCTAATGCTCCTCCCCGAGCTACAACTCGCGCAATTTATTAACTTAGTCGATGCCTGCTCGGCGCGCGAAACCAAATATCCATCCATATCGGGCCAGAATGCCGCGTGCCATCACGACCTGGGCCGAATATCGTGCTCACAGTTTCGCCTCACCGACCAAGTCCGGCTAGGGTCCGTACATCGTCGAGATGAACCTGCGTAAACCGCAACCGGACCGGCTCGCCCGCCAATGTCAGCTGTAATTCGGGCGCAACCGCACCAGCGAGTAGCGTGCGTATCTCGCCGTCCGTGGCAGGATTGGCGTAACGCCACTTGGCGGCGCATGTCGGACACATTGCGAGATGGTTTTCGGCATGCTCAGAAGTGAAGGATTCGAGCAGCTCCGATGCCTCGAAGTAAGGCGATCCGTCCGGCAATGCGAAGGGCATTTTCTGGTGGCAGCACTGGCAGATCATGTCACCGAGTGGGTTGGTGTAATGGTCTTCAAGATAGGTGCGCGCCACGGCACGGCTCTCGCCATTGCTCGTCCGTACACTGCGCTGGCGGACCTCATATGCTTTGGCGGGTGCATTCTCGGCTCGAGCGGCGAGGCGCTGAGCCCGCCGTGTTGGATCTCGCGTTTCGCGCTCGGGAAATTCGACTTGCTCGTAGGCGCGCGTCGCGAGCTTCCGGGCTAAATCCTCGTTCAGCGCTGCCAGGGCCTCGGCGGGCAGGCCTTCGAGCTGGTCGACCAGCTCGGCGGACAGGCCGATCAGTTCGGCTGCTTTCAGGCGCGCCTTGTGCTGGTCGCTGCGCTTGCGCTGTTCCTCACCGAAACCGATCGCCTGCAGCCATGCTTCGTTGCCGCCTGGGCTATAGCCTGCAGCTAGATCGGCTGCCGTGATCGCACGCGGCTTCCGCAAGCTGCCGTCCTTGGCCGGGATCCACGCCGTGTCACGAAGCGCAATGGCAAGCGACGATGGCCGCTGGTTGGCGGCCCGCGACTGATTGGGCGAGTAGGTGGCGACCATCGCAGATGCGCCGTGCAGTTTGACCGCATCCCAGATCAGCCGAGAGATCGCAGGATCACCCCGATCGAGCAGTTCATCGATCGACTCGATAAAGTAATCGATGTCCGTCCCCGTGCCGGTATGGCGTGTCGCGCCGAAGCCATGCTTCAACTCGGCCCAATGCGGGTGCGAATAGGCGATGGGCGAATACATCACCGAAAGACCGTCCTCGACGCCGCACTCGGTCAGGAACTCGATGAGGTCCTTGCGCCTGAGCTTTTCATAGCCCTCCCATAGCGCCACCCGATCGCGTCCCTCGATCGTGCCGCCATAGATCAGGCCGAGCGCCGACTGGAGATAGGGCACGTCGAAATATACCGCGTCCGCAACGTGATAGTCTGCCTCCAATCCCGCTCGAATGAAGCTGACTCCGGCGAACAGGCTTACATCGTCGTGTTCCTTCCACCACCGCAGGAACCTGCGCATATGTTGAAGGTGGCGTTCGCGATTGGGCCGCGGCCCGTCGCCCTTATATTGAGTGCGGATGATCGCAGTGAGATATGCTCTCTCGTCGACATCTTTCACGCCGACGCGCCGGAGGAACTGCTCGACATCCTTACCGCGCCCGCGACCCAAACGGACTATGCTGTTCTTGACGAGATATAGATCGCATCGGCCAGCCTCAGGGTCGAGCGCGCTGTCGGCGGGTGCGAACACGGCGGCGCTAGGTGAGGCGCGCCGGTTTCCTTCAATTCGGACGAAGTGAAGGCTGGCGATCGACATGGCGCGCTTTTGCGCCTTGAGGGCGGGGTCCAGCGCCAAATAGAAGCGTTGTGCGTCCTCGTCCGCGAGCCCGTCAAACCAGGCAAGCGCCCGTTTGCGAGCATCGGTCTCGGCTTGATACCAAAGCTGAATTTGCCCGAACGCGCGCTGGAAGGCGTTGAAGAACTCGACATAGCCCCATTCCTCGATCTTGAGCATCGTCAGAAACGCTTCGGTTCGGCTGTTGCGCAAACCTGTGATGATCCAGCTGCGCCCCGCCTTTCCGCCAAACCGGTCAAGTCCATCGTCCCCGAGCAATTCACGAAGTTCGGCAGGACCCCGCACGGCACTGCCGGCGGTCACATAACCCCCGGCATGGGTGGGGATCAGCGGCTCGGCAAGGAACCTCTTCGCGATGATGGAGCGGATCGGCGCGAAGATCGCAGGTAGCTCGTCGCCACCGTTGGGAAGGAGGTCGAGAACACCGCGCTTCAGCAGGCCACGCTCGCGCAGGTCAGGAAGCGTGTCGGCGACCAACGTCGCGAGTGTCTCAATCAGCTCAGCGTTCCACGCGTCGTCTAGCTTGATGTTGGCCCGGTTGTCGGTGAGCTGGAACGGGCCGTGGATGAAAAAGTGCAGCCCCGTAATTTCCTGGGTCTCGAAGAACACCATCAGCTTTGTCGGGGTGTCCTCGGCGATCAGTTCGCCGCCATCGTTCATCCGTATCGCAGCCTTGACCTCATACTGCTTGCGCTGCTCACGCTGCTCGACCGTGCGCGTCAGGATCAGGAAGCGCTCGCGATGCGTCGACTGATCAGGGAGGACAGAACGGATTGTGCGCAGTCCCTCGGCGTTGTCCTCGACCTCGGCATGGCTGGGAGTCGCGCCCTCAAGCCATTCGAGGCGCTTAATGTGCTTCAGAAACAGCAGCGAGCGCGGGCCTCCGCTAGCGAGGCCGTCGCGCGCGCGACCCAGCGTGGTAGCGGCGGTGTCCGGTCTGAGCGGAAGGACGATGCGCGTGGTCGCGTCGCGATGTTGTGTCGGAATGATGCGCGGAACCACAAGATTTTCGATCGCGAAAGCGAGTGGATCGCCTTCGATCCGCGAATGCACTTCAGGCCGTTCGGTGATGACGTAGACCGATTTGAAGCCGATCCCGAAACAGCCGATCTTGTGGCCGTCGTCCAATTTGGTCGTGTTGCCGATTCCTGTGATACCCTCGATATCTTCCCGGTCGAACGGGCGTCCGTCATGCTCGAACTGGATACGGTCAGGTTCGAGTAGGAAGCGAACCCAGGTCGCCTCGGCATCTTCGGCATTCTGCAGAAGCTCGAAGATGAAATGACTAGGATCCGCATATTTCTCCACGGTAGCGTTCCAGATGCCGCGGTCGAAATTATTCTCGTGGCTGGCATCGACCCAGCGCTGTCGCTTGGCGCGAAGGGCGTCGAGCCAGATGTCGAAAGGATCGTCCATGATCAATGCTCCACGCGCAGGATACCCGCGGCGACGCGGCGGGGCAGGATGTCAGCTCGGCGTTCGGCCGCAGCGAGATTATCGAGCGCCTCGCGATGGTCCGCATTCGCGCGCGCAAGCTGGCCCTGGCGCATGCGGCGGATGCGATCCTCCGAGACCAGGCTCAACTGCTCTTCGAGAATCGCGACGCGTGCCCGGTGGCTGGCTTCGAGACTGTCGCGCCGGAACCGCGCGATTTCGCCAGCCTCGGCGATGTGCGCCGTCCGACGGCGGGTCCATAGTTCGTGATGCCAGCCCTCCAGACCTTCGACGACGGCGATGCTCGGAAGCGCGACATCGTCGGTGTCTTCGGCGGCGGCAAAGATGTCCATGAACACCGCGCCGACGGCCGCGTCCTCAACGACGGAAACCAGCATGGCGTCTTCCCGTAGCCCGCGCATCTGCCATTGGTAAATCGCGAAGGGATGGTCGCCGACCGGCAGGGCCGGGTCGGACACCTTTAGCGCCACTTGTATCTCTTCGTCGCCGGCAAAGGACCGGGCGGCCGCTTGGGTCAGCGGGTGGACCGGCGTAATGAAGGCGAGATCGCGATCGGCATTGGCTGTCTCTCGGTCGAAGGTAAGCGCCAGGGTCTGCTGGTCGCCACGCAGCCAGCCCTCCCATTCCCGCTCGGCAAGGTTCAGCCGCGACCCGCGCGTGCGGGGCGGGACGAGACGCCGACGCGCGTCTGCGGACAAGCGCAAACTCTTGGCTGGACCTTGGCCGCTGATGGGGTTGCGGCCCACATCCAGCTCGCGCTCGAGATGGAGGCCCACCAGCCGTTCGATCGCGCTCGGCTCGAGCCAACGGCTCGATGCCTGCGCAATGTCGTCGTCGATCTGGTTGCGCTCGATACGCACGCCGAACAGCTCCGCCTCGCGCTCCTCGAGCGCATCGGTCTCGATGACCTGCCGTATCTCATTGTCGGCGAGTTGCTGAAGCCGCGCCTCGCGTTCCTCGTCGGTCAGGGTGAAGTCATCCGCCACGGCCTGCAGCGCCCCGGCGATCTCGCCGAGAATTGCCTCGCTGCCGCCGATGGCACGTTCGAACACGCCGATGCGTAAGAGACACCGGTTGAAGATGTCAAAATCGACCGTGCCCGGTGTCACGAAATTGTAGATCGCAACGGTCTGGCTGGGCTGGCCGTAGCGGTCGATGCGTCCGATCCGCTGCTCGATGCGCATCGGGTTCCACGGGATGTCGTAGTTGACCAGGGCGTCGCAGAACTGAAAGTCGAGGCCTTCCGAGCCGACTTCGGACGAAAGTAGCACATCGATCGCGTCGTCATGCTCGGGCGGCAGGGCAAACGCCTTGCGCAGCCTTCGACGATCGTCATCGGCGACCCCGCCATGGATGAGCCCGACGCGCACGCCGCGCGAGCGCAGCGCCGCCTCGACATAGGCAAGGGTGTGCCGAAAAGAGCTGAACAGCAAAAGGCGCCGATTGGGCATCTCCGCCTTTTGGGTAATGATCTCGATCAGCCGCGCGAGTTTGGGATCGTCGCCCGGCAAGGCGCCGGCACGCTCGACAATGGCAGCAATTTCGGCCCGGATCGAGTCCACCGCGATTTCGGCATCGTCTAGTTCGCCGCCGCCAATCTCGATGAATTCGAGCTCGGTGAGGCGCCGCGACAGGATCGTCTCGAGGAAGGGCACAAGGCCATGCAGCGAGCTCGCGGCCTGACGCCGGATCGTGGTCATCAGGAAGCCCAGCGGCCCCGCGCCATGCGTGCGCAGATAGATCGTGCGCTGCAACGAAAGCAGGTCGTCGTGGATGGCGCGTTGCTCGGGTGTGAACGGAACCTCGATCGTTCGGGCCTTGCGGCTGGTGAAGGTGCCGATGTCGCGCCGACGCGTGCGGCTGATCATCGAGGCAAAGCTGTGGAGCCCCTCGGCCGGGCGGATCAGACGCACGCGTTCATCGTCTGTTCCCGCAGCGGCTATCGCAGCCAGCAGGTTACGAAAATCGGGTGACGGCGCCAGCATCGCGCGGCCCCAGTCCGTGCCCGCCGCCTCTTGCAGATGAGACCGTGCTTGAGCTTGCCAACCCGGCGCGGCGGCGCGAATGGCGGCGATCGCCGCATTGATGGCTTCGTTCGGTTCCGCCATCCGTTCGAAGGTCGGCCGGTCGATCACCAAATCGGGACGCATCAGGTTCAGCAGCGAGAAGAGGTCACCGGTCCCCAGCTGGACCGGCGTCGCGGTAATGAGCACCACCGCCTCGGCATTGTCCGCGAGCAATCGCAGGCCTTGATGCAGGCTGGTGTCGCTGTTGCGCGCGTTGTGCGCCTCGTCGACGATTAGCAGGTCGAAGCGCGGCGGCGTGTCAAGAGTGCTCAGCCCCGGCCCACGTCCGCCGCCACGCTGCGAAAAGCCCTGGAGCAAATTCTCGTTGACCAACGAGAAGGGCAGGATGGCGCGCGAGAAGCGGTCGGGCCATTCGCCTTCGAGGTCGCTCTGGTCAAGGCAGTAGCGGAGGTCATCGCTGGTGAGCGTCACGAACTCCTCGTCGAAGCGCCGCATTTCGCGGTGCCACTTCTCCTCCACGACGAGCGCCTTGGAGCAAACGATCAGAACGGAGCGCAGCGGGCGTCGCGCCTGCAATTCGCGCAGCAGCAGGCCAGCCTCAATCGTCTTCCCTACGCCCACTTCGTCGGCCACGAGCATGCGCGGGCGATCTGCGCGGACGAACTTCAGCACCGGGCGGAACTGGTAAGGGATAAAGTCGATGCGCCCGGCCTGCAGCGAATAGAGATTTGCGATGCTGGGCTCGGCCAGCTGAAGCGCGGTCAGGCGTGCGCTGAACTCATCAAGCGTTGCGCGGACGGCTCCCGGCGTCAGGTCCGCGGCAATGACCTGGCTGAGATACCAGGTCTCCAGCCGTCCATCGATGAACACGCTGAGCCGCGTTTCGCGATTGCTGGGCGTGATGCCGGTGATTACGCCGATCCGGGCGGGATCGGACCGCAGCGAGACGGTATGGCCGATCTGGAAATTAGGTGCGGGCGCAGACTGCGCGGCTTCCATGCGGATCGCAATGATCTCGCGGACCTTTCGCTCGAGCGCCGCCACATCCACGCCGTGCGCCAGTGCGGTCGCAACGATTTCCTCGTCGCTGGCCTCCAATATGCCTTCGGCAATGAGCGAAAGAAGCTGGTCTGGATCGCGGGGCATTGTCATGATGTCCATCCGGGGCTGAACTGGCGTTGTAGGGTACGGATCATCCGACGCCGGGCTGTGTCGTAGCCGGTGTCGTCGATGCCGAGGTGGTTGCGCGCGTCTTTGCGGCTGGTCTGCGCGAGGAGGTGCTCGAATATGCCGAGCGCGGCGGCATCTTCCTGCAGCACATCGCGCATGCGTTCGGTCAGGTCGATAAACTCGTTCGCCGTGGCCGATCCGCGGTCGTCGGCCACGGCGTCGGTGTCGTCGGCGAGCGGCTCGCGCTGATCTTCGTGACGCCACTGGCTGGCGATGCTACGCATCACCTGCGAAAGAAAGGCGGGCAACGGCACCTCCGCTGGCCATGGCCGGTCGCCCGACAAGGCGCGCGCGAGCGCTTCGTGCAGCAGCTCCGCGGCATCGCGCCGCGGGCAACCGCTCACCCAGGTCTTGGCCAGAGCCGCGAGACGCAGCAGATCGGCTTGGCGTAACCGACTTAGCAGCCGGCTCACCTCCTCAATCGATAACGTTTCGACTCCGTGCGGCATGTCCGACAGGTCTCCCTTCACATCTGTTACGGAGATGAGAGGGAAAACGGGAAGCGACGAGGAAAAAAATTTGAACCGGGTCGCGGTGTCGGATCATAGCCATAACGCCGGGTCACCATGACTTCATCTTGCACAGGCGGCCGCTATCGCCTTCGTCGTGAAGCCGCACCACGACTTCGTCATCATCGAAAATCTCGTCGCCGTCGTCGCGGTGTGAGTTCGGAGTCAATAAGCGTGATGATCGATGGCAAGCCCAGAGCCGTTTAACCGCAGACCCTCGAGTTGATCAAGGGCGGTCGAGGCTTGCGATCCAAAAACGACCTAGTTTGAGCCGTTCGGATCAGCAGTGGCACGGCGTCTGTTTTTCGCGTGGTCGAGCTAAATACCGACAGACCGCTGCCGGCTCACTTCGTCCATCCACGCGCCCCTGCCCGGTCAACTAACGCCGTCCCCCGCAGCACTGCGCGCCAACCAAAACCCCGGCACCAATTCAGCGTATCGTTTCTTCTGCTCGGCGGTTGCCCCAAGGGTCAGCACCATAAGCGAAAATGGCGTGTGCTGGCCCTGTCCTCGCGAGTCCAAAAACCGCACGCGCCCCCTCAGCAAGTAAATGTCTGCATCGGCGCTCAGCGTATCGTGAAACCAGCGCGAATCGGTTCGAACGGGGACGAGGCAAACAACGGTCTCGACCCTTCCGGCTCGCCACTGATCATGGGTACGCTGCAGCCATTTGAGAAGCTCAGAGAAGGGTGGGTTGACGAACACGAGCCTGCCCGACCAGGCGTCAGTCAGCCCGTCGCCGCCCTCGCTCAACAAAATTCGGCGGCGTGCGATGACCGGACTGAGCAGGTGGCCGCAGGGGTCGAGATCGATTTCACCAAAGGCCGCATAGATCGCAGCCATGAAGTCAGGCGGCGTGAAGCGGCTGTCGCGATCGTCCTTGTCGCCCTGTCCCCAATAGCTCCGCTCTTGCGCGCGTCGCCGCGCTTTGGGCGCAAGCACCGCCATCAAACGAATTAGGCTTTTCACCGACCCTCCGCCTCGCTCCAGACTGGCGATGGTCGTCCTCGATAGCTTTGTCTTTTCCGTCATCTCATCGAGCGACATCGACCGTTTGCGCCGGGTGGCGCGCAATTGTTCGGCCAGAGATCTGCCAGGAGCCAGGCCGGTAAGACGAAAGTCCAACGCCCCCATCACCATGATGAGGGTCCCGACCGAGCCGACGCCCTTCTCCAGCCGTTTGATGGCCTGAGCATCGAGACCGACCCGTTCGGCTAAGGTTCGTTGCGACCATCCCGCCAGCCGTCGAGCCTCGCGCAATTCTTTGAGCAGCATTCGATACCATTTGGGTTCAAATTCTAATCGGATACAATCCAAGGTTGGGGGTCGGCAACACCCAGAATTCACTCCAGCTTGTTCTTGATCCCCTAGGCTGGAGCTGGCGGGCACGGCTGCCCACGTCGCACTCGCATTTCGAACATGGCGGCATGTCATGTCGCCAATGGCAGAGGGGGAGGCGGCTGCTTCCGGGGCGATTCGGGGTGGATATCGGTCTGGCCGCTTTCGGGAGCAAGCAGGCCATATCGACCATTCGTTAAGCTATGTCGCCGCGACTGCTTGGCGATCAACCTGTCGGCTCATCCCCAAATCGGCCGCCCAAGCGCTCTATATCGATCCTACAAGACCGCTCTGCGTTGCATTTTCGATGAGGGTGGTCCGGCAAGCGCCTTGGGTCGTCTTGCGCCACGGGGCAAGGGTTCGTTCCGAAATGCCGACGATCCGACAGCTTTCGCCCACGCCCTTGCCGCTCGCGATCAGGCTTTCCACGGCGCGGCATCTCGCGTCCTTGTCGGGGATCGTTGTCATTTCGGCCCCACGAGTGCCGACGCGCTTTGCCAGAGCATATAGGCCGCAACCACGAAGATCAGCCCGGCGAACACCGTCGTCAGCATGCCCTTTCCCGACAAGCGCCCGGCAAGGGCCGTGCCGCCAAACCCGCCGACGACACCGCCGGCAATGAACACGCCCGCGAGCGGCCAGTCGATCAGTCCCGACCAGGCATAGTTGGCGGCCGTCGTCAGCCCGAAGGCGGTTACCGCAATCAGGCTGGTGCCGACAGCGTTCATGATCGGCATCCCAGTCGACGCCACCAGTCCGGGCACGATCAGAAAGCCGCCACCGATACCAAAAAAGCCTGAGAAGATGCCGGTGCCAAGCCCGTAGCCGAGCACCTTGGGCGCATTTTCGCGGGTGCATTCGGCACCCTCGATACCTTTATTCTTACGCCCGTGCAGCATCACGATGCCGACCACGATCATCACGATCGCGAACAGGAACAGCAGCTTGTGCCCGTCAAACGCCTTGCCCGCTGTCGATCCCGCCAGCGCGCCGAGAATGCCCGCGCTGGCATACATCAACCCACAGCGCCATTTGACGGTCCCGGCGCGAGCGTGGCTGGCAAGCCCGGTCGCGGCATTGACGGCAACGGCAAGCGCGCTGGTGCCGATCGCGACATGCGGACTGGTGACGCCGACCAGATAGACCATCAGCGGCACCGCAAGGATCGAGCCGCCACCGCCAACGAGCCCGAGCGTGAAGCCTACCAGCACGCCCGACAGGGCGCCGAGGACGTATTGAGTGGTGTCGAGCACCGCCGTCAGACCGTATTGAGCGGTATCTTGAGGTAGCGTGTGCCGTTCGCCTCGGGGTCGGGCAGATGCCCCGCGCGCATGTTGACCTGGATCGACGGCAGGATCAGGCGCGGCATGTCGAGCGTCGCATCGCGCGCCGTGCGCATGGCAACGAAGCCGTCCTCTTCGATGCCGTCATGCACGTGAACATTGCTGTCGCGCTGGGCCCCGATCGTCGTTTCCCAGGCGAATGCGTTGCGATCGGGTGCTTTGTAGTCATGGCAAAGGAAGAGCCTCGCCGCGCGGGGAAGCGAGAGCAGGCGCCGGATCGAGCGGAAGAGCTGCCGCGCATCCCCGCCAGGGAAGTCTGCCCGCGCAGTGCCGAAATCGGGCATGAATATCGTGTCCCCGGGGAACACCGCGTCGCCGATCACATAGGCAAGATCGGCGGGCGTGTGGCCTGGCACGTGGAGGACAACTGCGGCCATACTGCCGATGGTGAAGCTGTCGCCGTCGTCGAACAGATGGTCGAACTGCGATCCATTACGCTGGAAATCGCTGTCTTCGTTGAACAAGGTGCCGAAGGTCTGCTGAACTGCGGTAATAGCACGCCCGATCGCAATCATCCCGCCCAATTGCTGCTGGAGATAGGGCGCCGCCGAGAGATGATCGGCATGCGCGTGCGTCTCGAGCAGCCATTCCACACTGAGCCCTTCGGCTCGAACATAGGCGATGATCGCGTCGGCGCTCTGGTACCCCGTGCGGGCCGAGGCCGGGTCGAAATCGAGCACCGAATCGATGATCGCCGCTGTTCGTGTCATCGGATCATGGACGACGTGGCTGGCGGTGAAGGTGACTTCGTCGAAAAAGCTATGCACGACGGGGCGTGGAGAATCGCCGATCAAACTGGCGGTGATCTGCGCAGTGGCACTGGCGACGACGAGATCGTTTGGCGCAGTGGCCATGACATGTTCCCATGATTTCACGATTACGTGTATGATATAATCATGTAATCGTGTTGCGTCAATTGTTCAGCCGTGTCATATTTCGCCTTTGACGGATGGAAGGCCATGGAATTGAACGATCAGACTGGGCTACGGACGCCGTGTGGGCCGGCAAGGCTCGGCGACACGCTACCTAATTTCACGGCGCGCACCACGCAGGGTGTCAAGTCGCTTACTGACTTTCGTGGAAAGTGGCTGATCCTCTTTTCACACCCGGCTGATTTCACGCCGGTCTGCACAAGCGAGTTCGTTGCCATCATGCGCGCCTCTGATCGTTTTGCGGCGTTGGATTGTCAGCTGATGGCGCTATCGGTCGACAGCCTTTTCTCACACTTCGCCTGGATTAAGGCGATCCACGAGAAGTTCGGTGTGAAGGTAAGCTTTCCGATCATCGAGGATCCGACGCTGGAGGTCGCGCGCGCCTATGGCATGGTTGGTGACGACGCGCTGGATGCGTCATCGGTGCGCACGACCTATTTCGTCGATCCTGAAGGCCGGCTGCGGGCGTCGACCTGCTATCCCTCGACTGTCGGTCGCTCGGTGGAAGAGATGCTGCGGCTGCTGGCTGCCCTCCAGCGCACTGATGGCCAATCGGCGTTGGTGCCGGCCGAATGGATGCCGGGCGATGACTTGCTCGCGGTGCCCAGTCAGGCGCTAGCCGATGTCTTCGCCGCACAGACGGCGACCGACTGGTTCTATGCGCCCGTGAAGGACGAAGGCTGATCATGCCCACCAATCTGAGTGCCCTCGATATCGAAGCGCATGCCGATCTGCTCCGCGCTATCGCCCATGCTGTGAGGCTCGACCTGCTGCGTACGCTGATCGGTGGCGAGCGCAGCGTGAGCGACCTGGAAGCGGCGACCGGCATCGTCCAGCCCGGCCTGTCACAACAGCTTGGCATCTTGCGCAAGGCCGATCTCGTCCTCACCCGGCGCGAAGCCAAACAGGTGTTCTACCGCATCAATCACGCGCGCTTCGCCGAACTCAGCACCTTGCTCGATGCGTTTGCTGATACCGTCGCCATGCCACGCCATGCGGCACTCGCTGATCGAATGGCGATCGGCGGCGGCGCCGCGATGTTCGCGCGGGTCGAGTAGAAAGTTAGCGGACGGTCGCGATGCCATCGCCCAACAGGTCGCCATCGATCCGCTGCCCGTAATAATCGCCTTTGGCATGGAATCGCTTCCTTGCCTCTTCAATGCTGCCGGTCTGGCGCGGGTCACGCGGTCGTTCGCGGCTGCTGATATAGGCGGCGACGTCCCACGCTTGCTGGTCGGTCAAGCTATATCCCTGGCCCAGTGGCATATTCGCCTTGATGAAGGCGGCGGCATTGGCGACCTTTCCCACCCCAGCGCCCCAGTTGAATGACATCGGCCCCCAAAGCGGCGGAAAGGCATAGCTGCCCGACGCATCCCTCTGCCCCTGTCCATCTACGCCGTGGCAAACCGCGCAGCTCTGGGTGAACACCTTGGCCCCGCGGGCGGGATCCTGACCGAGTGTCGTCGGGTTGAGGTCGATGAAGCCCCTACCGGGCAGGTCCACCCCGGTCGGCGCGCCCTTCGCCAGCCAGAAGAAGTACATCTGGAGATCACGGTAGATCGGGTCCCCCGGTGGCGGCGCCTTGCCACTGGGAGAGGCCGGGGCGTTCATCGAATAAGTGAAACAGTCGCGGATGCGATCTTCCATGGTGTTGATCTGATCGTTCTTCGCGCGATAGGCAGGATAGGCACCCCACGCCGCCCACATTGGCGAGGCATTCGGCTGACGGCCAGCATCGAGATGGCAATTGCTGCACGACAGACCGTTGCCGACATGATTTCCGGCATTCGCGCGGGTGTGGAGAAATAGCTGCTGGCCGCGGCGGATCGCGGCGCCTGACGGGCCGTCCGGTATCGCCGAATCGGGTGGTGGCGTGAACGATATTGGCAGTGCTGGGGTCAATGCCACCCGTGCGGTCGGGGCGCTGGCGCCGCCGCGCAAGCCGATCATGTACATGACCGCCCCGACAATGATGATCGCGAACAGCGTCACCGCCCAGACAAGGAAAGGTCGCCCCGATGGCCGCTGGGGCGCGGCACTCCATCCTTCGTGCATCGATCGTCCCTGGTCAGTCCGTCCACCCGATCCGAGCGGCCTCTCACGCCTCATTCGGGCAGCAGGGCCCAGCCACGCAGTTGCAGGTTCGCCATGGTCGTCATGGCCGAGACGTCAACCCGGACGCCGCTTGCGACGTCCTTTACTTCATAATTGTGCGCATGCAGGGCCTGCCCACAAACCGCGACGACGACACCCGCCGCCCGCAACTTGGCGATCAGCGCGATGTTGGGGTTGTTCGGCGCCTTGGTCTGGGCAGCATATACGGCGTCGTTGGTGATGATCTGGGTGGCGGGTCCATAGAGGATCGCGACGATATCGCCCGGTTTCACATGGACGCCGTCGGCGGCGAGCAGGTTGAGGAAGCGCGCAACGCGTTCGAGCGACGCGTTGGGCTTGGCTGGATCGGCGCTTGCCTTCGTGACGGGAAACACGACGCGGTAGCGCAGCGCCGGATCAGGCCGCTCCATCGCCCCCTCGGTCGGGAAGCTCGCGCCAAAGGATTCGATCGCCAGCGCTCGGTGCTGCTGCGCAAAGCCTGGGCCTGCCGCAGCGATGGTCACCAGTGCGGCGACAGCGAACCATAGTTTCATCGAGTCCTCCCTGAATTCAATGCCAACGAACCAAATCGCGTGACTCTAGCTCGCACCCACGCTCGCAACCCAACGCATAATCCCCGCCTTGTCCATCGCGCCAGCCTGCCGGGCGACCTCGGCGCCATCCTTGAACAGGATTAAGGTCGGGATCGAGCGGATCGCATAGCGCCCGGCCAAAAGATGTTCGGCCTCGGTATCCACTTTGAGCAGCCGAACCTTGGGGTCTAGCTCGGCTGCCGCAGCCGAAAATGCCGGCGCCATCATGCGGCACGGGCCGCACCAGCTCGCCCAGAAATCAACGAGCACCGGGCCGGTGCTCCGGCTAATCATCTTGTCGAACAGCGCCAGATCGGCGTCGATCGGTGCGCCTGCGGCCAGTGGGCGCAGGCAGGTGCCGCAGTTCGGGTTGTCGCCCAACCGCGCCTCGGGCACGCGGTTGAGCGCCTGGCAGTGCGGGCAGACAAGGATTGCGCTGCTCATCCGGGCTCTCCTGCGATGCGTCCGCTATAATCGCACAAGGCAGCAATGATTCCCGCGACTTGCGCATCGACCAGCCGATAGAAGCGCGACTGTGCCTCAGCGCGCACGCGCACTGCACCCGCATCACGCAGTACCGCCAGATGCTGCGACACGCTCGCCTGGGACAGACCGGTAAGAGTGACGAGTTCGCCGACTGAGACCTCGCCATCGGTCATCCGGCACAGCATGATCAGGCGATCGCGGTGCGCGAGCAGCCGCAGACGTTCGGCGACATGCGCGGCATTGTCGTGCAGCGCGGCGATGGGTCCGGTAAAGTTCATGCTGCCACTGTTGCGGGCCGACCGTCATCGCGCAAGACGATGTAGATCGCCGGGATTACCAGCACCGTCAGCAAGGTCGACGAAGCCAGGCCAAACAGCAGCGAGATGGCGAGGCCCTGGAAGATTGGATCGGTCAGGATAACGCCTGCGCCGATCATGGCTGCCGCCGCCGTGAGCGCGATTGGCTTGAAGCGAATCATGCCCGCCTCCAGCAGCGTATCGCGCAGCGACTTGTCGGGCGCGCGGGCGTGGTTGATGAAATCGACCAGCAGGATCGAATTGCGCACGATGATGCCGGCCAGCGCAATGAATCCGATCATCGACGTCGCGGTGAAGGGTGCCGCGAACAGCATATGGCCGATGACGATGCCGACCAAGGTCAGCGGAATAGGCGTCAGAATCACCAACGGCAGCTTGAAATTGCGGAACTGGCCGACGACCAGCACATAGATTGCGAGCAACGCGACCCCGAACGCCGCGCCCATATCGCGGAAGGTGACCCAGGTGATCTCCCACTCGCCGTCCCAGAGGAGCGCAGGCTTGCTCTCGTTATCGGGCTGGCCGTTGAGGCGGATTTCCGGCTTGACCAGGCCATGCGCCTTCCAGTCGAACTTGTTCACCGCATCATTGACCGCGAGCATGCCGTAGATCGGCGCTTCGTAGCGCCCGGCGAGCTCGGCGGTCACCATCGTCGCGCCGCGCCCGTCACGGCGGAAGATGCTTTGGCCCCCAGGCTGCATCTTCGCCTCAACCAACTCGCCGAGCTGGATGAGTTGCGGGCCGCCCGACCCTTGCGTCACAGCCACCGGCGTGGTGGCAAGCGCCTGACTCCAGCTGCGCTGCGACTGATCGAGCGCGATCTGGATCGGCAACGGATCGCGCCCGCCGCCGCGCGGGGCATAGCCAATAATCTGGTCACCGAGCAGCGCCCCGATGCTGTCGAACAGCTGGCGTTCGGACAGACCATATTGGTCGAGCTTGTCGCGATCGGGGATCAGGCGCAGTTCTGGGCGCGGATCGCCGAAACTGTTATCGACGTCGACAATGTACGGCACCGATTTGAAGATCGCCTCCAGCTGGGCCGCCGTCGCGCGACGGACGGCTTCATCGGGGCCATAGACTTCGGCGAGCAGGGTCGCGAGCACCGGCGGGCCGGGGGGCGTCTCGACAACCTTGATCGAGCTACCAAGTGGGAGCGGCAGAGCTTTCAGTTTCTCGCGCAGCACGACGGCGATGGCGTGGCTGGCGCGTGCGCGATCTTCCTTGGGGGCGAGCGTGACCATCAGGTCGCCCATTTCGGGGCGCGCGCGCAGGAAATAATGGCGGACGAGGCCATTGAAATTGAACGGCGCTGAGGTGCCGGCATAGGCTTCCATCGCCTCGACCTCGGGCACGGTGCGGACGATCGCGGCGGCCTGTTCGAGCGCGCGCGAGGTCGCTTCGAGGCTGCTGCCCTCGGGCAGATCGACGACGAGCTGGACTTCGCTCTTATTGTCGAAGGGCAGGAGTTTGACCGTGACCGCTTTGAAATAGAACATCGAGCAGGCAACCAGCGTGGCGACACCGACCGCGATCAGGAACAGCCGCGCGCTCTGCTTGGTGGCGATCACGCGGCTCGCAACGCGGGCATAAAGCAGACCGAGCTTGCCCCCATGATGATCGGCATGATGGTCCGCATAGGCGTGGCCGTCGCTGGTCGCCGAGCGGGCGAAGCGAATCATCAACCAGGGTGCGATGATCACCGCGACGAAGAAGCTGAACACCATCGCGGCAGACGCATTGACCGGGATCGGTGCCATGTACGGCCCCATCAGCCCAGAGACGAACAGCATCGGCAGCAGTGCGGCGACCACGGTCAGCGTCGCGACAATGGTCGGGTTACCGACTTCCGACACCGCGTCGACCGCCGCGTCGATCCGGCTGCGGTCATCCTTCATCGCCCAGTGACGCGCGATGTTCTCGATCATCACGATCGCATCGTCGACCAGGATACCAATCGAAAAGATCAGCGCGAACAGGCTGACACGGTTGATCGTGAAGCCCATCAGCTTGGAGGCAAACATCGTTAGCAGGATGGTCGTCGGGATGACGATCGCGGTGACGCCCGCTTCGCGCCAGCCGATCGCAAAACCGATCAGGATGACGATTGAGACGGTCGCGAGCGCCAAGTGAAAAAGCAGCTCGTTCGCCTTGTCATTGGCGCTTGCGCCGTAATTGCGCGTGACGGCGACATCGACACCGGCGGGGATCAGTGATCCCTTGAGCGCTGCCACTCGCGCGACGACGCCGGTCGAAACATCGACCGCGTTGGCGCCTGCGCGTTTGGCGATGGCGATGCTGACGGCGGGGGCGCGGTTCCAGCCCTTGCCCTCGCTGCGCGACCAGCGCCAAGCACGCGCCTGATCCTCGGTCGCGGCCTGCTGAACGCTGGCGACGTCGCGCAGATAGACGGGTGCACCGCTGACCGATCGCACGATTAGCGCGCCAACATCGGCGGCGCTGCCCAATGTCTGGCCGGCGATGACGCTCGCGGCCTGTCCATTTTCGCGGACCGTGCCGGCGGGAAAGGAGCGATTGGCCTGCGATGCGGCATCGATCACGCTGCCGAGCGGCACTTGGTGCAGTGCCAGTTTCGCCGGATCGGGCGCGATGCGAATCGCCTCGCGCTGGCCGCCGACGATGAAGCTCAGGCCGACATTGTCGACCTTGGCGATTTCGGTGCGCAACCGGCCAGCAAGCTGCAGGAGCGACTGATCGTTCCAGACGCCCGGCACGCCAGGCTTGGGAGACAGCGTGAGGACCACGATCGGCACGTCGCTGATGCCGCGCACCGTCACCTGAGGCGGGGGAATGCCAACCGGGATACGGTCGATATTGGCATTGAGCTTCTCATCGATCCGGGTTGCGGCATCCTCGGGGTTGGACCCGACGAGAAAGCGCGCGGTGACGAGCACGCCATTGTCCTCGGCCTGGGCATAGACATGCTCGACCCCGTCGACCGACTTGACGATCGTTTCGAGCGGCTTGGCGACGAGTTCGACCGCGTCCGCGGCGGACAGACCTGGTGCCATCACGCGGATATCGACCATCGGCACGCTGATCTGCGGTTCTTCCTCGCGCGCAATCGTGAAGGTCGCGAGTAGCCCCACCAGGATCGCGGCGAGCAGGAACAAAGGCGTCAGCGGCGACTGGATCGTCGCGCGGGTGATCCGACCCGAGATACCGAGGCTCATTTCGAAGGCGCCGCGATCAGCGTATCGCCGGGGGTGACGCCTGACAGGATCTCGACTTTGCCCAAGTCGCCCGACGTAGCTGTCTGGACCGGGACGCTCGCGGCGTTGCCATCCGCGGCTAGGATGGTGACGGTGTCGATGCCGTAGGCGCGGGTGACGTAGCTGGTCGGCACGATCAGCGCGCGCCGCATGCCGGTCTCAACCTCCGCAGCGAGGCGGCGGCCGATCAGGCTGTTGTCGATGCCGCTCATCGTAGCATCGGCGGTGATCTGGCCTGCCTGGACCGAGGGATAGACACGGACCACAGCACCGGTTCGGCGATCGGCGCGGACTCGCGACCCTGCATGGACCTGACTTGCAAGCGATTCGGGGAGAGTCAGGCGCAGAACGGTATCGCCGGCCGTGATCGTGGCGATGACCATGCCCGGCGCGACGGCCGCGCCGGCGGGAATGTCGGCGCGCAAGACGCGACCAGATGCGGGGGCGATGACGACGCCTTGCCCGGCGACCGCACCGACCGCCGATTGCTGCGCTCGCGCCGCACGGATCTGGGCATTGGCGGCCGTTGCGACGGCCTGCGCCTGATCGAGCCGCGCTTTCGCGTAAACGCCATTTTCATAGAGGAACCGGACCCGCGAGAGATCGGCCTGTGCCTGGGCGGCCTGCGCCTGCGCGGCCGCCGCCTGCGCCCCGAAGGCGGCGGATTGCGGTCCAAGCTGGCTGTCAATGATCCGCCCGATCGCCTGCCCCTTGCGCACCAGATCGCCCGCGCGGACGTTGAGCGTGGTCAGGATGCCGGGAATGCGCGCGATTGCCTGCGCCTGATCTACGGTCGCGATTTCCGCGCTCACCGATTTCCAGTCGATGGTTTCGGTGGCGACGACCTTGAGCCTCGCCCCGGCGGGCGCGGCGACCTTTGCAGTTGGCGCTTCGGGCGCGCTGCCGCAGGCGGCAAGCGGGAGGATCGCCAGCAACAAAGCTGCGATACCGGGCTGAGGGCGGGACATGCTTGGGGGCTCCCTATTTCTCGACCGGCAGGCCGGCCGACGTCCAAGCGCCAAAGCCACCGGCAAGATGCGTATCGACACTGGATTTGGACGCAGCGCAGCGATCGAGCGCCATCGCCGATCGTTTGCCGCCTGCGCAGGACAGGATCACCGTCTTGCCACCGGCATCAGGCAGCGCTGCGGGATCAAAGCGCGATAGTGGCAGATTGCGCGCGCCTGGGATGTGTCCGGCGGCGAATTCATCGGGCTCGCGAACATCGACAACGATCGCCGTACCTTCGCGCAGCAGCGCTTGCAGTTCGACCGGGCTGACGTCGCGATGCGCGGGCTTGCGCGAGAATCCAAACATGTCGGCACCTCTTTAATTTTCTCGATTGCACATATCGTGTAATGATTATATGCGTCAACCCATATCGAGTGAGAGGAACCGGAAATGTCCGAATCGCATGTCGTTGTGCTGGGTGCTGGCTTGGGCGGCACGATTGCCGCTTATGAAATTCGCGCTGCGCTGAAGGGAAAAGCGCGCATTACCGTCATAAGCAAGGGCGAGGATTACTGGTTCGTTCCCTCAAATCCCTGGGTTGCTGTTGGTTGGCGCGAGCCGGAAGCGCTTCGCGTGCACCTGCCCCCTGTCATGGCCAAGCACGGCATTGCCTATACCGGCATCGGCGCTCGCAAGGTGCATCCCGAGTCGAACCGGATCGAACTCAACGATGACTCGTTTATCGATTATGATTATCTTGTTATCGCCACTGGACCCGAGCTTGCCTATGACGAGATCGCGGGATTCGGCCCCGATCATCATACCGTGTCGATATGTGAAACCGCGCACGCTGTTGCGGCGCGTGCGAAGTTCGAGGAACTTTGCGCCAATCCCCGCCCGATCGTCGTCGGCGCCGCTCAGGGCGCGTCGTGCTTCGGTCCCGCCTATGAGATGGCGATGACGCTCGATACCGAGCTGAAGAAGCGCAAGATCCGCGACAAGGTGACGATGACCTTCGTGACGCCCGAGCCCTATGTCGGCCATCTCGGCCTCGACGGCGTCGGTGACACCAAGGGTTTGCTCGAAAGCGAGATGCGCAACCGTCACATCAAATGGATCACCAACGCCAAGGTGACGAGCGTCGACGACGGCATGCTGCACGTCACCGAAGTGAACGACGACGGTAGCGACAAGAAGACATACGACCTGCCTTTTGGCTGGGGCATGCTGATGCCGCCCTTCAGGGGGATCGAGGCAGTGCGCGGCGTCGAGGGCCTGTCCAACTCGCGCGGCTTCATCCTGACCGACAAGCATCAGCGCAACCCCACCTATCGCAATGTTTTCGCGCTCGGCGTGTGCATCGCGATTCCGCCGACGGGTCCCACGCCCGTGCCGGTCGGCGTGCCCAAGACCGGGTTCATGATCGAGTCGATGGTGAGCGCGATCGCTGCCAATCTTAAGCAGATTCATGAAGGCAAGGAGCCGACCAACGAAGCCACCTGGAACGCCATCTGTCTCGCTGACTTTGGCGACGGTGGCGTGGCTTTTGTCGCGCAGCCTCAGATTCCGCCACGCAACACCAATTGGTCCTCGAGCGGAAAATGGGTGCATTTGGCCAAAATCGGCTTCGAGAAATACTTCCTGCGCAAGGTGCGGCTGGGCGAAAGCGAGCCTTTTTATGAAAAGCTCGCGCTGCATGTGCTCGGCATCAAGAAATTGCATTTCGACAAATGAAGGAATTCGTGATGAATCTCGATCGAGCTGTCTTGGCTTTCGCGGGCTTGATTGTGCTGGTCAGCGCCGTCCTCGCCGTCACCGTTTCGCCGTGGTGGATCGCGCTGACCTTGTTCGCCGGGGCCAACATGTTGCAGGCAAGCCTCACGGGCTGGTGTCCAGCAGCCATGATCTTCAAGGCGCTCGGCGTCCGCGCCGGGACAGCGTTTCGATAATCATGCGGCTGCCTATCGCCTTTAAACTGGCGGCGAGCGCCGCGATGGTGGCGCTTGCTGCCCCGGCCGCAGCGCAAAGCCTCGACGTCGTGATTGCCGAGGCCATGGCGCGGTCTCCGTCACTCGAAGGTGCGCGAGCACGCGCTGAGTCGGCGCGTGCCGGCGTCAATGCTGCCAGAGCCGAACGCGCACCTTCTGCCGCGCTTGAGGGCCAGATTGGCGTCGGGCGAATCGACCCGCAGGGATTTTTTGGGCTCACAGCCGACGATGTCATACCGCGATCGGCACGTGCCACGGTTGAACTGCCGCTGTTCACCGGCGGGCGCATCAACGCCGCGATCCGCCAGGCGACCGGCGGCGCTGAGGCGGCCGACCAACAGGTTCGGATGACCGCGCTCGAACTGCGCGTCCGGGTCGTTCAGACCTATGTGCAGGCGGTCGCTGCCCGACAGCTGATCGCGCGCTACGATACGCTTAACCGCGCGCTCGACGAGGCGCTTCGCCAGGCGCGGCTCAAGTTCAAGGCCGGCGAAGGCACATCGACCGAGATCGCCCAGGCCGAGGCGCGCCGCGCCGAGGCCGAAGCCGGGCTTTCGGGTGCTCGGGGTCAATTGGCCGGAGCAATGGCGCAACTTGCGGCGCTCACGGGCCACCGGGTAACGCTTGATGCTGAGCTCCCCGCTGCACCGCAAATCCCTGCGTCGAGCGACGCGACGATCGCGATGGCGTTGAAGGACAATCCAGTGGTGCTCGCCGCCCTTCGCCAGATCGATGCGGCCCGCGCCAAAACGGATGGCGTGCGCGCCGAGCGATTGCCGACGATCGGCGCCTATGCCGAAGCGGCGAGCGTGCGCGATCAGTTTTTCCCAGGCTACAAGGCCGACAGCGCCTCGGTGGGGCTGCGCGCGCGCTGGACCATTTTCAGTGGCGGGCGCATCGGCGCCAAGGCAAGCGGCGCTGCCGCCGACCTTCGCGCTGCGCAGGCCGATGCCGAAAATGCCCGGCTCGTCGTCGAGCAACAGGCCGTTGTTGCCTTCGAAGATGTAACAGCCGCGCGTGCAATTCTATCGGCGAGCGAAGCGCGGCTGACCGCAAGCGAAGCTGCTCTGCGCGGCACGGCGCTGGAAGTGAAGGCCGGGGCAAAGCCTCAGCTTGCCCAGCTGGACGCCGAGCGAGAGGCAATCGAGGCGCAAGCCGCGCGGGCGGAGGCAGGTGGACGGGTATTGGTGGCCGCGTATCGGCTTCGCGCGATCGCGGGCATGGATTAGATGCGGGTCGCTCTCGGCCTGGCTGGATGACAACGCCCTTCACCGTTGCACAATTTCTCGACGTGTTCGTCGCTTACAATGCCGCGATATGGCCAGCTCAGCTTGGTGCTTATGCGATTGGACTGGTCGCCGTCGCTGCGCTTTGGCTAGCGCAACGCAAGGCAGCTCGGATCATCCCGGCAATCCTTGCCGTCATGTGGCTGTGGAATGCGGTCGGCTATCAATATCTGTTCTTTTCGCGGATCAACCCCGCGGCGACAGTCTTTGCAGCCCTGTTCGCAGCCGAGGCTGTGCTGCTTGCTATGAGCGCCATCTCAAGCCGCGCTCTATTCTCGCCGCCAAGCCGAAGCCTGAAGTCGGCGATCGGGGCCTTCTTCATCGCTTACGCCTATTTGATTTATCCTGCGCTGGGCTACTTGGCGGGGCATGGCTTCATGGCAGGGCCGATGTTCGGGGTCGCGCCGTGCCCTACCGTCATTTTTACGATCGGGTTGCTGCTGATGGCCCGGGGTCGCTGGGTTATCTGGCTTTCGGTTATTCCAATCCTCTGGTCCTTAATTGGCCTAGCAGCGGCTTTGCAACTCGGGATCCTCGAGGATTTCGGACTGCCGATCGCCGGGCTTGCGCTCTTGCTTGCGATCAAAACCCGGCCCAGCATCGCTTGAGCCGCTGTGCTGGTATGGCCGGTCCGCGTTGACTTTCGACTAGCCTCGATGGCGATCAAAGCAGCGCATGAAGGCCGGTAAATGGCGATCGCGCGAGGCCGCCTGCAGCCGTTCCAGCACCTCGCGGGCCTGGACATCCGTCACGTTCGGCAGCAATTTATCGTAGAGCGCTATGTTTTCCACCTCGGCAGCCATCGCGTCGCGACAGGCATCTTGGAGCGTTTCCGGTGCCGCGACCTTGCCCGCCCAGCGATTCGGAATAGGGACAAGTCCGAGCCGCGCGCATTGGCCAAGCAATGCGTCCGCATGTCGACGCTCGGCCTCGACGATATTGATGAAGGGGCGCACCGGACCGAAACGCTCGATAACTGCGGCATAGGTCGCCTCGGCCTTGTATTCGTCGTCGAGGGCATCGCCAAGGATTGCTGCAAGGCTGGTCGACGTGTCGAGGCTCCCAAATCGCGATGGCGTGTTTCGGGTCATGGCTGGGGACGCGACGTCGCGGCTACGCTGGCAGGAAGGATCGGTATCACAACGCTTGGCTGTACCCCATTCAAGCTGCCGAGAAACGCCGTGATATGATCGACTTCGGGCGTCGCCAGCTTATCACCGAGCTGGGTGTTGCCCATCACCTCGACCGCCTGGCGAAGGTCCCACACCGATCCGGTGTGGAAATATGGCGCGGTCAGGGCAATGTTGCGAAGCGACGGGACTTTGAAATTATAGTCATCGCCGACCAAGCCGGTGACCACCGACCGGCCTTTGTCGCCTGACGGTCGCATCACCGCTCCCGGCGGGGCCACGACCCCGAATTTGGCATACATCCCGCCACCGACGTTGATGCCGCTGTGGCAAGCGGCACACCCCTTGTCGATAAACAGTTTCAAGCCCTGTTTTTGCGAGGCCGTGAGCGCCTTGGCGTCACCTTTCAGGTAGCGATCAAATGGAGCATCAGGCGTTAGCAATCCAGCTTCAAAAACGGCGATCGCCTTCTGCACATTCACCAAGCTGATCGGATCCGCCTCGCCCGGAAATGCCTTGGCGAACGCATCGCGATAGCCGGGGATACCCTTTAGCTGCTCCGCAACATGCGCTTGCGGCGACGCCATCTCGACCGGATTGACCATCGGTCCGCCTGCCTGCGCCTGCAGGTCGGCGGCGCGCCCGTCCCAGAACTGTGCGGTATTGAAGACAGCGTTCAATACTGTGGGGGCATTTCGACCGCCATGCTGCCAGTGATGACCGATGGATGTCGGTTCATTATCGGTCCCGCCTAGACCAATATTGTGACACGAAGCGCAGCTGATGGCGTGGCTTGCCGACAGCCGCGGATCGAAAAACAGCATCTTGCCGAGTGCCAGTTTGGCTGGCGTCGCGTCATTCCCGGGCAGTGCCGGAGCGGCGGCGGGAATGGCTTTGAATAACGTCCGGGCGGTTTCCATAAGGGGTTCGCTGGCGGCTGCCGTCGGGTTCGGCGCAGCGGCGTTACCGACCGGCTGACCGCTGGAAGATTTTTGGTTTTCGCAGCCTGCAAGGGCAACGCTTGCAGCAATAACGAGTCCGATGGCGGGCCGCATCATCCGCTACTCCTATCCATGGCTCGGAAGGACGCCGGGCGACGTTTTTGGGGCATTTGACCCAATAGTTGAACGATAGCGGCGTCGGAACGTTCCACCTTGATACGGATCAAACAGGATAGTCGCGTTCGCTGCGACGTTTAGCGAGCGCAGTCGGAATGTGCGGCACCGTTACCGCGCTGCCCCTGTTTGCATAGGCATGCGCAGAAGGTTTTTCAGGAGTCAGTAATGGTCGAAGACTGGTTGACGTTGATGGGGACCATGAATGGCGCAGTGCGGGATCTTCGCACCGCCTCGCCCGATGTGATGAAGGCGTTTTCGGATATGGCGCGAGCCGCGCACGGCGGTGAAGCACTGGACGGCAAGACGAAGGAACTTGTCGCGCTGGCAATCAGCGTCGCCGTCCGCTGCGATCCGTGCATCGCCTATCATGCCGAAGGCGCAGTGAAGCAGGGCGCGTCCCGCGCCGAGGTTTCGGAAACACTGGCTATGGCGGTGTATATGGGCGCCGGACCAACGGTGATGTACGCCGCCAAGGCACTTGAGGCCGTCGATCAGATCGTAGCGCGCGACACGCCTGCTTCATGACGGTTGCGTAGCGGACGTACGAACTGAGGACCGGCGCGCCGCGGTTCTTCGGCGAATGGATTGACCCGTCGCAGCCGTTAAATCATTCAGCGTGTGCCGTGCACGAGGTGGACGCGCGCAGGCAGCCGGACGGCACCATTCGACCAGTGTTGCTCGAACCGCTCCGCTAGCGCCTTCGTCGCCCGCTCGATCAGTTCCGGCCCTCGATCGGCCAGCACTTGCGCCACCGACATGCTATCGATCGCGAACTGAGCAGCGGCGTTCGGCTGGAGATCGCCGCCGATGGCGAGGTCGCCGCGCCAGTCCTGCACCTCGCCATGGCGAAAGCCGGCCTTCTTCAGCAACTCCAGCAATGTGCCGACTTCCCCGTAGCGCATCGGTCCGGGCGCATCGACAGGGGGTGGCGGCACATCGACCAGCGCGCCGATCGTTTCGCGGACGATCGCCATCCAGCGATTATCCGCAGGCGGCCCCCAGACGGCAAAGACAAAGCGCGCGCCCGGTGCGAGCAGCTGGGCGATGTTGGCAAAAGCAGCGGGGGGATAGGTGAAAAACATCGTCCCGAACCGCGAGACGATCCGGTCGAAGGGTGTTGCGACCGCCAAGGTGGCGCTATCCCCCACGGCAAAGATTGGGGCAGAATCGACGGGCGTGGCGCGGTTCTGGGCGAACATCACCAACGCTGGTGAAATGTCGTACCCGAACACCGCTGCCCCCGGATCGGCAGCAGCGGCGACGGCCAGGGTCGTGCCACCACCGCCACAGGCAAGGTCGGCAATCCGCCGCGCGCCGCCCAGCGCGAGCAGCTCGATCAATGGTGCATCGACCGGCGCCAACATGGCTTCCATCCGGCCAAGTTGCGCGAGCCATTTCTCGCCACGTGCGCCTGCCCAGTCATCGCTGGTCGGATTTTCGCCGTTGGGCTGACTCGATTTCATTGCCTCTGGCCCTCTCGTTTGTAGGTCGCCGGGTCCCGGTCTTGCCCGGTCAGGTCGATGCTGCACGTCGCCATCGCGGCAGGAATGCCGGAGTGGTCGCGCGATAGCGTCGATAGTCGTCACCATACCGCGCGATCAAGCGCTGCTCCTCGATCCGGCTCCCGATAATTAGGTACAAGGTCACCCAGCAGGCAGTCGCCAAATCAAGCTCGGAACGCGCCATTCCCCACACAACGAGCAGCACCGCCGAATAGAGCGGGTGGCGCATCCACCGATGCAGGCCGCTCACCACCAATGGTGCAGCGCCTTCGTCGGCGCCGCGCAACTGCGCCGTGCCGATAAAGGCGCCGAGTTGATAGGACCGCAACGCCATCCAGCCAAGCAAGAGCCCTACGATCACCGCGACGTCCATCAACCAACGGAGCGCCAATGGCAGCACGAGCGGTGGTGCGTTGTTCGCAAGCCAACGGCCCGTCGCCAACACGGCGAGCAATGCCAGAATCGCCAGCGCATTATAAACAAGCCGGTGCGCCCGGCCTGCCAACCGACCGATGCCCCGGCGCACATCAGCACCAGCCAGCACGCTATGGCTCAATGCAAAGCCAAGCCACAGCAGGGCATAGATCAGGTGATCAGCAACCGACATTGGCGCGCGCATCCTTCTGCTCGCCGCATATCAGCTTGCGCCTCACGCCGCGAGCGAACGCTTGCTGAAGAACCAGTCGACATAGTCATAGCCTTCGCCGGCGCGGGCATCTGCCGCTTCGACGGTCGCTGGCGGCGGCACGATAACATCCTCGCCGGGCTGCCAGCCTTCGGGGGTTGCGATCATGTTGGCATCGGCAGTCTGCAGAGCTTCAAGCAAGCGGAGGAACTCAGCGACCGATCGACCATTCGACATCGGGTAATAGACCATCGCACGGACGATCCCTTCGGGATCAATGATGAAGGTCGCACGTACAGCTGCCGTGTCCGACGCGCCGGGATGGATCATGCCATAGGCATGGGCGATCTGCATCGACAGATCATCGATAATCGGAAAGGTGATATCGACCCCGAACTTGTCCTTGATCGTTCGCACCCAGGCTATGTGCGAGTGGACCGAGTCGATCGACAGCCCGAGCAGGGCACAATCCAATGCTTCGAATTTGGCTGAAGCCTTGGCGAAACCCATGAACTCGGTCGTGCACACTGGCGTGAAGTCCGCAGGATGCGAGAAGAGGATCAACCATTTGCCATGATAATCCGCCAGCGAGCGCGGTCCCATCGTGGTCTTTGCGGTAAAGTCGGGTGCGGGGTCGCCGATGCGTGGCATGGCAATGCGGGCCTGGGTGTCGGTTTCCATTATCAGATCCTTCAGGGCGTTGATCGCCGCTGAGGCTTCCATACGCCGATCCCCAAGTAGCGGCAAAATCAATATATCGTTTAACGTAATCGTATTTGTGATGACTGACGAATCAGATTTGGCTTTCTATGGCGATCCGCTGCGTCGCCAGCATCAATGGCGCGGGCCGGTGGGATACCAGCATGAGCCCGGTCCTGGTTGTGTGAAGCCAAGCATCCAGCCGCGCTATCAGTTCGGCCTCGGTTGCCGCATCGAGCCCTTCGGTTGGTTCGTCGAGAATCAACCAAGGCCGTCCGGCAAGCAGTGCGCGGGCGAGCGACAGCCGCTTGCGCTCGCCGCCGGACAGGGTGCCGCCGTCCTCGCCGATCCGTGTCTCCAGTCCGTCGGGCATCGCCGCGATACGATCGGCGAGGCATGCGGTCGCCAGTGCATCGTGCATCTGCTGCTCTGTCACTTTCGGTCGAGCGAGGCGCAGATTGTCGGCAATCGTGCCAGCGATCAGCGTGGCATCCTGCGGGGACAGCGCGAAGTACTGGCGCAGCCGGTCGGCGGCACAATCGGCGATGGGGATGTCATCGATCATGATTCCATGAATGGCGGGCCGCAGCCCTGCCAGCGCCTCGACCAAGCGCGTCTTGCCTGAACCCGAAACGCCCGTGATCGCTACGCGCGAGGCTGGCTTAAGCCGGGTAGGTCCCACCGCAAAGGTCATGGCGGCGGCCTCGAGTGCTGTTGGAACCTTCGCGCCCTCGGGCAATGCGGTCAGGTCCGATAACCGCGCCAGCGACTCGTTGACGCTCGCCTCGCGGAAGGCGGTTCGGGCAAAGGCGGCCATCGCCTCGACCGATGCAGTCGCGGCGAGCAGTGCGAGCGCGATTTCGGCTGCCTGTCCCACCGCAAGCGCGAGGACCAGCGCGGCGCTCAGCGCGCCATATCCTGCCATCAGTGCCGCGATAAGCCCCTCGCCGCGAAACAGGCGCGCGCGGGCATGATCGAGACGCACAGCTTGGGCCTCGAGGTCGGCCAGGACGCGATCGGCCAGCCCATAGGCGATGATTTCTGGCCGTGCGGCAACGAAATCAACGAAACGAGTCCGCAGTTCGCCAACCGCGTCGGCGGCGTCGCGTGCAGGATCGGCAGTAACGCGGCGGGCGATGATCGCTAGCAGAAACGGTAAGGCGCCGAGCATCAGTGCCAGTGCCAGCGCAGAAGCCCAACCAGCAAAGAAAGTAATCCCGACCGCGAATAGCACGGCGATCAGGCTCGCAGGCCGCGTCGGACGCCGGATGATCAGATCCTCGAGCGCAGCAATGTCGCCGATCAATCGCCCGCTCGCGTCGCCACCGGAGATATCGATCGCGGCTCGGCTGTCCTGCGCCGCGAGTTTGCTGAATAATTGCGCCCGCAGCGTCGCCATGCCCAGCATTGCCGCGCGGTGCGCGAGCAGACGTTCGCCATAGCGGCTGCCGGTCCGCATGATGGCCAGGCCACGGATCGCCGCGCTGGGGAGAAGATAGTTGAAGGCCAGCACGGCTGCGGTGCCGGCGGCCCCTGCGATTGCCGCCGCGGTCAGGAACCAGCCCGACAGCGCCAGCAATAAGATCGATGAAAGGCCGGCGAGCAGGGCACAGACCGTCGCCCATCGTAGCGTGGCGCGCTCGCCAAGGCCGAACGTGACGGGAATCGGCGAACGGCTCATAGCTGTACTTCGGCATCGGCGACGGCGATCAACCGGGCATCATGGGTCGCCACAATGATGGCTTGGTGCTGCGCCAGGTCGCGGAGCAGGGCAATGATGGCTTCCGCACTCTTGGCATCGAGATCGGCGGTGGGTTCGTCACAGAGCAGCAGCGGTCGAGCCGAGAGAATCGCGCGCGCCAGCCCAATGCGGCGTCGTTCGCCGCCCGAAAGGCCCGAACCACGGTGGTCGAATACGAGATCAAGGCCGTCCGGGCGCGATGCAATCAACTGCGTCAGGCCAACGCGGTCAGCGACAGCCAGGATGTCGGCATCGCCTGCCCCAGGTCTGGCGAGCGCGAGATTGTCACGGAGCGTACCGGGCACGATCAACGGGCGCTGCGCCGCCCAGGCGATGTCATCGGGAGCGATGGGTGTGACGGTGCCGTTGGAGGGAGCGATCTGCCCGGCGATGGCGGCGAGCATGCTCGTCTTGCCGCTTCCCGTTGTCCCCGTCAGCGCGACCATTCCGGTCTTGCCGATCAACAGATCGACAGGACCAATCCGCCGCCCCGGCCATTCGATCGTCAGTTGGATTACGGTGACGGCCTGATAGGGCGCTTTGGAAGGAGCTAGGGGCTCGATCTCGATGATCGGGCGGAGCTCAGAGCGCGCCGCCTCGCCAAGCTGCTTCTCATGATAGGCGGCGGCCAGACGCCGCATCGGCAGATAAAATTCAGGCGCCATCGCGAGCGCGAAAAAGGCTTCCCGCAGCGTGAGCGCCTCAGGGTTGGGGAATGGCAGCAGGCCGAGCAGACTGAAGCCGCAATAGACCGCGACCAGCGCGACAGAGAGCGCCGAGAAGAACTCCATCACCGCACTCGACAGGAATGCGGCACGCAGCACGAGGATCGTGCGATCGGCGACATCGCGCGTTGCGGCGGCGACCTGACGGGCGATTCGCTCCTCTGCCCCGAAATGACGAATGATCGGTAGCGTCCGCACCCGATCGACGAACAGTCCCGACAAATGCCCGAGCGCCGCCAACTGGCGTTCCGAAGCGCCCCTGGCCATCGAGCCAGCCAGGATCATGCCGAATGCGAAGGGGATCAAGGTCACCAACAATATCCCGGCAGCGACCAAGCTCGCAAAGGCCACGATAACGAGGACGACGAGTGGCGCAGCGGTAGCCGCCATGCGTGCAGGCACGAACCGCGCTTCATATTGCGCGATGGTCTCGGGGTGATCGATCGCGAGCACGGCGGCTTGGCCGGTCAGTGGCGCGGCGGGCAACGGCGCAGTCAGCAGGCGGCTGAGAATCAAGCCGCGCAAGGCAGTCGATGTCGCCTGCGCACCCTGAATCGCTAGCGCATGGACGAGCAGGACCGCTCCAGCGCGAACAATACCGCCCGTCACCATCGCCATCAGTGCGACGGACGGCAGCGCCATGCCTACCGCAAGCTTGGCGATGGCGTCAGCGATCCCCCAAGCGAACAGCGCTGCGCCAACCAGATCGGTCAGCCAAGCCAAGCTCGCTATTTTTTGTTTACTCATCATGCCGTATTGAGTAATTGATGTTCATCGAAGCGCCAAGGGTGATTCCACCTCAAACGCACTGAGCGACCGAAACGAAGGATTTGCATATGGACATGGCCGTCGTCGAGCTGTCGAGGCTCCAGTTCGCACTCACCGCGATGTATCACTTCCTGTTCGTGCCGTTGACGCTGGGGCTGTCGTTCATCCTGGTCATCATGGAAAGCGTCTATGTGATGACGGACCGCCCGATCTGGCGCGACGTCACGCGCTTCTGGGCCAAGCTGTTCGGAATCAACTTCGTGCTCGGCGTCGCGACCGGGCTGACGATGGAGTTCGAGTTCGGTACCAACTGGTCCTATTACTCGCAATATGTCGGCGACATTTTCGGGGCCCCGCTCGCGATCGAAGGGCTGATGGCTTTCTTCCTGGAAGCAACGTTCGTTGGCGTCATGTTCTTCGGTTGGGATCGGCTGACCAAGCGGCAGCACCTTTTCACCACCTTCATGGTGGCACTCGGCTCCAACCTGTCGGCGCTATGGATTCTGATCGCCAATGGCTGGATGCAGCATCCAGTCGGCTCTGTGTTCAACCCGATGACGATGCGCATGGAGGTGACTGACTTTGCCGCCGTGCTGTTCAATCCCGTTGCACAGGCCAAGTTCGTCCACACCGTCAGCGCGGGTTATGTCACTGCGTCGGTCTTCGTCCTCGGCGTATCGGCTTACTATCTACTGAAGGGCAAGCATCTCGAACTCGCCAAGCGCAGCTTCGTGGTAGCGGCTGCCTTCGGGCTCGCGTCGTCACTTTCAGTTGTCGTGCTGGGCGACGAGAGCGGCTACGCACTTACCGATAACCAGAAAATGAAACTCGCGGCAATCGAGGCTGAATGGCATACCGAACCCGCTCCCGCCGGGATCACCGTTTTCGGGATGCCGTCAAACCAAGGGCGCGAGACGCTCTACGCAGTCAAGATTCCTTATGTGCTGGGACTAATCGGTACGCGCAGTCTAACGGGTCAGGTCGAAGGAATTTATCCCCTCGTCGCCGATGCTCGGCAGCATATCGTGAACGGTCTGCCCGCTTATGATGCCGTTGAGCGCCTCAAACTCAATCCGAAGGATGTGGCAGCGCGCGCGGCGTTCGAGCGCAACAAGACTGATTTGGGATATGCGATGCTCCTGAAGCGCTACGTTGCTGATCCGCGCAAAGCCGATGCGGCCATGATCGACAAGGCTGCTTGGTCGACCGTTCCCAATGTCCCGGCGCTGTTCTGGCTGTTCCGCGGCATGGCGGGGCTTGGCTTCTTCTTCATCGCCTTTTTTGGCGCGGCGATCTACTTCGCCAACACTCGCAAGTTTGACCGCAAGTGGTTCCTGCGGCTGGCGGTTCTCATCATGCCGCTCCCTTGGATCGCGGCAGAAATTGGCTGGCTTGTTGCAGAAATCGGGCGCCAGCCCTGGGCGGTGGACGGCGTTTTGCCGACATTCCTCGGCGCCTCGAGCCTGAGCGTTCCCGCGATCTGGACGACGATCATCGGGTTCACCCTGCTCTATGGCACGCTGGCAGTGATCGAGGTTCGGCTCATGCTTGCGATGATCAAGAAGGGCCCGGAAACCTACACGCCGTGGCAACCGCGCCACGACGCTGTGCCCCCCAAGCCCGAACCGAGCCCGGCCTTCGCCGTGCCCGCAGAATGACCGCCTGATCGAACCGGAGACAGACCATGCCGCTTGATTATGAAACGATGCGGGTCATTTGGTGGGCGCTGATGGGCGTCCTGCTGATCGGTTTTGCGCTCACCGATGGCTTTGACCTGGGGGCCGCCGCTTTGCTTCCTTTTGTTGGGCGCAACGACGAAGAGCGCCGTCTGGTGATCAACACGATCGGAGCGACCTGGGAGGGAAACCAAGTATGGTTCATTCTCGGCGGTGGCGCGATCTTTGCCGCATGGCCGTTGGTGTACGCGGTCAGCTTTTCGGGCTTCTACCTTGCCATGTTCCTGGTGCTCGCCGCACTGATCTTGCGGCCGGTGGGCTTCAAATATCGCTCCAAGCATGACGACCCGAAGTGGCGGAACCGCTGGGACTGGGCGTTGTTTGTTGGTGGCTTCGTGCCGACACTGGTATTCGGGGTGGCGGTTGGCAACGTTCTGCTCGGTGCGCCGTTCAGGCTCGATGGCGATTTGCGGTCCTTTTATGAAGGCGGCCTGCTGGGCCTGTTCACACCGTTCAGCCTGCTGACCGGTTTGTTGTCGGTGGCAATGCTGGTGCTGCACGGTGCTGGTTGGCTAAGCCTCAAGCTCGAGTCAGGACCGGTCCTCGATCGTGCGCGTAATTATGGCCGTGTCGCTGCAGTGCTCGCGATTCTACTCTTTATGGCCGGTGGGGCATTCGTTGCGTGGAGCAGTATGGGCTATCGGCTCGAAGGGTTCGTCGACGCGAATGGACCGTCCAACCCGCATATGATCAAAGCGGTCGCCGCACCGGGGGCCTGGCTCGACAATTTCAAGGCGCAGCCGTGGATGTTGGCAGCGCCAGTGCTCGGGTTGGTCGGGCCCGTGCTCGCATTTCTTGGCATCAACGGCCGACGTAACGCGCTGGTATTCGCAGGGTCGTCGCTCGCCAATATCGGGATCATTTCCACGGTTGGGCTCTCGATGTTTCCGTTCATCCTGCCGAGCTCGATCGATCCGGCATCGAGCCTGACGGCATGGAACGCTTCATCGAGTCACCTGACCTTGTTCATCATGCTGATCGTCACCGTCATCTTCCTGCCCGTCGTCCTTGCCTACACGGCTTGGGTCTATCGGGTGATGTTCGGGCGGGTGACGACGGAGCAGGTTCGCTTCAACCCCGATTACTATTGATCGCCGCAAAGAAGGATTGATCGCATGTGGTATTTTGCTTGGATACTGGGACTCGGCCTTGCCGTTGGGGTGGCTGTGCTGAACGGCGTCTGGCACGAGTTTCATGTCGACCCCGCGAGTGATCGGACGGTTGTCGATTGAGTTGGCATGTTCCGCAATTGGCTAGGTCAGAGTACCACAAGCCGGCGCATAGGTGATCCGGCCTTATGTAATTCGCCACTGCAGCTGACACACCGCTCGCGGCTAAATCCGCTCCTCAACCGGCACGTGAGCGAGCGACGAGTTCCGTGTCGCTTTGTGGGAGGAGTCAATGTCGTATTCTGGGTTGTCACGGCCTTGGCCTCCTCAAGGCAGCAGTCGTCCAACGTCCCGCCATTCCTCGGTTGCCAAAGCAATGGCTGCTGCTGACATGAGCAGCCATACGCATGCTGCTGAGCAGACGATCGGGAAAACACTCACCTTGGTTGTTCACCATTAGCGGATGCGTCCTGAGAAGTCGAAGTTCGTCGATGTCAGCTATTTGTCTCTGACCTGCTGACCTGTGCCGGTCGGTTTCCCCTGCCGATCTGCGATGCGTCACTCAGTTCGCAGTTTTCAGGCTGCTTCGAACAATTCCAATGTAAGAACAACAACTAAGCCCCCGCCCGGGGCATCTTCAAGATCGACGGCACCGCCATAAAGCTCGGCAAGATCTCGGGAGATGGGGAGTCCTAGCCCACAACCGTCCTTTGTTTCGTCGAGCCGGGTGCCGATCCCGAAGACCGCCGGACGCTTTTCCAACGAAATACCAGGACCATCGTCCGCCACACAGATGGCTACTCGGCCATCTAAGGTCGAGGCGGTAATAGCAACGTTTCGTGTTGCCCACTTGCTTGCATTGTCGATCAGGTTGGAGAGCATTTCGGTCAGGTCGCCTGCCTCGCAATTGACCTGAATGTCGCGGGGGACTTCGATACGATACGTCAGATCGCGATCAAAGTGCAGCCGCTGCATCACATCAACAATCTGTGTGACCAATGCAGCGACATTGGCAACGCAGCCTGTAACGCGGGTGCCAGCCGCGCTGGCGCGCGCCATATGATAGTCGATCTGGCGGCGCATTCCGTCGCATTGGGCTAGGATGAAGTCGGCGGAGGCGCGCGGATCCTTGCCTTCGAGCTGGTCGGCTTCGCCGCCAATTAGTGCGAGCGGCGTCCGGAGACCATGGGCAAGGTTACCTGCCGATAGACGGGCGCGCTGGACGACGGCCGACTGAGCATCAAGCAGTGCATTCATTCGCGCGACCAGGGGAGCGAACTCGCTCGGGACTTCTGTAGGAAGACGAGCAAGCTTGCCGCGGCGTAACAGGTCTAGATCGTCGCCGATCCGTCGAACCGGACGCAGGCCGTAGGAAATCTGGAGTGTGGCGCCGACGACCATCAGCAAAGCAAAGACCGAGAGAGACAGCGCGAGATCGCGGTTGAAACGATCGATCGCTCTTTCGATCAGGCGTCGATCAATCGCAATGGTGTAATGCACTGGAGTAGCGACACCTTGAGTGCGGCGTGCGACACCAAGTTCCAGCACATCGCCAGCTGGCCCCTTGTTCCAGCCCGATTGCGGTTCAGGCTCGGTTGCGAATTTTCCCTGAAGCACAGCACCGCCCAGCGTTTCGGACGTCACCGGGTGCTGGCCGAGCTGCTCGATCTGCCAGTAAAAACCTGAGCCTCGTTCGCGAAACCGAGGGTCTGACATCGGCCGCTGAAGCGTCGGCCGCCCATCGGCACCGACCGCGGTCAAAATCGCCAGCTCTTTCAGATGTCCGGTCAGGTCGGCTCGATACTGTTCGGTAGTATGCCATCTGTAGAGGCTGGAAATGAAGCCGCCAGCGATCACGGTTGCTACACTCACCCATAGCAGTGAGGCAAAGAGGAAGCGAAGGCGCAGGCTTCGAAAATCGGCGTTCATTGGGACACCAGTCGATAGCCGAGGCCGCGGACGGTCTTAATCCGGTCATGGCCAACCTTACGGCGCAGGCGACCAATATGCACCTCAACGGTGTTGGGATCGCGCTCGGTCTGAAGCGGATAAAGATGGTCGAGAATCGCTGATTGGGCCAGTATGCGCCCGGCACTGTAAATAAGGAGGGAAAGCAGGCGAAATTCCGTGCCGGTAAGGTCGATTGGCTGATCACCGAGAAAAGCCTGTTTCAGCGCCGGGTCGAGCGCAAGGTCTCCTACAGTGAGTCGGCTTGCGCTATGCCCCGCTGCCCGGCGAGCCAGCGCATGGAGACGCGCGACCAACTCCTCGATCCGCACCGGTTTGACGATGAAATCGTCTGCACCCGCATTAAGTCCCTCGACCTTGTCCTGCCAGCTGCCTCGCGCCGTAAGGATCAGGACGGGCGTCTGCAACCCGCGCGTGCGCCATTCCCGGATCAGGTCGAGCCCGTTCATGCCGGGCAGGCCAAGGTCGACGACGAGGACGCCAAATCCATCGAAAGCAAAGCTGGCCGCATCCTCGGCGGTGCCGACGATTTCCGGCGTCATGCCGTGGCGGCTCAAACTTGCCGCCATGCGCGATGCCAGTGCCGCTTCGTCCTCGACAATCAAGATCCGCAATCGCTGTCCTTTCTCTCGCTGTTCCTAAAGCAAGTTGCTGCCAATTACCTGTCAATCTGACAGCCAATCGACAGCTTGCCGATCTAGGGCGTCGATCATGAAGCAAAACCGAAATCTGATCGCGATCGGGGCTGTCACTCTTGCGCTGGTGCTGGGTGGCACTTGGTGGCTGCGTGCCCAGCCGACATCGCCGGCTGCGGCACCGACCACGCAGACGGCAACGCGACCTGCCAGGCAGTCGCCGGGAATGATCGCGATGACCGATGACCAGATTGCGAGGCTGGGGATCAAGCTTGCACCGGCCATCAGGGCAGATTTGGCGCCGCTCGCATCGTTGCCGGCGATGATCGTGCCGCCGCCCAATGCGCGAGTGGCGGTTGCCGCTACCTTTCCCGGCGTGGTGACGCGGACCCTGGTGATCGAGGGCCAGGCAGTGCGGCGCGGCCAAGCGCTGGCGATCATCGCAAGTCGCGATGTGCTCATGATGGGCGCGGAGCTGGCCCGGTCACAGGCACGGCTTGGATATGCGCAATCAAATGCGGGGCGGCTTGGTCAGCTCAGTCGGGAAGGTGTGATAGCCGGATCGCGGGCGGATGAAGCGCGCGCCACACTGCGCGAGGCGCAGGTCGATGTTTCTGAAAAGCGACGGATCCTGGCGCTCGCCAATGCGTCGGGGGGATCAGGCAACTACACATTGGTTGCACCGATCAGCGGCCGGGTGACAACGGCCAGTCTGCAGGCTGGCAGCCCGGTTGACGGCACCTCGGCACCCTATGTGATCGATGCCGCCACCGCCTACGAAATTGAAGCGCAATTGCCCGAACGGCTGGTCGGATCAGTGCGTCCCGGCATGGAAGTCCGACTTGACGGCGGCGCGGGCGGCACCGTGACATCGGTTGGTGCGACGATCGACCCAATGACGCGATCGGCGATGCTGAAGGCGAAAATTGCGGCGACCCCCGGTTTGGCGACGGCGACGATGGCGGCTGGTAAGGCGACGACGATCACCCTGTTCGCCCCCGCGCCAATCGGAGCGGTTGGGGTCCCTGCAGCGGCCTTGATCAAGCAGAGCGGGGCTGACATCGTATTTGTGCGGAGTCGGACCGGCTTTGCTGTCCGCCGGGTTTCAAGCGGCAGCGGGAGCGAGGGCACCGTCGTCATCCTGTCCGGCCTCTCGGTCGGCGACCGGGTCGTCATCACCGGCACCAGCGAGCTGAAATCGCTCGCCGACGCGCGATAGGCAGACCGCCATGCTCCGTTCCCTGGTCGCGACGTCATTATCCTATCGACTGTTCGTGCTTGCCTTGGCCATCATTGTCGCTGGGCTAGGCGTGCTGGCGTTTCGCAGCCTGCCGGTCGATGCCTATCCGGATATCGCCCAGACCCAGGTGAAGATGATCCTGAAGGCACCGGGCATGACGCCTGAGGAAGTCGAAAGCCGCGTCATAACGCCGATCGAGCGAGAGATGCTTGGCATTCCCAAGCAGGCGATCCTTCGCTCGACCGCAAAATATGCGATTGCCGATATCACGATCGATTTCGTCGACGGCACCGACATTTACTGGGCGCGGCAACAGGTGGCGGAGCGGCTGACTGGCGCCCTGGCGCAGATGCCGTCGTCGGTAAGCGGCGGCTTGGCACCGATTTCGACGCCTCTCTCCGAAATTTTCATGTTCACGGTCGACGGACCGCTGGATTTGACCGCAAAGCGAGATCTCCTCGACTGGACGATCCGTCCCGCGCTGCGCACCGTGCCCGGGGTTGCGGACGTTAATTCGCTCGGCGGGCTCGTCAAAACCTTTGAGGTGCGGCCTGATCCAGTCGCGCTTGCCAGCGCTGGTTTCACGATCGCCGATATCCGCAGCGCAATTGACAGTGGCAACCGCAATGATGGTGCGGGACGCCTTGGCCAAGGGGAGGAAGCGCTGATCGTCCGCGCAGTCGGTGCGGTGCAGTCGATTGGCGATCTTCAGATGCTGGTGCTTGCTAATCGCAGTGGCAAGGTGGTGCGGCTTGGCGATGTGGCCATGGTGACGATGGGAAGCCTCACCCGCTACGGTGCTGTGACCAAGGATGGCCGTGGTGAGGCGGTCGAGGGATTGGTGATTGCCCTTCGCGGCGCCGATTCCCGACAGGTCGTCGCGGGCGTACAGGCGCGGCTCGACGAACTCGGCAAGACGTTGCCACCGGGTACGTCGATCAAGATATTCTATGACCGCTCCGATCTGATCGGGCGGGCCATCGGCACGGTTGAGGAAGCATTGCTCGAAGCAACAGTGCTGGTTGTAATTCTGCTGATGGTCTTTCTGGGCGACTGGCGCGCGGCCGCGATCGTCGCGGTCGTCCTGCCGATGGCTGCGCTTATCACTTTCGTGTTGATGCGCGGGGTAGGGCTTACCGCCAATTTGATGAGCCTTGGTGGCCTGGCCATCGCGCTTGGTATGCTGGTCGATGGTGCGGTCGTCGTTGTCGAGAATATCGTCGAACGGCTTAATACAGATCCGGATGACGGCCGTCCGCGGCTCAACGCGGTCTTCCGTGCGACCAGCGATGTGATCGTCCCCGTGTCGGCGGGCATCATCATCATCGCGTTGGTGTTCCTGCCGTTGCTCTCGCTCGAGGGGCTGGAGGGCAAGCTGTTCGCTCCGGTCGCCTTGACGATCGTGTTCGCGCTGATCGGGTCATTGTTGCTGGCCCTCACGCTGGTGCCGGTGCTCGCGTCCTACGGCCTGAAAAGCGCGCATCACGGTGAACCCTGGATCATGCGGCAGCTCGCGCCGCGCTACCATGCGCTGCTGGAGGGCGCGTTTGCCCACAAGGCGCTGGTCTATGGCCTCGCCGGCGCAGGGTTGGTGCTCGCCGGGGTTGCCTACAGCGCGGTTGGCAAGACCTTCATGCCCAATATGGATGAGGGATCTATCATCATGCAGCTCACCAAGCTGCCCTCGATCGGGCTCGATCGATCGCTGCAGAATGACCTAGCGGTGCAGCGTGCTGTGCTGGCCTCGGTGCCGGAAGTATCGGGATTCATTGCGCGCACTGGCTCAGACGAACTTGGTCTCGACCCGATGGGCCTGAACGAAACCGACGGGTTCATGACGCTCAAGCCGCGCTCAGAATGGCGCGGCAGCAAGGAGTTGATCATCGCAGACTTGCGCAGAACGATGGAAAAGCTGCCCGGCATCGAACCAAGCTTCACCCAGCCCATCGAGATGCGCGTATCGGAAATGTTGACAGGTGCCCGAGGCGATCTCGCCGTCAAGATCTTCGGACCAGATCTCAAAACGTTGTCGCGTCTGGCCGGTCAGATAAAGACCGCACTATCAGACGTGCGTGGCGCGTCCGAGGTGATGACCGTTGCCAACGACAATGTTGGCTACCTCCAACTCGACATCGATCGCCTTGCCGCCGGTCGTGCAGGGATGCCGGTAGGCGAGATGGAGGATGCCATGCGCGCGCAGCTGGAGGGAATGCCGGCGGGCGTCGTTGCGGATGGACAGAAGCGCGTGCCGATCATGATCCGCGGCGACAACGTAGTGCGCAATGACACAAACCTGTTCACCGATCTGCAATTGCGCACGCCATCGGGGTTGCTGGCGCGGGTCAGCGACCTGGCGCGCATCAGCCGCGTTGAAGGCCCCGTCAAGGTATCGCACGAAAATGGCTCCCGATTTGCCCTGATTCAGGCGTTTGTTTCGGGCCGCGATCTGGTCGGCTATGTCGATGAGGCCAAGGCGAGCGTCGCGGCTAAGGTGGTACTTCCGGCTGGCTACACACTGGTTTGGGGTGGTCAGTTCGAAAACCAGCAACGGGCCTCGGCCCGGCTGCTGCTGGTGGTGCCGGTTGCCCTCCTACTCATATTCTTTGTGCTTTACGCCACTTTACGGTCTGTGCGGGCGTCAGTTCTGATCCTGCTCAACATTCCGTTCGCGCTGGTTGGCGGGATCGTGTCGCTGTGGCTGTCGGGCGCCTATCTTTCGGTGCCCGCCTCGGTAGGCTTCATTGCATTGCTGGGCATTGCCGTTCTCAACGGTCTCGTGCTGGTCGCCTATTTCCGGCAGCTCCGCGAGGAGGGGCTGAGCATGGCCGAAAGTGTCAGACGCGGTGCCGAGCGGCGGCTCAGACCGGTGCTGATGACAGCATCGATCACGGCCTTCGGCTTGGTTCCGCTGCTGTTCGCGACTGGCCCCGGATCGGAAATCCAGCAGCCCTTGGCCATCGTCGTAATCGGCGGCTTGTTCACCTCGACGCTGCTGACCCTGATCCTACTGCCGATCCTTTTCGAGCGCTTTGGCGAAAGCCGTGCGGAGGTGATCGATGGATGAAATGCTGGTCACTTTCTATTGTGCGAAGGCCGATGCGGAAGGACTGATCGCTGTTTTGCGCACGGCATCGGGTGCGCCGGTGCATGTTCGGCATGAGCAGGTTTTTGGCCATGATTTTGGAGATGCCCGCACCGCCGAGCAAGTTCGCGGCAGCATGGACCGCGCCGCGATTACCCTAACCGCCGCTGCGCGCGATCTCGAAGCGCTGGTCGCGGTCGTTACCGACGCCCGGCGCGCGATGCCGGTGCGCTGGCACGCGGTGGCGCTGGACGCGCGCGGAAGGATTGAATGATGATACCCAGGACGTTGATTGGCCTAATGGCCTGCACGGCCCTCGTCGCCGCGCCGGCAATGGCCGAGCGCACTGATTTGCCACCGGCAGATGCGGTCGCGCAAGCGCTCGACAATGCGCCGGGGGTCCGGGCATCGGTCGCCCGGATCGATTCCGCCAAGGCTTCATCGGACGCCCTGAGAACCGGCCCTTATGAGATCACTATTTCGGGCAGCACCATCCGCCGTTCGGTGACCAACGAGCGTGACTATACCGAATTTGACGGCACAATATTGCGGCAGTTCCGGCTGCCCAGCAAAGCAAGGCTTGATCGCTCCGCAGGCGCGCTGGGCGTCGAAGTTGCAAGGAACAACGCAGAAGATGCGCGTCATCAGACTTCGCTCATCCTTTCCGGTCTCTGGCATGATTGGCTGCTCACCACTGAGCTTTATCGCAACGACCAGCAGGCAATTATTAATCTTCGCACAGCGTTGGATGCCGTTAAGCGGCGAATGGCGCTGCGGGATGCAGCCGCGTTAGATGTCGATCAGGCACAGTCCGCTCTTGCGCTGGCCGAAGCACAGGCGACGCAATCGCGCAGCTTAGTCGACCGAGCTCGGGTTGCACTGGCAACTGACTTTCCGCAAATTCCATTGCCGGTGGAGGCGCCCGCGATGTCGCCGCCGGAAATGCCTGACCAGCCTTTAACCGTGCTTCGCGATCTGGTCGTGACACGCAGCCACGAAATTCGCGCGGCGGACGGCGAGGCGCAGCGCATGGCCGTTCTGGCCCGACGGGCGCGTCTCGATCGTATCGCCGATCCGTCGATAGGCATTCGACTGTTCAGCGAGCGGAGTGGGCTTGAACGTGGGGCCGGCATTGTTGCGTCGATGCCGCTTGGGGGCGGTCACCGCCGCGCCGTCGCCGATCGAGCATCTGCGGAAGCCAATGCTGCTGCCATCGATTTGGAACAAGTTCGAAGGGCGATTACCGTGATTGCCGATATCGACCTGTCCGATGCCCGCACCAAATTCGATGCGTGGCAGGCGACGCATCGCTCTGCTGACAGCGCGGTGGCAGCTGCCACGAGAACGGAGCGCGGATACAAGCTTGGGGCCATCGATTTGTCCGACCTGCTATATGCCGCGCGTCAAGCGAACGACGCTCGTCGGGCCGAGATTAACGCGCGAGCGGACGCGGCCAGAGCCTTGTTCAAGCTCCGAATAGATTCTCACACGATCTGGGCGCCTGCCGATGAGAATGACTAGCACAGGTGGGCGGGACCAACCTGAGACGAAAATCCGCCGGGCAGCACATCACCATTTTTGGACGATCGACCAGAAGATCGCTGCGCGGGGTAGTCAACCTTCGCTCAGGAGCGGGGATAACAAAAAGGACTACCCCCAGACACGGCCATGTTTGGCCGAACCCCACGCCACCTGGAGCCTTCGCGATCGCAAACGCAAACATGATATTGAAGCGCGGTTGATTCCGTTCGCAGCGCTCGTTTTGTCTGGCTGCGCCGCTATCGATGGAGCCAGTTTGACGCAGCAGCAACTCTCATTTGATTGGCAGCAGCAAGGCGAACGGACAGGTTTGGTGCATACGGTGACCAAAGACGGCCAACTTTTTCACGGTCGATTTTACGAAATTACCCCCAAGACACGTTTGAGCGAAATTCATGATTTGCGATTCTTCTGGGGTATTTACTCAAGGAGCAGAGGCTTACCTGGCTGGGGAAACTGGAATGATGGAATCGAATTGATGATGCGTTATGATGGGAAGGTGCTCGCAATACTCAGGGGTCCGAGTTCCAAGATGCGGTGTAGCTTCACCCTTAGCCGTCCATCTTTAGGCATAACTGGCGGGGGCAATGGCTGGTGTCAGCGATCGAGCGGCGGTATTGTCCCAGCAATGCTGCCTCCAAAACCTTAGCGCGAGTGCGCGCACTAAGCTTTTGACCGCAACGCGCATCTCCAGCTCACCGCGGTGATCGAACTACCAGACAGACGTTCAAAAAGAGCTGCAGGTGCTGACCTGCTCCCCAGAATTCAT
>FSSH01000037.1_pt2 | contig 151297 bp, 139 predicted proteins | sample 1166101 | NCBI WGS metagenome assembly FSSH01 (sample SAMEA32972668, study PRJEB13176) | freshwater metagenome | biome: Drinking water system; feature: Biomass in drinking water that filtered by 0.45 um membrane; material: drinking water | place: USA | collected 2012-12-20 | depth 0 m
CACGCTCGGGCTTGAACGTGCGATAGTTGATGGTCTCGGGCTTCTTGATCTCGCCAAACGACCACGACCGGATGCGATCCGGCGAGGCGATCCCGATCTGGATCTGGTCAAAAGTCTCCGGCTTGGCGACCGGGTTTGCGAAATTGGTCAGTTCGTTCATGGGAAAGAACCCTTCCTTGAAAACTTAAAAAAGCAATCGCTCAGAGCGACTCAGTTGTCGTTAGAAATGTCGGTCACGATCCAGTTGGTTTGTCCGACGCCGCGAGTAGCCTCACGTCCTGGACCGACTTCCGGAAGCTTGGTCAGGGCAGGGTGAAGTTCCGTCATGCGGAGTAACCCTGCCAAATGCCAATCCTCCATCCCTTGACCTTCATCTCCACAGGAAATCACGAGGTCGCCGTCAAATTCGTGGGAAGAGAGGAGAACCTCGGTCCCTTTCTCCACATGACCGCAAACTACGGTCATGGTCTGTGAATCGAACTGAAAACCAGCGACCTCGATCAATTCCTTATCACTCCGCCGCGATCGCGACGCCGTCGGTGTCGAACTGCTCGATGCTCTTCAGCTCGACGTTCAGACCCAGCGAGCGCATTTCCTTGACGAGCACGTTGAAGCTCTCCGGGATGCCGGCCTCGAAGCTGTCGTCGCCCTTGACGATCGCTTCATAGACCTTGGTGCGGCCGACCACGTCGTCGGACTTCACCGTCAGCATTTCCTGCAAGGTGTACGCGGCACCGTACGCCTGGAGCGCCCAGACCTCCATTTCACCGAAGCGCTGGCCACCGAACTGCGCCTTACCACCCAGCGGCTGCTGCGTGACGAGCGAGTAGGGGCCGATCGAGCGGGCATGGATCTTGTCGTCGACCAGATGGTGGAGCTTGAGCATATAAATGATGCCCACCGTCACCTTGCGATCGAACATCTCGCCGGTACGCCCGTCGAACAGCTCCGACTGGCCCGATGTATCGAGTCCGGCCAGCGCCAGCATTTCGGACACGTCCTTCTCGCGCGCGCCGTCGAACACGGGGGTGCCCATTGGGATACCCGTCTTCGAATATTCGGCGAGCTCGGCGATCTGGTCACCGTCGCGGGCGTTGATATCGTCGGCATATTGCGGGCCGTAGATTTCAAGCAGCCGCTCCTTGACCGGGGCCGGCATTTCGCCGCCCTTGGCGTCCGGATTAGCCTCACGCCAGGCTTCGAGCGCTTGATGGACCTGCTGGCCCAGATTGCGCGCGGCCCAGCCGAGATGCGTCTCGAAGATCTGACCGACGTTCATGCGTGACGGCACGCCGAGCGGGTTGAGCACGAGATCAACCGGCGTCCCATCGGCGAGGAACGGCATGTCCTCGGCCGGCAGAATGCGGCTGATGACGCCCTTGTTGCCGTGGCGGCCGGCCATCTTGTCGCCTGGCTGCAGCTTGCGCTTCACCGCGACGAACACCTTGACCATCTTGAGCACGCCCGGTGGCAGCTCGTCACCACGCTCCAGCTTCTCGCGGCGATCATGGAACTTGTCGGTGATCAGCTTGACGGCATCGTCATACTGGCCCTTGACCGCTTCCAGATCGCTCTGGACCTTGTCGTCGGCAACCGCGAACTTCCACCACTCATGCTTGTCGACATTGTCGAGCAGGTCGCTGTCGATGACAACGCCCTTCTTCTGGCCCTTGGGCACCGCCGTCGCGGTCTGGCCCTCAAGCATTTCACGCAGGCGGCTCCAGGTCGCACGGTTCAGGATCGAACGTTCATCGTCCGAATCCTTCTTCAGCCGCTCGATTTCCTCGCGCTCGATCGCCATCGCGCGCTCGTCCTTGTCGATGCCGTGGCGGTTGAACACCCGGACCTCGACAACCGTCCCGGCAACGCCCGGCGGCAGACGCAGCGAGGTGTCGCGCACGTCCGACGCCTTCTCACCAAAGATCGCGCGGAGCAGCTTTTCCTCCGGCGTCATTGGCGATTCACCCTTGGGGGTGATCTTGCCTGCCAGAATGTCGCCCGGCTCCACTTCAGCGCCGATATAGACGATGCCCGCTTCGTCGAGGTTGCGGAGTGCTTCCTCGCCGACGTTCGGGATATCGCGCGTGATGTCCTCTGGCCCAAGCTTGGTGTCGCGCGCCATCACTTCGAATTCCTCGATATGGATCGAGGTGAAGACGTCGTCCTTGACGATACGTTCGCTGATGAGGATCGAATCCTCATAGTTGTAGCCATTCCACGGCATGAACGCGACCAGGCTGTTACGGCCCAGTGCGAGCTCACCGAACTCGGTCGACGGACCGTCGGCGATGATGTCGCCGGCCTTGATCACATCGCCCACCTTCACCAGCGGGCGCTGGTTGATGCAGGTGTTCTGGTTGGAACGCTGGAACTTCATCAGCGTGTAGATGTCGACGCCCGACTGGCCGGCTTCGACTTCGCCGGTTGCACGGATGACGATACGGGTCGCATCGACCTGATCGACAATGCCCGAACGCTTCGCGCCGATGGCGGCGCCAGAGTCACGCGCAACCGTCTCTTCCATGCCGGTGCCGACGAACGGCGCCTCGGCCTGAACGAGCGGCACCGCCTGGCGCTGCATGTTCGATCCCATCAGCGCGCGGTTAGCGTCATCGTTTTCCAGGAACGGAATGAGCGATGCGGCGACCGAAACGAGCTGCTTGGGGCTGACGTCCATCAGCGTGATGTTGTCGGGGATCGCCATCAGGAATTCGCCCGCCTGACGTGACGAGACGAGTTCTTCCTGGAAGCGGCCTTCGCTGTCGAGATCGGCGTTGGCCTGCGCAATCGTGTGCTTGGCCTCTTCCATTGCCGACAGATACACAACGTCATCGGTCACCTTGTGATCGACGATCTTGCGATACGGTGTTTCGATAAAGCCGTATTTGTTCACGCGGCTGAAGCTGGCCAGCGAGTTGATCAGACCGATGTTCGGGCCTTCCGGCGTTTCAATCGGGCAGATGCGGCCATAATGCGTCGGGTGAACGTCGCGGACTTCAAAGCCTGCGCGCTCACGCGTAAGCCCGCCCGGCCCAAGTGCCGACACGCGGCGCTTATGGGTGACTTCCGACAGCGGGTTGGTTTGATCCATGAACTGCGACAGCTGCGACGAGCCGAAGAATTCGCGCACTGCGGCAACCGCCGGCTTGGCGTTGATCAGGTCGTTGGGCATCACCGTCGACACATCGACCGAGCTCATCCGCTCCTTCACGGCGCGCTCCATGCGGAGCAGACCGACGCGGTACTGGTTCTCCAGCAGCTCGCCGACCGAGCGGACACGACGGTTACCGAGGTTATCGATATCGTCGATTTCGCCCTTGCCGTCCTTCAGGTTGACGAGCGTCTTGACGACCTCAAGGATATCCTCGGTGCGCAGCGTCGTCACCGTGTCCTCGACATCAAGGTCAAGGCGCATGTTGAGCTTCACGCGGCCAACCGCCGACAGATCATAGCGATCGGGATCGAAGAACAGCCCGCTGAACAGCGACTCTGCCGTCTCGAGCGTCGGCGGCTCGCCGGGGCGCATGACGCGGTAGATGTCCGACAATGCCTGCTCGCGCTCTTCAGCCTTGTCGGCCTTGAGCGTGTTGCGGATCCACGGGCCCGTTGCGACGTGATCGATGTCGAGCAGCTCGATCCGGTCGATGCCAGCCTTGTCGAGCAGTTCGAGATTCTCGGCCGACACTTCGTCACCGGCTTCGATATAGATCTGGCCGGTCTGCTCGTTGATCAGGTCATAGGCCGAATAGCGGCCGAAGATTTCCTCGGTCGGGATCAGCAGGTCGGTCAGGCCGTCCTTGGCTGCCTTGTTGGCGGCGCGGGGGCTGATCTTCTGGCCGTTGGCGAACACGATCTCGCCGGTCTTGGCGTCGATGATGTCGTACATCGGCTTCTGGCCGCGCCAGTTCTCCGCCTGGAACGGGATGATCCACCCGCCCTGGCCGCGAACGAAGGTCACGCGGTTGTAGAAATAGTTGAGGATTTCCTCAGACGTCAGGCCGAGCGCATAGAGCAACGCCGTGACCGGCAGCTTGCGCTTGCGATCGATACGGACGTTGACGATGTCCTTGGCGTCGAATTCGAAATCGAGCCACGAGCCGCGATAGGGAATGACACGCGCGGCGAAGAGATACTTGCCGCTCGCATGCGTCTTGCCGCGGTCATGATCGAACAGCACGCCCGGCGACCGGTGCATCTGGCTGACGATCACGCGCTCGGTGCCATTGATGATGAAGGTGCCGTTGCCCGTCATCAGGGGCATGTCGCCCATGTAAACGTCCTGCTCCTTGATATCTAGCACGGACCGCGCTTCGGTATCGGCATCGACCTCAAACACGATCAGGCGAAGCGTAACGCGCATTGGCGCCGCATAAGTGATGCCGCGCTGACGGCATTCTTCGGTGTCGAACTTGGGCGGTTCCAGCTCGTAATTGACGAAATCAAGCTCGGCGGTGCCGGCGAAATCGCGGATCGGGAAGACCGAGCGCAGCGTCTTTTCCAGGCCGGACACATAGCCGATCGAGGGGTCGCTGCGGAGAAACTGTTCGTAGGATTCGCGCTGAACCTCGATCAGGTTCGGCATCTGGACCACTTCGTGGATATTGCCGAACACCTTGCGGATGCGGCGCTTTGCGGTGCCGCCCTCGATCATTTTCGATGCCATGGAGTTTTTTGCCTCAATCGTCTGTCATTATCGGGCACGCCAGAGACACAAAAAGCCGCGTGCTCCCTATAGCGGGAACCGCAGCTCGTAGCGTCTCTGATACCACAGCCTCCCATACGATCGAGGCACTGCGCGACTGCGCCTCATTTCCCGAAGACTGTGGTGGAACGCGCGATATAGGGTTGGCTCGGTTGGAAGTCAAACATGCTTTCCCATCATCGGCGTTATCGATCCCGCATGCTCCCGCCAGCCGTGCCAAATTAGCCCAGGACGGCGAAAAGCCGGGCTGATCTTCCCCAAAAAATCGCTATGCCGGGTGCGTGAACAAGCGACGATCGATCCCTTGGCGGCGGTGCCCAGCCAAATCTCTTGCCGGGACCAGTGCCGGGATTCTAGCCGGAATTCCGGTCGCCGCGATCAGCATAGTCGCTGCCTCGGGCATGGCCTGGGCTCAAAATGCGCCCGCTGCTGGCCCTTCTGCCGCACCCAATCCGCCGATATCGACACCCGGCCGCGTTGCCCGCCCTGCGCTCCTCCCGCCGGACGTGACGCCAGAGGCTGATCTCAGCGAACTGGTCACCGGCATTGCGGTTCGCGAACCGCAGCGGCGCGCGGCTGCATCGCCAACTGTGGGCAGGGGAGCGCCGTCGGCAACACCGCTGCCTAAAGCGCAACCTTCGCCCAACCCAACCACGCGGTCGTCTCCAACGCCGCTGCCAACCGCTCCAGCATCGCCATCGGCGTCACCTGGACAGGCGCGGCCATCAATCGGGCTGGAGCGTCCACTGCCCGTGCCGTCGAGCGCGGCTGTCCCCGTGACGGCGCGCACCCCGTTGAGCAATCGGCCCAGCCCCGCGACCGTGCCGGTGGAAGATCCACGATCATGGGCCTGGATCGCGGGTCTCGTTCTGGTCGGGGGCGGGTTTGCGGTGCTCGCCGTGTTGCTGCTCAATGCCCGCCGACGCCAGAAGCAGGGGATTGATCGTCCCCTCAAGAGGCCCGCCGAAGCGCCTGCGCAGCAACCACTCCAGCCAATTGCGCCGCCGACCCTTGCCCCCCTGCCACCGCCGCCGCCCATGGAGCCGCCAAAGCCGCGTGTCACCGCGCCGGTGATCAGGCCTTGGCTGGAGGTTGATTTCGTGCCCCGCCGTGCTGGACAGAATCTGACGGGCGCGGCGGTCGAATTCGAATTGGCAGTGCGCAATATCGGCTCCCGGCCAGCGACCGATGTTCGCGTGCTGGTGCAACTCTTGACCGCCAATCCCCAACAAAACGCGCATCTGGCAGCAGCATTTGGCCAGCCGGTCGACAATCCGGTCATTGCGCCTTTTGAGCTCGCCCCAGGCGAACTGATTTCAGTCAACGGCTTTGGCACGCTCCCGCTCGACAAGATCAGCCAGGTAGAAATGCAGGGTCGGCCGATGTTCGTCCCGATCATGGCAGTCCGCGTCGTTTATGGCTGGGCGGAAAACCGCGGGCCCAGCGGCAGCACCGCCAACGCCTATATTCTGGGAATCGATCGCGACGGGCAGAACAAGATGCAGCCCTTTTGGATGGATCAGGGGCCGCGCATGGCCAATCGTATTGCGTATCGGCTGCACGATATGGGCATTCGTCAGTAACGAAAGCGCTTGTGCCTTCAGCCCGGGGTGACACTAATGCCGTCCATCGTTGATGGTGGAGACAGTCATGGATCGTAAATTTGTTGGGTTGGCCATGATGGCTGCGCTTGCTGTCGCGCCAGCCGCCGCACAACAGGCCGCACCGCCCGCCTTTATCGCTAATGATGTGCCGGCCAATTTTACGCCCCCCATCACCGCCAATGATTATATCCGGCGCGAAGCCATGGTGCCGATGCGCGATGGCACCAAACTGTTCACCGTTATCCTGATCCCCAAGGGCGTCAGCAACGCCCCGATCGTGCTGACGCGCACCCCCTATAATGCCACCGCGCGGGCAAGCCGGATGGACAGCCCGAATCTGCTCTCCACCTTGCCGCTGTCGGACGAACCGTTCGTCAACAACGGCTATATTCGCGTCTATCAGGACGTGCGCGGCAAATATAAATCGGAAGGTGACTATATCGTCACCCGGCCCGTGATCGGCGCGCTCAACCCCACCAAGGTCGATCACGTCACCGATGGCTATGACACGATCGATTGGCTGGTGAACAAGGCCAATCTGCCCGAATCCAACGGCAAGGTCGGCATGATCGGTTCATCCTATGAAGGCTTTACCGTCGTCATGGCGCTGCTCGCGCCGCATCCCGCGCTAAAGGTCGCTGCCCCCGAAAGCCCGATGATCGATGGCTGGATGGGCGATGACTGGTTCCATTATGGTGCCTTCCGCCTCGCCAATATCGGCTGGATCGCCTCGCAGACCGGCTACAAGGGCAAGGGGCAGGACCCTGCCACCGGCATTTACGATAATTATGAAGAGTTTCGCCGGCTCGGCGGGGCAGCGGAATGGGCGGTTGCGTCGGGCTTTGATCAGTTGCCGGCCTGGCAGAAAATGGTCGCGCACCCGGCCTATGACGACTTCTGGCAGGGGCAGGCGCTCGACAAGTTGGTCGCGGCCAATCCGTCCAATATCCCGACCATCTGGGAACAGGGGCTGTGGGACCAGGAGGATATTTACGGCGCGATCACCGCCTGGGAGGCGCTGAAAGCCAAGGGCAAGCTCGGCAATAACTTTCTCGTCATGGGCCCCTGGCGGCACAGCCAGATCAACCGCGAGGGCAGGGAGCTTGGCCCTTTCAAATGGAATGGCGACACCGCCGCGCAATTTCGCGAAGAGATGGTCCTGCCGCTGTTCAACCAATATCTGAAGGATGGCCCGGCGGTGTCGCTGCCTGCCGCCGCTATCTACAATACGGGGGAGAACCACTGGGATCATTTCGCCACTTGGCCGCTTGCCTGTGAAAGCGGCTGCGCCGCGCCGCTGACGCCGATCTATCTGCAGGCGTCCGGCGGGCTTGGCTTCGACAAAGCGGCAGTGGGCGAAGACAGCTATGTTTCCGATCCCGATAAGCCCGTGCCGCATCTACCCCGCCCGGTGAATTTCGACGATGGCCGCTGGCCCGATTGGCTGGTCCAGGACCAGCGCAGCGCCGACGGCCGACCCGATGTGATGACCTACCAGACGCCGGTGCTGACCAAGCCGGTGCGCGTCTCCGGCGCACCAATCGCCGATATCGTTGCCAAGACGACCGGCACCGACGGTGATTTCGTGGTGAAGGTGATCGACGTTTATCCAGACGAAATGCCGGGCAACGCGAAAATGGGCGGCTACCAGCTTGCCATCTCGCTCGACATTTTCCGGGGCCGCTACCGTGACAGCTTCGCCAAGCCGAGCGCGATCCCGGCGGGCAAGGTCCAGCGCTACAAATTCCGGCTGCCGACGGTCAATCATGTCTTCCAGCCGGGCCACCGGATCATGGTGCAGGTCCAGTCGTCGCTGTTCCCGCTTTATGATCGCAACCCGCAGAAATATGTCCCCAATATCTTCCTCGCCAAAAAGGCGGAGTACCAAAAGGCGACGATTACGCTGGAGCGGGGCGGGGCGATGCCCAGCGCGGTTTGGCTGCCGGTGGTAGCGCTCGATCAGTCGGGCGCGATGGCGCTGAAGCGATAACAGCGCGAATGAAAAAGGGGCGGCCCGTTGCTGGACCGCCCCTTTTTTTGTTCGGCCCGGCATGGGCAAAAGCCCATGCCGTCGGAAGCGGGCGATGCCCGCACCGGCCGGCCTTGCGGGAGGTGCGCGCAGCTCGCGCTGCACGTGCCGCCGCTGCGGCTTACTTGAGTTCGACGGTCGCGCCAGCTTCTTCAAGCTGCTTCTTGACCTTCTCGGCCTCGTCCTTCGAAACGCCTTCCTTGACGGCCTTCGGCGCTGATTCAACCAGCGTCTTGGCTTCGGTCAGGCCCAGGCCGGTGATCGCGCGGACTTCCTTAATGACGTTGATCTTCTTGCCACCGTCGCCGGTCAGGATCACGTCAAATTCGGTCTGCTCTTCAACTGCCGCTGCGGCTGCACCGCCGCCGGCGCCAGGTGCTGCAACCGCAACAGCTGCTGCGGCGGAAACGCCCCACTTTTCTTCAAGCATCTTCGACAGCTCAGCGGCTTCGAGGACGGTCAGTTCGCTCAGGCTCTCTACGAGCGCGTTCAGGTCTGCCATGTGTAGTCTCCAGTTCGGGGTGCCGAAATTCGGCAGGGCCCCATCGTTGTCAGGTCAAAAAATAAGAGCCCGAATTCAGGCTGCTTCCTTCTCCGCATAGGCAGAAAGAACGCGCGCAAGCTGCGCTGCCGGGGCCTGCGTGATCGTCGCCAGCTTGGTTGCCGGGGCAACAAGCAGACCGAGGATCTTGGCACGCAGTTCATCCAGCGAGGGCATCGTGGCGAGTGCCTTCACACCATCAACGTCAAGGACGGTCGCGCCCATTGCCCCACCCACGATTTCGAACTTGTCGTTCGTCTTCGCGAATTCCACGGCCACTTTCGCGGCCGCGACGGGATCAATCGAGGTGGCAAGACCGACTGGCCCGGTGAGCATATCGCCCAGCGAGAGATAGTCGGTGCCATCGAGCGCGATCTTGGCAAGCTTGTTCTTCGAGACCTTGTAGCTCGCGCCGGCTTCACGCATCTTCGAGCGCAGCACAGAGGACTGTGCGACGGTCATGCCCAGATTGCGGGTGACAACCACCACGCCAACTTCGGCAAAGTTACGGTTCAGCTCGGCAACGAGTTCGGACTTTTCAGCACGATCCATGCCATTCTCCACGTTTTGGGACTGGCCGCATACGCGACCCGCCCGGTTCAAACCGGACGCAAGGGACTATCCCTTACGCCAGGGTGTCCGTTCGATGGGGCATGGGAAACTGATCGCCGAAACGACAGCAAACCGTCACGGGCACAATGGCTGCGTGAGCGGAAAAAATTCCATTCCCCGTCTCGGCAGGAAATTAAGGACGGAGGATTCCGGCCACCTACTGTCTCGGACGGCAACCCGGCTGGCGCGAACGCTGGCCGGGTGATGGCGTGCGCATAGCGTCCCCGGCGTGAAAGTCAATCAGCGCGCAGCCCGGCGATGGGCAGGCCATCTGCAAGCCTGTGACTATAGGCGTGCGTTGCCGATGCCGTTAAGCACCTTGGCTATCGAAACAATGGCCTAATTGGTGACAACCCAACTGCAGGCCGGGAAACAGGACCAGGACCGATGCCCGAAAACGCCGCCAGTCTCATCGCTGAAATCCGCGACTGCCGCTTCTGTGCCGATGTGCTGGCGGCCGGGCCGCGACCGATTGTGCAGTTCAGCGCCACGTCCCGGATCGTGATCATCGGTCAGGCGCCGGGAACGCGGGTGCATGAAAGCGGGGTGCCATGGGACGATGCGAGTGGCGAACGGCTCCGCGATTGGACCGGCCTGTCGCCCGTGCATTTCTATGATCCGGCCATCGTCGCGCTGGTGCCGATGGGGTTTTGCTATCCGGGCACGGGCAGCTCGGGCGATTTGCCACCGCGCCCGGAATGCGCGCCGTTATGGCATCAGCGGGTTCTCGCGCTGCTCCCGGCTGATCGGCTCACCCTGCTGGTCGGCCAATATGCGCAATCGCGCTATCTCAGCCCGCGCGGCAAGCAAAGCATGACGGCGGCGGTGCGCGCCTTTGCCAGCCATGGGGAGGCGATCTTCCCGCTTCCCCATCCATCGTGGCGCAGCACCGGCTGGATGCAGAAAAACCCCTGGTTTGAAGCTGAAGTCCTGCCGGTCTTGCGCGCAGCCGTTCGGGCACGGCTTGATTAGAGCAACCTGTTTGAAGTTTGAGTCACCACCCCGTTTGTCCTGAGTAGGGGCTGAGCTTGTCGAAGACCCGTATCGAAGGACCTGCCCCAAGCGCCGTCCTTCGATACGCAATTTCGACAAGCTCAATGGCTACTCAGGACAAACGGATGATATTCGCAGCAAGCCCGCCCGGCACCGCGCGGTTTGCCCAGCCTTGCTTTGCGCCGCGTCCCACCGCAAATAGCAGCCCGTGGCATTACGGGGGAAGATCGGCGCATGACGACAGCGAAATTGCCTCTGGCGATCATCACCGGGGCATCGTCCGGCGTTGGCCTTTACGCAACCGCCGCGCTGATTGGACGCGGCTGGCACGTTATCATGGCGTGCCGCGATCTCGAAAAGGCCGCAGCGGCAGCGACCGGGCTCGGCCTGCGCACGGATCGATACGAAATTGCGCATCTCGATCTTGCCTCCCAGGCATCAGTCCGCGCCTTTGCGGCGGCGTTCCGCGCCAGCGACCGCCCGCTCGATGCCCTGGTCTGCAATGCGGCGACCTATCTGCCGCTGCTCAAGGAACCGGCCCGGTCGCCTGAAGGCTATGAGCTGAACGTCGCGACCAATTATCTCGGTCATTTCCTGCTCGCCAATCTGATGCTTGACGATTTGCAGCGCGCGCCCGCGCCGCGGCTGGTGACCTTGGGGACAGTCACTGCCAATTCAGAGGAGTTTGGCGGCCGTATCCCGATTCCGGCGCCTGCCGATCTCGGCGATTTCGAAGGGCTGGCCGCCGGGTTCAAGGCACCGATCGCGATGATCGACGGCAAGCCGTTCAAAGGTGGCAAGGCGTATAAAGACAGCAAGTTATGCACGATGATGATGAGCCGGGAGCTGCACGCGCGCTATCACGCGCAGACCGGCATCATCTTCAGCACGCTGTATCCTGGCTGCGTTGCCGATACCCCGCTGTTTCGGAACGCGCCCAAGCTGTTCCAGAAAATTTTCCCCTGGTTTCAGAAAAATATCACCAAGGGTTATGTCTCGCAGCCGCTATCGGGCGATCGCGTCGCGCAAGTGGTGGCCGATCCCGGCTTTACCCAATCGGGCGTCCACTGGAGCTGGGGCAATCGCCAGCAAGAGGGGCGAGAGGCCTTTGCCCAGAGCCTGTCGAGCAAGGCAACCGACGCCAGCCGATCGCAGCGGCTCTGGGCGCTGAGTGCAGGGCTGGTCGGGCTGGCCAGTGATAAGCAACCGGCGCGATCCGTGGTCGCGGCGTAAGCGACGCGCTGATTGGGTTATCTTCGCATGGGTGCAAGCCGCAAAACGCTAAGCAAAATAGGCAAACCGGTTTAATCATGCGATAAGCGACTAATTCGACGATCGTGCGTTTGATGAGTCTACCGAACGCGCGGTACCGGGGATGGCTTTGAAACCGCGAGCCTCCGGCCCCTTGAAAGGGGCTGTATTGTACAAGAATGAACCTGGTCGGCCCGAAGCGCCAAATGGGTTGGCGGCTGCGTTGGTTGCGTCCTCGGATGTGCCGCTGCTGCTGCTTGACGATAATCTGACGGTGATTGCGGCCAGCAGGTCATTTTGCGCTGCCTATCGTGTAGATCCGGGCACGGTTTCGGGCAGCGCACTGGCCATGATTGCTGCCGGGCAATGGGCCGTGCCGCAGCTTCGTGCCCTGTTGCGGGCGACGGCGGCAGGCAATGCCGATATCGAAGCCTATGAAATGGAACTGGCTCAGCCGGATGGCGATCCGCGCAAGCTCGTGCTGACTGCTCGGCGGCTGGATCATGGCGACGTTGATCACGTCTACCTCACACTATCAATCGCCGACGTCACCGATACGCGACGCGCGGTAAAGGCAAAGGACGATCTGATCCGGGAAAAGGCGGTGTTGTTGCAGGAATTGCAGCACCGCGTCGCCAATAGCTTGCAGATTGTTGCGAGCGTTCTTTTGTTGAGCGCGCGGCGGGTGCAATCTGAGGAATCACGCGTCCATTTGCGGGATGCGCACCAGCGGGTGATGTCGGTGGCCGCCGTCCAGCGCCAGCTCGCCGTGTCGACGGCGGGCGATGTGAAGATCGCCAGTTATATGCGCGATTTGTGCGATAGCCTTGGTGCGTCGATGATCGGCGATCACGATCGGATTTCGATTGTCGTGACAGTGGATGACAGCACGGCCACCGCCGATGTTGCTGTCAGCATGGGCTTGATCGTCACCGAACTCGTCATCAACGCGCTGAAACACGCCTTTCCTGGCCTGCGCCACGGGATCATCAAGGTCAGCTATGAATCGATGGGCAATGCTTGGGCCTTGTCCGTCGTTGATGACGGCGTCGGCGTGCCAACCGGAGAAAACGCGCCAAAGCCGGGGCTGGGCACCAGCATCATCGAAGCCCTGGCTAATCAGCTGCGCGCCAAGGTGGAAACGGCCGATCTAAACCCAGGCACTCGGGTATCAATCGTTCACGCCTGAGGTCTGTCTCACACGCAGGCCCCCATCGCTCATTCAAAGAAAAAGGGCCGGGGATGAGCCCGACCCTTGATCTTATTTAGCGGCGATCGGTACGCCAATCAGGCCCCGGCGACTTCCGCCACATCGACCTTCACGCCCGCGCCCATCGTCGAGCTGACAGCGATCTTGCGAACATATTTGCCCTTGGCGCCGGTCGGCTTAGCCTTGACCACTGCATCGACGAGCGCGTCGAAGTTGCGGCGCAGGTCTTCCTGGGTGAAGCTCGCCTTGCCGAGGCCGGCATGGATGATCCCTGCCTTTTCGACGCGATATTCGATCTGGCCGCCCTTGGCTGCCTTCACGGCTTCGGCGACGTTCATCGTCACGGTGCCCAGCTTCGGGTTCGGCATCAGGCCCTTTGGACCCAGCACCTTACCGAGGCGACCGACAACGCCCATCATGTCCGGGGTCGCGATGCAGCGATCGAAATCGATCGTGCCGCCCTGGACGAGCTCCATCAGGTCTTCGGCGCCAACAACGTCTGCGCCAGCTTCACGGGCCTCATCGGCCTTTGCACCCTTGGCGAACACGCCGACGCGGACGGTTTTGCCGGTGCCCGCGGGGAGCGTCACGACGCCGCGGACCATCTGGTCAGCGTGGCGGGGATCGACGCCCAGGTTCATCGCAACTTCGATCGTCTCGTCGAACTTCGACGTTGCATTGGCCTTGGCCAGCGCGATCGCTTCGTTGATGCCATAGAGCTTCTCGCGGTCAACGGCGGTGGCGAGGGTCTTTGCCTTCTTGGTCAGCTTTGCCATGATCTCAGCCCTCCACCACGTCGAGGCCCATTGCGCGGGCGCTGCCTTCGATGATGCGGGTTGCCGCTTCGATATCGTTGGCGTTCAAATCCTTCATCTTGGTCTGCGCGATCTCGGTCAGCTTTGACCGGGCGATCGTGCCCGCAGAAACCTTGCCCGGCTCCTTGGAACCCGACTTGAGGCCAGCGGCCTTCTTGATGAGGAACGATGCCGGCGGCGTCTTCGTTTCGAACGAAAAGCTGCGATCGGCATAAACGGTGATGACGGTCGGGATCGGCATGCCGACTTCTTCGCTGCCTGTCGCCGCGTTGAACGCCTTGCAGAATTCCATGATGTTCACGCCGCGCTGACCCAAAGCAGGGCCGATCGGCGGGGAGGGGTTGGCCTTGCCTGCAGGAACCTGCAGCTTGATATAGCCGGTAATCTTTTTTGCCATGTCTCACTCTTTCAAAGGGCGACCGTTTTGGCGGTGCGCCCCATTCAAGTTTAGCGGTACAAGCGGCCGACCCGAAGGACAGCCTCCCGCGCGAATTCCGCACCTTTAGCTTTGGGCTATAGCGTTGGAAGGCGCGGGCCATAGCGGATGTGCGGACAGCCCGCAATGATGGATTTGCTTGTTGGTGCGCAACGACAAATTCCGACAGTCCCGGATTGGCCCGACGCCATCAAGCAAAACCGTTTGCCCTGAGTAGCGGCTGAGCGAAGCCGAAGACGCGTATCGAAGGGCGGGTGCCCCAAACACCCCCAAACACAATGCTTCGATACGGGCCTTCGACAAGCTCAGTCCCTACTCAGCACGAACGGCAGGAGGGGCAAGCAACCATCCCACCGACTAGCCATGCTTGCGCGGCAACCCATATTGCGGTTTCTGTCGTCCAAGCCATCATATGGAGCCCCGCCATGACCGACGCCCCGCAAGCCCCCGCCAATCAGCCCGCTGGCTACGTCCCCCCCGCCGTCTGGACCTGGGAGCCCGGCAATGGCGGCGCCTTTGCCAGCATTAACCGCCCCATCTCCGGCGCGACGCATGAAAAAGCGCTGCCCATCGGCAAGCACCCGATCCAGCTCTATTCGCTTGGCACGCCCAATGGGGTGAAGGTAACGATCCTGCTCGAGGAGCTGCTCGCGGCGGGGCACAAAGGCGCGGACTATGACGCCTGGCTGATCAAAATCGCTGAGGGCGACCAATTCGGCAGCGGTTTCGTCGAGATCAACCCAAACTCCAAAATCCCCGCCATGGCGGATCATTCGGTCGATCCGGTCATCCATCTGTTCGAAAGCGGATCGATGATGGTGTATCTGGCGGAGAAGTTCGGCGCCTTCCTGCCGACCGACCCGCACAAACGCGCAGCGACCTTCAACTGGCTGATGTGGCAAATGGGCGCGACGCCGTTCCTGGGCGGCGGCTTTGGCCATTTCTACGCTTATGCGCCCTACAAGATGCAGTATCCGATTGATCGCTACGCAATGGAAGTGAAGCGCCAGCTCCACGTGCTCGACACCCATCTGGCGACCCATGAGTATATGATCGGCGATGACTACACGATCGCCGATATGGCGATTTACCCCTGGTATGGGGCGGGCATCCGTGTCGCCTATAATGCCCGCGAATTCCTGGGTATCGACGCGTATAAGAACCTCGCCCGCTGGACCGACCAGATCGGCGCGCGCACCGCCGTCCAACGCGGGAGCCGCGTGAACCGCGTGTTCGGCGATCCGGCCAAGCAGCTCGCCGAACGGCACGACGCCAGCGATTTCGATCGCGTGGTTGAGGTAGCGGGGTAGGGGGTCGACCTCCCTCCGTTTGGCCTGAGCGCGGTCAAAGGCTCGGCGTTGCGCGGGGTTGGGGGAAAACCGTGTCCAACCCCCTTGCAATGTAGGATTTCGCGCGAGAGATGGGGCGGCGTCATGGCCCGTCCGCTCTCCCGCGCGCAGTAGCTTGAAAACGAATATTTCCTGCGCCTGTTGCGCATGCCGGCAATGTCCGCGCGACGTGTGCGGCACTCGGCCGCCACCGCGCGCTTCACTCGCCGCCGCACCAAATATCCCGCCTTCGCTGCCGAATGGGACGCCGCCCTAGCGATCGCGCACGCCGCCACTCGATCAACACCTTGATCGTTGCCTAGGCAATTTAACGGGGTCAGATTCTGGATAACGAACAGACCAATTTGGCATGATCGGAGACGCCAAAGTCAGTTTGTTAAGTATAAATGCCAATTTGATTGCCAAATATCCAATCATAAGATCTTCATTGTCAAACACGTTAAGTCATTATATTTTCTTGTGGATTCGATTATAATCATGCCTCAGGAATTTGCATGTTTATCGGTGTTGCAAGATGATGAACCGAAGAAGAGCCGCAAAGATGATGCTCGCGGGATCGGTGCTTGCGATCCTGTCGGGTTGCGGTGAGGCTTTTGGCAATCGCTATCCCACCTACCGCTATCGGCTGACGGTGGAGGTGGACACCCCGGAAGGCTTGCGGACCGGGTCGAGTGTGATTGAAGTGACGACGCGGTTGGCAGGACGCTACAGCATTCCCAATCCGGGCCAGGTCCTTCATTCAAGTCGCGGGGAGGCGGTCACCGTCGATCTCGGGCGGCGCGGCATCCTGTTTGCGCTCCTGCGTTCCGAAATGGCGGAAGGCTGGACACACAATTTGATGTTCCTGCTGGCGCCGCCGGTGCCGCGTTCGGTCAACCGGGGTTTGCCCAATTCCAGCGACTTGGACTTCGATATGCGAATGAAGGCGACGCTTGCCCTGACCGGCGCTCGCGTCATCCCCCGAGACTTTGCTGAGTTTCCTGAGTCATGGCGCGAGCCTGGCAACCCGCCGACCGGGTGGCCGATGATGGTCCGCTTCCGCGATCTCGCCGATCCCAAATCGGTCGAAAAGATCAATCCGGACGATCTTTCGGCAAGCTTTGGCGCGGGAGTCAAACTGCGGCGCATCACCGCTGAACGCACCGACGATCCCGTAATGTTTGGCATTGTGGCGCGATTACCTTGGCTCGATACTGACGCAGAAAAAGGTCTGGACAACGACTTTAAACCTACAACTACGCCGACACTTGCACAGCGTATTGCCTATAGAGATTTCATAAGGAAGAAGGCACGATGAACAGCGACGTCTTCTTTGCCGGCTTGGTGATCGGTAGCATCGCCAATTGCGCCGTCGCATGATCAACCGACGGGCCATCGCCGCTATGCTGCTTGCCGGGCCAATGATGGCGGCGCTGCCGGGCTGCGGCAATATATTGGGCAAGCAATATCCCCCATATCGGTACCGGGTGACGGTGGAAGTCGAAACGCCGGAGGGCCTGCGCACCGGATCGAGCGTGATCGAGGTATCGGTCTCAATCGCCAGCAAGCGCGTGTTTGGCCCTTTTGCCGACGCGGGCGCGAGTGCGCGGGGCGAAGCGGTGGCGGTGGACCTTGGACGGCGCGGCGTGATGTTCGCGCTGCTCCGCAATGCGGCCGGAGAAGACTGGGCCTCTGGTGCCTTCGGGATAGCGGCAAAGAAAGTGACGCTGGAGGAAAGTCGGCGCCTGCCGCGCGACGCCGACATCGACCCGGAATTTGATCTGGAGATGCAGCGCATTCTGGCGCTGCGCGGTCCGCACACCATCCCGCGCTGGTTCCCGGCCGATCTTGGTCATCCCAGGGTCCGCAGTGCCTATCCGATGCTGGTCAAATTCCGCGATATCGCCAACCCAAAGACCGTCGAGGAAGTCGATCCAGACAATCTGGCTGCCGCGTTCGGCAAGGGCGTGAAGCTGCGCCGCATCGTTACTGAACGCACCGATGATCCAGTAACGAAGGAAATTCGTAAGCGGCTGACTTGGCTGGACTCTGTAACAGGATCTTTTATAAAAGGCGGGCCGACTACCCCAATTGATACATTGCCACTCGGTGGATCTCTAAATTCTGGAGATTTTGCAAAGGATCGTTACTGATGAATCAGGATACTTCCAGATTTATACTAGTGATGAATGTTCATAATCGTGAGCCGCGGTCGTGGATACGCGATCTGATCAATATCAACGCGCTCGAAACGATGATGGCTATTGAGCAATGATGAACCGAAGAAAAGCCGCAAAGATGATGCTCGCGGGATCGGTGCTTGCGATCCTGTCGGCGTGTGGAAGCAGTACAGCAGGCGGCAGCTATCCCACCTATCGCTATCGGCTGACGGTGGAGGTGGACACGCCGGAAGGCTTGCGGACCGGGTCGAGCGTGATCGAGGTGACGACGCGGTTGGCAGGGCCCTACAGCATTCCCAATCCGGGCCAGGTCATTAATTCAAGTCGCGGGGAGGCGGTTACCGTCGATCTCGGGCGGCGCGGCATCCTGTTTGCGCTCCTGCGTTCAGAGATGGCGGAAGGCTGGACACACAATTTGATGTTCCTGCTGGCGCCGCCGGTGCCGCGTTCGGTCAACCGGGGTTTGCCCAATTCCAGCGACTTGGACTTCGATATGCGAATGAAGGCGACGCTTGCCCTGACCGGCGCCCGCGTCATCCCGCGAGACTTTGCTGAGTTTCCCGAGTCATGGCGCGAGCCCGGCAACCCGCCAACCGGATGGCCGATGATGGTCCGCTTCCGCAATCTCGCCGATCCCAAATCGGTCGAAAAGATCAATCCGGACGATCTCTCGGCAAGCTTCGGTGACGGGGTCAAGCTGCGGCGCATCACCGCAGAACGCACCGACGATCCGGTAACTTCAGGCATTTTGGCGCGATTACCCTGGCTCGCACATACGCAGGGCTCGCTTACTAAGCAGCCGCGTGACCGAAAGACAGGACAATTAGTTCCATTAATCGATACTCACCTGAGCGTCCAACTAACAAATGGTGATTTCATCAAAGGAATTAGCAAATGAATAACAATGTATTTTATTCTCTATTAGCATTGGATGCTTATAATAGAGGCTCGGTTCAAGGAATAAACGATTTACCAGTAGGCGCCATTGGGGGGGGCTATCATCACTACGAATAGCAGCAATCTGCTCAATCCAGCGGCAGATAATACTGGATTTTTTGGTGTCGCCTATAGTTGGAACGGCCAGACCATCATTTCCTACCGTGGCACGGATATTGACCAGGTTGATGCGGTATTCAAAGTCTTCGACATCCCTAACGTCCGTGACGTTTGGAACGGCTGGAGCCTTGGCCTCGGCTTTTCACCGGCGAGCCAAGGCCAGCTGGCAATCCGATTCTACCAGGATGTTACCGCACGCACACTTTACGATACCGATATTGCCGGACAGCCCGCACCGATCTTGGTTGGGCATTCGCTCGGCGGCGGCCTTGCCGGCTTTGTCGGATCGCTTTCGGACAACCGGGCCTATGTCTTTGACCATATGCCCTTTGGCATCGCCGCCTGGTCTCAGGCGATCGCCGATTCGATCGTAGCGGCAAGCGCTCAGGTCGGCATTGACGTTCCAGCAATCGCATCGCTTCTGGCGGGAGCTCCTGCTCTCGAAACGATCATCACCGGCGCATTTACCGTCGCGGATTTTCTGGCGGCGTTCAATACCGAACTCGGCTATCGAGAACCGGTCTTCGCGAAGGTGCGAGCAACGCATGTCGATGGCGAAGTGCTGGGCCTATTGCGCGACGGCACGGCGCAGGTCGTGATCGGGGGCGTCGCGGGCACATTGGTCAGTTTCATTGGCGGGCCGGCCTTGGGTCGGCTTGTTGATTCGGTGATCGTCGGCCAAGGGGCTGCAACCGTCGATTTTGAATCCCAGATTCACCAAGAGCTGATCAACACCTATGGGGCGGCGCTGGATCCCGTGAAGTTGCACGGCGCCGCGCTGCTGACCGTGCTGGAATATGGCGACAAGCAATGGGCCTCGGTAAAAGGGGCGCAAAACGAAACCGATTGGCGGGCGGCGGCGCCCTATATTCTTTCTGCGATCCTGGACGATGAAGTCGGGACGGCGTTAGGACGAATCAGGAATGTGACAGGCAGTTTCAATTCCGGTTCGCAGCTCGCCACAATTATCGCCTATTCCGCGATCGACGAAGGTACCCGCCCGTTCGGCGATACCGGTATCCGTGCGCTATTCGACGACGCCAGCGATCTGGGCCGGGCGCTGAATGGTGCTGCGCCGGATTCATTGCTGACCGCGAGCGATCAGGTTGGCCGCCTGATTGCCGAATATGCCGGGTTACTGGCGTCTGAAAAGGTCCTGGCCGACGGTAACGCGACGGCGAAGGACGGCATCCTGAGCTACAGCGTCGATGCGCGTTCCGGCAGCGAAACCTTGCAGATCGATCTGCGCGATGCCACCTGGACCGTCGGCGAGAATGGCGGACTGCACATCATCGAAACCCGTGACGATGTGGTGAGCGCGTTCCTCAATTCAGGCGCGATCGGCATCTCACTGGTGGGCCGGATCACCGATTGGTATACGCGAAACGTTACATCGTCGACGGGCAGTTTCGTCCACGACATCGACAGGATCGCGATCGCGATCAGTGCCGATACCCGGCTCGCGGTGGCCCCCGGCACCGGGGTGCTGCTGTCGGTGCTCAACGATGGCAGCAGCAGGCTGAATGCCAGCATCGGTACCGATTTCGTGATCGGCGGATCGGGAAGCGACACGATTAACGGCGGCGACGGTCAAGACATTCTGATCGGCGGCGACGGCAATGACACGCTGAATGGCGGCGCGACCCCCGATTTCATCTGGGGCGGCGCTGGTGCTGACACGTTCGTCGGCGGCAACGGCAATGACACTATTTATGCGGGAGACGCCGATCTCCGCGTCGACGGCGGCACCGGATCGGACTTGATCGTCATCACCGCCGAAGGCGGATCAGACCTTTTCGACTTTTTTCACACCACCTCGGTCTTCGGGGGATCGGGGCATGACAAGATCGTCGTGGAAGAAGGGGCGGTTGGCACCGCCAGGATCAATGGCGGGCGCGGCAATGACCTGATCGATATCGATGCGACCATCGCAGACACCGTGATCGACTTTGCCGCCGGCGATGGCCGCGATCTGATTACGCTTGGTGTCGGCGTGAGCGCGCCGATCATCAATTTGACGGGAACCACACCCTCGGCGGTCAGTTACCGTTTCGACGTGCAGGGCATACCTGTTGACCTGGGGCGTGCACTGGACGGTGTGGCTGAGGAATGGCGGGCAACCGGCGACCTTTTGATTTCTATTGCCGGGGGTGGGTCAATCGTCGTGACGGGCGTAACCGCCCGCATTGCGTACAAAAGTGTCGGCGACCCCAACGGTCCCCAATTCTGGCCCGGTGAGCGCACCAACCAGGTGCTTGGATTCACCCTTGAAGTGGGCGTCTCCATTGATGGTCAACTCCAGCGCCTTCGCGCCGAAAGATATGACGCCAGCAGCCCGTTCGATAATCCACTGAACTTTTCGCTAGGGGCAATCGGTTCTCAATTTTATGCAGCAGCACCTGATTTTGAAGCCGCGCACGGCGGCGCTGCGCAGTTCAGCGCGTTTTCCGCGGCAATGTCACCGGAGTCCTTCCTGTCGGTCGATGGTCTCTCATCCTCTTCGGAAGCTCGTTCATTTGGTGACGCGTTCGCCGATGATTTTATGCTCACCGACAGTTTCGCCGGTCTCATTTTGTCGCCTCAAGAAAATGTCGAGGCGCAATCCGGCGCAGTGAATGCGAATTTCATCCAATTTAGCGAGTCTTCGGTAATGCTGGCCGACCTACTGGATCTCGGTGTCGTTCCGCTTGCGATCCCCGCTGCCTTCTCTGGCGCCCAACCCCCGGTCTGGGATGCGCTGGAGTCGAGAGGCGATTTCCTGATGCAGCACCTTGCCCCAGCCGACCTTGTTCCCGGATTTTGATCATGAACGCGCCGATGGTTTGTAACAGATTGCCTGAAAAGGGCAGGGCAGCGGTGCCCCTGAACCGCGCGGCCGTCCTAGTCGCTCGGCGCGCTGCCCCCTGGGCATCGCGATGACGCAAGCCCAGCCTGTGGCGGTGATGGCATCGGCGCTTGCGCTGTGTCGGCGGCATTTTGTCGCCGCCGCTGCCTTTAGCGCGCTCGTCAACCTGCTCTACATCGTCCCGACGATCTACATGTTGCAAGTCTATGATCGGGTTGTGCCGACACAGGGGCTGCAGACGCTGGCGTTCCTCACGCTTGTCCTGATGGTCGCGCTGATCACGCTGGCGTTGCTTGATCAGGTGCGGACGCGGCTGTTGGTGCGCGCCGGGGTGCAGCTTGATGCGGCCCTTGCCCCGCTGATCCTGGATGCGACGCTGGGGCGGCCCGATCTGCCAATTGCGCGGCAGGCGCTGCGCGAGTTTGATACGATGCGCAGTACCTTGACGGGGCCCGGCATGATGGCGCTGTTCGACGCACCCTGGGCACCGATTTATGTTTTGGTGTGCTTTGTCGTGCACCCCTTTTTGGGGCTGGTGGCCTTGTTGGGGTGCGCCATCCTGCCGCTGATCGCCTGGGCGACCGAGCGATCGACGCGGGCACGGCTTGATCATGCGCAGGGGATCGCTGCTGCCTCCTATGCCAGCCAGGATGCGTTGCTGTCTTCGGCGGACAGTCTGCGTGCGCTCGGCATGCGGCGGGCCATGGTTGCCCGGCAGCTGCGCCAACGCGACGCAATGCTGGTCGCCCAAACCGATGCGAGCTTCGCGGCGGGTGGCTTTTTGACGGCTACGAAGTTTACGCGGCTGGCCTTGCAGTCGCTGGCGCTGGGGATCGGCGCATTGCTGGCGATTGAAAACCAGATTTCAGGCGGGGCCATTTTCGCCGCGTCTTTCCTGATCGCCCGCGCGCTCGCGCCGATCGAGCTGCTGATTGGCAGCTGGAAGAGCATCAGCCAGGCCCGGCAGAGCTATCTCAGCCTGGACGAGCTGCTCGCCAGCACGGTTGCGCGCGCGCCCGCGACGCAACTGCCGCCCCCGCGCGGTGCGCTGGTGCTCGAAGGCGTGACGGTGCTGAACGCCGCGCGCGACGCGGCGATCGTCAACGGCGTGTCACTGCGGATCGAGCCGGGTGAGGTCGTCGCGGTGATTGGGCCAAGCGGGGCGGGCAAATCCACGCTGATCCGCGCGATCGCGGGTGCGCTGGTGCTCGATCGCGGCATCGTGCGGATCGACGGCGCCAATGCGCAGGATTGGGACCCGGAAAGGCTCGCCCAGCATATCGGCTATCTGCCCCAGGACTCAGCCCTGTTTGCCGGGACCGTAGCGGAAAATATCGCGCGGTTCTGCGGTGAACTTGGCGATCATCGCCCCGTGATTGATGCGGCGGTGGTTGAAGCAGCCGATAAAGTCGGCGCCGACGCGCTGATCCGCCGCTTGCCGGGCGGCTATGATTACCCGCTCACGCTTGGCGGTCGGGGCGTATCGGCGGGGCAGGCGCAGCGGATTGGCTTGGCGCGCGCCGTTTATGGCAACCCGGCGCTGCTGCTGCTCGATGAACCCAATGCGCATCTCGATGGCGAAGGCGATAGTGCGCTGGTCGCCGCGCTGGAGGCGTTGAAAGCGGACGGGCGCACGATCCTGATCGTGTCGCACAAGCTCGGCATCCTCCCCGTTGTCGATAAAATCCTGGTCCTGCGCGATGGTCGGGTCGATCTGTACGGGCCACGCGACGAGATTGTCCCCAAGGTGACGCCGCCAGCGTTGCGCCGCGTCGTGCCTGCAACAATGGCGGCCGCATCATGAACGCGCCCTTCGTTCCGCCCCCGCAGGCGGCTTTTCCCGCGCCAGCTACCCCTACGCCCCCCACCCCCGCCGTTGCCGATCCCGCCCGCGATATTCGCACGGGCAGCGTCATTGCCGCGCTCTTCTTCGTGCTTTTCCTCGGCTGGGCGGCGTTTGCTCGGCTTGATGCTGCTGCCTATGCGCCGGGCACCTTGGTCGTCTCCGGTCAGCGCCAGGCGGTGCAGCACCGCGATGGCGGCGTGGTCGGCAAGATCTTCGTCCGCGAAGGCCAGCGCGTCGTGCGCGGCCAGATTTTGCTCCAACTGGCCGCAGCCGAGGTGCAGGCGCAGGAACGCGCGCTGGCATCCCAATCCATCCGGCTTTTGGCGCAGCGCGCCCGGCTGGAGGCGGAGCAACTGGGCCAAACGCGGATCACGCCACCACGGGAATTTGCGACCCTCGAGCCAGAGGATCGCGCGGAATCGGTCATCGCGCTGCGCTTGCAACAAACCGAGCTGTCCGCCCGTGCAGCGGTGCTGCAGGCGCAGCGCGGCGCGCTTGGCCAGCGCGTGGCGCAATCGGCAGAGCAGGGGCGCGGCTATGGCCGCCAGGCAGTGTCCACCAAGGAGCAACTGCGGCTGATGGACGAACAGATCGACGCATTGCGGCCGATCGCGGAAAAGGGCTTTGTCTCGCAAACCCGCATGCGTGAGCTGGAACGCACGCGCGCCCAGCTCGACGGTCAACAGGGCCAGTTCAGCGCCAGCGTCGCGCAAACGCGGGAGGCAGCGCGCGAGAGCGAATTGCAGATGCTGGAGGCGCAGCGCAGTTTCCGCGAACGCATCGCCGCGGATCTGCGCGATATCGACAATGGTCTGGGCGAGCTGCTCCCCAAATGGGCGGCCGCGCGCGATCAGCTTGCCCGCACCGCGATCAGGGCGCCCGCCACCGGGGCCATTATTGGCCTGTCGATCTTCACGCCCGGCGGCGTGATTTCCCCCGGCCAGAAACTGATGGACATCGTGCCGGAGAGAACCCCGCTGAAAATCCAGGCCCGAATATCGCCCAATGACGCCGATGATCTGGCGATCGGCCAGCGCACGCTCATCCGCTTTCCCGGCCTGCACGAACGCACGCTGCCCACCCTGGAAGGCCAGCTCACGCGATTGTCCGCTGATAGTTTTTCGGATGAGCAATCCGGCGGCAGTTTCTTCACTGGCGAGGTCACGGTGCCCCGCGATCAGCTGCACTTGATTGGCACGGTGCGCGGGCATGGTTTCGCCCTGCGCGCCGGCATGCCCGTTGAGGTGCTGATCCCCCTGAAAAAGCGCACCGCGCTGGATTACATCCTGGAGCCCTTGTTTGGCAGGCTTTGGGCGTCGTTTCGCGAGCAGTAAGCCGGCGTTTGGTATGGAGCGGGCGCCGGTGAAGGGCGGTGCGCGCGGGGAGGGCGAGCCATGGCTGCTTTGCCCGGAGCATCTGCTAGCGCGCCCGATATTGCCTGGTCTGGTGCGGGTGACGGGCTGGTCAAAAGCGAAGGCCAAGCCACATCCGCCCAGTCCCGCCGGCCGGGAAACGGCAAAGGCAACCCATCCGACGATGCGGGACCTAAGCCCGAGGCGGGTGGGCAACACCGCGCTATGGCGTTGGTTGGCGGGTGGGGACTGGGAGGGTATGGCTGAAGTTTAGCCAATAGTAGTCTGGAGGTTTTTATGTGATCGACGAATGAAAGGTGCCTTCGCGCGCGGGTAACGGCGGACCTCCGCTCCCGACCCACACCCAGTCGTTCTCATTGCCATGATGAACGTCCGCTCCTCGCGGGAGTCGTGGATAGCACGCCCCAAATCGATCGGTTCTTCGAGGGGCCAGCTGCGCTCAGTCTTGTTATCCCGATTGATCAAGCCAGTTAATCTGAACTAGACGGGCGGAGTTGGACTATCATCTGCTTGGACTATTGTAATTTGGCATTTGCGTCTTTCGGTCGTCATTATTGTTTCTGGTCCGGTGAAATCATGATAAATGAATCACGTTGAATGATTCGGGGGATTTCATGACGACGCCGCTGGTCAAAATATCCATCCCTTCGATCTATGAAGTTGGTGGGGAGCGCGTTTCGCTGCCCGCAAGAATGGCCAAGTGTACTCCGGACACCAAGGCGGCGATCCTCGCTACCGCCGAAGCGGTTAAAGCTAAGGGTGGGAGACTATACCTGTCGGACCTCTTCCGCAGCTACGACATGCAACTCGGCTCCCACATGGACTACGTATCGAAGAAGAAGACCGCGTACAGCCCGCCGCCAGGTGGGAGTCTCCACGAGGCAGGACGCGCGCTTGATCTAGACCTCGAAGCACTGAAGATGCCGCTGAAGGACTTCTGGAAGATCGCGGCAGCGAACGGACTGCTTCCCATCATTGACAAACCAGACTCCAGCATGAGCGAGTCGTGGCACTTCTCTTGCCGCGGCAGCCACGCCCTAGTCTACGACTACTACAAGAGGGGCAAGGGGTCGAACTTCGACAAGCCCTACAAGGCGATGGCCGCCAGCGCGATCGTCAGCGTCGGGGTTAAGGTCGATAAGTTCGAGGACGGTCAGGTCGAGGCCTACGTCCAGTCCGCACTGGTTCGGCTCGGATCGGACATCGGGAACATCGACGGCCAGTTCGGTCCAAAAACCGACGCCGCGCTGAGGCAGCGCGGAATGGAGGGTCTGGGCAAGGGTCGATCAGCCTCGCGGTGGACAAGCTGCTACAGAAGCAGTTCCCCGCCGAATACTTCGACAAGTCGACCACGTCCTCGCCGTTCGCTTGAACGAACGCCAAACCGCAGATCGGATCCTCAATGGCATATGCCGCGACCCGCAGCGCCGTCCTAAACCGAGGAAAGCCGTCCGCCGCGTTCCTAGACGAACTCATCGCCTGGGGCCGCTCGGCCGCCGACGAGATATTCGCGCCCAATGCCGCGGATGACGTTTACTCGAGTGTTAAGGCGGCGCTCGGCCCGTGGCACGGAGCGCAGCATCGCCGTGCGGTGATGCTGGAGGTCATGCGCGTCCTCGCGGGCTTCGAGTCCTCCTGGAACTGGAATGCCGGCCGGGACACGACAAATCCGACGAGCAATACGCCTACCACTACCGAGGCGGGCGCGTGGCAGGTCAGCGCCAACTCCATGTCCTTCGGCGACGACCTTCGCGCCCTGGTCAAGGCCAGAGTCGGCACTGACGAGGGCCTGGCCTTCCAGCGGGCGATGAAGCAGGACCATGAGCTAGCTATGGAGTACATCGCGCGGCTCCTGCGCCATACGGTCAAGCACAACGGGCCTGTCAAGCGCCACGAGATCGACCAGTGGCTGAGGCGCGATGCCGTCGAAGAGTTCACGCGACTACTGGAGGGCTGACCATGCTGCCCCCACTCCGCCCAGTGCTGACCGACATCAAGTGCCGTGAGGAGACAGGCAGGATTCAGAGTGCCAAGTTCAGTTGGCCGTCAATCCTAACCATGGCCGTGAAGTGACTGCTGCCGACCCAAATCGTCGCGGTTTATGAGCGATGCGCGCGCGCATGGAAGCGATCGTTGCAACAAAATCGGTAATCTTGCTGTAGGCGGAATCGGACATTTTCAGTGTGTTTTCGAACTGGCCGATTGAGCAGATTTGCTTCGCAAATTATGCTCGGCCTTGGCTCGATTCATTTCAAGAGTAGTCCTCGACTCGCACTGTGGGGGCCCTTCCTAAAGTCTTTCTGTAGTTCAATGAATCGATTGGGATTCCCTAGCGCGCTGATCTGTGATTCAAGCTGATCCCCGGTAAGGAGGCCAGCATGGATGAGGCCATTATCGCAGGATTTGCGGGTTCGTTTTTGCCGGGCGCTTGATCGGGGCATGTTGGCGCGGGCTGCGGTGCAGGCCGAAAAGGTCGCCGCCAAGGTGGAACTAAAAGAGGGCGAGCATTTCACGCGCACGCGACGCCGCATCCGCCAATCCTTAATTGACCACGGCGTCGCCGGGGAGATCAAACCGCTTGTCGCGGCATTGATCGGCGTTGCCGCACTCGCTACCTTGTCGGCAGGATCGGATGACAGGCAAGATGACAATGCGGACTGATATTTTCGGCCTGACGCCACGCCAGCACGATATGTTCGGCGAGCCGCAGGGCATATTCGATACGCCGATGACGATCGATGATATTCGCGCCGAATTGGAACGCACATTGGCCGAATTGCGCGCCGCCTTGGAGATGCCATGGCCGGTTCGCCGGATGCAGGCGATCGACGTCATGTTCCCTGATCACGCAGCGCGACTGCCGGAGCCGGAGCGTGCCGCTTTAGTGGACGCATACGAAGCGGAAATGCGGCGGCTCGGTCGGCGGGCGGCTTAGCGCGTAAGAGGTAGCGACGCGGGAATAAATCCCGCGTCTCACGTCGGACGGGTTCGCGTGCCGCGACCCGCCGGCCGGTCTCCGCCGTCTCAGGATTAGCTTCGCTAATCCTGTGCGGATGTAAAATAACCGCGAAGCGGTTATTTTACGCGTTCGACTTGCTCGAAGTCCAGTTCCACGGGCGTCGCGCGGCCGAAGATCGATACCGATACCTTGACCTTCGATTTGTCGAAATCGAGTTCCTCGACGGTGCCGTTGAAGCTCGCAAATGGGCCGTCGAGTACCTTCACGGCATCGCCGATCTCGTAATCGACCTTGACCTGCTGCTTGATGTTGGCGGCGGCGGCTTCTTCCTTGGTGGAGAGCATCCGGGCCGCTTCGGTCTCGCTGATCGGCTGGGGCTTGCCCATTGATCCCAGAAAGCCAGTGACCTTGGGCGTGTTCTTGACGAGGTGATAGACATCGTCATTCATGTCGAGCTTGGCGAGCACATAGCCCGGCATAAATTTGCGCTCGACTTGAATCTTCTTGCCGCGCCGCGCCTCGGTCACCGTTTCGGTGGGGACTTCGACGGCTTCGACCAGCCGGTCGAGCCCCATGCGGGTCGCCTCCGCCATGATTGAATCGCGAACCTTGCCCTCGAAACCCGAATAGGCGTGAATAATATACCAGCGTGCCATGCGTTAATGCGTCCTTGCTTCCACGCTTATTTTGCGAACGACAGCAGCAGTTTGACGATCGCTTCGAAAAACGAATCGACCGTGAAGAAGAAGACGCCGAGCATCAGCGTCATCACCATCACCATCACCCCGGTCATGATCGTTTCGCGCCGGGTGGGCCAGACAACCTTCTTGGTTTCGGTCTGCACCTGACGGAGGAATTCGAGAGGGGTTGTCTTTGCCACGTTGCTAAAACCTGTTCAAAAGCCCCGCGTCCGGGGCAAAGAGCCGCCGCCCGGTCCTTTTCGAACCGGCCGCGCCCATCCCCATTTTCGGAATAGGAAAAGCATCTAGCGAGCCCCCCGCAGAAACGCAAGGCCAGCGGGCAGATGCGGTAGAATTGGGGAAGTGGGAATTGGGAAGTGGCAGGGGAGCTCGGACTCGAACCGAGGGCCTTCGGTTTTGGAGACCGACGCTCTAACCAGCTGAGCTACACCCCTACACTGCGCAACCCCTTAACCGCGCCCTGCGGCGGACGCAAGAACGCTGTGTGCGGCGATATGTCGGGTGAGTTTCGAGCGCTTGGGCGGCGCGTTCAGGCGGCTGCCTGGGCGCGGGCGGCGCGGTTGACGACGGCGCGGGCTTCTTCCACCGGCAGCGGGCGACCGAAATAATAGCCCTGCACCTTGGTACAGCCCAGTTCATAGACCATGCGGTGTTCTTCCTCGGTTTCCACTCCTTCGGCGGTCGTGGCCATGCCGAGCGATTGGGCCAGTGCGACCACCGCGCGGATGATGGCAATCGCTTCGGGCACCTTTTTGGACGCACCCTGCACAAAGCTGCGATCGATCTTGATCGACGAGAAGCGCGTACGGCTGAGATAGCCAAGCGAGGAATAGCCGGTGCCGAAATCGTCGAGCGATAGCTTCACGCCCAGTGCCAGGATTTTTTCGAGTACCTTGATCGCGCCTGCGCCCTCATGCAGGAACACGCTTTCGGTGACTTCAAGTTCCAGCCGGTCAGGCGGCAACCCGCTATTGGCGAGCGCGGACGCGACCACGTTGACAAAGCTGGGGGTGGTCAGCTGCACCGGCGAGACATTGACGGCGACGCGCACCGGATAGTCCCAGCGGGCGGCTTCATCGCAAGCGGTGCGCAACACCCATTCGCCAATCGGTGCGATCAGCCGGGTGTCTTCGGCCAGCGGGATGAATTTCACCGGCGAAATATTGCCGAGCTCCGGGTGGGTCCAGCGCAGCAGCGCTTCAAAACCCGTCAACGCACCGGTCTCTGCGCTGACGACCGGCTGATAATTCAAATGCAGTTCGCCATTCGGCAGCGCCTTACGCAGCGCCATTTCCAGCACGCGGCGTTCCTCCGCAACGGCATGAAGCTGCGGCTCATAAACATGGCAGACATTGCCGCCCGCGTCCTTGGACCGGTATAGCGCCAGATCGGCGGACCGGATCAGCATCTCGGTCGTCCGGCCGTCGCGTGGACCGATCGCCATGCCTAGACTGGCACCGATATACAGGATGTTCTGATCGATATCATAGGGCTGGGCGATCGCTTCGATGATCGCATTGGCGAGGCGCTCGATCCGGTTGCTGTCACTGGCGTCGCTGATGACGATGGCAAATTCGTCGCCCCCCAGCCGCCCCACCATTTCGCGATCGGTCACCAGACCGCGCAGCCGATCGGCGACCTGAATCAGCATCCGATCGCCAACCGGATGGCCAAGCGTGTCGTTCACCGCTTTGAAGCGATCGAGATCAATCATCACAAAGGCGCAGCGGGAATTCCAGCGCTCTGCATCGGCCATCGCGCGGGAGAGCGTTTCGGTAAGCAATAGCCGGTTGGCAAGCCCGGTGAGCGCATCAAATCGAGCCATGCGACTGATCTTGTCGGCTGAGGCGCGCGCTTCGGTAATGTCCGAGCCCACACCGCGAAAGCCGATGAACTTGCCCGTTTCGTCGGTGCGCGGTGTTGCGGCGATTTCCCACCAGCGTTCAACCCCGTTGATCTGCACCGGCACGACCAGGTCGCGAAAGGCTTCGCGATTCTTCAGCTTTTCGGCAAGGGTGCGAAGCCCCGCCGAAAAATTGCCCGATTCCCAAGCCGAACCGGCCAGCAATTGGAGGAAAGGCATTTTGTTGATCGTTACAGGATCCATGCCGACGGCATAGGCAAAGCGCGGCGATGCGCGCACGATCCGCTTGGCCGAATCGATTTCCCAAAGCCAATCTGCGCTCTGGTCTTCCTCTTCGTTCAGCAACAGGCTCACCGTCTCATCGCGCTCCGCCAGAGCAATTTCGTTCGCGCGGATGATCACCAACGATTTTGCTCTGCTGAAGCATCCAATCATCAGCAGCAGGGTGAACAATAGGGCGGTGGCGGCCATCAGCGGCCCACTGGCAAAGGCGAGCACGATGCTGATCGTGCCGCCCAACAGCGCCAGAAAACTTATCGTGGCGAGCGGTAATGCTGCCATCGCCACTGACGATGCCGTCATCAGCACCGGCAGAATGACCCATAGGCCCAACGAATCGCCCATTTCCGCCATGGTCGACAGAATAATCGGTGGTACGGACCATACCGCCCCAAGCGCGATGCCTTCCGACGCTGTGGCCCTGACCGCTTCGACCGGGGCCGTCGGCGCGAGCAGATAGGTTGGGCTCAGCCGGCGAACGGTGATCGTTACACTGACAGCCGCGATGACGATACCCCAGCCCACCAGCGCCCATGGTGGCAGGATCCGGGCGGCCAGCAAAATGACAAGCGCTGCACCGATGACGTTGGTGGCCAGCATGAAGAGTGCCAATTGGCGACCGGCATGTAATTGGGCGGCGCGGATCGGGCCCCAATCGGTTGAATCCGCTGGATCATAAATGCCCAGCAATGCGCGGGCATCTATTTTCGGCTGAGCGAATTGCGAGGCGGATTTTGATGGCACAAGGCCATTTTACACCGCCGTTGGTTAGCAGATGGTTAGAAAAAAGGGACGTGAGGTGCTTTTTTGACTGCGGTCAGGCAGCAATTGCATAGGGTTTGATCTCACCATTGAGATACAGATTGCGCGCTTTGGCGCGACTGAGTTTGCCGGAACTGGTGCGGGGCAGGGTGCGCGGCGGGATCAGTTCGATCACGCAATTCATGCCGGTAACGGAGCGGACCTTCTCACGGATGGCTTCGCGCAACCGGACCCGTTCATGCTCATCTGAACTGCGGCATTGCACAAGGACTGCGGGGGTTTCTTCGCCGCCCGGGGTAGTGATCGCAAACGCTGCAATGTCGCCTGCCTTAAAGCCGGGCAGCTGTTCAACGGCCCATTCGATATCCTGCGGCCAATGATTCTTGCCATTGACGATGATCATATCTTTGGCGCGCCCGACGATATAGACATAACCGTCTGACATATAACCCATATCGCCGGTATCGAGCCATCCATCGATCATGCAGGCAGCGGTTGAATCGGGATCGCGGAAATAGCCATCCATGATCGATGGACCCTTGCACCAGACCTTGCCGATCGCACGGTCAGGCAGCGGGGTGCCATCTTCCTCACGCACTTCGACCGCCATATCGCGCACCGGCTTGCCGCAATTGACGATCGCGCGATAGCGCTGCGGGCGGTCCTGCCCGGCTGAAACCCCGGACAACTGGGTTTCTTCAACCAATTCGACGCGAATGCCCTCACCCGGCGGCATAATCGATACAGCCAGCGTCGCCTCGGCCAACCCATAGCTAGGGAGGAACGCGCTTGCCTTGAAGCCGGCCCCTTCAAAGGCATCGACAAAGCCCTGCATCACATCGGGGCGGATCATATCTGCGCCATTGCCAGCAACCCGCCAGCGCGACAGATCAAACCGGCCCGACGCCTTGGTCTGGCTCGACATGCGCCGCGCGCAAATATCGTAGCCGAAGGTGGGGGAATAGCTAACCGAGGTAGCGGCATTGCGGGTGACGAGATCGAGCCAGGCGAGTGGTCGGCGCGCGAAATCTTCTGTCTTCAGATAATCGACCGAAATCTGATTGGCGACTGGCGACAGAAAGCAGCCGACCAAGCCCATATCGTGGTACCAGGGCAGCCAGGAAATGACGCGATCGCTCTCGATCAAATTCATGCCATGGCTGTGCGCGGCAAGATTGTTGAGCAAGGCGCGGTGGGTAACCGCGACGCCATGCGGAAAGCGCGTAGAGCCGCTCGAATATTGCAGATAGCCGATATCGTCGGGCTTTGCCTGCGGCAGGGGAGCAGCGGTGGCAGGGCGCGTGGCAAGTTCGGCCCAATCCATGCCTGCAACACCGCCGAGTCGCGCCGCTTCGCCGGCCATGTCCGCCAGCTGAGGCGGATAAATTAGCAAAGATGGGTCGCAGCTGCCGAGCTGAACGCGGATTTGATCGATATAGGAATCGCGGCCGCCAAAAGAGGTGGGCAGGGGCAATGGCACTGGCCAGGCACCGGCATAGACCACGCCGAAAAACAGCGCGGCGAATTCCGGTCCCGTTTCGGCGACCAACGCAATCCGATCGAGCGGCTTTACGCCCATGGCGACGAGACGGAGTGCCGTATCAATCGCATCGCTGCGCAATTCGGCATAGGGGTAGGGACGCGAGAGCGACCCGCGGGGATCATGAAAGTTTAATCCACGCTTGCCAGCGGCCGCGTAATCCAGCGCTTCGTTAAGCGTATCAAAATCAGCAAACCGGCGCGGCAGATCATCAAAAGTCGCGGTGGGCACAGGCGCAGATGGCGTAGTTTCCGCCGCGACCTGATCGATGTGCGCCATTTCCGAACCCATGTTTACTACCCTTGATCGCGACTTCTTGAACCGAAGCCGCGGATAAGTCGATCACTCTGCCCCGAGCAAGCGTTCAAAATCCAGTGTGAGTGTGGCACAATGATGGCATGCGTGTTGCCAGGCCGCCAACCAAACCCCTTGATAGCCCCGCTTTGGAACGGTTGGCGCTCCGTTATGTCGAGCGTTTCGCGACCACAAGGGCGCGGCTGACCACCTATTTGAACGGCAAGATAAGGCAGCGCGGCTTTGACGGGGCAGTGCCCGACATAGCAGCGATTGCCGAGCGATTCGCGGCGGCGGGGTATATTGATGACCGCGCCTTTGGCGATGCGCGGGCGCAGGCAATGGCACGCCGAGGGCTTGGCGCGCGCCGGGTGGCTGGCGCCTTGCATCACGCGGGCATTGGCAGCGAGGATAGTGCCGCTCTCGCACCCGCCATTGCCGATCGCGCAATTGAGGCCGCGTTGACCTTTGCCCGAAAACGCCGGATCGGCCCCTATGCCACTGAAATACCAGACCGCGCCGTGCGAGAAAAACAGATCGCCGCGATGATCCGCAGCGGCCATGATTTTGGCCTGGCTCGCCGGATTGCGTCGATGGCACCGGGGGATGACACCAGCGAGATCGCATAACAGCAGTAATTCAACGGCAAGAAAGCTGGCGATCGCTGAGAAATTGCCAAGGATTTACCTTCTGATTTTGTGTGCTAATAATCGTTACGGGGGAGTAAGTTTTATGCGGGTTGGGCCGCACGCCAATCTTGAGCCTGCGGACACACTTGATCGGCAATGTTCCGATGGCGGCGAGCCTATGTCCGACAAAGCGGGAGCGATTGAACGCACCGTCAAAGGGACATTGAAATGGTTCGATATTACCCGCGGATTTGGTTTTCTGGTCGCTGACGATCCTGCGATCGGCGACGTTTTGATCCATTTTTCAGTCCTTCAAGCGCATGGTCGCCGTAGCTTGCCAGAGGGCACGGTGATTGAGTGCGTCGCCGTTAAGCGCGATCGCGGTTTTCAGGCGCGCGATATTGTTGAGATTGACCTGACCAATGCGGTTGAACCGCCGCCGCGTGCGCGGGTTACAGGCGTAAGAATTGATCCGGATGCGCTGATCGCCGACGCTGGCGAATTTGAACCGGTGACCGTCAAATGGTTCAATCGGCTCAAAGGCTATGGTTTTCTGGTGCGTGATGCCGATTCAGCCGATATATTCGTGCATATGGAAACGCTCCGCCGTGCCAATATCGGCGAAGTGGAGCCCGATCAGCCGCTGCGTGCGCGAATTGTCGAAGGACAAAAGGGTCCGCTCGCGGTGTTGGTCGAACGAGAAGGTTGACACTTCATGTCATTGATGCAGCATCGCCGCGCCGCTATGGCGTTCGGCCTGATCGTGCCGCTGCTTGTGCTGCTGCCGGGCTGTTCGGGCAATGGGCTGACCGGGACCGCTACGAGCGAGGCCAAAGCGGCCACGATCGCGGTAACGATCAAGAGCAGCAATGGCCTGCACCGCTTCCAGGTAGAAATTGCCAAGACCGAGCAGGAACAGCAGCGCGGGCTGATGTATCGGACGGATATTTTGCGGGATGGCGGGATGCTGTTTGCGCCCTATCCGCCGAGCGGGACGCCGGAAGAGGCGAGCTTTTACATGAAGAACACGCCAACGCCGCTTGATATCATCTTCATTCGTGCTGACGGATCGATCGCGCGTATCGCAGAAAACACCACGCCGTTTTCGGAAGCGCCGATCTCCTCGGGTGAGCCGGTCGCAGCAGTCCTTGAATTGCTTGGTGGCCGATCGGCAGAATTGGGTATTGCCGAGGATGACATGGTCGACTGGCAGGGACGCGCCGCTCGCCCAGCCAATTCCGTGGCCAACACTGCATCTGCCGGCGCGGCCAGCAATTGATCCCCGAGGCGCGAGAGGCGGTTGCTGCTAGCGCCGCCAACGGCTAAGCGGCGGCTATGGGCGTTCTTCAATCGATCTTCACCTGGTGGAACGGGGCCACCATCGGCACCAACTGGGCATTGCGGGGCAAGACGCGTGTCGGCGAGGATTCGCTCGGCAACGTTTATTATCAGGGCGGTGTCGATATGAACGGCATTGTCCGGCGCTGGGTGATTTATGCTGGCGCCAATGATGCCAGCCGTGTGCCGCCGGAATGGTTTGGCTGGTTGCATCATCAGGTTGAAGCGCTGCCCGATCAGGCGTTGCCACCGGCGCGGCGCTGGCAAAAACCGGCCCTGCCGAATCAAACCGGCACGGCGCATGCCTATCGCCCGGCTGGTGCGCTTGAGCAGGGTGGCCGACGGGCCGCCGCAACCGGCGATTACGAAGCGTGGACGCCCGGAGAGTGAGGCCCTGGCTGCTGGCCGGGGGCGGCGCGATTTTGCTTGCGCTTTGCATTTGGGCGGGCATTCGTTTTTTCGGTGGCACGCCTGGTGATGATGTGGCGATCAAATCGGTTGGCACCAGCGTGCTCGACCAGGTCCAGGCCGGTTCCGATATCGTTACTGTCGATGTGACCCCCGATTTGCTGCAGTTGAAGGGCGCAACGCCAATGGCGGAGCGGGTCGCGGTGCTCGGCCTGCTCAACAAGCGCAACGGCGTGGCGCGCGATATCACCTTGAAGCCCGGCCAGGCGGTGCGCGTGGGCGATGTCGTGGTACGGCTGCGCGCATGCGAACATACCGCCCCCTGGGAGCAGGAAGAATTTACCGGCGCGTTCGTCCAGATGGATGTGCAGCAGCCCGACCGCAATTGGCGGCGCGCCTTTTCAGGTTGGCTGTACAAGGAGCGACCAGCGCTGAACGTCGTGCAGCATCCGATCTATGACGTCTGGACCAAAAGTTGCGCGATGCGCTTCCCCGAGGGCGGTGAAGCGGTTTCTGGCGCGAGTCGATCGAGCGCAAAGAAATCACCGACGGCGAGTTCGGATGGCGAGGCGACCCCCGCCGATGCCGCAGCAGTGCCAAGCGCGCCCGCAACGGCGCCATCGACAGCAGCGGACAGCAGCCCGAGATAATCGCGCCGACTAATCTCGGTTGCGCCGAGTGAGGCGAGATGATCGGTTTGAAACTGGCAATCGAGCAGCGTGAAGCCACCAACGCGCAGCCGCGCGACCAGCCAAGCCAGCGCCACTTTTGACGCATCGCGCGCGCGGCTGACCATGCTTTCGCCGAAAAAGGCACGGCCCAGCGCCAGTCCATACAGCCCGCCGACAAGATGATCATCGTCCCAGCATTCGATCGAATGGGCAAATCCCCTGTGGTGCAGTTCGGTGAAGACCGCCTCGATCGCGGGATTGATCCATGTATCGGGCCGATCGACGGCCGAATCGGCGCACAGCGCGATGATTTGGGCAAATGCAGTGTCGGCGGTGACGCGATAGCGATCCCCCGCCACCGTCTTCTTCAGCGAATGCGACAGATGGAAGCCATCGAGCGGCAGGATCGCCCGCCGTTTTGGTTCAACCCAATAGACGCTGTCCGCGGTGCGATGGTCGGCCATCGGGAAAACGCCAACCGCATAGGCGCCCAGCACCAGCTTGGGATCGAGACTCGTCATCCGTTTCGGTGCTGTCAGCCTTTGCTGGCCGGGGTTGCCAACCGCTTTTCGATGATCTGCCAGAGCTGGGCAAAGGCCTGGCCCGAAGGCGATTTTGCCGCGAAACTGCCGACCGGGGCGCGGCGCACGGTCATCGATTCCACCACGCTCGCCATCGGGATGACTGGCCAATCGGGATGACGGGCCAGCGCTTCGCCATGCAGCTTGCGGCGCTTGTCGACCATCGAATGCACGGGCATCAGCTGCGCGCGTTTGCCGAGCTGATCGACCACTTCGGCATAGGCGCGCTCTGACAGGGGCGACGGGATGACGGGCACGACGATAAGGTCGGCCGCGCGCATCACCTGATCGCTCGTCTCGGTCAGCCCCGGCGGGCAATCCAGCAGCACGCGATCATAATGTTTGCCGACGGACGCCAGCAATTTTGTCAGCAGTTTTTTCTTGTCGATTTCATGAAACAGCACGTCGAGGCCACGCAGCGACGAATCCGCGCCGATCAGATCGAGCCGCTCGATCGCGGTCTTGCGGACCAGCTTGGCCGGATCGACATCCTTGGTAAAGATCGATTGCGCCTGATCCTTGGTCTTGCGATCAGTGAGCATGAAGGTGGACGCGGCTTGTGGATCAAGGTCCCACAACAAGGTGCGGCGCGCCGATAACATCGCTGCGCACCAGGCAAGATTAACGGAAAGCGTCGTTTTGCCGACGCCGCCTTTCAGGCTGTAGATCGCAATAGTCGCCAAGGGGCTTTCATCCTCCGTGGTTGGCAAGCCATCGTGCCCAACCAAGCGCGCGGGCGCAACCCATTGCGGTGCCTGCACGGAAATAGGGCCGGTGGTTCAATGAACCCCGGCCCAAATCTTGATGCGGCAATCATGCCGGAATGTGGTGCTGTGCTTACTTCTTGCAGGTCTGGCTGGGCTTGCCTGGTTGAGCCAGCGTGATCGCGTCGGGCGTGCCGGTCAGCGAATAGCCATCGGCAACAAAGGGATCGCCTGCCTTTTCTGCGGTCAGCTTGATCGGTGCATCGTCGCGTTGGCCGCGCAAATTGACCTGCATATTGCCCGAGAAGAAATCGACCATGGCAAGGCTGTGGTCCTTGCACCGAAAGGTGACTGTCGCCTTGATTGACGGCGGCAGGACAACCTTTGGCGCTTTTGCCAGCGCCTCGGCCTGCGGATCGGGTGCCTGATCGGTCACCGTTTCGGGCTTTTGTTCACATGCCGCGAGCGGGAAAACCAGCAAGGCGACGGCGGCGATGAGGAGGGTTTTTTTCATAGCGTCAAAATGCTTCGCGTACGCAGTAAGTTTCGTCAAGAGGCCATATTTTCTGCCGACTTTCGCTTTCGCGTTGCAATATTTTTGTCATTAAATCGTCGCGCGACCGCCATGCTTATTCGTGGAACTCATGCGCCTCTGGAATGCGGCCAAAGGCGATTTTGGTGCCGACCCGATCGATGCGGCCGCCATGGATTGGGCCGACCGACACGGCATGGCGGCCGAATTTTTCATTGATCGAATCCATCGCCCGGCTGAGCGCGAGGCCGCGCGTTTCACGGGCCAGTGGGTCATCGGGATCGAGATGCGCGAACAGCGATTGCTGTTCGCCGGCAACCGGTTCGATCTCGCCCAGCGTCACGCCAACCATCCGCAGCTGAAATCCGCCACCCCGCTTGCGCCCCGCCGCGGCTAATTGCGGAAACAGCGCATCAAGCGCAGCGAGGATCACGAAGCTATCCTGCGTTGCGGGCAATTTCGTTGCCACGCGCCAATTGCTCTTGTCGTCTTCAAACTTGCCATGGAGCACCAGCAATCGGCTGCGATAGCCTTTGCGTCGGAGCCGGCTAGCGGCTTTCAGCGCGAGGCGCCGCGCGGTGAGCCGGACCGGTTCCAGCCCGCGCTTGCCCGGCGACAGCACATGGCTGTGCCCGATCGTGCGGCTCTGCGTTGGTTTTTCGGGGAGATCGACGCCGTGGAGCAGGTACCAGAGCCGATCGCCATTGGTGCCGCCCCAGGCATTGCCCGCGTCGCGCGGGCGGCGCTCACAGAGTTGGCGGATATCGTTGATGCCCTCCTGCGCCAGCCGCCGCTCCATCTTCGCGCCGATCCCGGCAATGTCGCGCAAGGGTAAGTCATAGAGCCGGTGGGGCAGCGTTTCGGCATGCAGGATGATCAGCCCATCGGGCTTCATCATGTCTGACGCCAGCTTGGCGAGCAGCCGATTGGGCGCGACGCCGATTGAACTGGTCATGCAATCGCCGATATTGGTGCGGATACCCGCCTTGATCCGGTGCGCCAGTGCCGTCACGGCGGCAACGCTGTTTTCATTGTCGAGCAAGCGGCAGGCGACCTCATCAATCGAACAGACTTTGGTCACCGGAATGTGCCGCCAGATTTCGGCGATGATCGCGTCATGAAACTCGACATATTTGTCATGCCGCGCCGGCGTGACGATGATGTCGCGACAAAGCCGTTTCGCCTCCCATACGGGCGTGCCGGTTTTGATGCCAAACCGCTTGGCTTCTATGCTGGCGGCGATGGCGACGGTGGTGTCGCTATCGACCGGCGCGACCAAAATGGGCTTGCCGCGCAAAGCCGGGTTTAGTTGCTGTTCGACGCTGGCGAAATAGCTGTTGAGATCAAGGAAAAGCCAGCGCAGCGGACGCGGCGGTAGGGTCAGACTTTCCCTAGCGCCGGTGGGTAAGGTTTCGGAGGGTGCGGGGCGCCATTGCTCCTGTCGAGACGCCCCAGGGGTGGGGCCTAAGGAAACGAAATCGGTAAGGGCATCTGCCGAGAACATCTAAAGAACATAGCGGAACGGCGTCGCGGAGGAAAGGGCCGTCAGCGGCGTGCGGCCGCCACCATCGGGCTATCAGTTTCCCGAACCCGCCCCTGTGGGCGGCATCGCGAATAAGGCCCTTGCGGCGGTCCTTTCGGGCGACTCATAGGGAGCATAGAGCACGGTATGCAGGACCTGGCGCGCCGCTTCGATCTCGCCCTGGCGAACCAGTTCTTCGCCAAGATAAAGGCGCGGCTTCGGTGCGGCTGGCACGCGCCGAATGGCGTCGACCAATCCGGCCATGGCATCCATTGGAACACGTTCGCCCAATTTGGTGAAGCTTTGGAAATAGGCGATCCGGGGGAGAGGTAATTGGCCGTCAAGAGCGATCGCCCGCTGGATGGCCATGCGCGCAAGGGCAAGCGTTGCCGGTTGATTTGCGACGGGGGCGCTAACGGCTTTGTCCGTTAGCGCGACCCCTTTCCACGTCAGAGCAAGAACATTATTCGGTGCCTTGTCCAGCGCCCGTTCGGCATAGGCAAGGCACCTGTCAGCGTTGCCAGCCCGGCACTCTGCCTCGGCGGCAAACGCAAGCGTATCGCCGTCGCTATAGAGATCAGCCACACCGCGTACGCGCGCCAGCCAATCGACGCTGCGCTGCGCGTCGACCAGTGTGGGTGCAGGCAGGGCAGATCCGGCAGCGATCGGTTGCGCAGCAAGCCGCGCGCCAAGTTCGATTTTCGCGGCAATCAGGGCCGCGGCGGCGGGGGACAATGGCGTGATCACTGGCTCGCCAATCGGGTTCGCTGGCGGCTTGGCCTGGGCGAAATAAAAGTCGGACCTGGAATAGGAAAGGATTTCCCGTTGCAGCTTCGAGAAATTGCCAAACACATTTGCGGCTTCAGCCATTGGTTTGCCGCGGCTGATATCACCCATATACTGGCGAAACTGCACGCCACGTTCGGGTTTAAGTTTTGAATAAACAAAATAATGGGCGACCAACCAAGCGTGGTATGGAGTCCAGCGCGATTTTTCTCGGCCTATAGTGATGTATTTACCGGTAAGAATATCAGCGAAATTTAAATTTTCATATGATCTGAAAAATTGCTTATACTGCGTTGGATACCGTGCATAATTTATCGATCCATTTTTATGAATATCGGCAGTTGAAAATAAGGCACCGATACTTTCAACATACCAGCTTGGATAGACCAGCGGGTGATACGTGCTGATAAAATGTTGGGTGTATAGCGCGTAAAGTTCTGCCTCCCATTCCCTTACGATAGGGAAATAAGACGGTTCAGGGCATGGTCCTATTTGTCCATCTGCGTGACGGTCGTCGCATTCTTCATTATATGCTTTCTGCGTGTTGAGCTCAATCAACTGATATTTCTGGACGATCGTTAGAATTGGTCCATTCTCACCTGCTATATAATAAGCTGGGCTTGAAAATCCTGATGGATAATATCCGCTTTTTGCCGATATATCGGCGATCCCCAGATCGGAAAGCTTTGTCGATGGATCAAATAATGTAATTTCGACCTTTTTGGTAACGTCAGACGTGTCGCCACGGCGATAAAGCCTCGACAGCAAATAATGGAGGCTTTCTACATTTCGCGTTATTCTTCTCAATTCATCAACGCTGTTTTGAGCGATAACGATAACGTGTTCGGCCTCCGCACGTTTCCAGGGGCCCTTTTTTTTGTTGATGAGGCCGCTGACGACGATGTCGGGTTCACCGAGTTTTTCGCGAGCGGTCGGTGCGGTGTCATCACCTTGCTGCGCGATGGCGAGCGGCGGCGCGATACGGCCCTGTGCAGGCATTGAAACGGCTCCACATGCCAATAGCGCAACCCACCACCACAGATGCTTTGCCATCAGGTCACCTAAATAAGTCGTCGAGCTGTGCCGAAGATTTATACTGAATCATTCGATGCTATGCTATTGTTTTGAATGATTTCTGACGTGCTGGCAGGTTTCAGTCAAACCATGAAGTCTTTCGATCGACCCGTCCACCGTCTGGTTATGTCGGCGGGCGGGGGCGTCGGTTATGGGCGTCGACAAGGCCAAGCGCTATGAAAGGCGCGGCGAATTGAGCAGGCGTTGCGGCCTAAAAAGCAGACATAGGCGGCAGCGAAAGACCTGACGGGACCGGGGTGGGTCGGTCGCACGATGGCCGGAAAGCTTGCTTGCGGCCGGCAGGTCGTGTGGTAGATGGGTCACACACCTTTGGGGGGAGCAGATTGATGACGAGTCGCATCACCATTTTGGCAGCCAGTGCAGCCATCAGCCTGGTCTGGGCAGCCGTCCCGGCCGTTGCCCAGGTTCCCAAGGAGCAATTGCTGGTGCCCCCAGCCGATGCGCAGCAGTTCAAGCTCGTTTCGGCGGCGGGCGAACATGGCAGCGCAGCAGTGTGGCGACTCGCCGACGGCAGTTTTGCGTTTCGCGAGAGCATGAACCTGCGCGGGCAAGTGTTCGAGCAGGATGAGGTGATCCACACCGCCGCCAATGGCCAGCCCGACAAGATCATCATTCGAGGCTTTACCCCCAATGGCGATTCGGCGGAGACTTTCGCGATCACCAACGGGACCGCGACCTGGCAGTCGCCGATCGACAAGGGCAGCGCGGCCTATGACGGCAAGGCGCAATATGCCAGCTTTGGCGGGCCGTTTGCGGCCAACGCCTATTTCGTCGAAGCAATCATGAAGGCGCCCGGGCGGCAGGTGCCGTTGCTGCCGGGCGGGGTGGCGCGGCTCGAAAAGCTGGTCGATGTCGCGGTCGGCAGCGGCGCGACCGCCAAGACGGTGACGGTCTGGACGCTCGAAGGCGTTTCAAACGAGCCGATCCCCGTGGTGATGAACGCCGACGGCAGTTTCTTTGGCTTTGTGAGCGGTATTGCGCTGTTGCCCGACGCCTATACCGGCGACATGCTCAAGCTCCAAAAGGCGCAGATTGACGCGCTGGCCGCGCGCAATCCGGCGTACAAAGCGCGCTTTGGCACGGTGTCGCCAGTGCCGGTCGCTTTCACGCATGTGAAGCTGTTCGATGCGCTGGCGGGCAAGTTCATCGACGACCAGACCGTGATCGCCGACAAGGGTAAGATTGTCGCCGTCGGTGCCTCCGCCACCGTCAAGCTGCCCGCCAATGCACGCGTGATCGACGGCAAGGGCAAGACGCTGTCCCCCGGTATCTGGGACGCGCACATGCATGTTGGCTCCGATCTGACGGGCCTGCAGTTGCTGTCGCAGGGCGAGACGAGCGCGCGCAATCCTGGCGCCGATATCCAGCCGACATTATTGCGCAACCAACAGATCGCGGCGGGCAAATTGCTGTTCCCGACGGTCTATTCATCGGTACTGATCGACGGCAAGGGGCCGCTGCAGGCGCAGGGTGGGATCAGCGTCGGGTCCGCTGACGAAGCGATTGCGGCGGTGCGGCGCGCCAAGGAAAATGGCTTTACCGCCGTTAAATTCTACACCTCGATGAAGCCAGAATGGCTGTGGCCAGCGATCAAAGAGGCCAAGCAGCTGGGCCTTCATGTTCACGGCCATATCCCCGCGTCGCTGCGGCCGACCGAAGTGATCGCGGGCGGTTATGATGAGATCACTCATATCAACTTCGTGATGATGCAGGCGTTGCCCGATGAAGTGGTGAATGTGGATAACGGCATCCAGCGATTCTATGGGCCCGGCAAATACGCCAAAGATGTCGACCTCAACGCCGAGCCGATGAAGTCGCTGATCAAGCTGATGGCGGCGAAAAAGACTGTCGTTGATCCCACGCTGGGGGTGTTTGAGGGGCTTTACGTGCCTGAAAATGGCGATCTGTCGCCTTCCTATGCGCCCTATGTCGGCACCATGCCGCCGGCGGTGGAGCGTGGCTTTCGCGCTGGCGGATTTCAGCCGCCGGCAGGGGTGACGCGGGCCGATTGGCGCGCGAGCTTTGCCAAGCTGGTGGCGCTGGTGAAGGCATTGCACGACGCTGGCGTGCCGATTGTCGCGGGCACCGATGGCAGCGGGCTGGAAATCGTGCGCGAACTGGAGCTGTACGTGCAAGCGGGATTCACGCCCGGCGAAGCGCTCCAGACTGCAACCATCATGCCCGCCCGATTGGTCGGTGCCGACAAGGCGACGGGATCAGTGACGGTTGGTAAGGAAGCAGATCTGGTGCTGGTCGATGGCGATGCATCAAAGGATATCGGCGCGATGCGACGCACTGTCTGGGTGATGAGCGACGGCGCGCTGATGAACGCCGACGAGCTGCGCCAGGCCGCTGGTTTTTCCGGGCGCCCGAAATGAGCACCAAAGCGATCACCAGCTATGCCGATTTCTGGCCGCATTATCTGCGGGAGCACGCCAAGCCGGAAACCCGCACGCTGCATTATATCGGCACGGCGATGACCTTCGGCTTTGCGGCCGTAGCGATCGTGCTGGGCGGTTGGTGGTGGGCGCTGGTGCCGCTGGCCGGCTATGGCATGGCCTGGCCAGCGCATTTCGCGGTGGAGAAGAACCGGCCGGCGACCTTCACCTATCCGCTCTGGTCGCTGGTAAGCGATTATCGGATGTTTTTCCTGTGGCTGTGCGGGCGGCTGCCCGGGCATCTGGCGGCGGCGGGGGTGGCTTCGCGATAGCGGGCGTTCGATAGCGGTTGTTGGCCGATCGACAGTTTCGGTGGGTTGCAGCGCGCGGCTCGCGTCGCCATTGATGGCGCCATGACAACGATCCCCAATAGCCTCGCCCTGATTGGCAACACCCCGCTTGTTCGGCTCGCCGGCCCCAGTGCGGCCAGCGGCGGCGAGATTTTCGCCAAATGCGAATTCGCCAATCCTGGCGCGTCGGTAAAGGACCGGGCAGCGCTCTATATCGTCGAGGATGCCGAGGCGCGCGGCGCGATTGCGCCCGGCGGTACGATCGTGGAAGGCACGGCAGGCAATACCGGGATCGGGCTGGCGCTCGTTGCCAATGCCAAGGGCTATAAGACCATCATCGTCATGCCCGATACGCAGAGCCAGGAGAAAATGGCCACGCTGCGCGCGCTGGGCGCCGAATTGGTGCTGGTGCCGGCCTGCCCCTATTCAAACCCCTGCCACTTCGTCCACCAATCGCGCCGGATTGCCGAGGAAACCCCCAATGCGGTGTGGGCGAACCAGTTTGACAATATTGCCAATCGCCGCGCGCATATCATGGGCACTGCCGAGGAAATCTGGGCACAGATGGACGGGCAGATTGACGGCTTTACCTGTGCAGCGGGGACGGGCGGCACGATCGCGGGCGTTGGCATGGGGCTGAAGAGCAAGGACGAGCGGGTGACGATTGCACTCAGCGATCCGCACGGCGCGGCGCTCTATGCCTATTACGCGCATGGCGAATTGAAGTCCGAAGGGTCATCGGTTGCCGAAGGGATCGGGCAGGGGCGGATCACCGCCAATCTGGAAGGCGCGCCAATCGACACGCAATACCGGATTTCAGATGCCGAGGGCTATGAATGGGTGCGGCGGATGCTCGATGAAGAGGGGCTCTGCCTGGGTCTGTCATCGGGGATCAACATTGCCGGTGCAGTACGGCTGGCCCGCGATCTGGGGCCGGGCAAGCGCGTGGTGACGATCCTGTGCGACACGGGTTTTCGGTATTTGTCGACGCTCTACAATCCGGCCTGGTTAGCCGCCAAAGGGCTGGCGGTGCCGACACCGGTTGCGGCCATATAAATTAGCCCATTGGTCTCACCCCAAATGCCGGTCTCTAAGGGCTTTGTGCGCTTTTTCAGCAGCGGCCATGACGCAAACGAGCAGGGCAATGATCACGGCATGGGGCGTTCGCCTTCAACGGTTAGGTCGCGCGCGGACCTGATACGCAAATGGGTCTGGAAGTAATATTTGCCGGTCGGGCGACCGTCGGCCACGAAGTCGATCCTCGTTTTTCTGGCAATGCCCCTCACCGCGATCACTTTTTTCAGGATGGCCGCTTCAACCGGACCGCCAAGTCGGTCGCTGAGTTCCTTTTCCAAAGAGGGAGTCACCACGATCGTCAGGTTTCTCGGGTCGCGGTAATCGGCCTCCGAGTTCAGGTATAAAAACCCATCCTGTCGTCCGGTTGCCCGCACGACCATCTCGAACACGCCCCCGATTCCAGCCGGCATCTCGGCGGCGTTGATCACAGCTTGGGCCGGCGACAAGCGAAGTGGGGTTGTTTGCGCTATAGCGGGCGCCGATACCACCATAACGGCCGCAACAGCCACCTGAAAAATCTGTGATTTCATGATTATACCCCCAACCTGATCGACCAGATAGCGCATCTGGCTGCCATACTCATGTGACGGCTGCAAGTCTGGGCGCAGCATTGGCTTTGCTCTGTTGCGATCGGGCAAGGTAATGATCCGCCTTCGCGACACTCGAACGCTCGCATCCATAAATTTACCCCTTGATGGTACCGGTTTCACCCCGGTGTTCGACAAATGCTGCCGACTCCGCTAGCTTTGGGGTTGGTATGAAAAGCGCGCAGGAACCGTCTCAGGCGATACAGCGGGTCAAGGTCGGCATGACGGGGCTTGCCTTTGTCATGCTGTTAATCGGACTGGCGAGCGCAATCTTCAGTTCAGCGAGCAGAGAGCCGGTCCCGGTCACCATTGCCGATGGCGTCCGGCCACCACTGGCTGCCAATCTCACCAGCCCGGCCGACAATGTAACCGATCCCGTCAAGGAGCCGCTGGCCGAGCTGGGCGTTGCACCGAGCGCCGAGACCGAGGCGCTCAACACCACCACGCCCGCCCCCAATTATCCTGAGCAGAAATGATGCCGGTCAGCGCCGGAACTGGTCGGGGAATTTGCCCCACGCGCCGGGAATCGGCGCGTTCCGCAGGGGTGTCTGCGCCAAATACGGCCATGATTAACCACGAATTACTAGAACAAATTAAGAACATTGATAGTAATGGCGGCCCGCCTTGACCAGTAGTTCCCCGAGGTTCGCCTAGTTTCCCGCGAATTCCCCGAATTTCCCATTGCATCCCAACCACGCCCTTGTTAGACCTTTGGTTAACAGGGGCGGGCTCTCTTGTTGGCGATTCCAGGAGCTGCGGGCGGCAAAAGTGCCGCGTTGCAGAATGAGAGAGCTGTGCGCGCCACGAACGAGGTGGGCGTGTCGATCAAGGGCATTTATCAGGGCTATGCGCTGCAGCAGGTCGACGACAAGGGGCGCGTCGCGATCCCGTCGTCGCTGCGCGCAACGCTGATCGCCCGCAACCCAGCTGGCCCCGATCCCAAGGACTCGCTCTATGTCGTGGTCGGCGTGCATGAGAGCGACCATTGCCTGATCGGTTTCGACATCACCTATGGTGCCCAGCGCTTTGCTGATCTCGAGGCGCGCGCGCGCGATCATGCCGGTCCCGATGGCGCGCCGAATGACGTGATTCTGCGCGGCGGTATGGCGGTTGATACGCTGGCTTTTGATGCGAGCGGTCGCTTCATCCTGCCCAGCTGGCCGCGCAACCGCGTAAAGATTGGCAAATATGCCTTTTTCTACGGGCTCGGCAATCACTTCGAAATCTGGGACCCGGCCATGCTGATGGCGTCGCCGCGCGCCACCGACATGATGAAGGACATGGTCGTCCATTTCCTTGGCGAGCGCGGGGAAAAATTGTGACCGCCCCGCATGTGCCCGTGCTGCTTGATGACGTGATTACCGCATTGGCGATCATGCCGGGTGAGCGCCATGTCGACGCGACCTTTGGTGCTGGCGGCTATAGCCGGGCGATGCTGGCTGGCGGTGCGCAGGTGATCGCGTTTGATCGCGATCCCGATGCGATTGCCGGCGGGCAGGGGCTGGCCGAGGCGGCGGACGGCGGCTTGACGCTGGTCCATGCGGTATTTTCCGCGATCGAGGCCGAACTGACGCAGCGCGATGCCGTGCCGGTTGACGGTGTGGTCATGGATATCGGCGTGTCGTCGATGCAGCTCGACCAGCCTGATCGCGGTTTTTCCTTCCAGGCTGATGGCCCGCTGGACATGCGGATGAGTCAGTCGGGCACCAGTGCGGCTGAATTCCTCAACGAAGCCGATGAGGAAGAGATTGCCGATGTGCTCCACCAGTTTGGCGAGGAACCGCGCGCCCGCCGCGTTGCTCGTGCGATCGTCGCTGCCCGCCCGCTCAAGACGACGCTCGATCTCGCCACCGTGGTGCGCCGCGCATTGGGGTATCGCCCGCATGACAAAAAGGACCCGTCGACGCGCACCTTCCAAGCGATCCGTATTCACCTGAACCGCGAACTTGGTGAGCTGGCCGACGGGCTGGCGGCAGCGGAACGGGTGCTGAAACCGGGTGGCCGGTTGGCCGTGGTGACGTTTCACAGCTTGGAGGACCGGCTGGTCAAACGCTTCTTTCGCGAACGCAGCGGCGCGTTGCCCGGTGGATCGCGGCATTTGCCACAAGTCGCCGCCAAGGCCGCGCCAAGCTTTGAAACCGTCGGCCGCGCGGTGCGCGCTGATGAGGAAGAAATTGCCCGCAACCCGCGGGCACGATCGGCAACATTGCGGGTGGCGCAGCGGACCGCTGCTGCGCCATGGCCAAAGGGAGAGACAGCATGACGGCGGCGTATCGGTTGCGTGGGCTGGGGTGGTTTCTGAGCGGCGTCATCGTCGTGCTCGGCTTCTATCTGGTGTCGCTCCAGGTGGCGGCAGAGCGCAAGCGCGTGGCCGATACCAATCGAAAGATCGCTGTGGCCGAACGCGATATCCGCGCGCTGGAAACCGAATTTGATACCCGCGCCAATCTCGCCCAGCTTGAACGCTGGAATGGTGATGTCTTCGCTCTGACGGCGCCTGGTTCAGACCAGTTCGTGCCCGACGAAGCGACGCTTGCCTCGATTGATTTGCAGGCGCCGCTTGGCCAGACAGGCCATGGTCAGGTTGCTTCCTATATCGTGCCCGCTGCCCCGCGTGCCGTTGAGGCGATTGCGCCAGCCCCCGAACCCGCCACCGCGCCGATCGCTCCGGTTGCCCAGCCCGCCCGAACGATATTAGCCAGCGTTGCGACGGTACAGCCGCACCTTGGTGGCCAGCGTGGGGCGACGATTGCGATGCTCGATCGCAAGCTGTTGAGCGATTCGACGATCGGCGATCTGGTCAGTAGCGCGCGCGCTGAAGCGATCGGCGCCCGTTGAGCGTCCTGGTCGCCAGACCCGTTGCACCGCGTCGGCTGACTGGCCAGCGCCACCCGATGACGGTGGTTGCGCCGGTGCGGTTGATGATGCTGATGTTGATGATTGCCGCCGGGGTGGCGTTGATTCTGTTGCGCCTGGCGTTTCTGGCCGCCTTTGCCGAACCAGCGACGACCCGTGCCGGCGCCGCTGCGCTGGTGCCGTTGCGTGGTGATATCGTCGATCGCAACGGCGCGCCGCTTGCCCGCACGATTGATGCCTGGTCGATCGGCATTCACCCGAACAAGCTGGTCAATTCGCCTGAATTGCTCGCCGGCAAGTTTGCAGCGCTGATGCCCGAGCATGACCGTGCCTGGTATCTGGCGCGGCTCCGATCGGGCGCGAATTTCTTCTTCCTGCAGCGCCGGGCGATGCCGGAACTGGTCAAGGCGGTGAATGCGCTGGGCGAGCCCGCCGTTGATTTCGCGCGCGAGCCCGAACGCCTCTATCCGCAATCGAGCATGGCCGCGCATGCGATTGGCTTTCTGGATGCCAATGGCGTGGGGGTCAGCGGGATGGAGCGCACGCTTGAGAGCGCGTTGACCAACCCGATTGAGCGGTCGACGCCCATTGCCCTGTCGCTCGATTCGCGTGCCCAGGCGGCGTTTGAGAGCGAGCTTGGCAACGCGATGCTGTCCTTCAAGGCAAAGGGCGCGGCGGGCGTCATGCTGGACGTCCACACCGGCGAAGTGATCGCGATGGTGTCTTTTCCCGCCTATAATCCCAACAAGGTGGGCGGCGCGTCGCAGGATGGCCTGCGCAACAATGTTACCCAATCGGTTTATGAACTGGGATCGACCTTCAAGCCGATCACGATGGCGGCGGCGATCGATTCCGGGGTGGTCACCTCAATGTCGCGCCGCTTTGATGCGCGTGCGCCGCTGAAGATCGGCCGGTTCCAGATCAAGGACGATCACCCGCAACGCCGCTATCTGGATATTCCTGAAACGCTGGTTCATTCGTCGAACATCGTGACCGCCCGGATCGCCGATGAACTTGGAGCCGATCGGATGCAGGCGATGTTCCGCAAACTCGGCTTCGACACTCGCCCCGATATCGAATTGCGGGAGAAACAGCGCCCGCTCTGGCCCAGTTACTGGGCGCGGGTGTCCGTGATGACCAGCGGCTATGGCCATGGGATCGCCGTGACCCCGCTGCATTTGGCCAGCGCCTATGCCGCTCTGGTCAATGGGGGAATCTGGCGGCCGGCGACCCTGATGCGGGTCGCGCCGGGCAAGGCCAGTGAGGGGCGCCGCGTGATTGCCCAGGCGACGAGCGACCGGATGCGCCAGCTTTTGCGGTTGGTCGTGCTCGACGGCACCGGGCGCAAGGGCGAAGCACCGGGATACCGGGTGGGCGGCAAAACCGGCACTGCTGAAATTGCAATTAAGAGCGGCTATTCGCGGAGTCGCAATGTTTCGACCTTCGCCGCTGCCTTCCCGATGGACGCACCCCGGTACGTGGTGATCGCCATGCTTGATTCGCCCGTCGCCAATGCGCAATCGCAAGGGCAGACGACGGCGGCTTGGACGGTTGCCCCTGTCGTCAGCCGGGTGATTGCGCGCACTGGCCAGATGCTGGGGGTGATGCCCGATATGCGTCGCGATGTGGACGTGTCCGAACTCACCCCGTTGCTGTGGCATGCACCGGGCGAAAATCCGGCCGACCCCGAATGAAGCTGGGCGCGCTGATCGGCGGGGATGATGCCCGCACCGTCACCGGTTTTGCGATCGATCACCGCAAGGTCGCGCCGGGCACGATCTTTGGCGCGTTTGAAGGGATGCGGGTGAACGGTGAGGATTATGTGCCTGCCGCGATTGCCGCCGGGGCGATCGCCGTGGTGGCGCGGCCGCAGGTGCCCGTCGATGGCGCGGTGCACATCGCCACAGACAATCCGCGCGCGACGTTTGCGGCATTGGCCGCGCAGTTTTTTGCACCCTTTCCTGCAACCGCTGTCGCAGTGACCGGGACCAACGGCAAAACTTCCGTCGTCGAAATGACCCGGCAGATCTGGCGGATGCTGGGCCATCATGCCGCGTCAATCGGCACGCTGGGCGTCACCACCGCCAATGATCGCGTGGTCACCGGGTTGACGACGCCCGATATCGTTACCTTTCTGTCCAATGTCGGCGGGCTGGCGCGCGAAGGCGTGACGCATCTGGCGTTTGAGGCATCGAGCCACGGCCTGTCGCAATATCGCACCGAAGGGCTGCCGGTGCAGGCGGCGGCCTTCACCAATCTGAGCCGCGATCACCTGGATTATCACCGTGACATGGCGGATTATTTTACTGCCAAAATGCGGTTGTTCACTGAAGTGCTCGCGACCGATGGCACGGCTGTCGTCTGGGCGGATGATGATTATTCGGCGCGCGTCATCGATTTGGCGCGCGAGCGGGGCAACAAGCTGATCACGGTTGGCGAAAAGGGCGAAAGCCTGCGCCTGGTGTCGCGCGATCCAACGTTGCTGGGCCAGGGGCTGGTGATCGACGCCGGGGCCAAGCAGTACAAGGTCAACCTGCCGCTGATCGGGGCGTATCAGGCGGCCAATGCCCTGACGGCGGCGGGGCTGGTGATCGCTACCGGCGGCGATGTCGAGGCGACGCTGATGGCGCTGGCGCGGTTGCAGCCGGTACGCGGACGGCTGGAACGCGCCGTGATTACGCCCAGCGGCGCGCCGGTTTACGTCGATTATGCACATACCCCCGATGCCATCGAGGCGGCGATTATGGCGCTGAAACCCCATGTAACGGGCAGGCTGATCCTGGTATTCGGGGCGGGCGGTGACCGCGATTCCGGCAAGCGTGCGCCAATGGGCGACGTCGCGGCGCGGCTCGCCGACCTGGTGATCGTCACCGATGATAATCCTCGTAGCGAAGATCCAGCGGCGATCCGGTCGCAGATCATGGCGGGCGCGCCGGGCGCGAGCGACATTGCCGGACGGCGCGAGGCCATCGCCGCGGCCATCGTCGATGCCCGCGATGGCGATATCGTATTGATCGCCGGCAAAGGCCATGAACAGGGGCAGATTGTCGGCGATTTGGTGCTGCCGTTCGACGATGTCAGTGTCGCCCGGGAGTGTGCGCAGTGACCGGGCCGCTCTGGACTTCTGCCGCGATTGCCGCGGCGACAGGTGGCACGGCTTCGGCCGATTTTGCCGCCGATGGCGTGACCTTTGATTCGCGCGAAGTGGGCCCCGGCGATCTGTTCATCGCGCTGAAGGGCGAAGCGACCGACGGGCATCATTATCTCGACCAAGTCTTTGCGCGGGGTGCCGCCGGGGCGATCGTCAGCACACCCGTCGCGCATCCGCATGTGTTGGTCAGTGATACGATGGCGGCGCTTGAGGCGCTCGGGATCGCGGCGCGGGCGCGAACCCAGGCAACGATCATCGGTGTGACCGGATCGGTCGGCAAGACGGGCACTAAAGAGGCATTATTTGCTGCGCTTGATCGTGGCGTGCCCGGGCAGGTTCACCGTTCGGTGAAAAGCTATAACAACCACACCGGCGTGCCACTCAGCCTGGCGCGGATGCCGGCGGGGTGCCGCTTTGCGGTGCTGGAAATGGGCATGAACCATGCCGGTGAACTCTCAGCGCTGACCCGCTTTGTGCGCCCTCATGTGGCGATCATTACCACGGTGGCGTCGGTCCATATCGAATTTTTCAAGAACGAGGCGGGGATTGCTGACGCCAAGGCTGAGATATTCGAGGGGCTTGAGCCCGGCGGCACGGCGATCATCCCGTTCGATAATGTCCACCGCGCGCGACTAATCGCGGCGGCGCAGGCAAAAAGTGCGCGGATCGTGACGTTTGGCAGCGGGGACGGCGCCGATGTGCGGGCGCTGGAAACGATGCGCACGCCAACCGGCGGCACCTTTGTTACCGCGCAATTATTGGCGCGCGAATTGAGCTTCACGGTTGGTCAGCCCGGTAGCCACCTTGTGTCTAACGCGTTGGCGGTGCTGGCGGCGGTTGAGGCGGCCGGGGGCGATGTCGCCGTGGCCGGGCTGGCGCTGGCCGACTTGGGTGGGCTGGCCGGGCGGGGCGCGCGATTCCTGGTTGATGTCGGTGGTGGCGAAACGGCGCTTGTGATCGACGAAAGCTATAACGCTAACCCGACATCAATGCGCGCGACGCTTGCCGTTCTTGGCAAGGAACCAGTCCGTCGGCGGGTCGCGTTGCTCGGCCAAATGGGCGAATTGGGGATGGCTAGCGCTGACTTTCATGCCGGCCTCGCCGAGCCCGTGATCGCGGCTGGCGTCAGTGTCGCAATTTTGGTCGGCGCGGACATGGCGCCACTCGCAAACGCGCTTGAGGGGCAGGTGGATTTCGTCCATGTGCCGGACGCTGCAGCCGCGTTGGCGCATCTGAAAACGATGCTGTCGGGCGGTGATGCGGTACTCATCAAGGGATCGAATAGCGTTGGGCTGGCGGCGGTCGTCGCGGCGCTAGGGGGCAATAAAGCATAATGCTATATTTCATCGCAGCCCAACTCGGCTTTCCCGGCATCCTGAATCTGGTGCGCTATCTGAGCTTTCGGAGTGGCGGGGCTGTCGCGACGGCGCTGATCATCGGACTGATCATTGGCCCGAAGTTCATCGGTTGGTTGCGGGTGCGCCAGGGCAAGGGGCAGCCGATCCGCGAAGACGGCCCGCAGACTCACCTCGCCAAGCGCGGCACGCCAACGATGGGCGGACTGATGATCCTGACATCGATGGTCATTTCGATCCTGTTGTGGATGGATCTGACCAACCCGTTCGTCTGGGCCTGCCTGTTCGTGACGCTGGGTTTCGGTGCGATTGGTTTCCTCGATGACTATGACAAAGTCCGCAAGGCGAGCACGGCAGGCATTTCGGGACGGATGCGGTTGATTGGCGAATTTGCGATTGCTGGTGTGGCGAGCTGGATCATTACCAGCCAGAATGGCACGCACCTCTATTTGCCGTTTTATAGCGGGTCAGTGATCGATCTGGGCTATTTCTACATCGCCTTTGCCGCTTTCACGATCGTTGCGTTCGGCAATGCCGTGAACCTAACCGATGGGCTGGATGGGCTAGCGACGATGCCAGTGATTATCGCCGCCGTTGCCTTTGTGATCATCGCCTATCTGGCCGGTAACGCGAAATTCGCTGAATATCTGGGCATCCCGCATGTGGCGCGCGCGGGCGATATGGCTATTTTTTGCGGCGCGATGGTTGGCGCGGGGCTGGCGTTTTTGTGGTTCAATGCGCCGCCCGCCGCCGTGTTCATGGGCGATACCGGTAGTCTCGCTCTGGGCGGCGCGCTGGGGGCGATTTCAGTCGTCGCGCATCACGAAATCGTGCTGGGCATTATCGGCGGGCTGTTTGTGGTTGAGGCGCTGAGCGTGATCATCCAGGTGTTTTTCTACAAGCGCACTGGCAAGCGCGTGTTTCGCATGGCGCCCATCCACCACCATTTCGAACAGCTTGGCTGGGCGGAATCGACCGTTGTGATCCGGTTCTGGATCATTGCGATCGTGCTCGCGCTCGCCGGACTGTCGACGTTGAAATTGCGGTGATCACCAGCGACCTCTGGCGCGGCAAACGCTTCGCGGTGCTGGGGCTCGCGCGCTCTGGCGCGGCGACGGTGCGGGCGCTGGTTGCGAGTGGGGCGGAGGTGGTCGCGTGGGATGCTGACGATGCGCGGCGCGAAGATGTGGTCGATTCCATTATCGAACTATCGCATTCGCTGGAGTCGGCAAATCTCCATCTCGCCGATCCCGAAGCGATTGACCTTGCAGGCTTCGACGGCCTTGTGGTTTCGCCCGGTGTGCCGATCAACCGCCACCCGATCGCCGCCAAGGCGCGGGCAGCGGGTGTCCCGATCATTGGCGATATCGAACTGTTCGCGCAGGCGCGCGCCGCGCTGCCACCGCATAAGGTGGTCGGAATCACCGGCACCAACGGCAAGTCGACAACGACCGCGCTTATCCACCACATCCTGCAGACCGCAGGCGTGCCCAGCCTGATGGGCGGCAATATCGGGTTGCCGATCCTCGCGCAGGAGCCGCTCCCTGAGAGCGGCGTCTATGTGCTGGAGCTGTCGAGCTATCAGATCGACCTGACCCTCACCCTCGCTTGCGATGTTGCGGTGCTGCTCAACATCACGCCCGACCATCTTGATCGGTATGACGGGTTTGACGCTTATGCCGCTGCAAAAGCGCGGCTGTTTTCGATGCAATCGCCCGCGCATGCGGCGATCATCTCGATCTTCGACGCGCCCTCTGCCGCGATTGCGCGTAGCCTGTCGGCGCGCGGCGAGCAGTTGACCAAGATCGCGTCCGGCTTTTGCATGGACCAATCACGCTGGCCGAGCCTGCAGGGGCCGCATAATGCCCAGAATGCGCTGGCGGCGATCAATGCGTGCGAAGCGCTTGGCGTACCCAACGCAGCGATCGACAAGGGGCTGGTGAGCTTCACTGGCCTAGCGCATCGGATGGAAACCGTCGCGACCAGGAACGGCGTCCGCTTCGTCAACGACAGCAAGGCGACCAATCCCGAAAGTGCGGCCCCTGCGCTGTCGGCGTTTGACGGGATTCACTGGATTTTGGGCGGGCGCGCCAAATCGCCTTCGCTCGATGCCTGTCGCCCAGGATTTCCGCATATCCGTGCTGCCTACACAATCGGCGAGGCGGGCCAGCAATTTTACGAGCTATTGGACGGGCTTGTGCCCGTGTCATATTGCGAGACGCTGGATCGGGCGGTCATGATGGCGGCCAGTAAAGCGCAATCGGGTGAGACGGTGTTGCTTTCACCGGCCTGCGCTTCATTCGATCAATTTCGTGATTTCGAGGCGCGCGGCGATGCCTTTCGCGCTGCTGTGGAGGCGCTGGCATGACCGACATCACGGCAGAGTCGATGCGGGCGGACCGTCGCCAGGCGCTGTGGGCGCGGGTCAAGCCGCGCGGCGGGCGTGGGGATCGCAGCCCGCTTGGCATGTGGTTTTGGGATATTGACCGCGTGCTATTGCTGCTGGCGCTGTTGCTGATCGCCATTGGCCTGTTGGCGGTGGCGGCGGCGAGCCCGGCTTCGGCTTTGCGCTATTCTGGCGACAAGACGCATATCCAGCCGCTCTATTATTTTTGGCGGCAAGTGATGTGGGTGGGCGTGTCGCTGCCGGTGATGTTTGTCGTGTCGATGCTGCCCGTGCCGGTTGCGCGGCGGATGGCGCTGATTGGTGGGGCGGTTTTCCTTTGCCTGCTCGCCGCCGTGCCACTGATCGGCGTGGAGCATAATGGTGCGCGGCGCTGGATCGGGCTGGGCATTTCCGAATTTCAGCCATCCGAATTCCTCAAGCCCTTCTTCATCGTCAGCATGGCGTGGCTGTTGTCGCTGAAGGCGAAAGAAGCCGATCTGCCGGTGGTGCCGATCACGGCGGCGATGACGGCGCTGGTCGGCGGGCTGTTGATGATGCAGCCCGATCTGGGCCAGACGATTATTTTTGGCGTGATCTGGCTGGCCTTGCTGATGATCGCCGGCACGCCGTTGAAGGTGATGGGCAGCCTGGTTGCGGCGGCGCCGGTTGGTCTGATCGCTGCGTATATGTTTTATGATACCGCGCGAATTCGGATCGACGCTTTCCTGTCACGCGGCAGCGATGGCGGGGCGATCGACCATTACCAAACCGACATGGCATATGCGACGCTGACTGCCGGTGGCGTGACGGGCACCGGGCCGGGGGGCGGGGCGATGAAATTCCGGCTGCCTGAAGCGCACACCGACTATATCTTTTCCGTGATCGGCGAGGAATTCGGGTTGATCGCCTGTGCGGTGATCGCCCTGCTGTTTCTGGCGATCGTGGTGCGCGTGTTCGTGAAACTGCTCGACGAGCCTGACCCGTTCCGCATGCTTGCCGCTGCTGGCCTCGCCACCCAATTTGGCGCGCAGGCGCTGGTCAGCATGGCGGTTAACACCGGGATTGCGCCGTCCAAGGGGATGACGCTGCCGTTTATCAGCTATGGCGGGTCGTCAATGATTGCGCTGTCGGTCGCAATGGGCTTGCTGCTTGCCTTTACGCGGCGCAATCCATTCCTCACGCGATCTCCCTATATCGTCCGGTGGAGCGGCCAATGAGCAAAGCACGCCATTTCGTTCTCGCTGCCGGTGGCACCGGTGGCCATATGGTGCCCGCCGCCGCGCTGGCGGCCGAGCTGATCCGGCGGGGCCATTCGGTCGCGCTGATCAGCGACGAGCGCGGGGTGCGATTCCCCGGCCTGTTCGACGGGATCGAAACGCATATCCTGCCGGCCAGCCGGTTGGCTGGTGGACCGATCGGCTGGGCGCGGGCGGGGGTGAACATGTTGCGCGGCCGCAGCATGACCAAGCGCTTATTCCGCAAACAACGCCCGGCGGCGGTGATCGGCTTTGGCGGCTATCCCGCTTATCCGGCGTTGCTGGGTGCTTTTGCGCTGGGCGTGCCTACCGCCGTTCATGAACAAAATGCGGTGCTCGGCCGGGTCAATCGCCTGGTCGGTGGGCGGGTTGCGGCGATCGCCACGTCCTATCCCGATGTTGAGCGGTTGAAGGATAGCTGGCGCGGCAAGACCCATCTGGTTGGCAATCCGGTGCGCGATTCGGTGCTGTCGCTGCGCACCCGGCCTTATCCCTTGCTTGAAGAGGACGGCATTTTTCGGGTGCTGGTGACTGGCGGCAGCCAGGGGGCGAGCATTTTGAGCCAGGTGGTACCCGATGGCCTTGCGCTGTTGCCGATCAGCTTTCGGCGCCGCTTGCAGGTGACGCATCAGGCGCGGGTTGAGGATATCGATCAGGTCCGTGCCAAATATGCCGAGCTGTCGATTGCCGCCGAGCTGGCGACCTATTTGCCTGATCTGCCCGAACAGCTTGCCTGGGCGCATCTGGTGATCGCGCGGGCGGGTGCGTCGACATTGGCCGAACTGACCACCGCGGGTCGGCCTGCTATCCTGGTGCCGCTGCCGAGCGCGACTGATGATCATCAAACCGCCAATGCCCGCGAAATGACCAAGGCAGGGGGCGCGCGGACGATCGATCAGCGGCAATTCACGCCGATCGAACTCGCCAAGCAGATGCAGAAGCTGGGGCTTGATCCGGCGGCGCTGCAAAATGCGGCTGGCCGCGCGCGCAGCTGTGGCCGGCCCGATGCCGCGCGCGATCTGGCCGATCTGGTCGAAAGCCTTGATGCGCCCAAAAGTGACATCATGGTGGGGCTTAATCGTCCGATCAAGTTCGGCGACAAGGCGGCTTATGCTTGATCATTTGCGCCAGGACTTGCGCGCATGAGGGGCGTGGCAACTGATATCGGCACGATCCATTTTGTCGGCATTGGCGGGATCGGCATGTCTGGCATTGCCGAGGTGATGCACAATCTGGGCTATAAGGTGCAAGGGTCTGACGTCGCCGAGGGCTATGTGATCGCCGGGCTGCGGGGCAAAGGGATCGTCGTCCATATCGGCCAGCACGCCGATAATCTTGGCGATGCAGCGGTGATCGTGACCTCGACCGCGATCAAGCGCGACAATCCAGAGGTTGAAGCGGCCTATGAACGGCGCATCCCGGTGGTGCGCCGCGCGGAAATGCTTGCCGAACTGATGCGACTGAAATCGACCGTCGCGGTGGCGGGCACGCATGGCAAGACGACGACGACCAGCATGATCGCGGCGTTGCTCGACGCTGGCGGCGTTGACCCGACGGTGATCAATGGCGGGATCATCAACAGCTATGGCTCCAACGCGCGATTGGGCGCGAGCGACTGGATGGTCGTTGAGGCCGATGAGAGCGATGGCAGTTTCCTGCGGCTCGACGGGACGATCGCGGTCGTCACGAACATCGATCCCGAGCATCTCGATCATTATGGCAGCTTCGACAAGGCGAAGGACGCCTATGTCGAGTTCGTCGAGAATGTGCCCTTTTACGGTGCGGCCTTGCTGTGTCTGGATCACCCGGAAGTGCAGGGGATCATCCCGCGCGTGCGCGACCGGCGTGTCGTGACCTATGGTTTCTCGGCGCAGGCTGATGTGCGCGGCGTCAATGTAACGCCAATCCCCGGTGGCAATCGGTTTGAGGCGATCATCCGGCACCGCGATGGCAGCCAGCGATCGATCGAAGGGATCGAAATGCCGATGCCGGGCCGCCACAATGTCCAGAACGCGCTTGCTGCGATCGGCGTGGCGCTTGAGCTTGGCATTGACGATGCGACAATCCAGCAGGGTTTCGCGAAGTTTGGCGGCGTCAAAAGGCGCTTCACCAAGGTGGGTGAAGTGGCGCTGGAGGGTGGTGCGGTTACCATCATCGACGATTATGGCCATCATCCGGTCGAGATCCGCGCGGTGCTGTCTGCCGCGCGCGAAGGCGCGACCAACCGCGTGATCGCGGTGGTGCAGCCGCATCGCTATTCGCGGCTTGGCAATTTGATGGAGGAATTCCAGCAGGCGTTTAATGATGCCGATGTGGTGCTGGTGTCGCCGGTTTACGCGGCGGGCGAAGCGCCGATCGAGGGCGTTGATGCCGAAGCGCTGGTGACCGGATTGAAGACGCGCGGGCATCGGTCGGCGGCGGTAGTGGCTGATGCGGCGGCGCTGGCAGCGACGCTGGCGGAGACGATCCAGCCGGGCGATATGGTGATCTGCCTGGGCGCGGGTGACATCACCAAATGGGCGGCTGGGCTCGCCGATGCGATTGTGGCGGTGCGGGCGTGAGCGGGCAATTTTCTGCTCCCCTCCCGCTTGCGGGAGGGGCTGGGGGTGGGCCTGACTTGGTCACTAGCACCCCGGTTGAGGCACGCTCGTTCCCACCCCTAGCCCCTCCCGCAAGCGGGAGGGGAATGGTTCCAGTCGCAGGGCGCCTCACCCCCAACGCACCGCTTGCCCCGCTTGTATGGTTCAAGTCGGGCGGATCGGCGGATTGGCTGTTCGAGCCGAAGGACGTGCAGGATCTGAGCGATTTTCTCGCCAACCTTGATCCCGGCACGCCCGTCATGCCGCTGGGGCTGGGATCCAATCTGATCGTGCGCGATGGCGGCTGGCGCGGTGTGGTGGTGCGGCTTGGCAAAGCGTTCAGCTTTGCGCGCACCGATGGCACGTCATTGACTTGTGGCGGCGGTACGTCGGGCATTCTCGTTTCTTCGACGGCGCGTGATGCAGGGATTGCGGGGCTAGAGTTTCTGCGCAGCATTCCGGGTACCGTCGGCGGGTTCGTGCGGATGAACGGCGGGGCTTATGGCCGCGAGACCAAGGACGTGCTGATGGCCTGCACCGTCGTGCTGCGTGGTGGCACGGTCGAGACGCTGCCTGCCGAGGCCCTAGGCTACAGCTACCGCCATTCGACGCTGCCCGAGGGCGCGATCGTGGTCGAAGCGACGTTCGCTGGCACCCCCGGCGACCCCGCCGCGATCCAGGCCGAAATGGACCGCATCGCCGCCGCGCGCGAGGAATCGCAGCCGCTGCGCAGCAAGACGGGCGGATCGACCTTCAAAAACCCCGATGGGCATAAGGCCTGGGCTCTGATCGATGCCGCTGGCTGCCGGGGGCTGCGGATCGGTGATGCGCAGGTCAGCGAAAAACACTGCAATTTCCTGCTCAACCTGGGGGCTGCGACGAGTGCCGATATTGAAGCGTTGGGGGACGAAGTGATTGCACGGGTGAAGGCGCATTCGGGGGTAACGTTGGCATGGGAAATCCAGCGGGTGGGGAACGCAGCTTGAGCGCCCCCCTTCACATCGCCGTGCTGATGGGCGGCTGGTCCGCTGAGCGCGAAGTGTCGCTGGTGACGGGGGCGAACGTCGCCGAGGCGCTGGAAGCGAATGGCCACCGGGTGACGCGGATCGATATGGGCCGTGATGTTGCCGCGCGGCTGGCTGAGGCCGCACCTGATGTCGTCTTCAACGCGCTGCATGGAACGCCTGGCGAGGATGGATCGGTGCAGGGCATGCTCGATCTGATGGGGCTGAAATACACCCATTCGGGCCTCGCCACTTCAGTGATCGCGATCGACAAGCAACTTACCAAGCTGCTGCTGGTGCCGCACGGAATCCCGATGCCGGGCGGGCGGATCGTTAAGACCGAGACGCTCTATTCGGGCGATCCTCTGCCGCGGCCTTATGTGCTCAAGCCCGTCAATGAAGGATCGTCGGTAGGCGTCGCGATCGTCACGGACGAGGGCAATTATGGCAACCCGATTGCGCCGGGCAGCAAGGGGCCTTGGCAGGTTTTCGACGAGCTGCTCGCCGAACCCTTTATTCGCGGCCGCGAGCTGACGACGGCAGTGCTGGGGCAAGAGGCGCTGGGCGTGACCGAGCTAAAGCCCAAGAGCGGCTTTTATGATTACGATGCCAAATATACCGATGGCATGACCGAACATGTCTATCCCGCCGACATTCCCGACGAGATCACTGCCGCCTGTATGTCGATCGCGCTGGAGGCGCACCGGCTGCTTGGCTGCAAGGGTTGCTCGCGATCCGATTTCCGCTGGGACGACAGCCAGGGAGCAGAAGGCTTGTTCCTGCTTGAGGTCAACACCCAGCCAGGCATGACCCCGCTGAGCCTGGCACCGGAACAGGCGCGCCATCGGGGCATGAGCTATGCCCAATTCGTCCAGCGTATCGTGGAGGCAGCGTTGTGAATAAGTCCATCCGCCCTGGCCCGGCGCCACAGCGCCGCGCCGTCCAGCCCAAACGCCGCGCGCCCAAGGTCCACAAACCATCTTCGATCGATCGGCTGATCGCGCTGTTGCCGATCAGCCAGCAGACGCTGCAGCGGATCACGACCGTGGCGATCATGACCGTGATCGGCGCATCCGCGCTGGGCGTGGCGACCCTATTCGGCGTGCCGCAGGCGGCAGGCGTCGCGGTGGCCGAAGAGATTGGCCGCGCCGGTTTTCGCGTGCGCGGGATCGAGGTTACCGGCGTCAAGCGGATGAACCCGATGGCGGTCTATGCCGTCGCGCTCGATCAACAATCGCGGGCGATGCCGCTGGTCGATCTGGCGGCGGTGCGGGCCAAGCTGCTTAAATATGGCTGGGTCGCCGATGCCCAGGTTTCGCGGCGGCTGCCTGACAAGCTGGTTGTCCATATCATCGAACGCGAACCAGCAGCGGTATGGCAGGACAAGGGGCAGTTGACGCTGATCGACGCCAATGGCGAGCCGCTGCAGCAGATTTCCGCCGAGGAACTGCCCGAATTGCCGCGCGTGATTGGCGAGGGGGCGAATTGGCAGGCGCCATCTTACCGCGCGCTGCTGGACGCGGCACCCGCGCTTCGACCTTTGGTCAAGGCAGCGACCTGGGTGGGCAACCGGCGCTGGAACCTGGTGTTCGAAACCGGCGAGACACTGGTGCTGCCCGAAGAGGAGCCGGCCAAGGCGCTGGTGAAATTCGCGGAACTTGATGGCGCGCGGGCATTGCTTGGCAAAGGCTGGCTGCGTTTCGACATGCGCGATCCGACCCGACTGGTGGTGCGCAGGCCCGGCCAGCAGGCTCAGCGCGCGATTACCGACACGACCGCGACCCAGGCGGATGCGCCACTCCCGATTACGCGCATGGCAATCGCCAGCGGCAGACAAGGATAAGATCATGGCGAAAACGGCTCCCGAAGGGTTGATTACCGCGCTCGATATCGGATCGTCCAAGGTCTCGGCGATGATCGCGCAAAAGGCCGAAGGCGGCGAATTGGTGGTGCTTGGCACCGGCCAGCGCGAAAGCCGTGGCGTTAAGCGTGGCTATATCGCCGATATGGCGGCGACCGAGGCAGCGGTACGTGAAGCCGTCGAGCAGGCCGAGCGGATTGCCGGGCTGAACATCGAAAATGTCTGGGTGAGCTTTTCGGCGGGTAGCCTGGTATCGGATGTTGCCTCGGTCGAGGTAGAATTGGGCGGCCACCGGATCGAGCAGGGCGATATCGATGAACTGCTGGCGGCGGGGCGCGATTCGATCGATCCGGCCGGACGCATGGTGCTGCACGCACAGCCGACGCTCTATACGCTTGACGGGCTGACGGGGGTGAAGAAGCCGCTTGGCCTTCATGCTGATCGGCTGGGCGTCCACATTCATGTGGTGGCAGCGGACGGATCGCCGGTCCGCAACCTCGATCTCTGCGTGCGATCGGCGCATCTTGAGGTGAAATCGATCATCGCCTCGCCGGTGGCCACGGGCATGGCCTGTTTGTCCGATGAAGAGCGCGAACTTGGCGTGGCGCTTGTCGAAATGGGGGCAGGCATCACCAATGTCTCGCTGTTCGCCGGGGGCATGCTGGTGGGCCTCACCTCAATCCCGATCGGGGCGGCGGACATCACCGATGATATCGCCAGCGCTTTTGGCACGCGACGGACCCAGGCCGAGCGGATGAAGTGCTTTTATGGTTCGGCCAACGCATCACCGCGCGACAATCATGACATGATCGATGTCGCGCCGATCTCTGCCGAGGATGACAATAGCGACGGCGCGCGGATTACCCGCGCGCAGCTGATCGCGGTGATCCGCCAGCGGCTCGATCATCTGATGAGCGAAGTGCAAAAGGCGTTGACCGAGCTTGGCTTTGAAGGGCCGGTGGGCCGCCAGGTGGTGTTGACCGGCGGTGGCGCAGAATTGAAGGGCATTGCCGATTACGCGCAGGCCGCGCTTGGGCGGTCGGTGCGGGTTGGGCGACCGCGCGGGCTGACGGCATTGCCAGAGGCGCATAGTGGCCCTGCCTTTGCAACGCTGGCGGGATTGGCCCATTATGCAGCGTCAAACCCGGTTGATCTGCGATCAGTATCGGCAGCGCATCAAATGGTGGTTCGGCCCAAGGGATTTGCCCTGTTTGGGCGGCTGATTCAGACGTTCAAGGCAAATTATTAAAGAATTACGACAGCAACATCGTGATAGGGGCTAGAGTCGCCGGTTTGCTTGGTGCAGAACGGCGGAGATAAATAAGGGGTCCGGTGTCGCCGGGCCGCCACGGAGACAGGGCGATGAGCATCGAATTCCTTCCACCTGACGTTGATGAGTTGACCCCGCGCATTGCGGTTATCGGGGTCGGCGGCGCTGGCGGCAATGCCATCACCAACATGATGCGGGCAAATGTGCAGGGCGTCGATTTCCTCGTCGCCAACACCGATGCGCAGGCGCTGAAGCAATCGACCGCGCCGCAGCGGGTGCAGCTTGGTGCCAAGATCACGCAGGGGCTTGGCGCCGGTTCACGGCCCGAAATCGGGCGCGCAGCGGCGGAAGAGACGATTGAGTCGATCACCAAGATGCTGGAAGGCGCGCATATGTGCTTCATCGCCGCCGGCATGGGCGGCGGCACGGGCACTGGCGCTGCGCCGGTCATCGCCAAGGCGGCGCGGGATTTGGGCATCCTGACCGTCGGCGTGGTGACCAAGCCTTTCGCCTTTGAGGGCAATCGCCGCGCAAAGGCAGCTGAAGCGGGCATCGAAGAACTGCAGAAATATGTCGATACGCTGATCGTCATCCCCAACCAGAATTTGTTCCTGATCGCCAACGCCAACACGACCTTCAAAGAAGCCTTTGAAATGGCTGATGAAGTGTTGCAGCAGGGTGTGCGCGGCATCACCGATTTGATGGTGATGCCCGGCCTGATCAACCTGGATTTCGCCGACGTCCGGTCGGTGATGCAGGAAATGGGCAAGGCGATGATGGGCACCGGCGAAGCCGAGGGTGACGATCGCGCGATTGTGGCGGCGCAAAAGGCGATCGCCAATCCGCTGCTCGACGGGGTGTCGATGCAGGGGGCCAAGGGCGTCATCATCTCGATCACGGGTGGTGAGGACATGCGCCTGCTCGAAGTCGACGAAGCCGCCAATCATATCCGCGAATTGGTCGATCCAGAGGCGAACATCATCTGGGGATCGGCGTTTAACTCCGATCTCGATGGCAAGATTCGCGTTTCGGTTGTCGCGACCGGCATCGAAGCCGAAGCGCGTCCACAGGCCGCCCCTGAACCTTCGCGCGCCTTCAGCTTTGCAACGCCGCGCCGCAGCGAAGCCCCTGCTGCCGCCGAACCCATGCCAGTGAGCGAGCCGGTCAGCGCGCCCGTGCCGGTTGCGTTCGATCCGGCGGCCGATGAAACCATGGCGGACGCGGCGCCCGCCGCTGAATCAGCTGATGACGAACTCGTGCTGGGTGCCGACGCCGCTGTGCCGAGCATGCCGAGCTTTGGCGACGAGCCGGTTGCCGAGGGCGAAGGGGTGCGGTGGTTGTCGCCGGGCACCGCCGATGCAGACGAGCCAGCGCCTGAACCCGTTGCTGAAACGCCGCCGCCCGCGCCAGAGGCGCCGCCGCGCGGCAAGATCGGCGGCACGTTGTTCGAACGGATGTCCAACGTCACCCGGGGTGCCGGGCGCGATGACGATCCCCCGGGCAAGGACCCGGTTGATATCCCTCGCTTCCTGCACCGCCAGAATAATCAGTGACGCACGCGGCGTGCCGGTTCACCGCCGGCACGCCTCGTTCTGGCGTTTGTGCTGATCGGGGACATTGCCCGATCACGCCTGCTCGGTTCTAGCGGAGATCTGATGAACGCGCGGATGCTCCCCTTTGCCGCTGTCTTGCTGGCTGCGCCGGTGCTGTGGAGCATCGCGCCCGCAATGGCGGGGCAATTACAGATGATGCCGGGGCCAACCCCCGATGCCGATGCGCTGGCGGCGGAAATGCGGATTTTGGGGAGCAATCCCTTTGATTTGCGGGCGTTGATCAATGCTGGCGAGTTGACGCTGAAGCTTGGCGACATCGATGCTGCGGCGGCCTTTTTCCAGCGCGCGGAGCGGATCAGCCCCAATAATGGGGAGATCAAATCGGGCAAGGCGCGCACCCTGGTGCAGCTTGGCCGCCCCGGCGAGGCGCTGCGCCTGTTTGCTGAGGCAGAGGCGCTTGGTTATGATCTGGAATCCATCGGTGCCGAACGGGCGCTCGCTTTTGATCTGATCGGCGAACAGGAACGCGCACAACGCACTTATCGCCGCGCGCTCAAGCGCCGGAATGATGATGAAACGCAGCGCCGATATGCGCTGTCGCTGGGGATTTCGGGCAGGCGCGATCTGGCGCTTGAGCAGATTGACGCGCTATTGCGGCGGAGCGATCGCGCCGCCTGGCGGGTGCGCGCCTTTGTGCTGGCGATGACGGGCGATGTGCCGGGGGCCGAGCGGATTGCCACCAGCATGTTGCCGGGCGAAATGGCGAGCGGCTTGCTGCCGTTTTTTCGGATATTGCCGACCCTGAGCGCCGCTGATCGCGCCTTTGCTGTGCATTTTGGCGAGGTGCGGGCGACGCCTGAGCGGATTGCCGATGCGCGGTTGATCCCGGTGTTGCCGCCCTTGCCCTATGAAGCGCCACCAGTGCAGGTCGCTGCACAGGCGGTGCCGGTGCGCGATCGGGCGACGTCAACGCGCGACCGCCGACGGGGGCGTGGCCAGCCGGTTGCGGTCGCGACCGTTGCACCCCCGCCGCCGCCGCCTATCCCGCAATTGCCGCCGCCGCCGCGCGTGGCGATGGTGTCGCCGATACCAAGAGCGGGTCCAACGCCTCCATCGGTAGCGCCAACTGTTGCGCAGGTGAATGTGCCGCAGGTTTTGGCGCCAGCGGCTGAATCCCCCGTCGTGCTGGCAAGCCGGTCAGCGCGGGCGCTGGACGCTACACCGACCCCAACGCTGGTGACGCCGCCACCGCCGCAGTCAATCCCACCGGTGATCGTGCCCGTGCGTGAGACCCCAGTGGTAGTCGCCACTGCTGACGCGCGCCCGCTCCAGCCTGTGCCTGTTGAAGCGCCGCCGCGTGTCGCTGCGGCACCGGTTCAACTGGCAACACTTGAGCGGGTTGCGCCGCCGCCAGTAGTCAGGGAAGTCGCGGCATCCGTTCCAACGGCGGTGCCGACGCCCGTTTCGCCACCACCAGCCGCTACCCCGCAGACGCCCGTCGAAACAGTGGCTGCGCAGGCGCCGCCGATCACTACAGCGCCTGCGTCTGTGCCAGCCCCGGAAGCGGCGCGACCAAAGCCGATTGCGAGCGAAGAATCGATCCTGGCCCGGATCATTGCAACGATTGGCGTGCCTGCCTCGGAACTCGGCGTCGGGCCGGTGACCGCCAAGCCCGTAGAGGCGGACGCTGCTGAAGCGCCGACCGCGGTTGCAGTTGCCAGCAAGCCGACCGTTCTTGACAAAAAGGCAGCCGAGAAAAAGGCCGCCGCAGATAAAGCTGCCGCGGAAAAGAAGCTCGCGGACAAGAAAGCGGCCGACGAAAAGGCGGCCAAGGCCAAGGTGGCAAAGGCTAATCCGGCACGGATTTGGGTGCAGGTGGCCGGGGGCTCCAGCGTGCGCGATTTGCCGCGCGAATGGGCAAAACTGCGCGACAAGGCGCCGGCGGCGTTCAAGGCGCGGGGTGCTTATACGACGCCGCTGCGCTTCACCAATCGCCTGCTGGCCGGGCCCTTCAAGAGCGACGATGAGGCGCAGGGCTTTGTCAATCAGATCGCCAAATCCGGGCTGACGGGTTTTGTCTTCGCCAGCGAAGCTGGGCAGAAGATCGACAAGCTACCGGCCAAATGAGCGTGCATGCGCCCTGGGCTTCCCACCCGGCGCGCAGCAAAGGTCGGCTCCACGAAGAACAAAACGCGACCGCGCCCGACCTTCCTCGGGGCCCGCGCGACGTGTTTCAGCGCGACCGCGACCGGATTATTCATTCGATCAGTTTTCGTCGCCTGCGCCATAAGACCCAGGTGTTCATGGCCCCCGATGGTGATCATTTCCGCGTCAGGCTGACGCATAGCCTGGAAGTCGCCCAAATCGGGCGAACAATCGCGCGCGCGCTGGGGCTGAACGAGGACCTGACCGAAGCCCTGTGCCTGGCGCATGATATCGGCCATCCGCCCTTTGGCCATGCCGGTGAGGCGGCGCTGACCAAGGCACTCGCGGGGCAGGGCGGCTTTGACCATAACGGCCACACGCTGCGCGCGCTGATGACGATCGAGGCACCCTATCCACGCTGGACCGGGCTAAACCTGAGCTGGGAAATGCTGGAGGGGCTGGCCAAGCATAACGGCCCGATTACCGCGCCCGGTTGGGCGCTGGCGGAGGCCGATGCGGCGCTGCCGCTGGATTTGACGCGGTGGCCGTCGCTGGAGGCGCAGGTGGCGGCGATTGCCGACGATATCGCTTATGACAATCACGATATCGATGATGGCTTGCGCGCAGGCTTGCTGACGCTCGATCAGTTGCTGGATGTACCGATCGTTGCCCGGATTTGGCGCGATGTCCGCGCGCGCTTCCCCGATGTGCCGCTAACCCGATTGATCGGCGAGCTGATCCGTACCCAGATTGGCGAGATGGTCGCCGATTTGATTGCCGAGACGCGAGCGCGAATTGCCGGTGCCGGGGTTGGTTCAGTCGATGATGTGCGCGGGGCTGGCCGCTGTCTGGTCGGCTTTTCGGACGCGATGCGCGAAGAGGAGCGCGTGCTGAAGCGCTTCATGTATGCGCAGCTTTATCACCATCCCCGCCAGCTGGCGGCAGCGACGATTGCCGAGGGTATCGTCGGCGGACTCATCGCGGCGTACCGCGCCGATCCCACCCGGATGCCTGATGACTGGGCGGCCCGCTTGCCTGCGGATGAGCCACAGCGCAGCCGCCACATCGCCGACTTCATCGCCGGGATGACGGACCGATATGCGATTGGCCGCTACCGGGAGATCGTTGGGCCAATCGATCTGCCCGAGGGGTTCTAGCTTATTGCGCGCGTGCCGGTGGATTGCGGCCAAGGTCCATGATCAGGCTGGTGAGTAGATAGAGGCGCGGGGTGAGCGAGCTGAGTTCCAGAAATTCCAGCTCGGAATGGAACCCGCCGCCGACCGGACCAAGCCCGTCGAGCGCGGCAACACCCGCTTCATGGGCGAGCGCGGATTCTGACGCACCGCCATTGCCACCACGGGTGATCTTTAACCCCGCCGCCGCGTAAATGCGTTCGGCGCGATCGGCGAGATCATCCGTGGCGCTATTGTCGGGCAGCGGCGGAAAGCTGACCCGGCGGCTGACGGAGACACTGGTCTCCGGGATGGCGATGGTTTGTGCATTGCGGCGGAACTGGGCGTCGATTTCGTCACCCTGCGCCTTGGTGCGGATGCGCACATTGAAGATGGCTTCTGCGTCTTCTGGGATGATGTTGTAGCGCGAACCGGCTTTCATCAGCGTCAGATTGGCGGTGACGCCGTCGCCGGTCTTGGGGAGAGAATCCGCGAGCTGGATCTGATGGACCAGCTCAAGCGCGGCATTGCGTCCGTCCTGCGGGGCGACGCCGGCATGGGCGGGACGCCCCTTAACCGAAATAGTGAAGGCATTGCTGCCCTTGCGCCACACGGTCAGCCGGTCTGGCGAATCGCCGGGTTCCAGGTTTAGCTCGGCATCGGCATTGTTCAGCAACCGGGCAATCAGCCCGCGCGTGCCCTGCGACCCGCCTTCTTCCGAGGTTTCGATCAGGAAAGTGATCTGGGCGAAGTCGCTGAATTTCAGCCCGCGCAGCAGCCGGATCGCGAAAATCCCTTCGATCACGCCGCCCTTTTCGTCCGACACGCCGGGACCATAGGCGCGGGTGGCATCGGTGCGGAAGGGACGCGTGGCTACGGTGCCAGGGCCGAACACGGTATCGGTATGCGCGATCATCAGGATGCGGCCCTTGCCGGTCCCCTTCAGCGTGGCGACGACATTATCGGGCAGGGTGGGGAGTTCAGCGGGCACGAGTTCCACCGTCATGCCCAGCGCGCGCAATTGTTCGGCGACAAATTCGGATGCCTTTTGCCCGCTGACTTTGTCGCCAGTGCCAGAATCGATGTTGACCAGCTTTTCGAGCATCGCGAGCTGGTCGGCACGGGCCGCCGCTGCTGCCTTCCAGACCGGACCTTGCTGTGCGGCTGGGGCGGCCCGGCCGGGGGTTGCGGCCAGCAGGGCGGTGACCAAAAGGGCGGCAGGGAATTTGCGCATGAGAAGCTCCTGGAGAGGATGTTAGAGGACCGTAAGGAAAAGGCCGTCGTCACGCCACTCTTTGCGGGGGCGACCGCATCGGCTAAGGCGCGCGGCTCTAGTCACCATTCGGACCTGCCATGACGCTTTACCACCGGTTTGCCGCGCATATCGATGCCGCCCTTGATGCACTGGTCGCCTCAGGTGACCTGCCGGGTGGGCTGGAGCGGCGAAACGTGACGGTGGAGCCGCCGCGCGACACCAGCCATGGCGATCTGGCGACCAATGCGGCGATGGTGCTCGCCAAGCCGGCGGCCACCAACCCGCGTGCGCTGGCCGACAAGATCGCCGAGCAGTTGCGTGCGCTGCCCGAGGTGGGGAGCGTTGCCGTTGCCGGTCCTGGCTTCATCAACATGACGCTGACCGATGCTACCTGGCGCAGCGAACTGGCCGCGATCATTGATCAGGGCGATGGCTATGGCCGCACGGCACCCGCCAGCAAGTCTGTCGTCAATGTCGAATATGTCTCTGCCAACCCAACCGGGCCGATGCATATGGGGCATTGCCGGGGCGCGGTGGTGGGCGATGCGCTGGCCAGCTTGCTCGAATTTTCCGGGCATAAGGTCATCCGCGAGTATTATGTCAACGATGCCGGTGGCCAGGTCGATACGCTCGCGCGGTCAGCCCATCTGCGCTACCGCGAGGCGCTGGGGGAAGACATTGGCGGGATTCCGGAAGGCTTCTACCCTGGCGATTATCTGATCCCGATCGGCCAGGCATTGGCGCAGGAATTTGGCGACCAATTTGTCGGCGCGCCCGAGAGCGACTGGCTGGTGCTGTTCCGCAAACAGGCGGTGGCGGCAATGCTGGTGCTGATCAGGGCCGATCTCGCCAAGCTTGGCATTCATCACGACCTGTTTTCATCCGAGGCCGAATTGCAGGCGGCTGGAAAGCCCGAAGCGGCCGAGGCTGAGCTCCGGTCGCGCGGCCTGATCTATGATGGCGTCCTCGAAGCGCCAAAGGGCGAGACGCCTGAGGATTGGGAGCCAGTCGTGCTGCCGCTGTTCCGGTCGACCCAATTTGGTGACGATCAGGACCGGCCGATCCGCAAATCGACTGGGCAATGGACCTATTTCGGGGCCGATCTCGCCTATCATTACCAAAAATCGCAAGCCGCCGATGAGATGATCGACATCTGGGGCGCGGACCATGCCGGCACGGTCAAGCGAATCGTCGCGGCGGTGCAGGCGCTGACCAATGGCGAGAAGAAATTCGACGTTCGGCTTGTGCAGATGGTGCGGCTGCTGCGCGCGGGTGAACCGGTCAAAATGTCGAAGCGTTCCGGCAATTTCGTCACGCTCGCTGATGTCGTGGACGAAGTCGGCAAGGATGTCGTCCGCTTCACGATGCTGACGCGCAAGTCAGACGCGCAGATGGACTTTGATTTTGCCAAGGTGGTGGAGGCATCGAAAGACAATCCGGTTTTTTATGTCCAGTACGCCCATGCCCGAATCGCATCGCTGCATCGGCGGGCTGCAGAGGCGGGAATCGTGTGTGGGGCGGCCGATCTGTCCCAGCTTGATACAGAAGAGCTGGTGCTGGTGAAGCTCGCCGCGCAATTCCCCCGGATCGTCGAGACGGCAGCGGCGGCGCGCGAACCGCACCGCATCGCCTTTTATCTCTATGATCTGGCAGCGCTTTTCCATGCGACATGGAATGTCGGCAATGATCGCCCCGATCGACGTTTCCTAATTGTAGATAATGCTGTGCTTACCTGTGCGCGACTTTTCCTCGCTGATGCGATAGGACAGATTATTCGTAGCGGCCTGGGCATCATGGGTGTCGAGGCGGTTCAGGAGATGAATTGATGGCGACCGCTGGCGATTATGACATTCGCGACGAAGACCGGCTGCCCTGGCTGGAAACCGTTGACGAAGACTATCGGGATAGCCCGTCAATCGTGCGGATTGGCTTGTTCGTGCTGATCGGCCTGGGGCTGATCGCGGCGGCAATCTATGGCATTTATTGGTATCAGCACAGCAATCTCGTCAAAGGAACAGGCGAGCTGATTGCAGCGGCCGAGGGCAATTATAAGGTAAAGCCCGATTCACCCGGCGGCATGAAGGTTGAAGGGGAGGGCGACACCGCCTTTGCAACCAGCGAAGGCAAAAGCGACGGTAATGCCTCGATCGATCTGAAAGCCGTGCCCGAAGCGCCGATGCCGAAGACAGCAACTGCCCCCGCCAAACCCGCTGCCACGACGGGGCCAGCCATGGTCCCGCCATCAGGCGGAACGCTGAAGGCGCCAGCGCCAGGGGCCATGCCCAAGGCGGTAGAATCGCCGCCGGTCGCCGCGGGTGGTGCCGTGGTTCAGCTCGGTTCCTTCCCGGATGATGCATCGGCCAACGCCGCTTGGGCCAAGGCCAGCAAAAGGTTCAGCTATCTCGCCCCGCTCGGTAAATCGGTGCAGCAGGCGACGGTTGGCAGCAAGACGGTCTACCGGTTGCGCGTCAATACGGGCAGCGCGACCCAGGCGAATGAACTTTGCGCCAAGCTGCGGATTGCGGGGGAGGCTTGTTTCGTCGCCCGCAACTAGGCTAACCTGAGCGGGCATGAAACCAGTCATTTACGGGCTCTCCGGGCTCTCCCTCACCGCCGATGAGCGCGCTTTTTTTCGCGATGCCGATCCGGCGGGCTATATCCTGTTCAAGCGCAATGTTGCGACCAGGCCGCAGCTGCTGGCGCTGACCAGCGAATTGCGTGCGCTGTCGGGTCGCGATGATGTGCCGATCCTGATTGATCAGGAAGGCGGCCGGGTCGCCCGGATGGGGCCGCCCGAATGGCCTGCCTTTCCGGCCGGTCCCGCCTTTGATGCGCTCTATGAGACTGCGCCGATGTCAGCGATTGAGGCGGCACGCACCAATGCGCAGGCGATTGCGCTGATGCTCGCCGAAGTCGGCATCAATGTCGATTGCCTGCCGCTGCTCGATGTCTGCCAGCCCGATACGACATCCGCGATCGCCACACGTGCGCTGGGCAGTGAACCCATGCGGGTGGCGGCGATGGGCCGTGCGATCATTGAGGGACTGCGCCGGGGCGGCGTGGTTGGCGTGATGAAGCATATGCCGGGCCATGGCCGGGCGATTGTCGATACCCATTATCATTTGCCGACGGTCACCGCGAGCGACGCGGCGCTCGAAATCGATCTGGAGCCGTTTCGCGCGCTTAGCGATGCGCCGATGGGGATGACATCGCATATCGTGTTCGAGGCGTGGGATGCGGCCCGCCCGGCAACGCTGTCGCCGATCATCGTCAACGACATTATCCGCAGGCGGATCGGCTTTGACGGGCTGTTGATGACCGACGACATCGACATGAAGGCACTTGCGGGCACCGCAGGCGAAAAAGCGGTGGGGGCACTTGCTGCCGGTTGCGACATCGTCCTCGATTGTTGGGGGCGGATGGACGAGATGACGGAGATCGCCAACCTGATCAGCGATATGCCGCAAATTTCCCGTGATCGGCTTGATCGCGCGATGGCAACAATTGCTGGCCAGGCGCCCGAAGGCGATATGGCCGCGCTAATCGCCAAGCGGGATGCGCTACTGGCGGTGGCGTGACATTGATCCTTAAGCAAAATTTTTACGATCGCGCGGCTATATTCGTTGTTGATTGATTAGCGAACGGCGAGGCCATGCGGGCGATGGATGACGTTTTTGGCCCGGAAGGGCAACAGGGCTATGGTCATGCCATTGCCGATCTGGTCCGCCAGGGGCAAGCCGAAGCGGCAGCGGAGCGGCTGAGCCGGGATATTGCGGCGATATCACCCGAATTGTGGGACGTATGCGGCACCATGCCGCTTGAGGTGCTTCGACTAAACGGCTGGGAAGAATTGAATTACAGCCTGGGCGCACCGCATTTGGCTGATGTTACGGCGATCCGCATCAGCATGACTGCTGGCCTTGATCCGATCACCGGCGAGCCCTGTGTCCAAATCACGGGCCACCGGGATGACGATTTCCCGTTTTCGACTGCATCGCAAAGCGAGATCGTCGCGGCGATCCAAGACGCCGGCTTTCGACCAGGGCCTGGCGAGGCAATCGGCGGAGCAATGTTGAGCGTCGAAGGGATGGCCCTGCTTCACGGCATGATCGAAGAGGAAAGGGCGCGCGATGATCCGCCAGAGCCCGGCTCGCAGGCGAGTAATGCGCTGTTCCTGGCGGATTGGTGGCGCGCGGTTCAATTCCACCAGCTGGTGCACCGCGAAATGGCGCGGATGGGGCTTGATCACTCGGTGGTTGTGCTGGTCGGCGCAACGAATTGCGGGCCTGATCTGGAATCGGCGATCGTCCCCGATCGCCCGCTTGTCGCGCCGATGGATTCTGGTTGGGCTGATGATGCGATTGCCCCGATGCCCCTCTTACAGCCGGTTGCGGTGGCGGAGTATGGCGCAAGCGGATCTGCGAATTTCTCGGTGGTCGAGCTGCGGCGCAAGCTGGCGACGGCGGTCGAAGAGGACGTGCAGCCCGCCAAAACCGGCCTGTTGGCGCGATTTTTCGCAAAGCGCTGAGGCACCGAGCCGATCAGCAGCCAATGTGCGGATGGGCTGAATCCAGACCTGAATTGACACCTCGGCAAGTAAGGTGTACATGACATCATGTAAGGAAGGCATGTCCTTGCACGATGGGAGTTCATGATGACTTTTGGGTCATTGATCACAATTGCTGTTGGCTTGTTGGCAGCGATTGGGCTGGTAGGCATTTTGGGCGGCGCAGTGCGGGCGCGCCAATCGGGTGGCAAGCGCAGCTTCCGCATCGGATCGGTCGCGATGACGTTGGCCGGGCTGGTGCTGATGCTGGCGAGCATCACCGGTGTCGTTGAGGGCGACAAGATCTTTGGCGGCTTGATGATGCTGATCTTCGGCACGTCGGTCGCCTTGCCATCGGCCAGAGCGTTGGCGGGTGATCGGGCGGCGCGCTCGTCGATCTGACGCGGCGGGCGGACTTCGCCCGCGCTTGGTGCTTGTCGAGATGCGGTGATTGGTCCTAACCCAGAGGCTCCACTCCGGACGACCGTCGCCCGGATGCGCAGAAGAGCCCCAGAATACCGGATGTCCACGCCGCCAATCCCTATTGATCCCGACCAAGCGCCTGCGCCATCGCCGCCTGATGTTCTGACCGTCGATATCGATGGCTGGGAAGGGCCGCTGGATCTGTTGCTGGCGCTCGCGCGCAACCAGAAGGTGGATTTACGGGCGCTGTCGATCCTCGCCTTGGTCGATCAATATCTCGCTTATGTCGATGCTGCGCGATCGCTGAAACTTGAGCTGGCGGCCGATTATCTAGTGATGGCGGCGTGGCTTGCTTATCTGAAATCGGCGCTGCTGCTGCCGCGCGACCCGGAGGTGGAGCCATCGCCCGAGGAACTGGCGCTGCGGCTGCAATTGCGGCTGGAGCGGCTGAACGCGATGCGTGAAAGCGGCGCGCGGCTGATGGCGCGCGACCGGCTGGGGCGCGATGTCTTCCGGCGGGGCGCGCCCGAAGGCTTGCAGACGGTGCGCAAGGCGCGGTGGCAGGCGGAAATCTATGATCTGATCGCGGCTTATGGCCGAGTCAGCGCCCGCACACGCCCGGTGATGCATATCGTCGCCAATCGCCCGGTGATGACGCTTGAAGCCGCGCTGGAGCGCGTCGCGCGGTTGCTGGGCGAACAGATTGAATGGACGACGATCGAGGCATTTCTGCCGCCCCAGGCGGACGGCGCGTTTCGTAAATCGGCGCTGGCGTCGAGTTTCCTCGCCTCACTGGAGCTTGCCCGGCAGGGGCGGGTCGAGCTGCGCCAGAAATCCGCCTTTGCCCCGCTCTATCTGCGGCGACCTGCATGAATCCGCCCGATGATTTCGTCCGCGCGATTGAAGCGGTGCTGTTCGCTGCGGAAGCGCCGATGACGATCGACCAGTTGCGCGCCCATGCCGGTGAGGGCGATGTCCGCGCTGCCCTGGCCGAGATTGAGGCGGATTATGCCGGGCGCGGGATTGGCCTGGTTCGGCGCGGCGATCGCTGGCATTTCGAAACCGCGCCGGACATGGCGCATCTGCTCCGCCGCGACCGGGAAGAACCGCGCCGCCTGAGCCGGGCAGCGATCGAAACGCTGGCGATCATTGCCTATCATGAGCCCGTCACGCGTGCCGAGATTGAAGCCATCCGCGGCGTGCAAATCTCCAAGGGAACGATCGACGTGCTGATGGAGGCGGGCTGGGCGCGGCCAGCCGGGCGACGGGAGGTGCCGGGCCGCCCGCTCACCTATGCAACCACCCCAGAATTTCTCGCCCATTTCGGGCTGGCAAGCCGCCGTGACCTGCCTGGGCTTGAGGATTTGCGCGCGGCTGGATTGCTCGATCCAGTTGATTTGGCATTTGATCAGCATGAGGTGGCAAATGGCGAGGAAGAAGCCTAGATAGGCAACTATCCTGAAGGAGACGCGTAATGGGTAGTTTCAGCCTGATGCATTGGCTGGTGTTCGGTGTGATCGCTATCTTGGTGCTCGGGGGCGGTCGCTTCTCGAACATGATGGGCGATGTGGCCAAGGGCATCAAGAATTTCAAAAAGGGCATGGCCGAGGAAGATGAATCGGCCACCAAGGCTGCACCGAGCCGGATTGATGCCAAGCGCGATGCCGATGTCGTGCTTGATCCAGCGCCCGAACGTGCGCGCGACGACCGCTGATCCGGCGTTTGCATGATCGCTGCCATTTCGTTGCCGGATCTGATTGATGTTTAACGTTGACCCGTCCGAGCTGATGCTGCTGGCGCTTGTTGCGCTGGTGGTGATCGGCCCCAAGGATTTGCCCAAGGCGATGCGCTTTGTCGGCCAATGGGTGGGCAAGGCGCGCGGTGTAATGGGGCAGTTCCGCGCGGGTTTTGATACGATGGTGCGCGAAGCCGAGTTGAAGGAAATGGAAGAGCGCTGGGCCGCCGAAAATGCGCGGATCATGCGCGAATATCCCGCGGTCCCCGATCAACCCGCGCTGTCGCCCACGCTGTCGCCCACGCTGTCGAGCGTCATGCTCGACGGGGAGGGCGAACCTGCAATGACTGAACAGCCAGTGCTGCATCACCCCGCGCCGCCCGCGCTGACCGATGAAGAGATTGCTGCCGCAGAGGGCGTGCCTCTGGCTGCCGCGACACCACCGAGCGCAACGCCATGAATGCTGAAGTGCTTGACGAGATTGATCAGTCGCGCGCGCCGCTGCTCGATCATCTCATCGAATTGCGGCGTCGGCTGATTTATTGCGCCATCGCGGTGGCGATTGCCTTTGGCGTCTGTTTCTATTTTTCAGAGCCGATTTTTGGATTTCTGCTCCAGCCCTTGCTTAAGGCCGGGCAGCACCGGGTGATCTATACCCAATTGTTCGAAGCGTTTTTCGTGCAGATCAAGGTGGCGTTTTTCGCGGCCACGATGGTTTCGTTTCCGATTATCGCCAACCAGCTATGGCAGTTTGTCGCGCCGGGGCTGTACACCAAGGAAAAGCGGGCGCTGTTGCCGTTTTTGTTCGCGACGCCGGTGCTGTTCACGCTGGGCGCGGCGATGGCCTATTATATCGCCGTGCCGATGGCGCTGCATTTTCTGCTTGGCTTCCAGGGCAGTATCGGTGGGGTGGAGCGCGAGGCGTTACCGGCGATCGACAATTATCTGTCGTTCATCATGCAGTTTCTGTTCGGCTTCGGCCTGTCCTTCCTGTTGCCGATCCTGCTGATGCTGCTTGAGCGCGCCGGGATCGTGACGCGCAAACAGCTGATCGCGGCACGGCGCTATGCAATTGTCGCAGCGTTCGGGATCGCAGCAGTGCTCACCCCGCCCGATATCGGATCGCAGCTGCTGCTCGCGATTCCGCTGGTCATCCTTTATGAAGTTGCGATCATCGGCATTTGGATCACCGAAAAGCGGCGCAAGCCTGCGGCTGACCCCGTCGAGTGACGGGGAGCGGCGCTAGCGTCTTTCGCTTTCGCTTGAAAAATTAAGACCCGGACGTGCCACCGGGGGGGAGGGGGCGCGTCCGGGTCCAGTTATTGGATAGCGAGAGCGGGGGGGCTTGATTCACTATCCGAATCTATAAACGATGATCGCCATTGTCGGTTCCCGCTCTGCAAAGATTTTTTGGGTGTGGCTGGCTTAGTATTGAGCCTGCAAGCCAAGGGGTTGCAGTTTTGCTACCCCACGCCGCGCTAATCCAGGCCGGTGATCGCGATCGGGATTTCATAGGCACCGACCAGCGGATCGTGGTGAAGCCGGGAGCGGAGCTGGCGCGACAGACCTTCGATGACGCGGCCATAGCGTTCGGATAATTCGGTTTGCAGCTTTGGGGTGTCGACCAACGCGGGCGAGCTGATCCGCAGCAGCGCCCGGGCACTGCCAGCGTGAGAGCCGGTTTCTACAATATCTGTCGCGGGCTTCAGCGAAATTCGGAGTGCCGGATCATGATGGGCCATCATGGCCAGTTCGATGATTTCGGTAAGCAGAAACGCAACCGCGGTCGCGACGTCCTGCGTGCTTAGATAGCTGTCGAGATCGAGCAGAATCGACAGGCCAGTGCTGTCTGGCGCGGTGGCGCGGATATTGGAGGCAAGATCGCCAATCACTGACCGGAGGCTGACGCCGCGCGTTTCTTCCATCTCCGCAAAATGATTGCGATGGACCACCGCCAGCGCGTCTACGCGACGCTGGATAGAGGCATAGGCTGCGGTCGCTTCGGCAGATTTGGCACCACGGGCGTGGAAATTGATCAGGCTGGAGATGACTTGCAGGTTGTTTTTGACGCGATGATGGACTTCGCGAGTCAATTTGGTCTGGCGGACCAGCCCTTGGGCCAAATCGGCTTCATGGGCGGCGACGGTGTCGGTAATCGTGCGAAACGTCTCGCCAAGATCGCGAATCTCCTGGGCCGGCATTGATCGCGCCAGGCCGATATCGAGCACTTCGCCTGGCTGATAGTCCGCGACCAGCGTCCGCAGTTGCCGCAACGGCCTGATCAGCAGCCGATCGACCACAAACCAGCCAATACCCGCCGCCGCCGCCCACATCATCACCGGCAGCAGCATCGCCACAACCATCGCCGACGTAATCGGCGCGCTGCGCAGGGTGATTTCGAAGGTCAGTCCGTTGATACTCAGTGGGCGGGAGGCCGATTCGGTGCGGTCGAGCGGCGTCAATTCGGGGAGTGGCTGCAGTTGCAGCCGTTGCCGGTCGTGGATCAGCGCCGCTGCATAGGGCGGCATGAAACCGGCTGGGCGGGCGATCTGTGCCAACATCGTAATGGGGAATACCGCCTTGGCGCTCAACATGCCGCTCGGCGCGCCCATCGCCAGCAAGAGCCCGGTGTCAGGACCAATTGCCGCAGCGATCAAACCGGGGCGATCGGGAATGGTGATGGGAAGAGCAATTTGCGCCGTGGTGCCGCACAGCACCCGCCCGTCATTGGCGACGATGGTGAAGCGCGCGCCCTTGGCGAGTTGTTCAGCAAAAATCCCCTGGGCGCGGGCGCAGCTGGGGCCGTCCTCGCCATCCTGATCAAGCGCGTTCAGCGCCACCCGCAGGGCAGTCATATCGCCGGCGAGTTCGATTTCGAGCGCATGCGCGCCCTCATTTGCGGCCGCACGGGTGCGCGACTCCAATTGGGCATTGGCGATTTCACTGGTCTGGCGTGCCGCGAACAACGCAATCAGCGCCAGCGGGAGTAAAGCTGCGCTGAGGATCAGGAAAAGCTTGGCGCCCGTCGGCAATTGCGTCAGCCATGCCATCCATCGCCGCATTCTGGGCCCGTCGGCGCTGGCTAGGGAATCCATTCCCTGGCGTTATTCGAGCTTGCCCAGCAGATCGAGCATCTCCGGCGGAATCTGCTCGTCGATCGTCTGCTGATACACAGAGCGTAGTGCCTCGCCCATCTCCTGATCACCGCCGCGCGATTTGGTGGCGCGCTGGGGAGGTGCATTCTTCGACGTCTCACGATCAGAAACCAACGAAAAACCCCCTAAAAATCGTCATACTATTGGGCAGGCGGATAGCTGTGTTGGCAGCCTGCACGTAAATTCTACGCATTCGCCACGGAGACATGAAACCAAATAGCCGCTCGATTGTTCCGCCTGCGGTGCGAAATTACAAATCTATTTTGTCTTAGCCGCGCCGACGATTGTAACGAGGGGCTGCCGCCAGCACATAGGGGGAGCAGTCACGCAGGGAGATTTCGCCAATTATGTCGCTTGGACAACAGCTTGCTCCGCATCTCCCGTTTCTGCGCCGTTATGGGCGCGCCTTGACTGGCAGCCAGTCGCACGGCGATCATTATGTCCGTGCCACGCTTGAGGCGATTGTCGCTGCCCCAGAAGAGTTTCCGCGGGACATCGACCCGCGCCTTGCGTTGTATCGGACATTTCAGGCGATTTGGTCATCAGCAAATGCGGCGGGCGGCGAGGAAGCCGTTGCTGTTTCCGGCAGCGATCCCGAAAGCATTGCCCGCGCCCGCATGGCCCGGATGACGCCGTTGTCGCGTCAGGCACTGCTGCTGACGGCGATGGAGGGTTTCACGCCCGAGGATGCCGCCTTTCTGATCGATACTGATTCAGCGACGCTTGAGTCGCTGGTTGGCGATGCCCTTAGCGAGATCGAAAAGCAGACGCGCGCGCGGGTGCTGATCATCGAAGATGAGCCGATCATCGCCATGGATATCGAAACGATCGTGCGCGATCTGGGGCATGACGTGACCGGGGTGGCGGTAACGCGGGACGAGGCGGTGGCCCTGGCGATGGAAGATCGGCCGGGGCTTGTCCTCGCCGATATTCAGCTGGCGGATGACAGCTCTGGCATCGATGCCGTCAAAGATATTTTGGCGCAGTTTGCGGTCCCGGTGATTTTCATCACGGCCTTTCCCGAACGGCTGCTGACCGGTGAGCGGCCCGAGCCGACATTCCTGATCACCAAGCCGTTCCAGCGTTCCACCGTTAAGGCGGCGATTGCTCAGGCCTTGTTCTTTGATGAAGCGACCTTGCCTGCCGAATAAAACGATACGGACCCAAAACGGGTTTCGTGTGTTGAAGCGGTATGGATGATCAACAAGAACCGATTCACATCAGCGAGCAGGCAGCAAGCGGTGGTGCATCGCCCCAGGGGGTGCGCATCGTGCTGGGCGTTTCGCTGGTATTGATCATCATTGTTTTCGCTGCGCTGTTAATGCGTTGAGCTCGGCATGTTGAGGGGAACGTCGCCAATGCGGATGTGCAATTTTCATTGCCTTCCCGATTGTTTTTGCTGTGGCCGGGTGCCGGGTGCTGTCCTTTGGCGCACCGGGACGAAATCGCATGACTGATCGCCAAGAGTTTGACGATGATGCGCCTCCGACACCGCCGGAAGAACGCATTCCGCTGCCCGATGCCGAATTCAAGGCGCAGCTTGCCCAGGTGATCCCGCATCTTCGCGCATTTGGCCGATCGGTTTCCGGCAGCCGGGATCTTGCCGATGATCTGGTCCAGGAAACGCTGCTCAAAGCCTGGGCCGCGCGATCTCGCTTTCAAGCGGGCACGAACATGCGTGCCTGGACGTTTATCATCCTGCGCAATCTTTATCTGTCGCAAATGCGCCGATCGCGCTTTCGCGGTGAGTGGGACGATCTGGTTGCAGACCGGATCTTGGCGGCACCCGCTGCGCAGGACAAGCAGGTTGAGCTCGGCGATATGCAACGCGCGCTGCTGCACTTGCCCCAGCCGCAGCGCGAAGCGTTGATTCTGGTCGGCGCGGGCGGCTTTGCCTATGAAGAAGCAGCAGAAATTTGTGGCGTTGCGGTGGGCACGATCAAGAGCCGGGTCGCGCGCGGGCGCGTGGCGCTTGAAACATTGCTCACCGATGGCTCGCTGCCCTCCCGCCGCACGCACAGCAATCCGCCAGGTCGTACCGTATTGGAAACGATCATGAACGATGTCGATGAATTGAGCAGAGACCGACTTAGCTGAGACGGTGGTTCTTTGCCAGCCTGATTAGCAATGAGGCGAATTCATTGCGTTCAGTGATATTGATCTCATAGGGTTTGACTTTTGGTTAATTTAAGAGATTGTATTACCTGAATTAAATCTCAGGAAAAATATAGTTGTTGTTGCAACCCGCCATGGTCAACCACTTACTGGCGGCAGTTGGCAAAGGCAGGTCCGGATTATCAGCTGATCAGCGCATCGCCGTTTGTGGCACACACCGCAGTGGTACGACCCTGTTGGGAAGAGTGTTGGCGGTGGATCGTGGTAGTCGGCAAATATTCGAGCCCTTTAATCCAGGTTCCGGGATCGCGGGACTGTCAATCTATTTCGTAGCTGGCGACTGGCCGGGCAATGATTGGCCCTTAATGATTGACCGGTTCTTTGCGGCCGACAGCATCAGCTTTCGATCATTAGGCGGCGGCAGATTGCAATGGCTAACGGGCACCAGGCTCGCGCGGGAATATGCGGCAGCAATGATGTTCAGACCGCGCCGCCTGGTCTTGAAAGCCCCATTTTTGTCGCTCTCCAGCCGATATCTTATCGACCGGCACGATGTTCAGGTGGTTTTCACGGTGAAGCACCCGGCGGCATTTTTCGTTTCGCTGCAGCGGGTCGGGTGGGGTGATTCTTTGCCGTTCGGCGACTTGGTTGATCAAGGGGTAGTCGATGCCGCAGCGGTGGCCGCGGCGCCTTCCTTGGCCGCCCGCGCCGGTCTGTTCTGGAATATTGTCAACCGGCACGCGTTGCAGATTGTGCATCAACGCCCTGATGCAGCGTCAATCTGGTCGCACGAGCGCTTTTGTCGCGGGCCCGACGCTGAAATGGCGGGCGTCGCGAACGCGCTGCGCATCGACTATAGTCCTGCAATGCGGCAGGCGGTGAACATCATGGCCTATGCGGATGTCGTTCGGCCGCCACCGGGGACGATAAATGCGCTGGAGCGCAATGCGGCGGCATTGGCTGACGATTGGCGAGATCAGATTTCGTCCGAGGATGAACGCGAACTCCGCACCCGGTGCAGCGGGCTATATGGCGACATTGTCGGCGGGGCCTGGTGATCAGGCCGACGACGGCCGTGGCCTGGTCAACCAGGGCTTGACCGGCCTTTTCCGGTGCAATCGAGTTTAGCCAGCATCGCCATCATGTCGGCTGGTAGCGACCCAGTGCTGGGAAAGGCACTGCCCAGGGCAAGGCCGATAGCGTCCTGCGGACGCGGCGCTTCGACAGCAAATGGGGAGTGCGGGAGCGGTTCGCTTCCATGGGGCGAATGGATCGACATGCCGGGTATAACGGCTTAGCGGGCATATTGTTGCCGCTGACGGCCATTGCCGGCAGCCGAAATTGGCGGGCGTTGCATGAATATCACAGCCTCACCGTCCGATAGCCGGGGTCTTCGCGAGGCGATTGCGCGTGCCCATTCGCATGCGCCCTTCCTGGCCCAGCTGATCGATCGTGAGCAGGCGCTGGTCGATTGCATCGTCGGCGGGGGGCTGCCTGACCCCTTGTCGATCCGAATTGCCGATGACGCGATGCCGGTTGCCCAGCGGTTGCGGATTGAACGGCGGCGCTTGGCCTTGCTGGTCGCGATCGGCGATCTGGCCGGGCACTATGATTTGACGGCGGTGACGCGCGCGCTTTCCGACTTTGCCGATTATGCGCTCGATGCCGCCATTCGCGCCGCGATCGAGGAACGGACGCCAGGGGCACCGGCACTTGGCTTTGCCGCCATCGCGCTCGGCAAACAGGGCAGTCATGAGCTGAATTATTCGTCTGACATTGATCCCATCCTGTTGTTCGATCCTGCCAGTTTGCCGTGCCGACCGCGTGAGATCCCCGATGACGCTGCCGTTCGCATCGGACGGCGCGTGATCGAACTGCTGCAAACGCGCGATGCTGATGGGTATGTGTTGCGGGTCGATTTGCGGCTGCGACCCTCGCCCGAAATCACGCCGATCGTGCTCGGCGTGGAACCGGCAATTGCTTATTATGAATCGCAGGCGCTGCCCTGGGAGCGTGCGGCGTTTATCCGGGCGCGGGCGGCGGCGGGTGATGTGGTGATGGGGCAGCGATTTCTTGAAACCGTTCAGCCATTTGTCTGGCGGCGCGCATTGGATTTCGGCGCAATCGGCGAGATTCGGGGAATTTCACGGCGGATCCGCGATCATCACGCGCAGGGGCAGGAATTCGGCCCAGGTTATGATCTGAAACGGGGCAGGGGCGGCATCCGCGAGGTCGAATTTTTCGCGCAGATTCACCAGATGATCCATGGTGGCCGCAATCCGGCTGTGCGTGCTGCCGCAACCCGCGATGCGCTTGACCGGCTTGCCGAAGGTGGCTGGATTGCAGCGAGCGAGGCAGAGACGCTGAGCGCTGCCTATACGCTGCTCCGCACGATCGAGCACCGCGCGCAGATGGTGGATGATCGCCAGACGCACCATCTGCCAAGCGGGGCCGCGCTTGAATCGCTCGCAAAGTTGCACGGTTTGCCCGATCAGCAGGCGTTGCTGGCGCTGCTCCAGCCGCATGTCGAGCGGGTTGGCGTGATCTATGACGGCATCGAACCCGAAACGGGCGATGCGCTGCCGGGCGATTCATCGCGGTTGCTGGCGGCGCTGACCACCGCTGGCTTTGACGACGTGGCCGCACCGGTGGCGCGCGAACGCATCGAAAGTTGGCGGGCAGGGGCCTATCCGGCGCTGCGCAGCGGGCCGGCGCGCCAGGCGCTGGAGGCGGTGCTGCCTGGGCTCGTCGATGGACTGGGACACGCGCCCGATCCAGCGGGCGCGATCATTCGGCTTGATCATATCCTGGCGCGGCTATCGAGCGCGATCAATTTTTTCCGGCTGTTAGAGGCGCAACCAGCGCTCACGCGATTGTTGGGCGCGATTTTAAGTCACGCGCCGCCGCTTGCCGAGGCACTTGGTCGGCGCCCGGAACTGTTGGATGGGCTGATCGATTCAACCGCGCTCGATCCCGTCGGCGACGTGCCGACCTTGATCGCCCAAATCGCGCCGCGCGAGGGCACGGATTATCAGGCGTTGCTTGATCACGCCCGGCGCGTGGTTGGCGAAAAGCGCTTTGCTTTGGGCGCGCAGATTGTGGCCGGGGTCAGCGATCCGCTGGCCGTTGCCGCCGGCTATGCGCGCGTTGCCGAGGCAGCGATCGACGTCATCGTGCGGGCGACAATTGACGAATTTGCGATCGCGCATGGTCGCGTGCCCGACAGCGAACTGGTGATCCTGGCGCTTGGGCGCATGGGCGGCGGGTTGCTCACCCATGCCTCTGATCTCGATCTCATCTATCTGTTCACTGGCGATTATCGCGCCGAATCTGATGGCAAAAAGCCTTTAAGTGCAGTCCTTTATTATAATCGGCTTGCACAGCGTGTGAGTGCTGCGCTGTCGGTGCCGACCGCCGCTGGGCCGCTTTATGAGATTGATACCCGGCTGCGGCCGTCGGGCGATCAGGGGCCGTTGGTCGTGTCGACGATCGGGTTTGCGCGCTATCAGCAGGAAAGCGCCTGGACCTGGGAGCATATGGCGCTGACCCGTGCACGGGCGATTTTTGGATCGCCGGCGGGGCGCGCAGAGGTTGATGACATCGTCGCTGCGGTGCTGGGGGGTGCCCGACCCGATCGGGATCTTGTCGCCGACGCCGTGACGATGCGGCGTGAGATGGCGATGCATAAACCGCCAGTCGGTCCTCTGGATGCCAAGCTGTTGCCGGGGGGCCTTGTCGACCTGGAATTTGCGGTGCACCTCACCCAGCTCAGCCAGCGGATTGGGTTCTCATCGGACCTTGGTACCGCGATCGACCAGCTTGCCGGTGCTGGCCTGGTGCCGCCCGCGCTGCGGGCCGCGCATGATTTTCTGACCCGATTGCTGGTCACGATCCGGCTGGTCGCACCCGATATGCAACCGCCCGGCCCAGCAACGAGAACATTGATCGTTCGGGCACTCGCGCTGCAGGATTGGGATGAGGTAGTTGCGCTGCTCAATGCGACGCGGCAGGAGGTGCGCGCCAGCTGGACTCGACTGAGCATGCAGCATTGGGAATCGCACCATCCAAGCATAGGGGAAGATGATCATGGCGTTGGTTGAAGGGGACAAGATCCCGGATATCGAGCTGACCACATCGAGCGGCGGCAAGGTCAATTTGCGGAGCTATGTCGGTGCGCCCTTCGTGCTGTATTTCTATCCCAAGGACGATACATCGGGCTGCACCCGCGAAGCGCAGGATTTCAGCCAGCATCTGAAGGAATTCGGTTCGCTCAGCACCGCTGTTCTCGGCGTTTCTAAAGATCCCCCGATCAAGCATCAGAAATTCATCGATAAATATGATCTTACTGTCTCGCTCGCGACCGATGAGGACGATGCCGCGATGGAAGCGTTTGGCGTGTGGGTGCAAAAGAGCATGTACGGCAAAACCTATATGGGGATCGACCGGTCGACCTTCCTGTTCGATGCGCAGGGCAATCTGGTGCGCAGTTGGCGGCGGGTGAAGGTGCCTGGCCATGCGGTCGATGTGCTTGAGGCCGTCCGCGCGCTGGGTTGAGCGGTTTTTTCACCGAATTTTCACCGAATCGCGCGAACAGGGGTGTTTCGGGCGTAGGGCCAGCGCAGGTTCAAACGCGTGAAGTCCCGATTTGATCCATAATTCGGCGGGCTTTTAACGTTTCGCCGTGAGTCGCCTTCGTTCCAACCCAACACGGGCCGCCAGCTATTGCCGATACCGGTCTTGGTTGCGAAGACCGGTCATCGACGCTGCGGAGGGGCCGTGAGCGCGATACGCGGGTGTCATGATGATGGCACCGGCAATCAGATCGCCGGGGATTCATGGTCAAGAAGACGACGATTTCGATTGCGGACCGCATTGCGCAGGTCCGGAGCCAATTTAAAACGCGTGACTTCATTTTTCACGACGGACGCGATCTGCGCCGGTTCAGCATTGGTGGGAATACGCAGGCGGCATTGGCAGGGGTAGCGGGGGTTACCCTGTGCTTTTCCGCTTATGGTGTTGCTCATGCCGCGATCACTGCAGTGCAGATCAGCGGCGTGCTTCAAACACCGGCATCACCCGAAGTGAAAATGGCTCAGCTGCAAACCAAGCTGGTCAAGATGCAGGCCAATCTGGCCGCTGTGAAATATGCCGCCGAAGTCCATGCCGCCCGTGTTGAGCAGCGCCAGGCGCTGATCGTCGCCGTGTTGGAAGGCAAGAAGGGCACCAAGCTGGCGCTCACCACCCCGACTATCGATGCCAAGACTGCGGCCGTCGCTGCCGATGTTATCGCCCCGTTCAAGCGGGTTGAGGAGCGGCAGCTGGCGATGGCTGTAAAGGCCCGTGCGCTGGCAGAGGCGCGCTACAACCTTGCCGCCAATCAGGTCCGCCGGCTGGGCATTGCGCCCGAACGCTTCATGCAGCGCAATGTATCAATGGGCGGTCCGTTTGAGCCTGTTGAAGCAGGCGCCGAAGTCGCCGATGTCGAAGCGGATAAGCAGTTCCGGTCGCTGTTCATGACCTGGAAGAAGCTGGATTCGCTTGAGCGCGGCGTGATCGCGATCCCATCGGCGCAACCAGTGACGCGCGTTAGCTTCACCAGCAATTATGGCGTGCGCAGCGATCCCTTCCGGGGTGTGGCGGCGATGCATGCCGGCGTGGATATTCCAGGCGCGGTTGGCACGCCGGTTTATGCGACCGCTGACGGCATTGTTTCGCGTTCGGAGCGTTCCGGTGGGTATGGCAATATGGTCGAAGTCGATCATGGTCGCGGCATCGCCACACGCTATGGCCATTTGTCGAAGCTGCTGGTCCTGCCCAACACACGCGTGGTGCGTGGCCAGTTGATCGCGCTGATGGGGTCAACGGGCCGCTCGACGGGCAGCCATCTTCATTATGAAGTGCGGATCGATGGCCAGGCGGTGAATCCGATGCCGTTCATGCAGTCGGCAGATTTCCTGCGGTCGGTGCAGGATCGGGCGTTGACGGCAAAGCCTGCCATTGGTGGTCCAAAAGTCGCTGAATAAGCCGTCGCTTACAAAGGCGTCGCTGGCCGGTTGCCGTGGTGCCGCCAAGCGCTTATCTGCGTAGGATGACGATGACTGACCAGCAGAGCGGCGCTTCAGCCGTAACCATCACCGATTCGGCCGCCGCGCGCGTGGCGGCGATTGCGGCCAAACAGGGCAAGCCGGCGATATTGCGGCTGTCCGTCGATGGCGGTGGCTGTTCGGGCTTCCAATATAAATTTGGCCTGGCGGACGGTGTTGAGGGCGATGACAGCGTTGCTGAACGCGATGGCGTGAAGCTGGTTGTCGATTCGGTCAGCCTTGATCTGGTCCGCGGCTGTTCGGTCGATTTTGTCGAGACGCTGGGCGGCACGGCGTTTCGCGTCGAAAACCCCCAGGCCGCATCAGGATGTGGCTGCGGTTCCAGCTTCGCGATCTGATCGCCGCTGATCAGCCGATCTGATGAAAATCGTCACTTATAACGTCAATGGCATCAAGGCGCGGCTGCCACGGCTGATCGAGTATCTGTCCGAGCAGGCGCCCGATATCGTTTGCCTGCAAGAACTCAAGTCGAGCGAAGAGACCTTTCCGGAAGCGGATATCCGTGCGGCCGGCTATGGGGCAGTTTGGCATGGGCAAAAGGCGTTTAATGGCGTGGCCGTGCTCGCCAAGGGCGTCGATCCAGTCGAACGGCAGCGCGGGCTGGCAGGCGAAACAGAGGATGATCACAGCCGCTATCTTGAGGTTGATGTCGCTGGGCTGATCGTCGCGTCGATCTACTTGCCGAACGGCAATCCTCAACCGGGCCCCAAGTTCGATTACAAGCTGCGCTGGATCGATCGGCTCCGCGCGCGCGCGCTGGCCTTGCTGGCGGCGGAGCGCCCGGTTGTGCTGGCGGGGGACTATAACGTCATCCCTAATGACGATGACACCTATTCGGTGCCCGCCATGGCAAGCGATGCGCTGATGCAACCCGAAAGCCGCGCCGGGTTTCGCGCGCTGGTCGCCCAGGGGTGGACCGACGCGTTACGCACCCGCCATCCGCGGGGCGGCGTGTGGACCTTCTGGGATTACCAGGCCGGTGCCTGGCAGCGCGATGCGGGCTTTAGGATCGATCATTTGTTGCTCAGCCCGCAGGCAGCTGACCGGCTGATCGGTGCCGGGGTCGACAAGGCCTATCGTGGCCGCGAAAAGGCCAGCGATCACGCGCCGACCTGGGTCACGCTGCAGCCGAACTGAGGAGGGCGCGCGGCGGTGCGCATCCTGGTGTGCGGTGATTGGCCGGGCTGAGGCGCTGGCCAGGCGGGCTAAATGTCGATCTTTGCCAACATCTGGTATTATTCACCATTCTTAAGTGATCTAGTGGTGCAATACGATAATACACGATTCACTAATCGACTGATATTCAACGATTATTGATGTTGGCACGAACGATGCAAAGGCTTGGGGGCGGCGCAGATGAACGCCGTGTTGGTTCCCTGGAGGTTTTTATGCTCGTTCGTTCTTCGCTCTCGAAAGCTTTTGGTCCCGTATTGGCTGGTGGCTTGCTTGCTGCCGCATTGGCTGCATCGCCGGCAATGGCGGCAGGCCCTCAGCCCGATCCTGCCCAGCCGTCGCTCGCCGATCCCGCACCGGCACCGACGCCGCCCGCGGCTGGGCCAGCGGCCGATACGCACCGTTATTGCGCTTCAACTGAAATTACCGGGTCGCGCATCCCCCGCCGGTTCTGCCGGACGCGCGCAGAATGGGCGGAAATGGGCGTGGATGTCGATCATCCCAACAAGGATTGATTGCTTGATCAGGTTGCCGGGCGATGGCCATGCCGTCGCCCGGTCACGCCGCTTTTGCCTATAGCTGCCGGGCGTAGAGTTGGTAGATGCGGTTGACGTGGCTGTTGATCGTTTCGGCGATCGATCGCATGCCCTGATTGTCGTCAAGGATCCAGCCGATCTCCCCGCGGCTTGCCCCGTAATTCTTCACCGACGCGCGGCGGATATATTCGATCATCATAAAGGCCAGCTGGCTGGCCATGCGCGACGATTGCAGCCGCTTGACGACCCCCATTAGCGGTACGCGCATCGTGCGCACCTGTGGTTTGCGCAGCCACAATAACAGCTTGGCCCAGCCAAAGGGGAAAAGCGATCCGTTGAGCGGCGCGATCGCCTCGTTCAAATCGGGAAGGGTGATCATGAAGGCAACCGGTTCGCCATCCAGTTCGGCGATCTGGATGAGATCTTCGAACACGATTGGCTTCAGCTTCTTGCCGACATCGGCGATTTCCGGCTGTGTCAGCGGAATAAAGCCCCAATTGTCCGACCAGGCATCGTTGAGGATGGCGAGAATCAATTCAGCCTCTGCCGCAAAGTTCTTCTTGTCGACGGGGCGGATGCGGATGCGCGGATTCTTTTCACCCGATGCAATGATCCGGTTGACGATGGGCGGAAATTCAACGGAAATATCAAGTTCATAGGTCATCAGCTGTTTGATGGGCAGATAACCTGCCGCTTCGATCCAGCCCTGATATTTGGCCGGGTGATGGCCCATCATCACGGTCGGTGCGTGATCATGACCTTTGATTAACAGGCCGGGTTCTTCCCAGATCGACAGGCTGACCGGGCCGATCGCGCGGGTCATGCCTTGGTTGCGGAGCCAATCCTCAGCGGTGTTGATCAGCGCCTTGGCGGTGTTGGCATCGGCCGCGTCGAACATCCCCCAAAAACCCGTGCCGGGGCCGAAACCCTTTTCGGCTGGCATTTCCAGCGCCAGCGTATCGACATGCGCTGAGATTCTGCCGACCGGTTCGCCGCCGCGCGTGGCGATGAACAACTGGCCATGGGCATGGCTGAACCAGGCATTTTTCTTAGGATCGATTGTGCCGGCAACTTCGCTGCGGAGCGGGGCCACCCAGTTCGGGTCATCGCGGTTGAGCAGATAGGCGACGTTGATGAACGCCTTGCGATCGGCCGGGGTGCTGACAGGGCGGACGGCGAGGGGTTGGCTTGCCACGATAGAGCCTCTCTTGCGACGAAGCGCGTGCAGTCCGTTGTTCGTGCGCCAGTGTCAAGCGATGCCGCGCCCCCCTCTGGTTTCGCCACCATGCTGCCACTATCTTTCGGCAATGGCCGACATCATGACCTCCACCATTTCCCTTGACCAGCGCGACGCTGACCTGACCACCTCGCGTGAAGCAGCCGCGCCGCGCGACCGGATCGCCGATGATATGGCGATGCTACGCGCTGCCGTTGAGCTGACCCGCGATCTCAATCCGCCCAAGCCGATCATTTATTGGACCGATTTGCTGCTGTCTGCGGGCATTGGCTATGCGGCGTTGGCCGCCGCCATCCTGCTCGCGTCGCCCGGCTGGGCAGTGTTGGCGGGTGTCGTCGCGGTGCTGGCCTTGTACCGCGCTGGCAGCTTCATCCATGAATTGACGCATATCAAGCACAGTGCCGTGCCCTGGTTCCGCTTTGGCTGGAATCTGCTGATTGGCTTGCCGCTGATGGTGCCGTCCTTCACTTATGAAGGGGTGCACACGCTTCACCATGCCCGCACGCGCTATGGCACTGCTGAAGATCCCGAATATTTGCCGCTTGCGTTGATGAAGCCATGGTCTTTGCCCCTATTCATCATGGCTTCGCTGGTCGCACCGGTGGCGCTGTTGTTCCGCTTTGCCGTGCTCAGCCCGCTTGCCGCGATCTCGCCGGCGATCCGTACAATTGTGATTGGGCGGCTGTCGGCCCTGTCGATCAACCCGGCTTTTGAACGCCGCGCGCCAGAGGGGGCATTGTTGCGCCAATGGCGTTGGCAGGCCGCCGGGTGCAGCATATTCGCGATCGCCCTGCTGGGCAGCGTTGCTGCAGGCATCGTGCCCTTGCGCGGGTTTCTGATCTTCATGGCGATCGCCTCAGGCGTCGCCGTTCTCAATCAGGTGCGAACGCTGGTCGCGCATCTTTGGGAAAATGAAGGGGAGGCGATGACGGTGACGGCGCAGTATCTGGACAGTGTGAACGTGCCGCCGCCAGCGTTGCTGCCAGCATTATGGGCACCAGTCGGCCTGCGCTATCACGCGCTCCACCATTTGCTGCCCAGCCTGCCCTATCACGCGCTGGGCGAGGCACATCGTCGCCTGGCGGGCGCGCTTGACGCCAGTTCGCCCTATCATCGCGCCAATTATCCTGGCTTGCCGGGGCTGGTGCGCAAGATCGTTATCAGCACGATGCGCGCCCGCCCCGCTGCCTAAGCCCTATTCCTCGGACCGGACCAGAACGAGTTCGCCGATCAGCAGGAACAGGATAAAGGGTGCCCAGGCCGCCAATAGCGGCGGATAGGCACCAAGGTCGCCCATCGTGATCGCGAAGTTTTCCGACACGAAATAGGCAAAGCCCAGCGCCATGGCGATCACGGCGCGGATGAAGAGCTTGCCCGATCGCGCAATGCCAAAGGCCGCCACGGCCCCCAGCAACGGCATCAGCACGGCGGATAGCGGCCCGGAAATCTTGTGCCAGAGCGATCCCTCCAGCGCCTTGGTTGGCCTGCCGGCATCGCGCAGATCGTTGATCGCGTTCCACAGCGCGCCAAAGGACAGACCATTGGGATCGACGGTCGTCAGGGTGAACTGATCCGGCCGTACCCCGCGCGCGACGATAATGTTGCCCAGCTTGCGCGATGTGCCGGTGGCAACGTCGAAGCGGATCGCGTTATCGATTTGCCATCCGCCGACAATGCGACCGCCCTTGGCCGCGCGGATGACGCCGATCAAATTGCCCTCCTGACGATCATAGAGCGTCACATCGCTGAGCGTCACGGCATTGCCCTTGCCCCGGGCCGAGCGGACATTGATCAAGTCGTCGCCGTCGCGCACCCATACATTGGTTCGGTCACCGCGATCGATGGGCAAAGCGGCATATTCCACTTTTTGCCATCGATTGAGGGTCGCGGTCGCGCGCGAGACGACGCGATCGTTAAAGGCAAACGAGATGATGGCGATGATGAAGCCGGTCAGGATCAGCGGCGCCAGCACCTGATGCGCCGATAACCCCGATGCCTTTAGCGCGATGACTTCGCTGTTCTGGTTGAGCATGCTGAGCGTCAGGATCGTGCTGAGCAGCACGGAAAACGGCAGAAAAAGGCCAATAATCTGCGGCGTCCGAAAGCCGACATAGCGCAGAATTTCGGCATTGCCATTGCTGGGGACGGCCAGAATCCGACCGCTTTCACTCAGCAAATCGAGCGTTTGGAGCACGATGACCAGCGCGGCCAGAATCGCAAAGGTGCGCACGACGAACAGGCGCGCCATATAGAGTGCGACGGTGCGCGAGGGGAAGAACTTCGCCTGCATCAGGCATCCTTCTGCTTGCGCATGCCGGGCATGCGCTGGCTGATTGCCTTGGCGAGCGATGACGCGGTGCGTTCAAGCGCGCTGATCGGCTGGCCGCCAGGCACAAAGGCGATCTGATAATACATCCAGAATACCAGCGCGGCGAACACCACAAACGGCACCCAAAGAGCAATGAAAGGATCGATCAGGCCCAGCCCGCCAACCGATTCCGCATATTCGTTCACCTTGTGATAGGTCACGATCATCACGATCGCGATAAACACCCCCAGCGCCGATGACGATCGTTTGGGTGGCACCCCTAATGCCAGGGCGAGCAACGGCAACAGGAACATCGTCGCCACTTCCACCAGGCGGAAATGGAAAGCGGAACGGCTGGTTTCGCGCAGCATCAACGGGCTGCCGGGATCGCGCCCGATCCGGGCGAGTTCGGGCAGCGTCAATTCCACATTGCGGCCGCCACGGGTACGGAAGCTTTCGGATTTGGGGAGCGGAATCGGCAGGTTGTGCGACGTGAAGCTCAGCACCTGTGGTGCCGAGAAGCCGGGTTCATTATTGATCAGCGTGCCATTGGTCAGCCGGAAAATAATCTCGTCGGGATTGTCGGTCGCCAGAAACTGGCCGCTTTCTGCGGTAACCGCCGTCCAACCGCCCTTTGCCGTATCGGCATGGACGAAAATGCCGGAAAGCTTGCGGCCCTGGTCTTCGCTGCGCTCGATCCGCACGGTTGCGCCCTTGGGAAAGGTCGTGAATTCGCCCACCTTGATCGACGCGCCGAGCGCGCCGGTCCGCAATTCAAAGCTCAGCCCTTCATAGGCATAGCGCGCATAAGGCTGCACATAGCCGACAATGGCCAGGTTCAGGAGCGCCAGGGCAAAGGTGATCATATAGGGCACCTTGAGCAGCCGGGTATAGCTGATGCCCACGGCGCGCAGCACATCCAGTTCCGAACTGATCGCCAGCCGACGAAAGGCGAGCAACACCCCGAGCAACAGGCCGATTGGAATCCCAAGCCCGAGATACTCGGGGACCAGATTGGCGAGCATTTCCCAGACGACGCTGACCGGCCCGCCCTCTGTCGCGACAAAAGCGAACAGCGTGCGCATCCGATCGATCACCAGCAACATCAGCGCGATGACGAGATTGGCGAGCAGCGGCACCGCGATTAGACGAGCCATGTAGCGATCGAGTGACGTTAACAAAAGCTGGGCGACCTAAACGCGATTGGGGATGGTACGACCATCCCGATCGTCGCGGCTATATCGCGCATTTCCGTCGCCGTCAGCAGCCAAATCATGACGTTGTATGGCGCACCCGATTTGCCATAGCCGCTTCGGTGATCACCTTGATACGATAGCGCACCGGCCCGGGATACAGCGCGACGCTCGATAGCCGAGCATCAGGCGATCGTGCCGACGCCGCGTCCTGCCGCTTCAAACAGGCCCAATATCTGCGTGACCTGCTCTGCCGTGTGCTCCGCACAAAGCGAGCAGCGCAGCAGGAAGGTGCCCGCTGGCGTTGCTGGTGGCCGTGCCATGTTCACATAAAGCCCGTTTTCGAGCAGCGCCTGCCACATCATCACCGCTTGTACCTGGTCCTCCAGGATGATCGCGATGATCGCTGATTGCGGCGTTTCGGTGCCCAGCTTGAACCCCATCGCGGTCAAGCCATTATGTAGTGTGCGGGCATTTTCCCATAGATGCTGGCGCTTGTTATGCGCGTGCATCAGCTTGCGGATCGAGGTGGCGGCAGTGGCGACCACGGAGGGCGGCAGGCTGGCGGTGAAGATGTACGGGCGGCAGACCATCCGCATTGCTTCGAACTTTGGATGGTTCGATACGCAGAAGCCGCCGACGGTGCCGACCGATTTGGAGAAGGTACCGATGATGAAATCGACATCAGTGCCAAGATCGAGGCCCTGATCTTCGTACACGCCGCGCCCGTGCGCGCCGAAAAAGCCCATCGAATGCGCTTCGTCGACCAGCACCATCGCGCCATGTTTGCGCGCGACCGCGACCATTTCCTTCAACGGCGCGATGTCGCCGAGCATCGAATAGACGCCCTCCAACACCACCAGCTTGCCGGGTTCCTTGGGCAGGCGACCCAGGCGCTTGTCGAGATCCTCGACCGAATTATGGCGGAAGCGGATCACCTCCGCATTGCCCAGCGCGCAGCCGTCATAGATCGACGCATGGCTGTCAGCATCGAGGATGATATATTCGCCCTTGGCGGCGAGCGTCGAAATGATGCCGAGATTGGCCTGATAGCCCGTTGAAAATACCATCGCCGACGACGCGTCGTAAAATTCCTTCAGCGCGTCTTCGGCGTCGATATGGTCGCGAAAGGTGCCGTTGAGCATGCGGCTGCCATTGGTGCCCGATCCGAACTGATCCAGCGCATCCTTGCCCGCCTGAATGACATCGGGATCGAAGGTCATCCCCATATAATTATAGGTGCCGAGCAAGATCGTTTCCTTGCCCTTGATCATCGCAACGGTCGGCGATTTCACCTCATCCATCACGATCCCGAAGGGGTCGCGGACGCCGTTATCGAGCAGTGCCTGTTTTTCAGCGATCAGCGGATCGAATTTGGTAAAGAGATCGCGTTCGGGGGCGACCGGTGCCGGATCAATCGGCAAGGCATCGGCGGCGGCAACGGCATCGCTCATCGGATCAACCCTTCAGCTTCATCACGGCATCGACCAGCTGGCCGACGGTTTCGATTTCCGCCTGCATATTCATCGTAATGATGATGTCGAAATCATCCTCGATCGCGGCCACGAAATCCATCACGGTCAGGCTGTCCCATTCGAGATCGCCCTGAAAGGTGGTCGCATCGCTCAGCGAGACGCCCTTCTTGTTGAACGGCTCGATCAGGGCGGTAACGGTGTCGTAGACGGCGGTGCGGTCGCTCATGTCGGTCCTTGCAGATTGGATAATGGCTACCCGTGACAGGCAAATGCGGCGGTATTCTGACGAATCTATAGCAGCCCTTGCGCACGATACCATGCAGCCGTCGCTGCAAGCCCGTCAGGGGTTGCGATTTGCGGCGACCAGAGCGACGGGGGCGGTCGCTTGGCCGGGTCAACGGTCCAGTCAGGATGGCACATATAGCCGACCCGGTCAGGCGTCAGCTTCGCGCCCGATCCGCGAAACAGCCCATCGAGCCGCGCGGCAATCGCCAGCAAGGCGCGCGGCAACGCTAGGGGCAGCACGCGCTGGCCAATCGCTTCGCCGATCGCCCGGCCAAGGAAATCGGCATGCGTCCAGCCGCCGAGGGTACCGTCATCGGGTTCGATGATCAGCCGGCCGATATCCTGCGCGGCCAGGGCCAGCAGCAACCGGGCGAGATCATCGACATGGATCACTGCCATCCTGCCCGGCGGGGGCATCAGCGCGATCCCCATTTTGGCGATCCTGAAGGTGTCGAGCATTTCAAGATCGCCCGGGCCGTAAACCGCGGGTGGGCGGATGATCGTCCAGTCCAGCGGCGCGTTCTCGATCAGGCGCTCGCTCTCGGCCTTTGACCAGCCATAGTTGGAGAGCGCGGGCTCGCGCGCGGCGAGCGACGAGACGTGGATGAAGCGTTTTATGCCGGCGCTGACCGCCGCGTCGATCATCGCTTGGGTGCCGGCAATATTGCCGGCCGCGAAGCCCGCGCGATCGGGCGCGCTGACGACGCCAGCGACGTGAAGCACTGCATCGGCCCCGACCATAAGCTGGGCCAGCGCGTCCGGCGTGTCGAGCGCACCGGCGATCCAGGTCACGCCATGCTGGTCGGCCTGCGGTCGGCGGGCAAGGGCGCGGACTTGATGCCCGGCCGCCGTCGCGAGCGCGATCAGCCGCTTGCCGACAAAGCCGGTGCCGCCGGTCAGCGCGATGATCATAACAGCGCCATATGGTTGCGGTGAACCAATGCCCCGCGCGGCTCATGGCCCAGAATGGCGGCGTGATCCTCGCTGCGCTTGCCGCATAGGCTGGCAGCGTCGGCGGCATCATATTCGCTGAGGCCGCGCGCGATGACGCGGCCATCAGCGGCGGTGATCGCGATCAGGTCACCGCGCGCGAAGCTGCCCGTGACGTCAGTAGCCCCTGCTGCGAGCAGGCTCTTGCCGGATTTCAGCGCGGCGATTGCACCGGCATCGACGCTGATCTCGCCCTTTGCGGTCAGCCCGCCCGCCAGCCAGGCCTTGCGCGCGGTGGCGCTGCGTTCGGCGACGAAAATTGTCCCGCGTCCGCTCGCGTCAAAGGCGGCAAGGGGATGGTCGACATGCCCCGATGCGATTGCCAGCGTTACGCCCGCGCCCGTTGCTATCCGCGCGGCGGCGATCTTTGAGGCCATGCCCCCCGATCCCATGCCGGAACCGCTGTCACCGCTCGCCATCGCTTCGATCCGCGCATCGATGCGCTCGACCCGCTCGATCAGGCGCGCGTCAGGGTGGGTGAGGGGGTTGGCTTCGAACAAGCCGGCCACATCAGACAATAGGATCACGCCCTGCGCCGCTGCCGCCTGCGCGATCCGCGCGGCAAGCCGGTCGTTGTCGCCAAACCGGATTTCTTCGGTGGCGACCGAATCATTCTCATTAATCACAGGCACGACACCCAGCGACAATAGCCGCCCAAGCGTCGCCGAGGCGTTCAGATAGCGCCGTCTGTCCTCAAGGTCGTCGAGCGTCACCAGCATTTGTGCGGCTGTCAGTCCTTCTGCACCCAGCAGCTCAGCCCAGATCTGGCTGAGCGCGATCTGCCCGGTGGCCGCGGCGGCCTGCGCGTCCTCCAGACTGGCGCGGCCCCCTTTGGCGAGCTTCAGCCGCCGCGCACCCAGCGCAATTGCGCCGGACGAAACAACGGCGATCTGCTGCCCAGCCTTGATCCGCGCGGCGATATCGGCCGCAAGCGTCGCCAGCCAATCGCGCCGCACGTCGCCCGAAGGCGTGACAAGCAGCGACGATCCGACCTTGACGATCAGGCGCGGGCAGGTGGCGGGGGAGAAGGCGGTCATCGCTGCCTGCGTTAGCGTTGCTGCAGGGTTACGCCAATGGCTGGGCATGAAAGGTCAGTCGTGCGCGAAAATTTCTTCATGCGGAATGACGATATTCAGCGAGGGGATATCGATCCCGCGCTCGCCCGAGAACATCTGGTCCGACCAGGCCTTGCTGCCGGTCCGTTCAAGCGTCCGGCACAGCTCGTTGACCGGATCGACAAAGGCGATCGTCCGCACGCTCGCAATCGATTTATAGTCCTCCAGCTTGGTGCCCTGATCAAAGCTGGTCGTACTCGGCGACAGGATTTCGATGACGACGGTTGGATCAGCCAATGCTTTGCTGTTGCGCAGTTCGTCGCGCGGGGGCTGGGCGCAATAAATCGCGATATCGGGATATCGTATGTCGCGTTCGCCTACCCGCAGCCCCATGTCGCTGCCATAGGGCCGACAGCCAGTGCCGCGCAATTTCGTCTTGAGCCAGGCGAGAATGTTGAGCTGAACCCAGGCATGCGGCTCGGTCCCACCAGTCATCATATAGATGACCCCGTTTTCCAGCTCAAATTTCTTGTCGGTCCCAAAATCGATCGCAAGAAATTCATCAGCCGTGATCGGTCGATAGGCTGGATCGTGTCGCATGCTATCCGTTACCATATCGGCGCGGGCGACGAAAGGATGGGCGCGATCAGATCGGCGACCACTCCGCTGCCTCTTCGGCATCGCCTGCGGTGGGAGCGGCTTCCATCGGGCCAATCGCTTCAACCAGTCGGTCGAGCACCGCCTCAATGCCCTCGCCGCCTGCGCCCGACAGCAGCATCACCTCGGCCTTGCTCGCCCGCTTCAGCTTGGTCGCGAGCTTCTTCACGTCCGCCGCAGGGAGCGCGTCGATCTTGTTCAGGCCGATCACCTCGGGCTTGTCGATCAGCCCGGCGCCATAAGCGTCAAGTTCTCCACGCACGATCCTGTAGTTATCCACAGGGTTATCCTCGGTTGCATCCACAAGGTGGAGCAGCACCTTGCAGCGCTCGATATGCCCCAGGAAGCGGTCGCCGATCCCGGCACCGTCGGCCGCACCCTCGATCAGGCCGGGGATATCCGCGAGCACGAATTCGCGGTTGCGGTGGCTGACGACGCCCAATTGCGGCCGCGTCGTGGTGAAAGGATAATCGCCGACTTTGGCATTGGCATTGGTGGTTGCGTTGATGAAGGTCGATTTGCCCGCATTGGGCAGCCCGACCAGTCCGGCATCGGCGAGCAGCTTCAAGCGCAGCCAGACCCAGCCCTCATCGCCCGGCCAGCCGGTGCCGTGCTGGCGCGGGGTGCGGTTGGTGCTGGTCTTGTAGCTGGCATTGCCGCGCCCGCCATCGCCGCCGCGCATGAACACGGTGCGCTGGCCCGGCACGGTGAAATCGGCAAGGACATGCTCGCGATCCTCGCCCAGCACCTGGGTGCCCACGGGAACGCGGATGATGAGATCCTCGCCCCCCGCCCCGGTGCGGTTCTGCCCGGCGCCACCCTTGCCGCGCGGCGCACGGAAATGCTGGGTGTAGCGAAAGTCGATCAGCGTGTTTAGGCCAGCGACGGCTTCAAAAATGATGTCGCCGCCCTTGCCGCCATTGCCGCCATTGGGGCCGCCATATTCGATGAACTTTTCACGGCGAAACGATACAGCGCCGGGGCCACCGGCGCCCGAACGGACGAAAATCTTGGCTTGATCGAGAAAATGCATCGCGCACCTCTAGCGCAAAGCAGCATTTTATCCAGTGCGGGGGCGGTAGTGGGCGAACGACCGACCAACCGATCACCATTGGCGACAAATGACCCAAGTTCCCATTGAAAAAGCGCTTATTTTCCAATACTATGCTGGAGTTGCAATCGTCCCTAAAGGAGCCTTTCACATCGATTCGGATATCGTCGTGACAGGATATTTGAACAGAAGTACGGGCGCGTTCTTCGTTCGTGAACTTTCGTCTGAAGGGCCGGGGGTTTTTGATTCTCCCATGCTGCTGCCAGTAGGCGAAGGCGGGGGCGAAGAGACCTTTGTCGAACGGAGCGTAGCCTTGGTCATAAGTTGCTCCACTGCAGCCGGGCTGGCCAAGCGTGTTCAACAAGAGTTGGTTAGCTATAGCGCTGACGGCAACACCGTGCCTGCGGTGGAGTATGCCGGAAGCATTATTAAAGCCGGCGACAGATTCGAACTTTATCTGGATCAGCTATTTACCGATGATAGCGATACGTTTTCTCTTGCTCGACGACCACAGAATGCGTCGGATGGGTCTCGGATAGTAGGTTTGATTCACAATCATCCTAGTTATGGGGAACAAAGTAAAGATTTGATTGGGAGATATCCATCAAGGAAAGATTGGGCTAGTGCTGATCTGGCGGTTGCTCAAGGTGCATCAGCTGCGGCCTATTCTCTGTTTTTGACCGACTCTCCCATTATAGTGAGAGAATCTAAATATAGCGACAAGCAACTATACGGCCCTTCCCAAGAAGCAGGATCTGTTAGGGGTGATAACCTACCTGGTCAAATAACAACCAGCGATTGCATGGCAAAGCAATGATCAGCTTTTTCATAGGCGAACCCGTATACTCAAATCAGGAACGCGACAGTTATGTTATTATTGACGACCGGCGAGCGCCTACTCGATCTGAAATAGTACAGTCTAACTGTCGGAATTCTGAAATCGGAATGAGAATTGATATTGCTTATGGTTGGTTAAGTAGAATTTCCGATTTTATGATTTATTCAGATAATTTGCGCCTGAGTGCTGGTGCAAGGATAGAAATAATTGAACGGTTGAAGAATCAGTCAGTGTCGGGGGTGAAGATTAATAACTGCTTCCTAAGGGGCGCTCCGCTGAGTGTGAACATTGATATTTTTACGTTCGGAAATGATGAGGATCCGAAAAGTTTCGGTGTGCAGCGGATGTGGTTTCAACGAGAGAATGGTGAGATTATTGTTAAGTTTGCGCAACCTCGAGCTGACATCGAAGTCGATAAACCCTGGTGGAAGTCTGCCCCTAAACCTTGACCGGAAAATCAGCCGCCCAGCGGGATATCAACAGCTGCCGTACGGCCGGTTTACCCGCCATGTCATTTAGCTGTCCGAGCGCGTTGGCCAAAGGGCTGTCGTGGAACGTGTCGCCCAACGCCATCAGCATTGGTGTAAATTATGATGTTCGTTGATCAGGTGGACCCCGTTCAGCCCCACAAAGACGTAACAATCGTTTTTGACGATAGGGCAACACCGTCGGCCGCGCAGATCATACGCGCAAAATGTGATCGCGATGAAATGGTCGTTTCAACTAAATATGATCAACACAGTAATGTAACCAACATCAGCATCCGCGTTGGAAAGTTCCACCTACTTGATGCCAGCAAATCAGCGATCATCGACAAGCTCAAGACGTTGCCGGTTGTCGGTATGCGGGTCAACGATTGCTTCATTCGGAGCGCGCCATTGAGCGTCAGCATTGACTTCTTTACGTATGAAGTCGGCCAATATAGCCGCGTACCGATTTGGCTTTTGCGGAAGAACGGCGCGCTCACGGCACATTTTATCCAGCCGATCACCGATATCCGGGCCGATGATTGGCCACGAGCGCCTTCTCCGTCACGTCTTGACCGGCAGCCCCGCCGCAAGCGCTGACACTGTTAACTGCCGCATCGCTAGTCCGCGCGCGCAGTACTTCGGGGCATATTTCGTGTTGGTGAAATAGCCGTAGTATATTGACTAATAACATTTTTTTTGGCAGTGCTGACTTAGAGAGTATCTGGTTGAGGAGATCTCTCTTGGTCGATGATATTGTCGTTACTGCGATTCGGCGTTCCGATGGCGCTTTCTGGGCCTATCCGCTTGAGCAGCGTGCGGATTTTTCTGATTCGCCTATGCTATTTCCGGCAGGCGAAGGTGGGGGCGGGGAGCCGTCGCCTCTGATTACTGCACCGCTTGCGGTTGACTGTGATAGTGCAGCGGGGTTGGCAAGGACGGTTGCAGATGAACTGAGATATTTGGGCCCGGGCGGCAATTCGCTGCCGCCTGTTGAATTCGGTGCTGGGATTGTTAGGCAGCAGAGTGGTCGAGTATCTATTTACAAGGACAATTTGGTTTCGTTAGGCGATAAAGGCAAGTCTGTCCTGTTTCTTCCTACTGGGGCTGAAACGTCAAATGTTGTTGGGTGGGTTCATAATCACCCTACATACGGCTTTGATCCAACGCTGGACCTTGAAGGTCGATATCCAAGCGTCGATGATTGGACGGAAGCTGAGCGCGTGGTAACTGAACGGGGTGTTCCTGCCTCAGTATCTCTCTTTATTGTCGATTCGGTCGGCGCCGTGCGGGAATTCAACTATGCGGACAAGGCCAGTTTCCAATCATTGAAGGCGCCCAACATGCGTCGGGGTGAACTTTTACCCCCGCAGATCACGACAAGAAATTGCCAACCAAAGTCGTGAGACTGGAATGATGTATATATATCTTCAAGTTCAAGAGGGTTCGGTCGCCTATATCGTCGATGAAAGGCCGGCAATTCCTAGTCAGGAAATCATCAAAGCCAAATGCCATGGCGATGATGTCGAGTTGCATGTGTCATATGACAAGGATCGCAGAATTAACAAAATATCAATATCAATAGACAAGAAAAGAATCGACGAAAAAAGTATTTCTAAAATTAAGAATTACATAAAAGATCGTGAAATAAGCGGCGCGGCAATAACCAGATGTGGTTACCCTATAAAAAATAGATCAATCGGCATGATAATATTTTCAGTCGTTTCATATAAAACAGTGCCTGTCGTGATGGACATTGGTCTTGAATCAGGGAAATGGAAGTTGCGTTTCATATCGGACAATCCCATCATAAATCCCGTTTTAAAGCCATTTAAGTAACCGCTCCCGCAATCTTAAGATGTGCACCGCTAGGTGTCGCACCGCCTGCCGTCACAACGTTAGCGCCCACGCGGCGATGCACGGCACGCCCAGCGCGTTCGCCATTCGCCCCCCGCGTAGTGCATCGCCCAGCTCGCTCAGCCCCGAAGCGATATGTACGGCAAAAAGTGGCCAAGGCCGCCTTCTCCGTCACGTCTTGACCGGCAGCCCCGCCGCAAGCCGTGACGCCGTCAGCTGTCGCACCGCCAGTTCCCGCGCGCTGCCGCGCGGCAGGCCAAGTGCGCTTGCCATTGGGCCGCCGAGCAGTGCATCGCCCAGCGCCATCAGCACCAGCGACAGCGTTTCCTCGCGCAGTGACGGGCCATGCATCTCCTGATCCTCGGCCAACTGATCGACCAGGCCGTGGATCGCCCCCAATATTGGATCGAGCGCATCGACATTGCCTGACAGGATCATCCAGCTGGCCAGCGCGCCCGCGCCATCCTTGCCAAAGGCGTCAAAGGTCAGGTCGACGACTTCGCGCGGATCATGATCGCCGGTGCGGGCGCGCATGACGGCGGCGGCAATCGTGCCGACGATCGATTCGGCCATCGCCGCGATCAGTGCCTTTTGCAGCCCGGCTGCGGAACCGAAATGGTGGAGGAGATTGGCATGGGTTCGCCCGATCCGCGCGGCGACGGCCTTCAGCGTCACCGCTTGCGGTCCGGCTTCGAGCAGCAGCGCGCGCGCCGCTTCAAGCGCATTATCGCGCGATTCTTCGGGGGAGAGGCGACGACGGACTATTGACACGAGTGTAAGTACGACCTATTGACAGTGATGTAAGCAACTAGTGCTGAATCATTCTGTTCGGAGGTTTTTGTGGCGAAAGCAACCAGTCCTGCTGATTTGACGATCACGCCGCGCGATCTGCGCTTTGGCCGTGGCCAGAAAATGGGGCGCTGGTGGTTGAACAATGATCCCTATGCCACCGCTTTTTTCAACGCGCTGTCGGTCACCTTCCCCAAGGGGGAGGGCTATTTCATCGATAGCGTCCGCCAGTTCCGCGACGGCACCCCGCCCAAGCTGACGGCGGAAATCAACGCCTTCATCAAGCAGGAAGTCGTCCACACCCGCGAACATGTCGCCTTCAATCGCCACGTCACTGATCAGGGCTATGACGTGACGTTGCTCGAACAGCATGTCGATGAGGCGTTGGCGCTCACCAAAGGACGGCCGGCCATCGCCAATCTGGCCGCAACAATGGCGCTGGAGCATTTCACCGCGATCATTGCGCACGAGCTGATCGCGACGCCTGCGCATCTGGCAGGCGGTGAGCAGCAGCCGGCCGCGCTGTGGCGCTGGCATGCTGCGGAAGAGATCGAGCATAAGGGCGTCGCCTATGACACCTGGCTGCATGCCACGCGCGATTGGCCGCGCTTCACGCGGTGGCGCGTTAAGGCAATCGTGATGTTGCTGACGACCTTCAAATTTTTTGAGGGTCGTCGCAAGGGCATGCTGGAACTACTCCGGCAGGACGGGCTGACCGGCCCGGTCGTTTGGGCGAAGCTTGCCTGGTATGTGTTCGGCAATCCCGGCATGGGCCGCAAGGTGATGGGCGCATGGGTGGCGTTTTTCCTCCCCGGCTTCCACCCGTGGAACCATGACGACCGCAAGCTGATCGCACTCGCTGAGAGCGACTATGAGGCGGCGGTACTGCCGCGTGCGGAAAGAGAATTAGCGGCAGCCTGACCCCTCAGGCGTCGCCTATTGCCGTTCGGGTCGAGCATTGCTCAACCCGAACGGTTTTTTTGTGTCACGCTGCCATGCGGGCAGGGTCGTCTTCCGATAGGGCATCGGACAAAGCGAGTTCCATCGTCGCGCAAGGCTTGTCGATGCCGAGCGCCAGGCAGTGCCGCAGCTCGACACCCGTGGTGCGGAAGCCGAGCTTGGTCAGCACGCGCCCCGATGCGGGATTGTCCATGAAGTGCCCGGAATGCAGCCGCTTCAGGCCCATGCCGTAGCGGGCAATGCCCAGCATCGCTCGCCCAGCTTCGGTCGCATAGCCCCGGCCCCAGGCATCGGGGGTCAGCCAATAGCCGATTTCATGTCCGCCATGGGAATCATCGGGATGGATGCCGATCGCGCCGATCAGGCGAGGGGAGGCGCCCTCATGCGCCAGGATGTGCATGACGATTTCGGCACCCGCAGGCCGGTTCAGCCATTCGGTGGCATGATCGATCGTATAGGGCCAGGGCAGGCGGGCGAGTTTGAACGCCACCGCCTCATGGGCGATCGCTGCGGTCAGCGCGGCGGCATCCTCCGGCCAGCCGGGGCGCAATGTCAGTCTGGGTGTCCGAGCGAACATGCTTACTCTCCTCGTCGGTCGGCTCGCCGCTCGCACGCCCCCATGACGTATTCGCGACAAAGCTGTTGAGGGAGCAAGAAAAAAGGGAGCCGGGGTGACCCGCCTCCCTTGTTTGGTTGGTTCCTGCTGAGGAACCCCGGATCACCCTGGTGGGCAACCCGGCTGGTTACCCGATGTTATTCGGCGGCAATCGCCATCTCTGCTGGTGCTACCGAGCAGAAGGTTCGGCCGAGTTTGCCCGCGTGGAATTCCACGCGGCCCTCGACGAGCGCGAACAGGGTGTGATCCTTGCCGATGCCGACATTGCGGCCCGGGTAGAACTTCGTCCCGCGCTGACGCACGAGGATGTTGCCGGGGACGACTTCCTGCCCGCCGAACTTCTTCACGCCAAGGCGACGGCCTGCCGAATCGCGACCGTTACGCGAAGAGCCGCCTGCTTTCTTATGTGCCATTGTCTGTCTTCCTCAGATTTTCAGTCTTACGCTTCGGCGCTCTGGGCGTCGCCTTCGGGCGCTGCCTTCTTGGCCTTGGCGGGCTTCTTTGCTTCGACGGCACCGATGCTCAGGATCTTCAGGATCGTGTGCTGCTGGCGATGGCCGTTGCGGCGGCGATAATTGTGGCGGCGACGCTTCTTGAAGACGATGACCTTCTCGCCCTTTGCCTGTGCGATGATCTCGGCGGCAACCGTCAGGCCCTCGACCGATTTCAGCTCGGCGCCTTCGCCCGCAAGCAGGACGTCACCGAGCGTGATCGACGCTCCGGCTTCACCGTCGAGCTTTTCGACGACAATCTTGTCTCCAGCGGCAACGCGGTATTGCTTGCCGCCCGTGCGCACGACTGCGAACATGGCTAAAATCACTTTCCAATAGATCACCCCACGCTCGGACGAACCGGCGCGGAAAGAGGGGCGAACTATGCCAAGCTGCGCTTCCTGTCAACTACGCTACGCGGGCCTTTGCCATAGAATGAGCACCCGGATGACAGCGACATGCCTTCTACAGGCAATGGCCATTCAGGGGTGATCAGAATGTTGCTCTGCAGCAACAGCACGATGACAATCGCGAGACTCTGGTTCGCGCACTATTGTTACGTCAGAGCGCTGGGTTATGTTATTTTTTAGGAACGAATGCTCACCGGGATGTTCTTTTCAAGGGGAATAAAATGCGCATCAAGATGTTTACCCGCCTGGCCTTCACGGCGTCGGCGCTTGCGATAACGTTTGCCGCGCCCGCTTATGCCCAGACCGCCCAAGCGGCTGCGGCGGCAGAGGAAGAAGCCACGGACGATTCCTCAACTGATCCGGCGATCATCGTCACCGGCAGCCGTTTTGCGGGGCGCACCGCAGCGGACAGCACCGTGCCAATCGATGTCATTGCCGCTGAACAGCTCACCCGTGGCGGCGCGACGGAAACCAACAAATTGCTCAGCCAGCTTGTCCCCTCGTTCAACTTCCCCCAGCCATCGCTGACCGATGGTACCGATTCGCTGCGCCCCGCAACGCTGCGTGGCCTGGCGCCTGACCAGACGCTGGTGCTGATTAACGGCAAGCGTCGCCACACAGCTGCTTTGCTGAACCTCAACGGGTCGGTCGGGCGCGGTTCATCTGCTGTCGATCTCAACCAAATTCCCGCCGTCGCAATTGAACGCATTGAAGTGCTGCGTGATGGCGCATCCTCGCAATATGGATCGGACGCGATCGCTGGCGTCATCAACATTCAGCTGAACAAAAAGCCGGGCGTTCAGACGCTCGTTACCTATGGCCGCTATAGCACGACGCTGGCCGGCGTCCCTGACGTGACAGGCGTTTTGACCGGGGCGAACGGCCTGCCGGTGGTTACAACAGCAGGCGGCGGCACCAATGACCTGCTGGCGCTGACGGATACCGGCAGGAACAAGTCGATTGGCGACGGCAATACTGTGACGCTTGCCGCACGCGTGGGTCTGCCGGTCGGTGATAACGGCTATGTGGTGTTATCGGGCCAGTTTCGAGATCGCGACCCGACCAACCGGTCGGCTGCCGATCCGCGTCGCCAGTATCCCACAATCGGCGACCCGCGCGAGCTGACCATCAACCGGTTCAACCACCGTTATGGCGATGGCCAGGTCGAAGATTTCAACTTCTTCGTCAATGCTGGCTATGATGTGATGCCTGGTATCGAGCTTTATGCTTTTGGTAGCTACGGCATTCGCGATGGCAACGGCGCTGGCTTTTTCCGTCGGCCCAATGACGCCCGCAACCGCGATTTCGCAGCATCGACAACCACCTTCGTTCCTTTTTATGCCAATGGTTTCTTGCCACTGATCAATTCAGAGATTGAGGATGTGGCTGGGGCAATCGGGCTGAAGGGTGAAATCGGCAGCGGGATTTTGGCCGATCTTTCGGTCGTCTATGGATCGAACCAGCTCGATTACGTGGTGTCGAACAGCTTCAACGTTTCGTTGGGCGGGATCAACAGCCCGCGGGTGTTCGATGCGGGTGGCCTCGCTGCTGGACAAACGGTGGTCAACCTCGATCTTAGCAAGCGGTTCGACGTCGGCTTTGTCGAAAGCTTCGGCATCGCAGTGGGCGGCGAATTCCGTGACGAAAACTTCAAAATTCGCCCCGGCGAAACGGCGAGCTTCATCAACGGCCCATTCTCCGCCGCACCGTTCAACGGTGCTGGTGGCGCGCAAGTGTTTCCGGGTTTCCGCCCGAACAATGCCGTCGATGTGTCGCGTAACAGCTTTGCTTTCTATGGCGAAATCGACACCAGCATCACCAAGACGCTGACGGTGCAGGTTGCCGGCCGCTACGAACGCTTTTCTGATTTTGGCAGCACGGTGAACGGCAAGATCGCCGGTCGTTGGGAATTCCTGCCCGGCTATGCGATCCGCGGATCGGTCTCGACCGGTTTCCGCGCGCCGAGCCTTGCGCAGCAATTCTTCGAAACCACCTCGACCAACAACGTCAACGGTACGCTGATTGAGATCGGTACTTTCCCTGTTTCCGATCCCGTTGCCCGCGCGCTTGGTTCCCGCCAGCTTCAGGCCGAAAAGGCGACCAACCTTGGTGGCGGTATTGCCATTAGCCCGTTCGACGGGTTTTCGCTCACCGCCGATTATTACAATATCCGCATCCGTGATCGCGTGGTGCTGACCGAGAATCTTCAGGGTGCCGCGGTGGTTGGCATCCTGACTGCAGCTGGCATCAATAACGTCACGTCGGCGCGCTTTTTCGTCAACGGCGTCAATACCAAAACCCAGGGCGTCGATATCGTCGCCACCTATAGGGTCCCGGAATTCGGGCTGGGCGATTTCCGTTTGACCGCCGGGTACAATTATAACGAGACCACGATTACGCGCAGGGCAGTCCTGCCTTCGTTGCCGGGCCTCACCCTGTTTGGTCGCCAAGAATCGTTCCGCCTCACCGATGGTCAGCCCCAGGACAAGCTGAACCTGTCGCTCGACTGGAGCCTTGATCGCTTCTCAGCCACGTTCCGCACTAACCGGTTCGGTTCAGTTTTCTCGGCCGGTACCTCAACCAATCTCGCCGTCGCGCAGGGAGCAGGACCAGCCGATTTCACCCTGTCGCCGAAATGGGTGAGCGACGTTGAAGTGCGCGCCAAGATTTATCAGGGCATCGAACTCGCGGTGGGCGCCGATAACGTCTTCGACACCTATCCGGATCGCGTGCCCGCTGGCGGCGTGTTCGGCGTCAATGGCTTCTTTCTGCCCTATTCAAACCTGTCACCTTTCGGGTTCAACGGGCGTTTCCTGTACGGACGCATTTCTGCCAGCTTCTAAGCACCAAGGGTATGAACCACTGAAAAAGGGGGCTGAAAGGCCCCCTTTTTTTGCGCCTTTTTTTGGTCATACGGTGGCATGATCCACCGCAACTAACCTTAATGTCGGTGTTCGCGGCGCAGATTGTAGCGGCCATCAGCATAGCCAGTGAACAGCCCGGCGATGGCGGGATGATCAACTGGCTCTTCGCTTTCGTCGAGCACCAGATTTTGCTGGCTGACATAGGCGACATAGCTGCTTTCCACATTCTCGGCGAGCAAGTGGTAAAAGGGCTGGTCCTTGGGCGGCCGGATGTCGAGCGGGATAGCGTCGTACCATTCATCGCTATTGGCAAAGATCGGATCGACATCGAAAATCACGCCGCGAAAATCGAACAAGCGGTGCCGAACGACATCGCCAATTGCAAAATTCGCATGGGCGACCGCCGGCAGCGGGACGGAGGAATTGGCAGGGAGGGCGGGGATGTGAGAGCGGTGCATGCTGGTAATCTAGTGGTTGTTGCGCGCGGCACAAGCGGGATGCTTGTATCTGCGGAATGATTGGGCTAGTGGCCCGCCTTCGACCGGTCAGCGGGGGCACTTTTACGGGTGGCCACCGCGCGATTCCCTCGCGGAGAGGTGGCAGAGTGGTCGAATGTACCGCACTCGAAATGCGGCGTGGGTGCAAGCTCACCGTGGGTTCGAATCCCACCCTCTCCGCCACTTTCTGCATGCCGTCGCACGATCCCGCTGCCCGCCAGTTCGGCCGTTGGTTCAGCGCGAGGGGGCTGCCCTCAAACGATGGCGCAATCGGTTAGCGAGCCCTTGAGCCGGGACTGAGCGGGGCCCGACAATGCCCTGTTGGGGTTCTGTTGGGTGTCCATTCTCTTAAATTGGCGGCGGCGTAATTTGCGAAGCGCGCCAGGGCCAGTGACGACGCGGTAGCTCCCGCGTAAACCACGAGTTTCGGGGGTTTTGGCTTGGCGATGGTGACCCCTACGAGAATCGAACTCGTGCTTACGCCGTGAGAGGGCGTCGTCCTAACCGCTAGACGAAGGGGCCGTGCGCAGTGAAGGCGGCGCTCTACGGTGGTGGTGGGGGCGCGTCAAGCTGCCGCGCGCCGCCTTTCTTCCATCTCTACATTCAGCATTTCCGCGAGCAGGAAGGCGAGTTCCAAGCTTTGCCCTGCGTTCAGGCGCGGGTCGCAATGGGTGTGGTAGCGATCGGCCAGGTCCATTTGCGTCACATCCATCGCCCCGCCGGTGCATTCAGTGACATTCTGGCCGGTCATTTCGACATGGATGCCGCCGGCGATTGATCCTTCGGCGCGGTGGACGGCAAAGAAACCGCGTACCTCGGCGAGGATGCGTTCGAAGGGACGCGTCTTATAGCCATTATTGGTCTTGATGACGTTGCCGTGCATCGGGTCACAGCTCCACACCACCGGATGGCCTTCGCGCTGCACGGCGCGGACCAGCTTGGGCAGGCCGGTTTCGATCTTGTCATGGCCATAGCGGGTGATCAGCGTCATCCGCCCGGCGATGCGGGCCGGGTTGAGCGTATCGAGCAAGCGGAGTAGCGCATCGGGTTCCAGGCTCGGGCCGCATTTCATGCCGATCGGGTTGCCGACACCGCGCAGGAATTCGACATGCGCCGATCCTTCAAAGCGGGTGCGATCGCCAATCCACAGCATGTGCGCCGACGTGTCATACCAATCGCCGGTCAGCGAATCCTGCCGCGTCATCGCCTGCTCATATTGCAGCAGCAATGCTTCGTGGCTGGTATAGAATTGCGTGCCCTTCAGCTGCGGCACCGTTTCCGGGTTGATGCCGCAGGCCTCCATGAATTCCAGCGCCTCGCCGATCCGGTCGGCGACATCGGCGAATTTCTTCGCCCAGGGGCTGCGGCCCATGAAATCATGCGTCCAGCGATGCACCTGGTGCAGGTTCGCATAACCGCCGCTGGCAAAGGCGCGCAGCAGGTTGAGCGTCGCGGCGGACTGCAGATAGCCCTGCACCATCCGCTTTGGGTCGGGCGCGCGGCCTTCGGGGGTGAAGGCGATGTCGTTGACATTGTCGCCCCGGTAGCTGGGCAATTCGATGCCATCGATGGTCTCGGTATCGGCCGATCGCGGCTTGGCGAACTGGCCCGCCATCCGCCCGAGCTTCACCGTTGGCAGCTTCGACGCGAAGGTCAGCACCACCGCCATTTGCAGCAGCACGCGGAAGGTGTCGCGGATGTTGTTCGGGTGGAACTCAGCGAAGCTCTCCGCGCAATCGCCGCCCTGCAGCAGGAACGCTTTGCCCTCCGCCACGCGGGCGAGGTCTGCGGTCAAGTCGCGCGCTTCGCCAGCAAAGACCAGCGGCGGATAATTGCGCAACGTATCGGTCGCCGCGGTCAACGCGTCGGGATCGGGATAGAGCGGCAACTGGCGCGCTTCATGCGCGGTCCAGCTATCGGGGGCCCAATTGGTGGCCATTGGTCTGCGTCCAGTCGTCTAGAAATTTGGTCGATTTCCATGCGCGTAAATGGCTGCGCGCGCAATCAGGGATTAACGATCAGCCTGATCGGTTCTGGCGCACAGCCTAATAGCCCGCGTCGAGATCGACTTGGTTCTCCAGCGATTCACCCGCCATGAATGCCTGCAAATTCCGCAGGAATAGGGCTGTGGCGCGCTGGAACATCTTGGTCTGGCTGCGGCCCGACAGGTGCATCGTGTGGATGGCGTTGGGCGCGGACCAAAGCGGGTGCTCCGGCGGCAGCGGCTCGGGCGTCACCACATCGAGAAACGCACCGGCGATGCGGCGCTTGGTCAGTGCCTCGATCAACGCGTCCTGATCGACCATGTCGCCGCGCGCGATATTGATAAGCCAGGCGCTGTTTTTCATCGCGGTGAACTCGTCCGCGCCGATCAGCGCCTTGGTCTGGTCGGTCGAGGGGGCGGCCAGGATCACCCAGTCGAATTCGCCGATCCGGGCTGGCCATTGATCAGGTGTCAGCGTGCCGTCGCGGCCTGATCTGGTGACGCCGGTCACCGCCACCCCGAAAGCCGCCAGCCGGTCGCCGATCAGCTTGCCGATCGCGCCATAGCCGATGATTAGCGCGGTGGTGTCGAGCAGCTCGATTTGGCCGGGGGCGGTAATTGTCCATTCATGCCGGTCAGCGATCCGCACGACTTCGTCGAAGCGCTTCGCGGCGGCGAGCACCCCCATCACCGCATATTCGGCGACGGCGATGGCGTTGATGCCGACGCCGTTGGTCAGCACCGTCCCGCGTTCCTTGAGCAAGGCGAGCGGAAAGGCATCCAGGCCTGCATAGATCGTGCTGACCCATTTGAGCGTGCTGCCCGCTGCCACAGCCTCAGCGGTCCATGCCGGGCGTTGCATATCGACCCAGGCGATATCGGCATCGGCCACCATCGCGGTCGCCTCTTCGTGATTGGCGAACCACGCGACGTCGAGCCCGGCGGGCAATTGCGGCTCAATCAGCGGCCGGGCGAGGGCGGGGAGGACAGCTTTCATGCGGCGGTTAGCTCCAGCGCTACGGTATAGGGCGTCATGTCCCAGCCCGGCCAGCGTTGCTGCGTGCGGGCAAGCGTGGTCGGCGTCCAGAATGGGTCGCCGGGCAGGGGAATGCCCAGGCACGCGAGTTGCTCGGGCGTTGCCGCCTCGATCAGCCGCCGCCAGGGGCGCAGGAAGTGAAATGGCCATGCGGCCCAGCCGATCATGTCGTTGCCTGCCGCCTTATAGCTGGCGGTGATCGTGTAGCGGTGCCCGCCCGGTCGGGTAAGGTTAGTGCCGCGATGATAAACGTCGATGCCGTAGGCAAAGATCGATCCGGCGGGGGCGGCGCCCGATAGTTCATGGGCCTTCAGCGCATGCTGGGCGGGGTGGCCGAAACCGGTCGCTTCGGTCTGGTCGAACGAGATCGTGCTGCGGTTCAGCCCTTTGCCGTCAAACGCTTCTTCGGGCAGCACGGTGCGCAAGGGGCCAACCACCTCCGTCGCGGCAGGATTGGGGACGTAATGGATCGCGCCCAGATCATCGCTGACGTCGGTCACATAGATCATGAAGTTGATCGTCTTTTGGTCGGCATCATCGCCCGGGACCGTCAGCGTGTGATTCTTGAAATCGCAGTGAAAGGGCTGATCATAATCGGCATCACCGGTATATTTCGCCCAGGCGTCGCATTGGTAGAGCCGCACATCGGCCACGCCCAGCGCGGCGCGGGCAAAGGCGATCAGCCGGGGATTCAGCCCGATCAGGTTGATCGCCGCACTCGCAGCAAAGGGCAGCTGCTCCTGGTTGCGGAACTGCGCGGGATCGAACACGCCGATGCCGCCGCCGGGCTTGCGATCGACCGCTTCTTTCGCCGTGGCGCGCCCGGCGAAGATGGTGTCGCAATCGGCGCGGACCGGGGTGATCTCTGCGGGGCTGAAGAAGCGATCGAGAATAACGGCACCGTCGCGATGCCATGTCGCCAGATCGCTGGCATGTTTCTGCTCCCCTGCGCCCGCTGACATCAATCCGCTCCCCTTCTGTCTTTGGCAAAGGCTAGCCGTTCCGGCGCGGCGATCCTAGACGTCGATTTTCCAGTCCCAACCGAGCGGGTCGCCGTCCATGACTTCGACCCCAGCGGCGGTAAGCTGATCGCGGATCGCGTCGGAACGGGCAAAGTCCTTGGCAGCGCGAGCCTCTTTGCGGGCGGTGAGCTGGGTTTCGATGGCGGTTTCGGTCAGGGTGGCCGAAGCGGGGCGGACGCGCAGGTCGGCGCGGGTGAGCAACGCTAATCCCAAGCCAAATGCCTCATCAAAGTCGCTCAGCGCAGCCAGCCGAACGGTCGGAGAGAGCTTCTTGTCGGCGAGCATCTCTTCAAGGACGGGCAAGGCGCGAGCGGTGTTCAGATCATCTGACACCGCCTCGTCGAGCCGCGCTCGATAGGGGGCCGCCTCTCCCTTTGCCGTCCCATCATCGCGTGAGCGCAGCCCCTCGACAGCCATTACCAGTCGCTTCAGCCGCACACTGGCCGCCGCCAGATTGTCCCAGCTGAACTCTAATTCGCTGCGATAATGAGATTGCAGGCACATCAGCCGATAGGCGAAGGGGTGAAACCCTGAATCCACTAGCGTCTGTAGCCGCAGAAACTCGCCCGCCGACTTGCTCATCTTGCCGCCGCGATCGACCAGGAAATTATTATGCATCCAGATGCGCGCGCCTGTATCCGCGCACCCGCAAAACGCCTGATTTTGGGCAATCTCATTAGGGTGGTGGATTTCGCGGTGGTCGATGCCGCCGGTGTGGATGTCGAACGGATGGCCAAGATGCTGCAGGCTCATCACCGAGCATTCGAGATGCCATCCGGGTGCGCCGCGCCCCCAAGGCGAGTCCCATTCCATCTGGCGCTGCTCGCCCGGCGGTGATTTGCGCCAGATCGCAAAATCCGCCGCTTGGCGCTTGCCGGTAACGGGGTCGATCCGGCTTTCGCCTTCATCCGTCGCGGCACGCGCAAGCGCGCCATAATGCGGCACTTTCGACGTATCGAAATACAGCCCGCCCTCAATCTCGTAGCAATCGGCTTCGATCTTCCTGGCGAAGTCGATCATCTGCGGGATGTGATCGGTGGCGACGGTCCATTCAGTCGTCGTGGTAATGTTCAGCCGCGCCACGTCCTGCTTGAACGCCTCGGTATAATGCGCGGCGATCTCCCAGATCGATTTGGCCTGCGCGGCGGCGGCCTTTTCCATCTTGTCGTCGCCGGCATCGGCATCGCTCGTCAAATGGCCGACATCGGTAATGTTGATGATGTGCTTTGTAGGGCCCCATCCTGATTCTTTGGCTTTCCACCGCAGCACCCGCCCCAGCGTATCGGCGAACAGGAATGCGCGCATATTGCCGATGTGCTGATAGTTATAAACGGTCGGCCCGCAGGTATAGACCCGCACATTGCTGGGATCGATCGGCACGAATGGCTCAAGCGATCGCGTCAGGCTGTTATAGAGGGTGAGGGGGCTGCCGGTCATCCGCGCGCCATAGCGGCGTGGGGGCTGGCCCGCAAATCCCCCGAATGACTTGGCCAAATGGCTTGATATCCCCCACCCACGCTGTTAGGGGCTGCCCAATACGGCGCGGACCAACGTCTGCGACGACATATTCCTATTGATCGGAGACTACGGCGTTTATGCAAATCATTGTTCGCGACAACAACGTCGATCAGGCGCTGCGCGCCCTGAAAAAGAAGCTGCAGCGCGAAGGCGTTTATCGTGAGATGAAGCTGCGCCGTCATTACGAAAAGCCGTCGGAAAAGCGGGCGCGTGAGCGCGCAGCTGCGGTTCGCCGTGCCCGCAAGCTTGAGCGTAAGCGCCTGGAGCGCGACGGCGCGCGGTAATGTGCTGACGGGGGACGTGGTCCCCCGCTGCGCCTTTTGGCGTCTTGTCTGACGATTCTCGAACATCTGGACCTTTCCCCATGTCGATCACCGCCGTGCCGATTCCGCCCACCAAGCGTGGTACGCTGGTGATCTTGTGGCTGGGGATTGTGCTGGCGGTGGCATTGGCAGGCTTGCTTGCCTTTTACGGCACCGCGCATGCCGTGGCTGAAAAGGGCGATAACGCTGCATTCCTGGCCTATAACAAGACCCAGGCTGGCGTGATCGAGACAGAATCGGGCCTGCAATATCGGGTGATCAAGCCGGGTACGGGTGATCTGCAGCCGACCGATGCCGATGTCGCGCTGATCAACTATTCCGGGTCGCTGCGCGATGGCAGCGTGTTCGACGCCTCAAAGCAGCCGACGCCGCTGCCTGTCGCGGGTGTGGTGAAGGGTTTTTCCGAAGCCCTGAAGCTGATGAAGAAGGGCGAAAAGATTCGCGCCTGGATCAAGCCAGAGCTCGGCTATGGCGAGCAATCACCTGATCCGAACAAGATGCCGCCGAACTCGCTGCTGGTGTTTGATATCGAACTGCTCGAATTCCTGCCGGAAAGCGTGCTGCGCCAGGCACAGCAGCAGCAACAGATGCAGCAACAGCAACAGATTCCGGGTGGTCCGCCCCAGGGCGCCGTGCCGCCGCCCGCGCCCGGCCAGTAACGCCCCGCTTCGGTCAGCAAACCTCTGGGTTGGCCAGGGGTAGGCCAGGCCCTTAGAGTGTGACGACTTCAGATTGGATCAACCCGTTCGCCCTGAGCGAAGTCGAAGGGTATGCGTAGCGTGTGGGCTTCGACTTCGGCCATATTGGCCGAAGTTTATCCTGAGCGCCTGCCTTGCAGGCAGTCGAAGGGCTCAGCCCGAACGGGCGTGAGGTTGAATCGACCTAACGTCTTCACGCGCTAGGGCAGCTTGAGCCGCGGCTTTCGCGTGTTGCCCCTTTCCGAGCGCTGCGATGAACTGTCCCGATCTGATTTGAGCATCCCGGCCTGGCGGCAACCGTCGCTGCGATCGGCAGGGTTCATCGATTCGGGGGAAATGACGGGGGCTGCGCCGGCCCAAACCCTCAACGTCGCTGAGTCTGTCGTCGGACTTGCCGCCAAATGAAAAAGGCCGGGAATGATCCCGGCCGTTTTCTTGATTCGCAAATGACAGGCTGGTCGCCCTTACGGCGAGGTTGAAAGGCCAATCGCCAGGCCAGTAGCCAACCCAGCCCCGCCAACGCCGATCCCAATGAGCGCAGCGGTGCTCAAACCCTCACCGCCGCCAAGTACGGCGCCACCAACGGCTTCTTCTTCCTGGGGAGCAAAAGATTGCGCTTCACTGCAGCTATTGCTGATCGGCAGGATAGAGGTTGGCTGCATCACGACGATGCACCCTTTCATCGCCACCTTCGCGCGCGCTTTGCCACGGGTGATCACCCGATCACCGGTGAAAAGGGCCTGGCCTGACCGCGCAGTAACGAGTTTGCCGTTACGAACGATGAATGTCCCCTCCGACGCGGCCTGGACCTTGCCAACCGCCAATGCGGGATTGGTGGATGCGGGCTTCGCAAAAGCCGGGGCCGCCATGGCAATTACTGCCAGCGTTGCCGCGATCGTTCCGATCTTCATTGGGGTCTCCAAATGCGTGAGTCCACAGTCAATAAGATCAATTATTATCGTAGAAATCATGAATTGTCTAGTGCGGGATCGTCCAGAGAAGCGTCGTGCATTTAGCGTTATCGCAGCAATTCATCTGTCATCTCAAGTCGTGATATAACGCCGTTCTGTTCCTTCGATACACAGGGCAGTAAGAATGCCGGATGAATAGGCTCCGGTATCAATACCGATCCTGTTATGCTGTTCATCGGGACCGGAAGAGATTGTATGGCCGTGTATCACCATGAAAGGGTATCGCGCCGGACTATCGAGGAAATCTTCGCGAATCCAGTGAAGGTCAGCAATTGTCTGTTCTTCGACTGCAATGCCGGGTCGAATACCGGCATGAACGAATAGATAATCACCCAGCCGGAAACTATCCGCAAAACTGGCGATAAAGTCGAGGTGTGCCGCTGGAATCGCCGCCCGAAGCCGCAGCTGTGCTGCCTCCGGACTGATGTGCAGCAGGGCTGCGGCGTCGATGCCATAGCTTTCAACGCATTGCCGCCCGCCATAATTGAGCCATTCCGCCAATTGGCGACCGTCATTGCGCAGGATCCGCAGCAGCATCTCTTCATGATTGCCCGCCAGGAAGATTGGCTGGTTGAGCGTTGATCGCGCGCGCAGCAGATAATCGATCACCCCGGCCGACTGCGGACCGCGATCAATCAAGTCGCCCAGGAAGATGGTGTAATCGCGTAAGGTCGGCCGTTGCTGGCGGTCTTTGTCAATCTTGCTGAGGAGCTCGCTGAGCAGATCGAGCCGACCATGCACGTCCCCAATCGCATAGGCGCGTGTATTTGGTGGCGTGCTGAACGCTGCCGGGGCCGATCGTCCCTGAAAGAGTTTGCCGAATAATCCCATGCCGCGTTCATAGGGGACTCATCGGCGAAATGCCTAGCTGCGGCGTATCATGGGCCGAAATTTTGCACTGCTGACAAGCCGTTTCCAGCGTGCAGACCGTCTGTGCCGCCGTGGTGGGCGACCTGCGCGCCCCTCCGTTGCAGCCCCGCTTAGCTCTCAAAAACGGTGGTCCAGGCTTTGCCGATCGACTGCACCGTGGGGAAATCCTCCTCGGCTGCCGCCATCTTGGCCAGCGCCGCCGGGTTGTGAAGACAGTGCATCAGGGCGCTGGTAATCGCGCTGGCGCTGACATCGTCAAGCAACAGCCCATTCACGCCGTGACGGACGATTGCGGCGCAATATCGTGAGGTGATGATCGGCACCCCCATGGCTCTTGCCTCTATTTGGGTAAGGGCAAAGCCGTCCGAATAGGTTGGCAGGATGAAGACATCGGCTTGTTCATAAAAGGACCGGGCGACTTGGTGGGGCTTCGATCCGTGGAACCGGACCCGGGGATCGCTGGCAATGTCATCGGGAATGGCCATCGTCGTTGGACCAACGAAATCAAAGCGGATCGGGACCGCGTGATCGATCGCCTGGATCGCCGAAAACAGGGGGGACAGGCCTTTGCGCTGTGTGATTTGCCCCAGGAACAATACCCGCATTGGCCGCCCCGCATCGAAGCGCGCCGGATAGTGATGCGGCGCGCGCGATCCTGTTACCCCTTCATAGGCAAGCGGGATGATGCGCATTTTGTCGCTGGGCACCCCCTGATCAACCAGGGCCTGTCGCGTCCAGTCCGAATTGACGACGATGACATCGGCAAGCGCAGTTTCCGCCTGCCAACGCTCCCAATAGGCCGTCGGCCAACGCGGTATAGCGTCCGCTGGGTGCAGCCGCTGAATCAGGCGTTCCTCGGCCTGTGCAGGATCAATCTGGTTCAGCACGGTGCGCCAGCCGCGCGATTTGGCATAAGCGAATAACTGGTCACAGGCATAGCTGAAGGCCACCAGCGTGCGGGGCGCATCATCGGTAATCTGCTCCAGCCGCCGCAGCGCTGCCCGCTGGAACAGGCGGTTGCGCGCCATTGTTCGGCGGATGACATCCGTTCGCCGCAGCCGCGACTGGGCCTCCAGCGCCAGCATCTGGGCATTGGGCGCCCAAACCGACGTGCTGGACAGGGCTGAGTGATATCGGCCAGCCAGGCGCTTGGTCAGCGCCAGCGGATGGCCGGACGGCAACCAGATGTCGGTGATGAAAAGTCCCAATTCTCCCGCATAGGCGATCGCGCGCGGCACCAAATAATGTTCGCGCGCTCCAATCTGCGCACAAATCCAGCTTTTGTGGGATAGGACGACTGCCATGAACCCGCCTTGACGATTAATCGCGCGCACCTTTGTTACTGTGTAGCTAGGGTGACGCAATTGCCATCACTGCCGATAATGAGACCTTAGGCACCAAATATCTGGAAAAGCCCGACGATATAGCGTCTTACGGTGGACGTCATTCAACGATGACGCACCTACGCCAATTTCGGATCATACGAAAATTGATTTGAACGGCGCAAACGTCGCATATTCAAATCACTCGACCAGGATCATCAAAGGAGTGATTATCGACTCATTCGAGCAATGCGATACTCTATTTTAAAAATTTTGAATGATCTTTGAGATAATGACCCTGATGCACTGTGTGTTGGCTCGTCGCGCGGGGGTGTAGAAGGATTGGTAGCTTGCGCGTCGCAGTGATTTTCGACAATTTTGGACCCTATCATATTGCCCGGTTAACGGCGGCGTCGTCACTGATGACCGTGCTTGGCGTGGAGGTTGCGGGAAGCTCGCAGGATTATGCCTGGGCACGCCCCGCCGGGGATCGACCATTTGAACAGGTGACGCTGTTCCCCGATGGGCGCAGCGCTACGGCGACGCCGTTTGACCTTGCGCGGAAAATCGCAGCGGCGCTTGATGCTTTCCAGCCCGATATCGTCGCCATTCCGGGCTGGCATGATCGCGCGGCGCTCGCCGCCCTGCATTGGGTCGATAGCAAGCCAGATACCGTCCGTATTATTGTGATGAGCGAGAGCAATCGCGACGATGCCCAGCGGTCCTTTCACAAGGAATTTGTGAAGCGACACATTGTGGGTTTGTGTTCGGCCGGGCTGGTGGGTGGCACCCGGGCAGCGCGCTATCTTGAAGGGCTTGGCATGGCCCCAGACCAGATCGCGCTTGGGTATGACGTTGTGGATAACGGCTATTTCGCCGCCCACGCCGCCGCCGCGCGATCCAATGCACCGGCGATACGATCGCGGCTGAACCTGCCCGATGACTATTTCCTGAGCAGCTGCCGGTTCATTCCGAAGAAGAATTTGCCCTTTCTGATTGATGCCTATGCCGCGTTCCGGGCCAGTCGGCAGGGCGATGTATGGCCGCTGGTGCTGATGGGCGACGGGGAAATGCGGCCAGCGCTAGAGGCGCAAGTCGCGGCGCTCGGGCTGGGCGATATGGTGCGGTTTCCCGGCTTCGTCCAATATGAATCGCTGCCGGCTTATTACGGCCTGGCGCGCGCGTTTGTGCTGGCGAGCACCGTCGAACAATGGGGGCTGGTGGTGAATGAAGCCATGGCATCGGGACTGCCGGTGCTGGTGTCAAACCATTGCGGCTGTGCCGCCGATTTGGTGGTCGACGGGCAGAACGGCTTCACCTTCGATCCGAACGATCAAGCGGGTTTGGTGAGGGGATTTGGCGCGGTTGCTGATCATGCCGCGGCGCTAGGTGCCGCCAGCGCCGCGCTGATCGCCCCCTGGAGCCCCGATCGCTTCGCCCATAGCCTGGCGACACTAGCGCAGGTCGCGTTGGCTGCGCCGCCGCCGCGCGCCTCAGCGATCGCGCGGCTCACGTTGCGATGGTTGGCGCGATGAACATCGGGTTCCTGTCGCCGTCATTGTCGCGGGTGTTGGGTGGCATCTTTGAAATTGAGCGCGATCTGGCGCTAGCGCTCGATGCGCTGCCCGATACACGCGTGACAGCCTATGGCCTGATTGATCATGAGACGGCTAATGATGCTCCCGCCTGGCGCCACATTCCCTGCCATGTCGGCGCGATCAGGGGTGCGCGCGCATTCGGCTATTCACCGCAGTTGCGTGCCATCATGGCCCGTGCGGATGAGGATATCCTGCACCTGCATTCGTTATGGACCTACACGTCGATCCTGGCGCTGGCCTGGAAGCAGCGGACGGGGCGGCCTTATGTGACGACGGCCAATGGCATGCTGGAGCCATGGGCCCTCAACAACTCGGTGTTCAAAAAGCGCGCCGCCGCGCTCTTCTATGAACGTCGCGCGCTGCGGGCGCTTGGCTGCCTTCACGTCAACACCGTCAGCGAGCTCGAATCGGCGCGAGCATTTGGGCTGGAGGGCCCGTTCTGTATCATCCCCAACGGCGTCGCTCTGCCGGGGCCAATCACTATGGACAAGGCACCGGCGATTGTTCAGTCGATCCGCGCCGCTGATGGGCAGATCATGCTGCAGCTTGGTCGATTGCATCCCAAGAAGAATATCGCGGCTGCGATAGAGGCCTTTGCCCAGATCGCGCCCGCTCACCCGAATTGGCATTTCGTGATCGCCGGCTGGGGCGATGATGGCTATCGCAAGGCGCTCGAACAACAGGCGCAGAACAGCCAGGTCGCCAGCCGCATCCATTTCCCGGGACCCGTATTTGGCGCGGAGAAGGCAGCGACGCTCGCCGCAGCCCATGCCTTCATTCTGGCATCGCACAGCGAAGGCTTCCCCATGGCGATATTGGAGGCATTCGCCAATGCGCTGCCCGTCATCATGACGCGAAGCTGCAACCTGCACAGTGGCTTCGACGTTGGCGCGGCGATCGACGTGCGCCCTGAAGCCCGTGATATTGCCCGGGGGATGGCGGATATGCTCGCCGCCAGCGGTCAGGATCGGCGGGCGATGGGCGCAAAGGGCAGGGGCCTGGTCGAACAACGGTTCAGCTGGGATCACGTCGCGCAGGACATGCGCGACGTCTATGCTTGGCTCCTCGGTGGGGGCAGCCCGCCTGCTTCGGTCGTTTCATGATTGCGCCGGGGCCACCAAAATCCGCCACCGGCTCGCCTGAAGACCTGCCAATAACGTTCGCGCCGGTAGCCTTTCGACAAAATCTGTCTGCGACAGATCGGTGTCTGCATGTAATGACAATTCAACTGCTGGATCGTTGAACGAGAAAACCAGCTGATGTCGTCTGCAATTGCGATTGCCATGTCGATCGACAGCTAAATCGTGGACGTGTTTGTGCGGATGCTGCTAGGAATGGCCAATGGTGCCGGGTGTATCGATCATATCGGATTTTCCGGTCAGCTATTGGTTGGCGGCCATTGTCCTTGGCAGCTTTGCTATTGAAGCCGGAATCAGAATTCGCGAAAAATGGTCTGTACCGGCGCTCATGGTGTATCTGACGGTATTTGGCTGGTACATGGTCGAGCCAATAATCTCTTCTGAAATGCGTGATTTTACCAGCGAAGCGATTAGCGGTGGCTATATCTGTGTCTTGATTTTTGTTTGCGCCTTCCGGCTGTTTTGCACGCCGATCGCCAAGGCCATGGCACCGCGGGAAAGCATGGCCATCAATGCCCGCGATATTCCGGTGGAAACCGTATTGATCGTCACCACGGTCATTTGGTTGGTGCTGTTGGCCTATGGCACGGCGCGGATGGATGGCGATTTGTTCGCCGCGTTGTTCCCGGTCGAAGCACGATCGGGCAATTCGATGTGGTTACGCGCCGCTGGCGCCGATGCCGGGAAGCTTGGCTTTGTCGTATCGGTGGCAGGCTATATGTATACGCTTGTATTATCATTATTTGGCATGGTTCTGCCAATTCTTAAACGTCGATCATATCAAATACTTTGTATCCTATTGATATTGATATCATGGCCTTATGCATTTTTGCAGGGTAGTCGAAATATTGCGCTCGCCGTATTCATTCCGATGGTATTTTCATTTGTATTTTTTAGTAAAATACGCCTTTTTATTAAGGCATTGATTGCAATATGCGCAGCATTTTTTCTCGAATGGTCTATGCGGCAAATTATTGCCTATCGTAATTTTGGGTTTGATTATAGTGGTGAAATAGAAAATAATGGCCATTCAGGACTGAATATGGCAACGGAACTTATATATTGTAGGTCCTTTGTCGAAAATGAGGTTTTACAGAAAACATATGGGTCGCATATTTTGGCTGATATGTTGAATTTCATCCCCAGGGTGATCTGGACGGACAAGCCGTTGCTGGGAATCGATTATGCGATTGCGCGGGGCTATGGGGGGGGCACAAGCGATATCGGTGTGGTCGCAACCATTTCCTCGGGCATGATTGGCCAGGGTGTGCTGGAATTCGGGCCCTATATCGGGCCGATCTTCAGCGCGATGCTGATGGCATTGTGGTCGGGTTGGTTATCGCGTCTCTACGCTCAGGGTACCGTCACGCGGGTGTGCCTATTCCTTGTCGGGATGGGGCTGACCTTCAACCTTGGCCGGAACATTACCTTGCTGGTGCTCTGGCCAATGGTGTTCGCCTTTGGGCTGGTGCTGGCGCTGGAATATCATGCCAGAAGGCGACGCACGCTGCCGGGCAGGATTGCCTTTGATCTCTAGCCGTGCCGCCGGCCAGGCTGATTGGCGCTGTCAGCGATCGGCGCGTTGGTGCCAGGCCCAGGCAGTTTCGACGATCGACTCGATGGATGTGCGCTGCGGGGCCCATCCCAGCAGTGTTCGCGCACGCGTGGCATCGCTGATCAAAATCGGCGGATCACCGTGGCGTCGCGGTGCCAGGCAATAAGGCACGTCCAAACCAGTCACCCGTTTAACCGCTGCCACAATGTCTAACACCGAATAGCCGCCGCCATTGCCCAGATTGATTGCTTGAGAGGGCAGCCCTTGATCGAGCGCCGCGAGCGCCAGGACATGGGCGGCGGCGAGATCGCTGACATGGACATAATCGCGCAAGCAGGTGCCATCCGGCGTATCATAATCGCTGCCGAATATCGTCAGGCTGGGGCCGCGCCCCGATGCTGCGCGTATCGCCAACGGAATCAAATGGGTCTCGGGGTCATGGGCTTCGCCAATCTCCTGATCGGGATCGGCCCCCGCCGCATTGAAATAGCGCAGCGCAATCCAGCCAATTTCATGCGCTGCACCGAAATCGGCGATCATCCGCTCGGCCATCAGTTTGGAGGCGCCATAGGGGTTTATAGGTCGCTGTGGCGTCGCCTCTGTAATCGGGAGTTGATCGGGGATGCCATAGGTCGCGCAGCTGCTCGAAAAGACCAGCCGATTGATGCGGTGGTCGCGCATCGCTTCAAGCAGCGTGAGCGTGCCGGCAACATTGTTGCGGTAATATTTGCCGGGGTCACTAACCGATTCGCCGATATAGGCAAAAGCGGCAAAATGCATGACGGCGCATGGATGATAGTGATCGATAACGGCATTCAGTCTTGCGCGATCAGCAATATCGCCCTGTTCAAGATTGCCCCATTGCAAGGCCGATTGATGACCATGAATCAAGTTGTCATAAACAAGCGGAACATATCCCGCAGCGGCAATCGCCTTACATGTATGACTGCCAATATAGCCCGCCCCACCAGTGACCAGGATCGTCTTCTTTTCAACCGTCATCTTGATTCACTGCCACCGCGAAAATCAGGTCGCGACATGACGGATTCATGCATTACCTCATTTGGCACGAGATCACATGATTGCGGACCCCATATGCGCTGCGAAAATAGCGCAGCAGTCCGAATTTTCTCCAATCGTTGCATCTGGCATGATTCCGATGTTTGATAGCGGCAACGAGTAAGTTAAAGCGTTATTGCAAAGCGTTCATCGTAATAGCAATGTTCGCGGAGAACATATGAAAAGTCGCCGATTTTATAGAAACCTCTCTACGATTGTGACAAAAGATCGGCTAACAAATTATATACGTTTGATGGTTGGCTTGCTTGCTGTGGCATTGGTAAGTGCCTGTGCAACAAAAGGCGGAAAAATTCCTTATTCTCCTGCCAATTTTGGGGCACCAGATGCCTTAACCGTCTTACCAGCAACAGAAGCCTATCGGATCGGCCCGTCAGATATATTGGCTGTTAATGTGTTCGGCGTGCCTGAATATTCAAATGATTTTCTGGTAGACAGCCTTGGACGCATACAATTGCCGCTGGTCGGCAATCTCCCGCTAACCGGTCGCACCCCAGACGAAGCTGCGCAGGACATAACAGCGGCGCTGGATAAAACGTTTTTGCGTAATCCCCGGGTTCAGGTGCAAATCAAGGTGGCGGCGAGCCAACGCGTAACGGTCGATGGATCCGTCGGTGCTCCCGGGGTGTATCCGATCGGAACGAACCCTACGTTGTTGCAGGCTGTCGCGCTCGCCAAGGGCACCACGGATGGGGCGAATCCCAGACGCACGGTTATTTTCCGCACGATCAATGGCCAGCGCATGGCCGCTGCCTTTGACCTGACCGACATCCGCCGCGGAATCAGCAAGGATCCAGAGGTGTTCGCCAACGATATCATCGTCGTCGACGGCAACGCGAATCTGAAAACATGGCAGCTGATTTTGCAGACAATTCCGCTGACGGCGGTCTTTGCCCAGTTGGCGTTGTGATGAAAAGGGGCAGGGGCGCATGAACCTGATCGCTGATACAGACGCGCCTCGTGATCATCGGCAGGAGTTGACGGTGCCGACGGGCGACGCTGTGCCGATGGTTCATGCGCGTGTTCTGCAGCCGAATTTTGCGTTGGCGCAGCCAGAACCTCACGTATTTGGCCTCCGCGAAATAGCCCGGATCCTTTACCGGTGGCGCTGGCTGATTCTGGTCGTGATCCTGGCGGCCGTTACGCTGGCCGCGGTCATCACGTTGCTGACGCCGCCGAAATATCGGGCGATCGCGTCGCTGGAGATAACCCAGCCCGCTGCTGAGCTGATCCAGGGATCGGGCGTGCAACCCATCGCGCTCCGCGACCCGCAGTTTCTGACGACTCAATATGGATTGCTGCGCAGCAAATCCCTGGCGCGGCGCGTGGTCAGGAGCCTTAATCTGGCAAAAAACCCGGCGCTCGCCCCGCAAAACGCCGCACCCAGCGCACGCGAAGAGATTGCGACGGCCCGCGTGGCCGGGAATTTCGCCGTGCTGCCGGTCGCAACCAGTCGGCTGGTCGGCATCAGCTATACCAGCAGCGATCCTGCCTTGGCCGCCGCGATTGCCAATGGTTTTGCCGACAACTTCATTGCGGCCGATCTGCAACGAAAATTCGATGCAACAGCAGACGCCCGCAGATTTTTGCAAAGCCGGATCGCAAGTACCAAGACCGCGCTTGAAAGCTCTGAACGCGCGTTGGTGCAATATGCGCAATCCCAAGGACTGGTGCAGGTTGGCGGCGGCGAAGGGGGGGCTGGAACCAGTTCGGATAGCACTTCGCTTGATTCAGCATCGCTGATGGCAATCAACGCATCACTCGCCGAGGCGATCAATGCACGCATTCTTGCGCAACAAAAATATCGCCAGAACGCGCAAAGCGGGCAGACTGCGGATTTGATCAACGATCCCACCGTGCAGGGGCTGATCGCCGAACGCGCCAAGACTCAATCCGAATATGACCAGAAGCTATCGCTGTATAAGCCCGATTTTCCCGCGATGCAGCAGCTTGCCGCGCGGATTGAGGCAATTGATCAGCAACTGAAGCGGCAGCGCGGTGGCGTCGTGACGGCATCGCGATCCGAATATGAAGCGGCTGTCGCGCGGGAGCGCGAATTGCGCGCCAAGGTAGACCAGCTCAAATCTTCTGTGCTCGATACCCGCGGTCGTGGCATCCAGTATAATATCCTGCTGCGCGAGGTTGATACCAACCGAACACTTTATGACGCGTTGCTGCAACGGTATAAGAATATTGGCGTTGCCGGCGGCATGGGATCAAGCGTCGCTTCCATCGTTGATCGCGCGGAAGCCCCGGGAGGCCCCTATAGCCCAAATCTGACGTCCAATCTGCTGATCGCCATTTTCATGGGCTCAGCGATTGGTATCGGGTTGGCGTTTCTCGTCGAATTTATCGACGACACCATTAAGTCCCCTGATGATATCCGCAAAAAGATCAACGTTACGCCGCTGGGCGCCATCCCGGTCGTTGGGCGCAATGTGACGCTGTATGAAGCCATTTCGGAGCCGCAAAATCCGATCGCAGAGGCCTATTTGTCGGTCTGCACCGCGATTGAATTCGCGACGGCGGCTGGGCTTCCCAAATCGATTTTGATGGCAAGCGCGCGGGCCGGCGAAGGCAAATCGAGCTCTGCCTTTGCCATAGCCAATGTCTTCGCGCGGCGGGGGCTCTCGGTGCTGCTGATTGATGCCGATATGCGCAAACCAACCTTCAAGGTGAACGCCGGGGACGGCCAGCCAGTGACGGGGCTGGCGAACCTGTTGACGTCGGATGCGCCGTTGCGATCGCATGTCACGGCCACCAAATTTGCCAATCTGTCGCTGCTGCCCTGTGGCCACATCCCCCCCAATCCGGCCGAATTACTCTCCAGCAGCCGGATGCGTGACATCATCGCGCAGTGCGAGGCGGGATATGATCTGGTGATCGTCGACGCCCCGCCAGTGCTCGGCCTTGCGGATGCGCCGGTGCTGAGTTCGATGTGTGAGGCGACGGTGTTCATTATCCAGGCCTCGGCGGTCCGCCGCCCCGCCATGGTGAGCGCGGTGGAGCGGCTCCGTGCGTCGGGCGGTACCGTCATTGGCGCGATTCTGACCAAGCTCAGCGCCAAGACGGCAGGCTATGGGTACGGCTACGGTTACGGTTATGGCTATTCGCAATATGCCTATGGCGGCGATGCCGGCACCGATTCAAGCGGCCGCAGGATTGAGCTGGTCAATTGAGATGGCAGTGCGCGGTGCCCGGCAAATGACGCTGAGTGACCCCCGCCTACGTCTCATGTCGATGTTGGTTGTCGTTGGTTTTTTTGCGGCCACCATTCTTGTTTCTGTGCCCTTTGATCTCGGCAGGTCGGGCCGCTTTCCGCATCGTGCTGACGAGGTGCTCGGCCCGGCCTATCCTTGGCTCCCAGGCAGGGGCGGGGCAGCGGGTCAGTTGGCCTGGGCGCCGCTGGCGGCGTTCCCGCTGTGGGAAGAAGGGGCTCGGCTCGGCCGTCGCGGCGAAACGGTTCGTGCGCGGCGGTTGATCGCAGAAGCCGTGCGCCGCGATCCGCAATTGGTCGACGCACGGCTTTGGCTGGCTAATGATGCCCTCCAGCACCGACTTTATGCCCGCGCCCTCGATCAGCTCGACTGGTTGTACACGCTGGTGCGGCCCGCCCGCCCCCAAATTTCCGTCGCACTTGCCCAATTGGCGCAAGAACCGGCCGCGCGGTCCAGCATCATCGCCTTTGCCAGCCGCCAGCCGCTCTGGCGGCAATCGGTCGTTAGCGAGTTGCTGAGGTCCAAAGCAGATCCTGGACTGATTTTTGCTTTGTTGGGCGGCGCGGATGGTCGGACCGGATCAACGCTTGTCGGTGAATCCGGATTGGTCGCGACCCTGGTTGCGCGTGGCCGTTACGACCAAGCCTATCTCGCATGGGTAGCCGCGCTTCCGGCATCCGCCTTGACCTCAATCGGCTATGTCTATGACGATCATTTCCGGCAATTGCCGGGGGCGCTGCCGTTCAACTGGACCCTGGCCAATTCTCCCGATGCCAGCGTGGATTTCGTCAAGGGTGGAGGGCTGGAAATTTCCTATTTCGGCGAACAGCCGGCCCATCTGCTTGATCAGCTTTTGGTGCTGCCGCCCGGTCGCTATCGCTTTGTCGCGACAGCCCATAGCCTTGGCTCGTCCGAATCGAGCAAGATCGGATGGACGCTTTTTTGCGGCGACGATCAGACGCGCCTGCTGGGCATGGCTGACGTGCCGGTGGCGTCAAAGCCAGTGAGTCGAGGCTTTGCTTTTGCCGTCGCCGCCGATTGCCCTGCCCAAAGGCTTAGCCTCGATGGCACGCCAGCGGATATTTCCGGGGCCGCAGAGATGCAAATCCGGACCGTTCGGATCGTTAATCTGGATAGCCCAGGATGACGGCGCGGCTGCGCGAAGCAGTGCCGTCCTGCTACTTGGCGCTGTGTCTGGTGCTGGGCGGGTCGAGCAGTGGTGGGGTGCTGGCGAATGCCGCACTGCACGTTATTGGGCTGCTGATTATCGTCTTCGTCGCGCTGCGCAAACCGCTCAGGATCGTTCAGGCTGAGCGCCAGTTGCTGTTGCTGGGGGCGGGGGTCGTCGTCATTGGCCTTGTCCAGTTGGTGCCGGTGCCGCCGTCGATCTGGGCGCACCTGCCGGGACGATCTGCCACCATCAATGGTTTTGCATTGCTGAACGCGCCACTCCCCTGGCTTCCGATTTCGCTTTGGCCAGCCGCGACGCTGTCCCAGCTGGCGGCGATGGTTCCGCCCTTTGCCATGGCGATCATTATCTTCGCTGGCGGATCACAAAGCCTGAGACTTTTCGCCTGGACTCTGGTGGCGCTGGCAGCGGCGTCGTTCCTGTTGGGTTTCGCGCAGCTTGCTGGCGGCCGGGAATCGCCGCTCTATTTCTATCTCGTCACCAATCGGGAGCAGCTGGTCGGCTTTTTTGCGAACAGCAATCACCTGGCGACGCTCGGCGTCGTGTCGCTGCCGTTGCTTGCCGCCTTGACTGTCAATGACGGTGGCGACTTCACCAGAAGACCATTGGCCGGCAATATTGGCAAATGGGCGGCGATGGCGTGCCTAGCGGGTTTCATCATGCTGGGCGTCGTCGCCGATCGCTCGATTGCAGGGTTGCTCCTGCTCGTGCCATCCGTGATCGGCAGCTTTGTCCTCTTGCGGGTCGAAAATGCACGGATTGCTTTGCCGGTGGTCGCCGGTTTGCTGGCAGTCTCGGCAGCGATTTTTGTCGTCATTGCTTTCCAAAGCCCGTTGCTGAACGGGTTGGGATCGACTGATCTCGGCACGGGGGCCACCTCCCGGACAGAAATTTTTGCCCATAGCTATCTCGCGATTATCGACTTTTTTCCGATTGGGTCTGGGCTCGGCTCGTTCCTGCTTGTCTATCCCAGCTATGCCGATAACGCAGCGGCATCAGAATTTTACGTCAATCACGCGCATAACGACTATCTTGAGGTGCTGCTCGAGACAGGGCTTGCCGGACTTTGCCTGGTTGCGCTGTTTTTGGCGTGGTGGGTGCGGCAGGCATTTTTTGCCTGGCGGGAAGGCGGTGCCCGCGCCCGATTTGCGCGTGCTGCGAGCATCGCAACGGCACTGGTCATGGCCCATAGCCTGGTTGATTATCCGCTCCGCACAACGGCCATCATGGTCCTGTTCGCCGCCTGTTGCGCGATCATGGCCCGGCCCTTGTCGACGGTGACATCGCAGCTGTTCGCAGAAGGCGCGAAGCGTGAGCGGGGCAAAATGGTGATTGCCGATGCATAAGGGATCACGAGCACCACAGCGATAAAGCGGTTGCGATGATCAGCTCGGGGAAGCGATCAGCGACGAGCGCCAGTCAAGCTGCGCGCAGGGACTGAAAATAGGCGATTGTTGCGGGCAGCCCCTGTGCAAGCGGAATGGCAGGTTCCCAGCCCAGCTTGGTTTGTGCCAGTGTAATGTCAGGCTTGCGTTGTTGGGGGTCGTCGGCCGGGAGCGGCATTTCGATCAACGGCGAGCGCGAATTGGTAAGCGCGATCACTTTTTCCGCCAGTTCGCGGATCGTAAATTCAACGGGGTTACCCAGATTGATCGGCCCGACGAGGTCGGCGGGGCTCTCCATCAGCGCAACCAGCCCATGCACAAGATCATCGACGAAGCAGAAGGATCGCGTTTGCGATCCATTGCCATAAATGGTGATGGGTTCTCCAGCGAGCGCTTGGACGATGAAATTGGAAACCACCCGCCCGTCTGATGGATGCATGCGCGGGCCATAGGTGTTGAAGATTCGCGCAACCTTGATTTCAACACCGTGCTGGCGATGGTAATCGAAGAACAAAGTTTCAGCGCATCTCTTCCCCTCATCATAGCAGGACCGCAGGCCAATCGGGTTTACATTTCCCCAATAGTCTTCCGTCTGCGGATGCACTGCCGGATCGCCATATACCTCGCTGGTTGATGCCTGAAGGATGCGAACCTTCAACCGCTTGGCCAGTCCCAGCATATTGATCGCGCCATGAACTGACGTTTTGGTCGTTTGAACGGGATCATGTTGGTAATGGATAGGGGAAGCAGGACAGGCCAAATTATAGATTTCGTCTACCTCCACATAGAGCGGGAAGCAGACATCGTGGCGCATGAATTCAAGCCGTGGATGGTTGTGTAAGTGCGCAATGTTGCGCTTTGAACCAGTAAAAAGATTATCAACACAAAGGACCTCGTGGCCACTTGAGAGTAAATAATCAATCAAATGCGATCCGACAAAACCGGCACCACCGGTGACGAGTATGCGTTTTGTCGAATCATATGCTCGCGCCATACATCTCTCCGGCCCACTACTCTAAAATTGTCAAACTTTGAAAACTTGATGATTTAAGTGATACAAACCTGGGAAATGGTCCCAGTGATATGGCTAAAATTTCGTCCGGATAGCTTTACCATAGGAAGGCGACCATTATACTGATGGATAAGGGGCTGAGAATGTGGAAAACAACGGCAGCGGCAAATTGTGACAGTGGGCCTTTACCGGCTAACGGGAAGGCGAGAAGTGAAGGACATTTGATAGCGCCGACCCATGAAATTGGTATGTGCGAATCTTCTGTAGTACGTCTAATAAACCAATCTAGTTTTCGAGCGATGTGCTATCCTACGCTCCCCTTTATCGAGTTGACCGGCTTGCTCAGGCTTAAAGAATATTTTCGCGCCACCGATCGGTATCTTGCACGATGATTATTACCCGAAGGCGCCGGGTGATTTTCGTGAACCGATTTTATTATCCGGATCACAGCGCAACTGCACAAATATTGACCGACTTAGCCGAAGCGCTGGTGGCTGCCGCGTGGCAGGTTGAAGTTGTCACCAGCCGACTACAGTATGAAAATCCGGCAATCCGGCTTGACTCGCGCAGCGCACGCGCAGGGGTCGCCATTTACCGCGTCGCCACCACATCTTTTGGACGAGCAGGTATCGTCGGCCGTCTGGTCGATTATCTTTCCTTCTATTTTTCAGCGTTCTTCGTCCTCTTTGCCATTGCCCGGCGCGGCGATTTGATCGTTGCGAAAACTGATCCGCCCTTGCTCTCGGTGATGGCTGTGCTTGTGGCTCGCCTAAGGCGCGCGCGCCTGGTGAATTGGCTGCAGGATCTATATCCAGAAGTTGCCGCCGAACTGGGCGTGGCGACAATGCGCGGGCCGGCCGGCAGCACACTTCGGCGGCTGCGCGACGTTTCGCTGCGGACGGCGGTTGCGAATGTGGCGATCGGCGACCGGATGGCTGAGCGGCTGACCATGCTGGGTGTATCAGCGGACCGCATCGCCGTTATTCCAAACTGGGCGGATGATGCGGCTATCCGGCCGATCCCGCCTGATCAGGCGCTATTTCGCCGTGAATGGATGCTCAACTCAAAATTTGTGGTCGGCTATTCAGGCAATCTCGGTCGTGCGCATGAATCGGATACCCTGTTTCGGGCGGCGCTGCTGCTCCGCGACCGGCCGGACATCGTCTTTCTGATGATTGGTGGCGGCCGGGAAAATGTCACTCTGGCCGAACGCGTTCAGGCTTCCGGCCTGACGAACCATTTTCAGTTTCGCCCCTACCAACCACGCGAGGCGCTGTCTCAGTCGCTGGCGGTTGCCGATGTGCATTGGCTATCGCTGCTGCCCGGGCTGGAAGGATTGATCGTCCCAAGCAAATTCTATGGCATCGCTGCGGCTGGGCGCCCTGTCATCGCCGTGACTGATCCAGACGGCGAAATTGGCCGGATTGCCGTCCGCGAAGGGTGCGGCTTGGCGGTGATGCCGGGCGATGCCGATGGGTTGGCTGAGGTGATCAGGGCCCTCGCTAGCGATTCTGGCCGAGTTGCTGCGATGGGTAGAGCGGCGCGCGCGTTAATCGATCGAGACTATAGCCGCAGCGCGGCGATCGGCCGCTGGAAAGTGCTGCTCGAGCGCGTCGCGCCTTAGCTTATTTTGATCCATAGCCAGTCAGCATCGTGCGGATCGTCCGCATAACAATCAACGCATCGAGCCAGGGCGAGAAATATTTGATGTAGTAAAAATCAAACTGCAGCTTGATATGCACTTTCTCGACGTCGCCCACATGCCCCTGATTAACCTGTGCCCAACCGGTAATGCCTGGTCTGACGATATGTCGATACCGGTAAAACGGAATTTCCGATTCATACCATTCGGATAACGCGCAGACTTCCGGGCGCGGGCCGATCCAGCTCATCTGACCGCGCAGGATGTTCACGATCTGCGGCAACTCGTCAATTCTGGTGCGCCGAAGAAGCTGGCCAAGCCGGGTTATTCGGGCATCGCCGGTCTGGGTAATCGCGGTTTCGCGGGATTCAATTTGCTCGAACGGTCGGTGGGCCATGGTCCGAAATTTGAAGACGGTGATGCTCTTGCCGCGATAGCCCATGCGCCTTTGCCGGAATAACGCTGGGCCGGGTGAATCAATTTTGATGGCAATCGCAACGGCCAACAGCATCGGCAACAGCGCCAGGCCGATCACGAGTGCCGACGCCATATCAATCCACTGCTTTATCTTGATATAGGCAAGGCCAGGGATAAGCGAACCGAAGTTATTTTCAGAGAGATGCTCGATATCGACTCTGCCGGTGACCGATTCCTCGATTTGTTTGAAATGATAAACCGGCACCCCCGTTATTGCCCGTTCGGCAACAAATCTTTCCCAATGATCAGAAAGTTTGGAACGAAAGTCGACCACGATTCCGTCGCAATCAGGCAAATCCAGCAATTCGTCTCGAAGCCACAGCCAGTCGATGCCTTTTATCTGACCAGCATTACTCGCCTTTCCTAGCGGAATGACCGCCAGTCGTAGCTTTCTGGCACGATTTCCCATAAAATGACATAGAAAATACCACCCGATACAAGCGATATAGCTCAATATTATATAGGATCTATTGTAATCGGCGCGCAGGAAGAACATTATTGCGATTGATAAGATGAAGGCCGAGCTGAAAATCGGCAATATATATGAAGAGCTTCTTGCGCCCGGAAATGAAATCAGTCTTCGGAAAAAATAATGTCCAAGCATGACCATGAATGCGATTGAGAAGTAAATTTCCAGCTGGGCCGTTGGCAGCAATTCCCAGCCAAATAGCTGGAATGCAAATGTCGGTAGCAAAAATGATAACAAAAGAGCGCCGGATAGCTGAACGAAATCATCACGAAACAGAGAGTTTCGATCGACTACGGATACTTCAGAAGCGACAATTTGCTTCACATTCACCGCAGTTCGACCTCACTCGACCAAAGATCGCTATGATATACAGACAGAGAATCAGGATTTATCCGATTCATCTGAACCACATAGGCGTATAGGAGGTTGTCGTGAAGTTGTAAATATTATTAGGAATTACGGGTATTTGCGGTCGCTATCGAACTTGGAAAAATTGGAAACATCCGCGCTATTTTTCGGTGTTGGCTTTGAACCAATCATAGGTTTCCAAGACTCCCTGTTTTAGCGAAATCTCAGCGCGCCAGCCAAAACTATCGAGTATTTTGGTATCGAGGCGCTTCCGCGGTGTACCATCTGGATGCGACCGATCAAATATCAAGGTCCCGTTAAATCCAACGATATCTGCGACCAATGTCGCTAAATCACCAATAGTGATCTCGTCGCCGCTACCAATGTTGACGAAGCCATTTTCACTGTAGTGGCGCGCCAAGAAGACTAAAGCGTCGGCCAGATCGTCGACGTGCAGAAATTCGCGATACGGCGCTCCGCTTCCCCAGACTGTGAATGTTGCTGCACCGGCTATTTTCGCTTCATGGGCTTTCCGAATTAGGGCCGGTAGCACATGGCTTGAGGCAAGATCGAAATTGTCGAATGGGCCGTAGAGATTGGTCGGCTGTGCGGCGATGAAATCACACCCATATTCGATCCGATACGCCTCGCATAATTTCAGGCCGGCAATTTTGGCGAGCGCATACCATTGATTGGTGGGTTCAAGCGGGCCACTGAGCAATGCGTCTTCGGTAATAGGTTGGGGAGCCAAACGCGGGTAAATGCACGAAGAGCCTAGGAAAACGAGCTTCTTGACACCGGCGCGGCGGGCCCCTTCGATCACATTGGCTGCGATCAGCAGATTGTCATAAAGAAACTGGGCAGGCTGGGCGCTGTTTGCTGCGATGCCGCCAACCTTGGCGGCCGCTAAAAATACCAGATCAATGGGGTTCGCCTCCATCCAGGCAAAGGTCGTCGCCTGATCACGGAGATCTATGCGGGTTGGGGGGGTGATGATCATCACGGTCTCTCGCGACAATCGGCGGGTAATTGCGCGCCCAACCATGCCGTGGTCACCGGCAACCCAAATCCGGCTTCCCGCTAGGTCAAATTGATCGGCCATGGACTGTTATTCTCCGGTGCAACGGCGGGGCATTTTTCCTATCGGCGATAAAGCATGCCGTTGAGCTCGCCATTTGGCTACCAATTAGGCTGCGTCATTTTTGATTGCTACAGATCGGGCCTTGAAGTGATGATCTTGGCAATCACCTCCCGGTAAAATAGTGAACTCTGTCGACATCGCCTTGTTTGCGCGCGATATGACAGTGAAGTCGGCCCATCGGGCTATCCAAGGAACTATGTCCCACAGATTTTATTATTGACGCCCTGTGGAATGCTGAAAAAGAGATACGGCCGCCAGGAGGATTGTGTGACGGTCGCTATTGCGACAGAAATAACTTTTTCCGTAATCGTCCCGGTTTACAATAGCCGGAGGACGATTGAAGCCTGTGTCGACAGCATTCGTACGCAGCATTTTCAGGATTTTGAGCTAATCATTGTCGATGATGGTTCGACCGATAATTGTACCGATCAGTTCGCCGGATCGACCGATTTGATTGTGCTGACCAAGGACAATCAGGGCCCCGGTTCGGCGCGAAATTTCGGTGCACGCATAGCGCGGGGGGACTATCTTTTCTTTATCGACAGCGACGATCTCGCGCCGCGCTGGGCATTGTCCTGCTTCGCCGAGGCGCTTGCCCGGGGGGATTGTCCGGCGATCATCTGCGGGAATTTTGTCGAATTTTGCGATGTCGCGCCGGCGCTTGAATATTGCCCACCAGACATCGTGGAATACCGGGATTATCTGGAGGCAGCGGCCGCTGGCCTTTACGCTGCAGGCGGTATGGTGGCGGTTCGGCGCGACATATTTGTCGAGGCCGGCGGCTTTGATGAAGCCATGAAGGTGGCCGAGGACCATGATCTCATGCTCCGGTTGGGGGAGCAGCCCGGCTTCATGCATATTGTCGACCCGCCAACCTATACCAAGCGCGACCACCCCGGATCGATTTCAAAATCGCTGCCGCTAGCGTTTTTCGGGTGCATGGCATTGCTCGCGCAGTGGCAGTCGGGTCGTTATGGGATCAGTGCCCGAGCCCGGACCATCACGCGCGCCATGGTCGGAATTCACCTTCGCGCTGCAATTTTGGCACTTAGTCGCAATCACATGCCCAGGCGGAGCATGGAGTTATATCTGCGGTCCTTTGGGTTGAATGCCCGGATCGGTCGGCTACGCTTTCTGTTGGGGGCGCCGGTCATCATCGGTCTTGGGCTAATTTCAGCCAGGGGCCAGCGTTGACCTTAGCCGCAAAGCTGATCCAGATCGCGCGTGGCGTCAGTTCCCGACGGCGCAACTGGTGGTTCCGCGCGCTCGGGGTACAGATCGACGGTCGCGCCTGGCTGCGCAACATCTCGATCCCGCGCGATTGGCACAGCATCCGCTTGGCGGATGGCGTGGCGCTTGACGATCATGTGGTCTTGCTGTGCACCGCCTGCCCAAGCGGCGGCGGCATTTCGATTGGCAATAGCAGCTATATCAACCGCTTCACGATGATCGATGCGTCGATCGCGATCATGATCGGCCGCAACTGCATGATTGGCCCGCATTGCTACATCACCGATCATGATCATGGCTTTGCACCGGGCCTGCTTGTCCGGGACCAGCCCTTGCGCGGTGCCGCGACGACAGTTGGTGACAATGTGTGGATTGGGGCTGGGGCGATCATTTTGAAAGGGGTGACGATCGGCGATAATGCCGTGGTTGCGGCCGGCGCGATCGTGACCAGTGCTGTTGCGCCTGGGGAAGTGGTGGCTGGGGTGCCCGCCCGGCAGCAGCGGATGATCGCCGATGCTGGATAGCCAGGCCTTACCCACCGCCACCATTGTCATCACAACCAAGAACCGCAAGGATGATCTTGCGCGGGCGCTTCGTTCCGCAATTGCCCAGACGGCGGCCGTTGAGGTGCTGGTGATCGATGACGGGTCGCAAGATGGCACCAGCGAGATGGTGCGTGCGCAATTTCCTGGGGTCAGGGTCGAACGCTTCGAAACATCTGCCGGGCTAATCGTCCGTCGGAATATCGGCGCTAAACTCGCGCGGGCGCCGATCATCGTGTCGATTGATGATGATGCCGAATTTTCGACGCCACATGTTGTTGCGCAAATCCTGCCGTTCTTTTCTGATCCCAAGATCGGGGCCGTTGCCATTCCGTTCAAGGAACCAGGCAAAACTGGCGATATACTGTTCCAGGTTGCGCCATCTGACTCCGGTCTTTGGCGTTGTGCCTATTTTATAGGCACAGCACATGCATTACGCCGCGATATTTTCTTGTCGCTGGGCGGCTATCGTGGTGATCTGGTGCACCAGGGCGAAGAATTGGACTATGGTATCAGAATGATCGATGCGGGATATTGTACAATCATCGGGCGGTCAGATCCAATATTGCACCATGAATCGCCGATACGCGATTGGCAACGGATGGATTATTACGGATCGCGCAACACCATCCTTTTCGCCTGGCAAAATGCGCCGGCGTTGAGCCTGATCCCCTTGCTGGCCGGGTCGACAATCAAGGTCGCGCTGTTCACCCTTGAATGGTCCCGATTGAAGCACCGCATCGGGGCGATCGTCGATGGCTATCGCTGCTTTATGCGCTTTGAGCGGCGGCCGGTCTCGCGCGCGAGTTTTGCGCTTTTTCGGCGGCTGAAGAAGCAGGGCCCGGAACAGCTGCGATGAACGGTCCGCCCGCCCAAGCGCAGAAATCGCGCCCCGTGCTGATCCTGGCGCCCGGGCGATCGAGCGGGCAATATTGGCGGGACCTTTGGCGCTATCGCGAATTGTTCGTGGTGCTGGCGTGGCGGGATATCGCTGTTCGCTACAAGCAGACAGTCATTGGCGTCGCCTGGGCACTGCTGCGGCCATTGTTGACGATGCTGGCGCTGACATTTGTGTTCAGCCGGGTTGCCAAGCTGCAGCCACCGCCTGACGTGCCTTATGCACTGCTGGTTTTTGCGGCGTTGCTGCCCTGGTTCTTGTTCACGACGATCCTGAGCGAGGCATCCGCAAGCCTGATTGGCAACGCCAATCTTATCAGCAAAGTCTATTTCCCAAGGCTGATTATACCCGTCGCGGCGGCGATGGTTGCGCTGGTTGATTTGGGCATCAATTTCATCATCCTGATGGCGTTGTTCCTTGGCTATCGGTTCGCGCCCGGGGCCGAGATACTTGCCCTGCCTGTTTTTACGGTCCTGTGCCTGTTGGCCAGCCTCGGGCCCGCGCTGCTGGTGACGGCGCTGAACGTCAAATATCGCGATTTTCGCTATATTATTCCGTTCATTATTCAGTTCGGTGTCTATGTGACCCCAGTTGGCTTTTCGATCACGATTTTGCCGCCGCAATGGCAGGTGCTGCTCTATCTCAACCCTGCGGTAGGCGCGATTGAGGGTTTCCGCTGGTGCCTTCTCGGCGGGACCAATCCGCTCAACCCGGTGGGCATGGTGCTCAATGTTGGCGTAGTGGCGATTATGCTCGCCCTGGGTATTGGCTATTTTCGCCAGACGGAACGCAGTTTCGCGGACAACATATGACCGACGACTTCGCGATCCGGGTGCAGGGACTGGGCAAGAAATACACGATCTCGCATGATCATCGGTCAGCGCCCTATCGTTCGCTGCGTGATGCCGTGATGGGCGCGGCCAGATCGATGTTCACCAAACCCAAAGGCGAGACCAAGCAAGAATTCTGGGCCCTGCGTGATGTTAGTTTTGATATCGCTCGTGGCGAGGCGATCGGCGTAATCGGCCGTAATGGCGCGGGGAAAAGCACGTTTCTGAAGATCTTGTCGCGCATTACCGAGCCTAGCGCAGGCGAGGTGCGGGTTGCTGGCCGCGTGTCGAGTTTGCTGGAGGTGGGCACGGGGTTCCACCCGGAATTGACCGGCCGCGAGAATATCTACCTGAACGGCACGATCCTGGGCCTGACCCGCCGCGAAATTGACGCGCGTTTTGATGATATCGTTGCATTTTCAGGCGTTGAGCAATTTCTCGACACGCCAGTGAAGCGCTATTCCAGCGGTATGTACACGCGTCTGGCTTTTGCCGTTGCCGCTCATCTCGATTCCGAAATCCTGGTGGTCGATGAAGTGCTGGCGGTGGGTGACGCTGAGTTTCAGCGCAAATGCCTCGGTCGGATGCACGACATTGCTGGCGAAGGGCGAACAGTGTTGTTCGTCAGTCACAATATGGCGGCAATCAAAAGCCTCACCAGCAGATGTATTGTGCTCGATCGCGGCCGGATCGTTTTTGATGGGGCCACCGACATGGCGATTGCGGCGTATCAGTCTGCGGCCAGTGTCGCGCGGGCGCCGGACGCTGAGTTTGCGGGGACCGGCCTGCACACGCGAATTATTTCTGCCCAGATTGTCAACGATCTGGGGTCTGCAGTGGCGCTTTATGACGTTGCGCAAACGCTAAACATAGAGATTGTCATCGAGACTGATGGCTCTCCGCGTCTGTCCATAGAAGCAATGTTCAACGATGCGCAGAGCGCGCCGCTTGGCATGTTCTCGCTGGCCCATTTTACCGATCTCGCCTTGCCGAAAGTCGCTGGGCGCTATCGGGTTCGGGTATCGCTAGGGCCGGTCTTGCTGGCCGCCGGCCGCTATCATGTCGATCTCTATACCTCGGTTGTGAACAGCAATTGGGACCATATCGTCCGCGATGCGCTGACGTTCGAGGTGGCGTGGTGCAGCCCCGGCGGCAATACGCATAATTTTCAGCAGTCATCTGGCCATGGCGCTTATGCGCTGATGCCGCATGGGGCTGTCGTGATCGAGCCAGTCTTGCCGGTGATCAGCGCGGTGCCGGGCGCCGATGGGGCGCCGTCAATCAGTGACCCGGCGGTCTTTAGCTTTGGGGCGGCGCATGATGGCTGACCATTTCCCCACCCACTCGACGTGCCGAACTTCAGTGATCGACCGGATATTGCGTTGCCGGGGTGGTGGTATGAAGATGGCCATCGTTGATCGCTTATAACGGTCATGCGCATCTTCACCGCCATTCGGCACGCCCAGGATCCTGGAAAATATCACGCTGATTTATGGGCGAGCAATTTTTTGCCAGCGCTGGTGAGGCTTGGGCATGAGGTTGTGGATTCAGCGGTCGATCTGCAGGGCGCCAGCGATTTCATGCAGATTGCGCATGATTTTACGGCGCAAGAGCGGGAGGTTCGTGCCCGGATTACACAGGCCATCATCGATGAAGTGCGCGCAGCGCATCCCGCAAAGCCGATCGATCTTTTCCTCAGCTATTTTTACAATGCGCATTTCGATCCGGCGGGGTTTGCGGATATTCGCGCGTTGGGCATCCCGACGATCAATTTCTATTGCAACAGCATCTATCAGTTCGACCTGGTCTCAGCGATTGCGCCAGCTGTGGATTTTGCCTGGCATGCGGAAATGGACGCCGCCCCGGCCTATCGGGCGATTGGTGCCAATCCCATTTGGGTGCAAATGGCGGCAGACCCCAATGTCTATCAGCCCTATCCTGGCGTAACCCGCCAGAATGACGCGTGTTTTGTCGGTCAACGCTATGCGGATCGCGCAACGCTGCTCGCCGCGCTCCATCAAGCGGGCGTGCCGTTCAGCGTCTATGGGCGCGGCTGGAGCGACGCGGATAGCACGCCGACGACGCCTGCAGCGGAACAAGCCCGGCTTGGCCGACCCATCGTCTCGCCTGGGAGTGCCGCGGCCTATTTGGCTGAGATGCGATATCTTGTTGCGCATGACGGCTTGGCTGCCGCGACGAGGCGGATCGCTCGCCGCCTTGGCCAGCGCCGCCAGGCGCGCGAGGAACGAGCGATGTTGGCACCACATGTCCGCGGCTATGCAAGTGGTGTTGCGGAAACCTTCGCTGCACATGCCGTCGTCCTAAACTTCAGCAATGTATGGAGCGACGGACGCCCCGGATCGCGATTAATCCCGCATGTGCGGCTCCGTGATTTTGAGGGGCCGATGTCCCGCTCATGCTTTCTGACCGGCTACACGCCAGAGATCGAGCATTTTTACGAGATCGGCCGAGAAATCGATTGTTATCGCTCGTCGGACGAGTTGATCGACAAGATTCGCTTCTATCTTGCCAACACTGACGCAGCAGAACGCTTGCGCGAGGCTGGATGGCAGCGCGCACGCCGGGATCATTGCTGGGAAAACAGATTCAATCAATTATTTGCGGCGTGCGGCCTGCAGTGATCAACCCGGAAATTCAGATAATCGGGTGATTATTTGGGGCCTATGTTTGCCCCATCTGTCGCGCTATTGAGATAATATGACTTTGATACTGTTACGAGAATTGATGGGAACAGTATGAAGACAGGATTGGTTACGGGTTCCTCGGGATTGATCGGTTCCGAAGTTGTCGCTCGACTTGCCAATGATGGTTGGCGCGTTGTCGGTATCGACAATAATATGCGGGCTGATTTCTTTGGGCCGGGGGGCGATACGCGCTGGAACCAGGCCCGGTTGCTGGAAAGCTATCCACGATTTGAGCATGTCGAGCTCGATATCCGTGATCGGGCGGGCGTGCTGGGGCTGGTTGCGGCATTGCGCCCGGATGCAATCATCCACTGCGCCGCACAGCCCAGCCATGATCTTGCCGCGGCGCGCCCGTTCGACGATTTCGATACCAACGCCGTCGGCACGCTCAACCTGCTGGAAGCTGCGCGACAGCATTGCGGCGAGAGCCCGTTCGTCCATATGAGCACCAACAAGGTCTATGGCGATGCGCCCAATGACATTGCCCTTGTCGAGCTTGAAACGCGCTGGGACTATGCCGATCCCGCCTATGCAGCCGGGATTGCCGAGGATTTCCGGATCGATCAGAGCAAGCATTCGATTTTCGGCGCGTCAAAGGTCGCCGCCGATGTGATGGTGCAGGAATATGGCCGCTATTTCGGCATGCCGACCTGCGCCTTGCGGGGCGGGTGCCTCACCGGGCCCAGCCACAGCGGCGTCGAGCTTCACGGCTTTCTCAGCTATCTGGTCCGCGCCAATGCCGAGGGGAAGCTCTACCGGATTTTCGGCTATCTGGGCAAACAGGTGCGCGACAACATCCATAGCCATGATGTCGGCGAATTCATCGTCCGCTTCATTGCCAAGCCGCGCGTTGGCGAGGTGTACAACCTGGGCGGCGGCAAGGAAAACTCCGTGTCGATCCTGGAGGCATTCAGGATCGCCGAACAGGTAAGCGGCAAGCCGATGATTTCGGAATATGTCGATCAGCACCGCGCCGGCGATCATATTTGTTATTATTCCGATCTTGCCAAGATCAAGGCGCATTATCCCGGCTGGGAAATCACCAAGTCGGTTGGCGTGACGATGCAGGAAATCCTTGAAGCGCAAGCGGTGCGCGGGTGAGTGATGCGCGGCCGGCGTCCAGCCCACCGATGCTGCCGCGATTGCTCTACATTGCCGATGTCCCGGTGGAAAATAGTCTGCACGGATCGGCACTGCTTTACCGTTTGCTGCTCGATTATCCGCGCGATCGATTGCGCATTGTAGAGACGGGCGCGCAGCAATCCTTGCCGCACCGCCGGTTGCCCGGCGTTGACTATCGTCATGTGCCGCAGCGGATGGGACGGCTTCGACGGACTCGGCTCGCGAAGCTCGTCGATAGCGTGGCGATGGTAGGCGCAGCGCATGTATCGCGCGCGATCCGCACCGCCACGATCGGTTTTGATGCCGACGCCGTGCTCACGGTGACGAATGGCAATGGCTGGCTATCGGCGGTCGCCTTCGCGCGTGCGCAGAAGCTTCCCTACCACCTGATCTGCCATGACGAATGGGCTGGTGGCGGCGCCACGCTGGCCGCGTTGGCAGCGATGAAGGAGCGCATTTTTGCGCAAGCCTATCGCGGGGCGGCCTCGCGCTTGTGTGTGTCGCCGGCGATGGGCGCGGCGTATCAGCGCCGGTATGGCGTTGCCGGGGAAACGCTTTATCCGGCGCGATCACCCCATGGGCAGGTCTATGAGGGTCTTTCACCACGGCTGGCGGCAGGGGCCTGTGGCCGCGTCGTCGCCTTTGCCGGATCGATGAGTACATTGGCGATGGTTGAGGCAAATCGCCGCATGGCGCAGGCGATTGCCCCCTTGGGCGGGCGGTTAATCATCTATGGCCCTGCTACCGTCGAAGCGCACCCGTCGCTCGCGCAACCCAATATTGAACTGCGCGGGTTGCTGCCGCCCGATGCCCTGGTCGCGGCGCTGCGCAATGACGTCGACATCCTGTATCTGCCGATGTGGTTTGGCCCCGGCGAAAAGGTCAATGAGCGCCTGTCGTTTCCAAGCAAGCTGACGGACTATACCAATGTCGGCCTGCCAATCTTTGTGAGCGGCGACGCCGATTGCGCTGCAGCGGTTTGGGAACGCGATCATCCCGGTGTTGCTCTGGTCCAGCACTCCACCGCCATCCCAGACATTGCCGCTGATATGCAGAAATTGTTCGAGGACAGGCAGCTGGCGCGGTCGCTCGCTGAGCGGGCAAAGGCTGTCGGCGACATCATGTTCGCCGCGACAACCGCCGAGCAAAGCTTTTATCGGACCCTCACGCATCGATCGTAAATGATGGGCGCAACCGTTGCCGTTTCGGCACGTGCGCGTGGGCTTGGTCCAATCGGCCTCACCTGGCCTTGCGCAACGTGTAGATTCCGCAGCCATAATCGAGCCCAGCGGCATCGGCAGGCGCCTTGTCCAGCTGCAGCGCGCCGCGATCATCGACATAGTCGAACCGCTTAAGGGTGAACTGCCCGGTCGCCCAGGACAGTGGTTCGTCAGGGGCAAAGATGCGGTGGGCATTGAATTCAACACGCGGACGGCCAACCGGCACGCTTAGATAATAGACGCCGCCCGGGGCGACCAAAGCTGCGATGGCCGCGAAGCCCTTGCGGTGGCCATCCGGATCAATGCGGTCAGTGTAGCGGCCAAGGCCGAAATGTTCGAGCGCGTGGAGGCAGCTGACCGAGGGATAGCGTCCGGCCAGATCGGGCTGCGGCACCATTAGATCGCGCTGGAGAAAGCGGATATTGGCGTGGGCAGCGGCTTGGAGCGGGCGAACATCCATCACGTCGATCGCGCGGAAGGCCGCCACATGGGCGACGAAGCCATCGATCCGCGAGGCGATGTCGAGATGATCGGCCGGATTTGCTGAAAAGATGAACTGAGCGACCAGCAAGTCTTGGTGAAAATAATGGCCGGATGTAGTACCGGAAACGTCCTGATAGTCCGTCAGGATCGGCCAAAGCCGGTCAACCACGCCTCCTTGAGCGCGAAAAGCGGAAAGTTCACGGAAAAAACGCGGCAGATGTTTGAGCGCCATCAACGGTGCTGTTGAAAGGCCGGTCAATCGCCGGACGAACCAATAGGGGCGCTTGAGAGCCGCCTTCATGCGCTGCGCATCCCAAATGGAAATCCGCAATTATGCTAGCATGTCGATACATCCCAGAACAGGATTATTGGCCAGTATTGAACCTGCATCCCGCTTTACTGTTGCTTGGTGCTTTTTTTTCGTTACGCAATCCGGCGCAGGGGCACCGGTGGCGCGCTGGCTGGCGGTTGATCGGGCCAGATGCCGCGTGTGTCATAGACCAGCTTGGTGGCGCGCTCGTCGAGCGGGACCGATTTGAAGACCTCATGATCGACCAGCACGATCATGATCGGGCAGCGCTCGATCGCGGTATCGATATCGATCAGCCGCGCGCCCGTGCCGTCAAAGGGCGTGGGTAGGGCGCTCGCATAGGGTTCGACAATGCAGATGCGATCGCCGAAGCGCGCGGCGAGATCGGCCGCAACCTTCAGCGCCGGGCTCTCGCGGAAATCATCGATATTGGCCTTGAACGCGAGCCCGAGGCAGGCGACCGGCACGCCCGGCAATTGCTCGATCAGCTCGATCGCGCGCGCGGTGGTGTGCGCCACCTTGCCGTCATTCACTTCGCGCGCGGTGCGGATCAGCCGAGTCTGATCGGGCGCGGCACTGACCAGGAACCAGGGATCCACCGCGATGCAATGCCCGCCAACGCCGGGACCGGGCGACAGGATGTTGACGCGCGGATGCCGGTTGGCGAGCCGAATCACTTCCCAGACGTCGACGCCCATCTTGTCGGCGATCAAGCTTAGTTCATTGGCGAAGGCGATATTGACGTCGCGAAACGCGTTTTCGGTGAGCTTGGTCATTTCCGCTGCGCGGCTTGTCGTCGTCACACAAGCGCCGCGCACAAAGCGCCGGTAAAAGGCCAGCGCCTTGCGCGCACAACGCGGGGTGATCCCGCCGATCACGCGATCATTATCGATCAGTTCGACCAGGATGCGCCCCGGCAACACGCGTTCGGGGCAATAGGCAATCGCGATATCAGCGCTTTCGCCGGTTTTGCCCGGCACCTTCAGATCGGGGCGCAATTGCGCGAGCAGGTCGCGCACCTTTTCGGTGGTGCCGACGGGGGAGGTGGATTCAAGGATGACGACGTCGCCCACCTTGAGCACGGCGGCAACCGTTGTCGCGGCTTGCAGGACATAGCCGATATTTGGCGCGTGATTGTCGCCAAACGGGGTTGGCACGGCGATGACGAAGACATCTGCCGGTTCGATCATCGTCGATGCGCGCAAATTGCCGCGCGCGACCACGCCGGACACTAGCCCGTCGAGATCGACTTCCTCGATATGGACCTTGCCCGAATTGACCGTGTCGACAACGCTTTGGGTGACATCGACGCCAAGCACTTGAACGCCAGTGCGCGCAATGACCGCGGCGGTCGGCAGGCCGATATAGCCTAGCCCGAGAACGGCGACCTTGAGTTCAGAGTCCGAAACCATCCGCGACGACCTTTGCAATCCGAGCCGAAGCGTGGCCGTCGCCGAACGGATTATGGGCGCGCGCCATCGCTTGATGCGCGCCATTGTCGTCAAGGAGGGTGAAGATTTCGGAAACGATCCGATCTTCGTTGGTGCCGATCAGTTTGGCGGTCCCAGCGGCGACGCCTTCGGGCCGCTCGGTCGTCTCGCGCATGACGAGCACAGGCTTGCCGAGCGCCGGTGCTTCTTCCTGGACGCCCCCCGAATCGGTGAGCACGATGTGGCTAAGCCCCAGCGCGCGGACGAAATGGGGGTAATCGAGCGGATCGATTCGGGCGATATTGGCCTGGCCGCCCAGCACTTGATCCATGACGCTGACGACATTGGGGTTGGGATGCACCGGGAAGATCACCGCGACATCGTCGCGCGCAGCGATGCGGCGGATGGCGCGGGCGATGTTTTCCATGCCCCCGCCGAAATTCTCGCGCCGATGGGTGGTGACCAGGATGATACGTTTGCCCGCAAAGCGGGTGGCGATGCCGTCGAGCCCGGCGGCGAGCGACGGATCCGCCGCGAGCGCCGCACTGGCCGCATGCAGCGCATCGATCACGGTGTTGCCGGTGACGTGGATCAGCCCCGGGGCGATATTTTCGCGCAGCAGCGCATCAGCGGCGGTCTGGGTCGGCGCGAAATGCTGATCAGCGATCGGCGCGACGATCCGACGGTTCACCTCTTCGGGGAAGGGGTGGTAGATATCGCCCGATCGCAAGCCCGCTTCGACATGCGATACCGGTATCTTGCGATAATAGGCAGCGAGCGCGCCGACCATCGCGGTGGCGGTATCGCCCTGCACGATCACGCGATCGGGCTGTTCGGCGTCCATCACCTCGCCAAGGCCAGTCAGCAACCGCGCGGTGAGCCGATCGAGCGTCTGGCCGGGCTCCATCAAATCAAGATCAATGTCGGGGACGATCCCGGCAATGCCCAGCACCTGATCAAGCAGCCCGCGATGCTGCGCGGTCACACAGGTCCGCACATTCAGGCCCGGTATCGCCGCCAGCGACCGGATCACCGGAAAAAGCTTGATCGCCTCCGGCCGTGTGCCGAACACGATCAGCACCTTGGGGGACAGCTTGGACGCGCGGGCGAAAGTCATGACGATGCCATAATCGTGGCTGCTTAAGGCCACGCTAACGGACATCGCAGAGTCGCTGAAGGCTGGAGTTTGCCAGCCGTCCTTCCGCGCGATAGGGCCAACGCTTCAGTGGAGAAGATCATGACGTTCAAGCGGCTGCGCAAGGCAGTTTTCCCGGTCGGTGGCCTGGGCACGCGCTTTTTGCCCGCCACCAAGGCATTGCCCAAGGAGATGCTGCCGGTCGTCGATCGGCCGCTGATCCAATACGCCGTCGATGAGGCGCTGGAGGCAGGCATCGAACAGATGATCTTCGTCACCGGGCGCGGCAAATCGGCGATCGAGGACCATTTCGACATCGCTTATGAGCTGGAAGCGACGATGGCGGCGCGCGGCAAATCGATGGAATTGCTTTATCAAACCCGCCTCACGCCGGGGGCGGTTGCCTATGTGCGCCAGCAAGAGCCGATGGGGCTTGGCCACGCGGTATGGTGCGCGCGTGATATCGTTGGCGATGAGCCGTTTGCAGTGCTGCTCGCCGATGATTTCATGGTCGGTGCGCCTGGCTGCCTGAAGCAGATGGTCGAAGCCTATAACCGGACCGGCGGCAATATGATTTGCGCGCAGGAAGTGGCCGACGACCAGACCGACAAATATGGCGTGATTACCCCCGGTACGCGCGATGGCCGACTGACCGAGGTTCTGGGGCTGGTCGAAAAGCCCGCGCCGGGCACCGCCCCGTCCAACCTGGCCGTGATCGGCCGATATATCCTGCAGCCAGAAGTGATGCGCGTGCTGGAGACGCAGGAAAAGGGTGCCGGTGGCGAAATCCAGCTAACGGACGCCATGGCGCGGATGATTGGCAACCAGCCGTTCCATGGGCTGACCTTTGACGGCACGCGCTATGACTGCGGTGACAAGGCCGGCTTCATCCAGGCCAATCTCGCGCTGGCGCTGGATCGGCCGGATATTGGCCCGGCCGTGCGGTCATTTGCGCGCGCGTTGCTGGCGCGCGATTAACCCCGATTGATGCAAACACCGTTTAGGGTTTGGGCATAAATTTCGCGGGTGATGAACCGACCAGCGAGACCAATGCCATGACCGCCAAGACGCGCGCGCCGATCGAGATCAGCTACACGCCGCCGGAGCGAACCATTCTCGTCACCGGTGGGGCGGGGTTTATTGGCTCGGCGGTCTGCCGATTGCTGGCGAGCAATGGTTCGATTCGCGTGATTAACCTCGATTCGCTGGTCGATAGCGTGGCGGCTGAGGCACTGGCGGTGCCCGCTGATCAGCCCAATTACCGCTTTGTCGAGGGCGATATCCTTGATCGCGCATTGCTCGCTGCAATTATGGCGCAAGAACAGGTCGATGGCGTTATCCATATCGCTGCCGAGGGCCGCGCGGATCGGCCCGGGGTCGATATCCCACCCTTTATCGATACCAATGTCGGCGGCACCTTTCAGCTGCTGGAGGCATCGCTCGCGCATTGGCGAACGTTGATGCCCGATGCGCGGGCCCGGTTTCGCTTTCACCATGTTTCGACCAATGCGGTCTTTGGCGATCTGGCGGCAGATGCCCGCCGCATCGATGAGGCCGCGCCATATCGGCCGGGCGCGCCCTGTGCCGCGACACGCGCGGCTGCCGATCATCTCGTGCGCGCCTGGCACAGCAGCTTTGGCTTACCCGTGGTGATCTCGCATGGCGGCAATTGTTATGGCCCCTATCAAAAGCCCGGCAAGCTGATCCCGCATGCCATTTTGGCGGCGATTGGGGGCGTATCGGTGCCGGTTTATGGATCTGGATCGGAACTGCGCGATTGGCTGCATGTCGAGGATTATGCGCGCGCGCTGACGGCGGTGCTGATCCACGGCCAGATTGGCCAGCATTACATGATCGGTGGCCGCGAAGAGCGCAGCAGTCTGGCAGTAGTGGCGATGATCTGCGATCTGCTCGATCGGCTCGATCCGCGCGCCGATGGCCGCAAGCGTCGGTCGCTGATCAGCTTCCTGCCCGATCGCCGGGCAACCGATCGCCGGCACGCGATTGATCCCGGCAAGATCGAACGCGAACTGGGCTGGCGGCCGCAAATCGGCTTGGTCGACGGGCTGACCGAGGCGATTGACTGGCATCGCGATCAGGCGCGCGTGGCGCGACGCGAAGCGGCCACGGGTTAAAAGCTGACCAGCCGGTCCGTGCCGAGCGTGGCGAGCAGGCTGACCATGCCCCCCGCTTCAACGCCCTCGGCAAGCGCCTCCAGCGTCACGCCGGTGAGCGCCAGGCCGGTCTGACAGGCGATGAGGGTGATGCCTGCCGCCTGGGCCATGGCGATCAATGCTGGCCGGTCGGGAAGGCCAACTGCGGAAAGGCCCGGACCATCGTCGTCATCGCGGGGCACGCGAGCGAGCAGCGCGATGCTCGCTTCATGGCAATAGAGCCGCACGCTGCCACCGAGCGCCGCCTGGGCGAGCGCGGTCGTCATCGCGGCGCGGAACCGGGCGGCATCGGCGCTGGCGACGATGATCGTCAGGCCGGTCATGCGGCACAGGCCGGGCAGCCCGGATCCTTGGGCAGCCGGATCGTGCGAAAGCGGAAATCGAGCGCATCGACGATCAGCAGATTGCCCGCGCTATCGGCGCCAAAGGGCACGATCGCGCGCATCACCTCCAGGGCGGCGAGGCTGCCGACGACGCCGGTCATCGCGCCCAGCACCCCTTGATCCGCGCAACTGACATCGGCGCGATCGGGATCATTGCCGACAAAGCAGCGATAGCAGGGCTTGTCGGCTTCCCAGCCGCGAAACACCGCCAATTGCCCGTCAAACTGGCCGATGGCAGCAGACACAAGCGGTATCTGCGCGGCGCGCGCCGCATCGGCGACCGCCAGCCGGGTCGCGAAATTGTCGCTGCCGTCAAGCACGACATCGGCCCCGGCAAGCAAGCTGGCGGCATTGACGGCGGTGATGCGTTCGCTGATCGGGTGCACTGTGACATCCGGGTTGAGCCGCGCGACGGCACCGGCAGCAGCTTCTGTCTTTAGCGCGCCGATATCGCTGGTCGCGAACAATGTCTGGCGTTGCAGATTGCTGAGATCGACGCGATCGTCATCAATGATCGTCAGCCGTCCGACGCCCGCTGCCGCCAGATACTGGATCGCGGGTGATCCGATCCCACCCGCGCCCACCACCACGACATGCGCCGCCAGCAACCGCGCCTGGCCGCGTCCGCCAATCTCCTTGAGGACGATATGGCGCGCATAGCGGTCAAGCTGGGCGTCGGTGAGGGGGGCTGGGATTGCTGCCATCAGACGCCGGTCGAACCGAAGCCGCCCAGCCCGCGATCAGTCTGCGCGCTGAAGTCATCGACGATCGTGAACTCGGGACGGACGATCGGCAGGAACACCAGTTGCGCGATCCGATCGCCGGGATTGATCGTGAAAGCTTCGCTGCCCGGCGGGGTCCGCAGCCAGGCGCTGATGAAGATCTGGTCGGCATAATCGGCATCGATCGTGCCGACGGCCTGGCCGAGCACCAGCCCCTTTTTGTGCCCCAGCCCCGATCGCGCGAGCAGGAAGGCGACGAGATGCGGGTCGTTCATCAGCACCGCGATACCCGACGGGATCAGGACAGCGGGGGCCTGCGGCTCCAGCGTGAGCGGCGCATCGATACAGGCATGGAGATCGATGCCCGCCGACATCGCCGTCTGATAGCGCGGCAGCCCCCAATCATTGAGCCGCGGATCGAGGATCTTCAGTTCGAGCTGGGGGCAGAGATCGCGCATCGGGGTTCCTTGGGCGGGTTTCCTTGGGCGAGCTTCCTTGGCGGGACCTGCTCGCGACTAGACTCGAATTCACTCTAATTGAAGCATTCGCCATGGCGAGCGCAGCGAAGCAA